>Ga0153915_10000967_pt1 | contig 26543 bp, 28 predicted proteins | sample Opewatmetagenome_2_FD_107003 | JGI IMG/M metagenome (GOLD analysis project Ga0153915, IMG submission 107003) | Freshwater wetland microbial communities from Ohio, USA - Open water 3 Core 3 Depth 3 metaG | ecosystem: Environmental > Aquatic > Freshwater > Wetlands | place: USA: Ohio, Lake Erie...
GGAGGTGGGCTGTGAACAAAGTCGTGACGGGTCTTTTGGTGATTGGCCTTTTGGCCGGCGGGGTCTTCGCACAGGCGCCGGAGAAGAAGGCGATATTCAACGTAAACGCCGGAGTCGTCAGCGGCTCCGGATGGGAAACCGTCTTTTTCTCACTGGGTATGGGCGTCGACATCGCCGCGGGCAAACACTTGACGATCTCGCCCGAAGTCCAGCTGATCACTTATCAATTCAACTTCGAAGCCGTCGTCCTGGCTCCGGCCATCCTGGTGAATTACTCTCCCGATGGGAAGTTTTTCGTCGGGGTAGGGCCGGGGCTTCCCATCCTCGTGGCCGGTGAAGAGTCCGCTACCGGGCTGCTCTGCGCCGCGGCCAATATCGGGTACCGGGCCAATCACTTTCTGATCTCCGCCTATATCGCCACGCCTTTCGAGGCCATGTTCGAGGAGAGCCTGTACGGCGCGAGGATCGGCTACAGGTTCTAACCATGGAGTACCGAGAGGCGGGGATGATCCTTGGGCATTCCCTCCCTCCCCGCCGAACCCCAGAGCCAGCGGGCGCGGAGGTTATGCGCGAGGAGGGGTATCGCGGCTCTCTTGTCGCTTGGCCTCATGGTCATGGGGGCCTCCGCCGAGCCACCTGAGAAAAGCGTGACCTTCGATCTGAACGCGGGCCTTGTCACGCAGGCCGGCGAAGGGAATTTTCCGCCGTTTCTCGCCACTCTGGGAGCCCAGGTCGATCTTCTCGTCAGCAATCATTTCCTCGTCTTATACTGGCGGGAGTCCCAGTCGCGGCGGTCTTCGCAACCTGCCGCGCAGCTTGTCAGACCTTCGCCGCTGGGCTATAATTCCCGGCGAGTGAAAGAATGAAAAAAAGCGTCCTTCTCCTCCCCTCTATGGTGTTCCTGATTCTGGCCCTCGTCTGCCTGTCCGCCTTCGCGGCTCAGGACATGCCCGCCCGCACATTCAAACTCAAGGTCAGCGCTGAGCAGGCCAACCTCCGGGAGAAGCCGGACATCGGAAGCGCCATTGTCCAGCAGGTCCCCGAGGGCACTGTCCTCGAGGCCGATAAGAAAGAGGGGGAGTGGTATCTCGTCCGCTATGCACTTGAGGACGGGGGAGTGATCGCCGGCTATATTCACGAAAGCCTTGTCGTCGTCCTCGACGAGTCCAGGGTGCCCGCCGCCAAGCCGGAGACTGGGCGCCGGCCGGGCCCGGGATCCCAGCAGCCGGACCGGCGCGAAGGGCCGGCCGCAGGGGCGGCTTGGCCCGAGAGCACGCTTCCCTTCGATATCTTCCTATCAGCCGGCGGCAGCACGATCATCGCCGACGATTTCAATAGGGGCGCGCGCGGGCTGGCCGATTTGAACGCCGCGGCTCTCGCAATTTCTCCGAGCGGAACGGTCAATAGGCTCCGCTTGAGCTACCTTATAGGAATCGAGATCTTCTACAGGATTAATCCCTGGTTTTCGGTCGGCTTGGGGACGGATCTCATGAACGGCTGGCGATCGAGCCACGTCATCTATCCGACGGGGGGACTTTCGCTTTTCGTCCCCCACACAAACACCAGGCCGAGCGTCCAGGTCGTTCCGGTCAAGGCCGGCGTCCGTTTCTACCCGCGCCCGGACTTCTACATCAGGGGCAGTCTCGCCTATTACACCGTCAACATGCGATACGAATATCTGTTCGCACCCTCCGATGCCGCATGGCAGCAATGGAAAGGCAGGGCGACGGCCCACAGCCTGGGGATAGAGGTCGCGGTCGGCGGCGAGTGGCGGCTCGGGCCGCGCCTTCTCTTTTTCTCTGAGGCCGGTTTCAGGCTAGCCCAGCTCGAGAGATTCAGGGGCACGGGAACGTTCCGGGATTCGGCCGGCGCCTCGACCGCCGAGACCGGATACCTGTGGTATTACCAGGCGCGAGGCGCCGACGGCGGGAGCTACAACCTCCTCTTCATCCACTCGGCCGAGCCGTCCGGAACCGATATCCTCGGCGCCCGGAGGGCGGGACTCAACCTGACGGGCACCGCCTTCAGGGCAGGGGTCAAGTTCCGGTTCTGAGTCCTGGAATTCCTTGTCATCTTCGATCAGCGATTTTCGACCACCGCAGCTGACTTGACGGGAAGGAAGGGCGGCGGTATTCTTGTGGGCGGAGGGTTATATGGCGCTGAACCCGAGACTCCTGAGCATCCTGGCCTGCCCGCTGTGCAAAACCGAGGTTAAGCTTACGGCCGACGAGAAGGGGTTAAAGTGCGTGACCTGTCATCGTGTCTATCCCATCAGGGACGACATTCCCGTCATGCTCATCGACGAGGCAGCCATCGAGACCGGCCGGCCGGTCAAGGACTGACCCCCAGCGACTCCCGGAATCCCGGATACCAGAGGGGAAAAGGGTCTGGCGGCGATTTCCGGCGATGCCCGTCAGTTTATTTCATCCCCCGAATCCCCTATAATGGTTGAATCATGTGCGGCGTCATCGGAATCTGGGCCAACGATTCCGTCATCCGCGACCTCTACCAGGGGCTCCTTGCCATGCAGCACCGGGGCCAGGATGCGGCGGGTGTCATCACCTACAACGGCCGGTTCCACATGGTCAAGGGCAACGGTCTCGTCCGTGACATCTTCACCGTCGAGGCGATCGAGCATCTCCGTGGCCCGATCGGGATCGGCCACACCCGCTACCCGACCGTGGGCGGCGGAGGCGGAGAGGACGCTCAGCCCTTCCAGCTCAACTCGCCGTTCGGCATCATCATGGCCCACAACGGCAACGTGGCCAACCACCGGGAGCTCAAGCAGGAGCTCTTCGAGAAGTATCACCGCCTCCTGAACTCCGACTGCGACGTCGAGATCATCCTCAACATTTTTGCCGAGTCCCTGGCCCACGAAAAGGCGCGCGTCCTGGAGCCGGAGCACATCTACCGGGCAGTCGAGAACGTCTTCCGGAAGGTCAAGGGCAGCTACTCGGTCGTGGCTTACATCGCCGAACAGGGCCTGGTGGCCTTCCGCGACCCTTACGGGATCAAGCCTCTCGCTTACGGCATCCGGAACGACGGCCTCCTTCCCTCGTACGCCGTCGCCTCCGAGACGGTCACCCTCAACATCATGAACTTCAGCGAGATCCATGACATCGAGGCCGGTCAAGTCGTCTTCCTCGACAAGCGTCGCCGCCTCCACAAAAAGAAGCTGGCCCATTGCCCGCATTCCCCATGCCTTTTCGAGTGGGTCTACTTCGCCCGGCCCGACTCGTTCATTGACAAGGCCAACGTCTACAAGTGCCGCGTCAACCTCGGCCGCTCTCTTGCCGCCGAGATCCGGAAGCGGAAGCTTGCGATCGACGTCGTCGTCCCTGTGCCCGATTCCGCCCGGGACGCCGCAATCGAGATCGCCCGCAAGCTCAACCTGAAATACAGCGAGGCCCTGGTCAAGAACCGCTACATCGGCCGGACCTTCATCATGCCGGTCGACGAAAAGCGGAAGGACTCGGTCCGCCAGAAGCTAAGTCCCATCGCCTCTGAGGTCAAGGGCAAGAAGGTCCTCCTCGTCGACGACAGCATCGTCCGCGGCCACACGTCCCGGGCCATCATCGAAATGGTCCGGGAGTGCGGGGCCAAAAAGGTCTATTTTGCCTCGTATTCGCCGCCGCTCCGGCACCCCTGCGTCTACGGTATTGACATGCAGACGAAAACGGAGTTCGTGGCCCAGGACGCCGACGAAAAAACCGTGGCCAAGAAGATCGGCGCCGACAAGGTCATCTACCAGACCCTCGAGGCGCTCAAGAAGGCTGTCCAGACGGAGAACCCGAAGATCAGGAATTTCTGCGCCGCCTGCTTCGACGGGATCTATCCGACGGGCGACATCACGCCGGACCTGCTCGAAGACATCGAGGCGGAAAGGAAGCTCGCCCGGGACGACCAGCTCGAGCTCAATATCTAGGGCACGCCGCCTGCCAGGGGTTGAACGGCCCGTTCTCTCAGAACCCGGAGGTGCCCAGGAGGTCCGAGGTCCGCCCGATATTCCCAAGGCCCAGCGAAAACTTGAACTGCGTTTCCGGCCGGGCGCGGAAGTAGAAAACCCTGACCTCGACGAGAAAATCAAGGCACTGGTAGTGGTAAATAGCCTGGCCAGCCGTGTAGAGGAGTTTTTTCTCCTGGAGGTTGTAGTCCACTTCGCCCTGGAGCTCCAATGACAGGCCCGGCAACCTCAAGCCGCCCGTAGCACCGATCTGATGGCGGTTGTAGAGCGCCTTGAGCTCGGGGTCGATTCCCGCAATCCATGAATTCATGCTCTTGTACCAGTTCAGGGAAAGGAACCGGCCGCTCTCCTTCAGGCCCGCCGTCGCGGTCAGCCGCAGACTCGAAAAATTGTGATAATAGGGGTTGTAGCCGGCGGCCGCGTCGAGATTGAAGCTCTCCTTAGGGTAATACCTTAAGGACCCGGTGATTTCCGAGAACCGGGGCGGCTTCCCGTCAACCAGGAACTGCCGGAGAGGGCCGCTCTCCGGGGAAAAATAAACGGTCTGACCCAGACCGACGGCCACGATCTCGGTCGGCCGGTCCGCCTGCTTGAGGAGGAAACGGCTCGTCAGGCCGTAGCTCATCTGATGATAGCGGTAGAATCCGATGGGAGTCACGATTCTCGAGGCCTCGCCGATCGGACTGTCATACGAGTACTTGATGTAGGGCTCGATGATGTTCTTAAGTCGGGGCTCCCCTGTCCGGCTGTAGTAAACGCGGTAGAACACGGGCCCCGTGACCTCGAGGTTGACCAGGACGTTCTTCGTGAAGAGCGGGTCATTGACGACCTGGCCTGTCGCGGGGTCGAGGCTCTGTCCGTAGTAGACAAAGTTGGCGGTGACGGATGTGTTGGCCGTGAGCCAGGGAATTGAGCTGAAGGGAAGGCTCAGGGTCGGGCTGACCGTGAGGTTCGTCGACTTGCGCTCCGTTCCGGCCCGGTACTCAGAGCGCCAGCCGTATTGCCAGCTGCTATAACCGCCGCTCAGGGAAAAATAGAAGGGAGAGAAAAGCTTGACCTTGAAGACGTTGAAATTGACCTGGGGAAGGGAGGTGTTGACGACGGAATCGTCGACCTGGGAGAAATAGGTCTCGAAGCGGGAGGCGCGGGCGCTCAGGTTGAACCGGGACCACGACCGGGCCAGGAACACCTGCGAGCTCTTGTTCGAGACCGAGGCCCGGCGGAACTCGTCGTCGAACTCCTGAAGGAAGCTGAACGATGTCTGGAAGTCCACGTTAGCGGCCAGGGTGAACCCGAGGGGCAGAGCCTGATTGTGATTGAGGCGGATGATCGAGCCCGGGCTTTCGGCCGTTCCCTGGGCGTTCTTCTTGAACATAAAGTAATAGAGGTTGAGCTGGCCGCCGGTCCCCTTCGCGAAGAGGTAGCGGTATTCGAGCCCCACGCCCAGGCCTCGGGTCGGGTAGACATCGAACCCGAAGGTCGCGTCCATGCTCCTGGAGATGGCCAGATAAAAATTCTGGGAATACTCAAAGCCCTTGGCCCCGGAATGGCCGACCTTGGGCATGAGGAAGCCTGTTGCCCTCTCCTCCAGGGGGTATCGGAGATAGGGAAGGTAGAGGACCGGGATTTTCTTGATCGAGAGGACCGTGTTCCACATCTCCACATAGTCGCCCTTCTTCAGGTTGGCCCGGGAGAAGGAAAAGCCCCAGCGGGGAACCGGCTGGGTGCACGAAGTCACCCGCGCCCGCCTCAAGCTGAACAGGTCCGTTGTCTTCCGCTCGAGCGACTCGGCCGCGAAAAGAATGGAGGGCTGAATCATCCCCGAGGCCTTTTCGACCCGCCCCGTCTCCGTGTTCAGGTTGAAAAAGACCTTCTCCCCTCGCGTGACTTCGTTCCGCACCTGGATGATGACGTTCCCTTCGGCCACGACGTCCCTGGTTTCGGGATTGAACTCCACCCGGTCAGCGAGGAGCAGGAATTCTTTGTAATGGATCTCGACGTCCCCGGAGGCGAAGATCCTGTCCTTGGTCATTTCCTTGGTCCGGGCGACGATCCTGATTTCAGGTTCTGCGGCCGAGGCGCTCTCCGGACGGCCGGGGACGGCGGTTTCCTGGCCTGAGGCCGGGGACGGCGGCACCCCGAGGCTAAGAAACGCCAGGGAGACGACAGCGGCAAGGGACCGGCGGCTTTTCCCGAGCGGGAGGCGCTTCATTGACGAGAATTTAACACACCGCCCCGGGGGGAATCAAACCTGCGGACCGGCCTGCTCATTCCTCCGGCGGTTGGTCCTTGTCATACTTCTTGAGGGCCCGGAAGAGGCTGAGGAGCCCGGAGATAATGCCCAGGACCGTAAAAACAAGGAGGAGCCAGGGCCGCGTTCCCAGCCAGCGGTCAAGGACATAGCCGAAAAACAGGCCGACGATGATGGACGAGGGTAGCATCAGCCCGATCGAGCTCAACTCGGCCAGCTTCCCGAAGTTGGGGCGCGGCCTCTTGGGGGTTGTCATTTTTCAGGCCCGGTCCGTGAGCGACGCGTCGGGTCCGGACGCCGGCATCATAAAGGAAAGGTCCTGGCTGTTCAACTCACCCTTTTCCTGAGGGCGGAGCGCTTGTCGCCGGGCGCCCGGCCTTGGCGGAGCCGGCCCACGCCTCGCCTTCGAAAACCAGGGCGTTCCATCCGAACCCGAAGCCGAAGGCCAGGCAGAAGAGCTTGAAGAGGGCTTCGAAGGAGGTCCCCTGGGAGCCCGCTTCGAACCGTGGGAAAATAACCAGGGTCAGGACAAACCCGAGAATGAGCGAGGCCAGGGCGGACACGAGATAGCGGCGGCCGAAACCGCGGACGCGCCCCTCCCGCACCTTCCTCAGCCAGGGCAGGAGGGTCCGGGCCAGGACCCCGGTGAAAATGCCGATCAGCCGAATCAGGAATTCCGTGGACATTTGACTATCCCCTCCCGAAGACGATGAGGTTCGATTGCCAGATTATTCTCGAAAACGGCCGCCCGATTGTCAAGGCAATCGTGCTATACTCATCCCATGACGGCCCGCCCTGAAGGCGCGAGAAGCGACGCGCGAAGCCAGCTCGAAATCCAGGATGAACGCGTCCTCCGCCGGATTCCCCTGGAAATCCTCGCCCTCTCGGCCGTCCTGGCCCTGCCCGCCGTCTTCCTCTTCGATCCCCTGACCGCTCTCCTCTTTTTCACGGGCGGCGCGGTGGCCGCGGTTGGCTTTCTCTGGCTCAAAACGTCCCTGACCCGCTTCCTCCTCAGGGACAAGGCAGGGGCCCTCAGGTCCGCCGTTCTTCTCTACGCCCTCCGCCTCGGGTTGATTTGCGGCGTCTTTTTCATTATAATCCTCCTCTTTCCGGGGAAGGTTCTCGCCTTCGGCGCCGGCTTTTCAACGCTCATCCCCGTGTTCTTGGCGGAGGGCGCCGGGGCCCTTCTTCGCATGAAAACATGGAAGGCCTAGAACACAGTCTCTTCACGGTCGAGCTCTTCAACAGGATCTTCGGCAAACCCATGGCTTCGCTCCTCGGCCTCCTCGGCGTGAAGGTCGCCGACCCCCTCCATCTCTTTCCCGATTACGTCGTGATGGTCATCATTGTCACGGCGATCCTTATCATCGTGTTCACGCTCGCCTCGCGGAAGCTCAGCCTCGTCCCCTCCCGCCGCCAGAGCGTCCTCGAGATGATCTTCGGGCTCTTCGAGGGGCTGGTCACGGACACCATCGGCCCCGAGGGGAAAAAATACCTGCCGGTCATCGGGACCGTCGGTCTCTTTATCTTCAGCTCGAACATGATCGGTCTCGTCCCGGGCTTCATGTCCCCGACGAGCAAGCTCAACGTGACGGTCGGCTGCGCCCTGGCGGTCTTCCTCTATTACCACGCCCAGGGAATCAGGGCCCAGGGGCTCAAGTATTTCAAGCACTTCCTCGGGCCCATCCCGGCCCTGGCGCCTCTCATGATCCCGATCGAGATCATCAGCCACTTCTCCCGGCCCGTCTCGCTCTCGATGCGACTCTTCGGGAACATCTTCGCCGAGGAGCTGCTCATCGTCATCATGGCGTCCATCGTCCCCTTCCTCCTCCCCTTGCCGTTCATGGCGGTGGCCATCTTCACCTCGCTCATTCAGGCCTTCGTCTTCGTCCTCCTGGCCTGCATCTATATCGCCGGGGCCGTCGCCCACGAAGAAGAACACTAGATGAAAAGGAGTTCCGTCATGCCAAAAAAACTCAAAGCCTTGAGCGTCCTCGTCTTCCTTGCCGCCGTCGCCGCCGCCCCGCTCCTCGGCCAGGAGTCGGCTGCGCCCGGCGAGGCCAAGGCATCCCTGTTCAAGATCTCGCTCATCGTCGGCGGGGCGATCATCACCCTGTCGGTAGTGGCCGGGGCATTCTGCCAGTCCAAGGCCATAAGCAGCGCCTGCGATGGCATCTCCAGGAACCCCAACGGGGCCCCGCACATCCGTTTCCTCCTGATCTTCGGGCTCGTGCTGATTGAAACGCTCGTCATTTACGCCCTGCTCATCACGATCATCATCCTGATGGTCCAGTGGGGCAAGTACGTATAGGACCGTTCGGTCGGGGCTCGTGGGGGCCGCGCCGCGCTAGGCCCTTCCCAAAAGAGGGGATGGCGCCGCCGAAACTCTGCCGGGCCTCCGGGCCATGGGGCGGATGACGCTCTCAACGTTCAAGATACTGACCGCTTCATTCAAGCGGTTCAACGACGACAAGTGCTGGACGTCCGCCATCGTCATCTCCTACTTCGCCCTCCTCTGCTGCGTCCCTCTCCTCGCTCTCTTCTTCTATGTCTCGGCCAAGGTCCTCGGGAACACAGAGATCGCCCTCCGGAGTCTCAACATCTTCACGGACGAGTTCTTCGCCCGCTCGGACCCCAGTTTCTTTAAAAAGCTCCAGGGCCTCTCGGGCGGAATCAGCCATTTGGGGGTCTTCGGCCTCATCGGGTCCTTCGTCGCCGGGAGCTTCCTCTTTTCGAACCTGATCGCGGCCATCAACCTCATCTTCAAGACCCGCTACCACCGGTCCTTCGTCTACAACCGGCTCATGGAATACCTGATCATGTTCATCACCGGGATCATCATGTTGTTCTCCCTGGCCATCACGGCCGTCTGGACGGCCCTCGGCCGGTCCATCCAAGAAAGCGAAATCGTACGCTCTTACTTCAATCCCAATGCGGTCGGGCTGGTCAACAATTTCTTTATCCAGTACGTGATCCCCGGCTTCCTAACTTTTCTCGTATTTTTCGTCCTTTACAAATTCATCCCGGAGACCAAGGTTCATACGAGAGCGGCGGCCCTTCCGGCAGCCATCGCGGCTCTGCTCTACGAAGTCTTTAAGAGGATTTTCGCCTTCTACGTGGTCCATTTCTCGGCCATCGGGGTCGTCCTGAACAAACTCCTCCAGGGAACCCTGACGTCGATCATTTTCTTCCTGTTGTGGATCTCCACGTCCCTGGTCATTATGCTCTGGGGGGCGGAGCTTGCCGCCCTGATCAACGAGAAGCTCGACGCGGCGGCCCCTCAAGCCGCTCCGAACGGGCAAGCCCCCTGAATCGCGCGAGACGGGAAGAAGGACCCACCAAGTTTTATCAGCGGCGGGAGAAGTATTCCTCGACGGAGAGGGCGGCATGGACGCCCGTGCCGACCGCCGTGGCAATCTGCTTGGGGCAGGCGTCAGAGACGTCCCCGGCGGCGAAGATGCCGGGCACTGATGATCCCATATTAAGGCTGACCTTAACCTGACCCCACTCATTGAGGTCGAGGAAGCCGCGGACAAAACCAGTCTGGGGCGCGGTCCCGATGGAGATGAAGAGCCCATCTACGGGGAGGCGCAACTTATTGCTAGTCTTGAGGTTGTGGAGGTCCAGGGACTCCACCTTGTCGCCGCCGTTGATGCCCTCCACGACCGTCTCCCAGAGGACTTCGATTTTTTCGCTGGCGAAGACCCGCTCCTGGTAGACTTTCTCGCCGCGGAAACGGTCCCGGCGGTGGATGATGGTCACCTTCCGGCAGTACTTGCTCAGGAAGAGCGCTTCTTTCAAGGCGTTGTCGCCCCCGCCGACCATAGCGACATCGCGGCCGGCAAAGAAGGCGCCGTCACAGGTCGCGCAGTAGGATACACCGCGACCGGTCAGACGGGCCTCGTTTGCCAGTCCTAGGCGGCGGTACGCGGAGCCCGTGGCGACGATGACGGTGCGTGCCAAATATTCCTTTTTAGAGCCCTTCAGGACCCAGGCCCCCTCGCTCCCCGAGATGCCGATGATTTCATCGGTCTCGATCCTGGCCCCGAATTTTTCCGCATGCTTCCGGAAGTCCTGCATCAGCTCGAAGGGAGTGACCCCGTCGGGGAAGCCGGGGAAATTCTCGACCCAGTCGGTCAGCAGGATCTGCCCGCCTGGAAACCCTTTCTCCAAGACAAGCGTCGACCGCCTGGCCCGTCCGGCGTAGATCGCGGCGGAGAGACCGGCCGGACCGGCGCCGATGATGATGACATCCCAGGACTCGTCCATAGGGTTAAAGATGTTTGGCAATGAGTTCGGCCAGCTTGCCTTTGGAAACAACGCCGACAGATTTTTCCTTGAGTTCACCGCCCTTGAAGAGGATCAGGGTGGGGATGGCCATGACTCCGTACGCCATGGACGTCTTGCTGTTCTCGTCGACATTGATCTTGACGACCTTCAGCCTCCCCTTGTTGGCTTGGGCGATTTCTTCGAGGACGGGGGCAATCATCAGGCAAGGGCCGCACCAGGGGGCCCAAAAATCAACCAGGACCGGCAGCTCGGACTTCAGGACTTCTTGGTCAAAACCGGCGTCGGTGCTGTGAACGATATCGTCGGACATAGTTTTTTCCTCGCAGGTTGAGCTCTCAGTGTGGACCGGGCCTTCGATCCCTGCCCGGCGCGGTCCATGATAGCGACCGGTCGCCGAATTGTCAAACCACGCTCTTTAAAAAAGCCGGCTAAGGAGGTGGACGGAACGTCATGCGCGGTTTGGCCAATCCGAAGCTCTTGGAAAAATGGGCGGGTGGCGCGGCGGTGCTCCCCGACGGACGAGCGGAAGGGGATTGCGCGAGAGCGCTGGGGGTTCCAAGGGGCGGCTTCCCCCTGGTCGGAGGAGCCGGAGGCTCCGGAGAGGGGTGGCTCAGGAGGGGCGTTTGCCCCTCCGCCCACGGGGGGATGGGTGGAGCGAAGTCCGCTCGGGGACACTGCCGGGACAGGACCCGCCCTCCCATGTGTTATAGCGGATGCTACTCGGCCCAGCTGAGCTTTTCCTTGACCAGGTCGTAGTAGCTCCTCCGGGGAGAAGTCACGAGTAGGAGTTCCGCGGTCGCCTTCCGGATCTTGATCCTGTCGTTCCGACCGAGGACGCCCCCGCGCTGGCCGTCGAGCGTCAGATAGACTTCCTCGCCTCCGGTCAGAAGCTGGATCATCACTTCCGAGCTCGCGGGAATGATCATGGGCCGGTAGGTCAGAGTATGGGGGCAGATCGGCGTCAGCACGGCCGCCGGAACCTGGGGATGAATGATCGGCCCGCCGGCCGCGAGCGAATAGGCCGTCGACCCCGTGGGTGTGGAGACGATCAGCCCGTCGGCCTTAAGCGTCGCCACGGCCTTCCCGTCGACGAGAATGGTGAACTCGATCATCCGCGCCACCGCCCCCTTGGTGATGACGACGTCGTTCAGACAGTGGGCCGCACCGCTCGCGGTCGTGACTTCGAGGAGCGACCGCGGGCTGATGATATCCTGAGCGCCGGCCAGGAAGGCGTCAAGTGTCAGAAACGCTTCGCTGACCGGAATTTCGGTCAGGAAGCCGAGTCGGCCCAGGTTGATCCCCATGACCGGGACACCGGCCTGGGCGGCGCAGTAGGCGACGCTGAGCAGCGTTCCGTCGCCGCCCAAGACAACGACGAAATCCGAGGCGCCGGGGACGTCAGACCTGGAGAGACCACCGGGCCGGCTGAGCTTCCGGGCGGCGGCTTCCTCGAGGACACATTCGATGCCTCGCTCGCCGCAATACTCTAGGATATTCCTGAGAAGGTCTTCGACCAGCGGCGCGTGCGGCTTGATGACGATGCCGGCTTTCTTAGGCGTTCTCATGGCTGACAGCCTCCTTGATCCAGATCTCCGTCGCATCCGGGTCCGGGCCTGCCTCTCCCCTGGCCCAGTAACCGAAAAACTCCACGTTCCCCTTCTGGCCGCGGGTCGACGAGCGGATGAGCCCCCGGAGGCCGAAGCCCATCTTGCCGACCCCGCGGACGACGCGGCCCAGGACCTCCTCGCGGACAGCCGGGTCCCGGACGATGCCTTTTTTTCCGACCTCGCCCCGCGCCGCCTCAAACTGCGGCTTGACCAGGGCCAGGAGGAGCCAGACCCCGGGAATCTCCTTCACGGCAGCCAGGACCTTGAGCAGGGAGATGAACGAAACATCGACGGTGACGAGGTCCGGGGGCTCGGCGATGTCGCCGGGTTCGAGGTAGCGGGCGTTTTTTTCGATCGTCACGACCCGCGGGTCGCCCCGCAGTTGCCAGTCGAGCTGCTTTGTATCCACATCCACCGCGTAGACTCTCCTCGCTCCCCGCTGCAGAAGGCAGTCCGTGAATCCGCCGGTCGAACACCCGACGTCCACGGCGGTCTTGCCCTCGACGTCCACCGCGAACCGGTCCAAGGCCTCGGCCAGCTTCAAGCCGCCCCGGCTGACAAAAGGGAGCCTGCCTTTGAGCCGAAGGTCCGTCTGCGCGTCGACGAGGCTCCCCGGCTTGTCGATCGTCGTCTCCCCCGAAAAAACGAGCCCGGCCATGATCAGGGCCTGGGCCTTCTCCCGGCTCGGCGCGAGCCCCCGCATGACCAGCAGCTTGTCGACGCGCTCTTTCATGACCGCGAGGCGTAAAAGGACCTGATCTTCTCCGCGAGCCCGGCCGCGTCCAGTCCGTAGGAAGAGCGGATCTCTTCGGCCTTGCCCAAGGGATAGACCTCGAGTGGAAGCCCGATAGCCAGGAATCGAAGGTCGAAGCACTGTCTCCTGTCGAGCGTCTCGCGGACGGCGCTCCCCAGACCGCCGGCCAGAATCCCCTCCTCGGCCGTGATGATCGTCCGCCCCGGCTCGGCGTAGCGGAGAATGAGTTCCTTATCCAGCGGCTTGGCGAAGCGGGCGTTCGCAACGGCGAGCGAGATCCCGGCTCTGTCCAGCTCTTCGGCGGCCGCGAGGGCCGGCTGGACCATTCTCCCGAAGGCGAAGAGGAGATCCCGGCCCTCCCTGAGGATCTCTCCCCGGCCGAGCGGAATTTCCTTGAAGGCCGCATCCCGCTCGACTCCCGAGCCGGCCGCCTTCGGGAACCGGACGGCGGCGGGGTGACCATAGGACAGTGCGGACCAGAGCATGTGCTGGAGCTCATTTTCGTCCTTGGGGGCCATGACGATCATGTTGGGCATGTGGCGGAGGTAGACGATATCGTTGACCCCCTGGTGGGTCGGCCCGTCGTCCGGAACGATCCCGGCCCTGTCCAGGGCGAAGACGACGGGCAGGTCCATCAGACAGATGTCATGATAGACCTGGTCGTAGGCCCTCTGGAGGAACGTCGAGTAGATGGCCACCACGGGCTTGAACCCTGAGATGGCCAGCCCGGCGGCGAACGTGACGGCATGCTGTTCCGCGATGCCCACGTCGAAGAAGCGGTCCGGGTATTTTTCGGCGAACCGGGCGAGGCCCGTTCCCTCGCCCATTGCGGCGGTAATGGACAGGACCTTGTTGTCTTTCCGGCCGATCTTGACCATCGTTTCGCCGAAGACGGTGGAAAACGAGGGCGGCAGACCCGGTCCGTTGTTGAGGGGCTCACCCGTCGCGATCCTGAACGGCCCGGCGCCGTGGAACTTTGCCGGGTTCAGCCGGGCTGGCTGGTAGCCCCGTCCCTTCTGCGTCACGCAGTGAATGAGGATGGGGCCCTCGGCCTTTTTGGCTTGCTCGAAAACCTCGATGAGCGACCTGAGGCTGTGGCCCTGGACGGGACCGATGTAGCGGATGCCGAGCTCCTCGAAAACGAGCCCAGGAAAAAGGGTCTTTTTGATGAGCTCTTCCAAAGCATGGCCGGCCTGGATCATGGGCCAGCCGACGACGGGAATGCTCTTGAGGAAGGACTTCGCCCGGTCTTTGAGCCGGATGAAGTGCTGGCCGGAGACGAGGTAAGATAGGTACTTGGACCAGGCCCCGACGTTGGGCGAGATCGACATCTCGTTGTAGTTGAGGACGATGATCAGCCGTTTCCTGAGGTGACCGATCTGGTTCAGGGCCTCGAGGGCGACTCCTCCCGTGAGGCTGCCGTCTCCGACGAAGGCGATGACGTGGAAGTCCTCTTTTTTCTTGTCCCGGGCGACGGCCATGCCCAGGGCCGCGGACAGGGCCGTCGAGGCGTGCCCCGTGTTATAGGCATCGTGCTCGCTCTCCTCGCGGCAGGGAAAGCCCACGATCCCGCCGCTTCGGCGGAGCCCGGAGAACCTCTCCCGGCGTCCCGTCAGGATCTTGTGCGTGTAGCACTGATGGCCGACGTCCCAGATGATCTTGTCCTTGGGAGAATCAAAAACGTAATGAAGGGCCAGGGTGAGCTCGACGACTCCGAGGTTCGATCCGAGGTGGCCTCCGTTCTTCGAGACCGTCTCCAGGATGAGAGCCCGGATTTCCGTGGCCAGGTCCGAAAGCTCCTGGATAGAGAACTTCCTGAGGTCGGCCGGACCTTTAACCGAATCCAGAAGCTTGGCCATGGCTACGTCCCGGGCTCCAGGTTGAGAATTCCCGCCAGACGGCGGAGCTCCAAGGAGACGATCCTCCCCCTGTCCAGAGCGCCGAGGGCTCCCGCGACACACGCCTCCAGGCGGGCTCGGGCGCCGGCGAGGCCGAAGACGGCCACTGCATCGGGCCTCGGGGCCGACCCTGACCGTCCCGCATCCGCCAGGTCGTCCCGGAGCTGAAAGGCCAACCCCAATGCGACCCCGTATTCCTCGGCTGCCTCCAAGCCCGTCTTCGGAGCGCCGGCGAGGATGGCCCCCGATTTGACCGAAGCCCGGATGAGAGTCCCCGTTTTTTTCCCGATCATTCCGAGGAAGGCATCCCCGTCCAACTCTTTATGGGCCAAGCTGATGTCGAGCCACTGGCCCTTGATCATCCCCCGGACACCCGCCGCGGCCGCGATCTCCCGGAGGGCGGCCTCCTTTCTTTCGGCATGCCCCTGAGGATGAGGAGCCTCGGTGAGGACTTCGAAGGCCAAGGACAGCAAGCCGTCGCCCGCGAGCAGGGCCAGTCCTTCACCGAAGGCCTTGTGGCAGGAGGGCTTGCCGCGCCTGAAGTCGTCGTTGTCCATCGCCGGCAGGTCGTCATGGACAAGCGAATAGCTATGGATGAGCTCGACGGCACAGGCGTAGGGCAGGAGGGAGTCGCGCGGAGCCCCGAACGCCTCACCCGCCGCCAGGAGAAGGAGCGGCCGGAAGCGCTTGCCGCCGCCGAGGACAGCGTACCGCATGGCCTCGAAGAGCCGGGAGTCGTCGGCCGCGAGGACCCGTTCGAGCCCCGCGTCGATCTCCCGCCGCATCTCTTCGAGTTTGTCCTGTGTGTCCAACCCTTCTCCCCTTCTCAACCGTCCGGCCACCGCCTGCCCTAAGCGAAGATTGGGCGCAGGCAGGGAGGCCGTCTCGTCAGAACGGGATGTCGTCCCCGCCCTTTTTGCGGCCCGCCGGAGACGGCTTTTTTTCCTTCTCGTTCTCCTCTTCGGCCTCGAGCCGGTCCGGGTCAAAATCCTCCGTCTTTATCCCGCCCTTTTCATCTTTAAGCAGGATTTCGACCTTCCGCTCCGCCTTTTCCAGCTCCCCCCGGAGGAACCGGGCGAGCTTGACGCCTTTCTCGAAGAGGGCCAGGGAGTCGATGAGAGAGGTCCCTTCCTTCTCGAGCTTGGCGACGATCTGTTCGAGCTCCGCCAGCGCTTTTTCAAAGGTCATGGTTGTCATGAGCTCTCCTTCACAAAACGCGACTCCAGGAGCTTCTTCCTGTCCACGGTCCTGACCCGGGCCTCGAACTCCCCCCGGTAAAAGGACACGATGACCGAGTCCTCCTCGGCGATCTCGTCGATCTTCTGGACGAGCCGCAGCCCGCCGTCCTTCGAGCAGACGGCGTAGCCCTTTTTAAGGATGTTGAGGGGGCTCAGGTTGTGGAGATTGGTCGAGAGTTTCTCCCAGACGGCCCGGCGGTCACGCAAGCCGTGGGCGAGGAGGTTTTTCAGGCGCTCGGACGAGAGCGCAGCCGCGATCTTTAACTCGGCGAGCCCCCGCCGTTTGGCCTGGATGACGTTGCGGGCCTTCGTGTCCAAGTCATCCACGCGATGGATGAGCTCTTTGAGGCCGAGCCGGAAACTTTCGAAGATCCGGTGTCTCGCGAGGTCGTCCACCTCATATCTCCGCTCCCGGAGGGAGCCCCTGACGAGCTCGCCCAGCCGCAGGGACATGGTGTTGATGCGTTCCTCAAACGCCTCCTCTTTCTCGATCACGATTTCGGCCGCGGCCGAAGGGGTGGGCGCCCGGACGTCGGCGACGAAGTCGGCGATCGTGAAATCGATCTCGTGGCCGACCGCGGAGATGACCGGTTTCCCGGAGCGGAAGATCGCCCTGGCCACGGCCTCCTCGTTGAAAGCCCACAAATCTTCGATCGACCCGCCGCCGCGGCCGACTATGATAACGTCGACCGCAGGGAGTGTGTCCAGGTAGTCGAGGCCCGCCGCGATCTCCCGGGCCGCGCCTTCTCCCTGGACCCTGGCGGGATAGATGAGGATGTGGAGCTTTGCGTACCGGCGCTCGAGAATGCGGAGGATGTCCCGGATTGCGGCCCCGGTGGGTGATGTGACGATGCCGATCGTCTTCGGCCTGAGCGGGAGCTTTTTTTTGCGCCCGGGCTCGAACAGGCCCTCGGCCTTGAGCTTCTCCTTGAGCTGCTCGAAGGCCAGCTGCAGGGCCCCCTTGCCCTTGGGCTCGACCAGGTCCACGGAGAGCTGATAGTCTCCACGGGCCGCATAGACGGTGATCCTGCCTCGGCAAACGACCTTCAGCCCCGGCTTCATCTCGAAGGGGACTTTTTGAGCCTCGCTCTTCCACAAAACGGCCTTCAGGATGCTCTTTTCGTCCTTCAGGGAAAAGTATATGTGGCCGGAGGCGGCCTTGGTGAAACCGGAGATCTCCCCCTCGACCCAAACCTGGGGGAAGGCGGTCTCGAGGGCCGCCTTGACGAGCTCGGTGACCTGCGAGACCGTGTAGACCAGGTCGCGCTTCACCAAGCCTTCATTCATCGTGGCCGTCCTCCGCCAAAAGCTCCCGCTTGATCGCCAGGGCTTTCCCCGACTTGGCTTCAATCTCGAGGTAGACGCACGACAGGAACAGGCCGTCCCGGGACGGCTCGAAGCGCTGCGGCCTCGAGGTCAGAAAACGCTGGAGGGCCTGCTCCCGGGCGATCCCGATCACGGCGTTTCGCCCCCCGACCATGCCCACGTCGCTGATGTAGGCCGTCCCTTTCGGCAGGATCCTTTCGTCGGCCGTGGGGACGTGGGTGTGGGTTCCAATGACGGCGGAGACCCGGCCGTCGAGATACCAACCGAGGGCCTGTTTCTCCGAGGTGGCCTCGGCGTGGAAATCGACGATGATGACCGGCGTCAGCGCGGCCAGGACCGCGACCTCCTCGTCGGCCCGCCGGAAGGGACAGTCCAGGGGCTCCATGAAGACTCGCCCCTGGAGGTTGAGGACGGCCGCCTTCGTCCCGTCGCCGTGCTGGAAAACATAGGAAAAGCGGCCCGGGTTAACGGCCGGGTAGTTGGCCGGCCGGAGGAGCCGGGGCTCCTGGCCGAGATACGGCAGAGCCTCCTTCTTGTCCCAGATATGGTTTCCGGAGGTCAGGACATCGACCTGGAGGAAAAGCTCCTTTCCGATCTCCTCGGTGATGCCGGCGCCTCCGGCGGCATTTTCGCCGTTGGCGATGATCATGGACGGGGCGTGCTTCTTGATGAGGCTCGGCAGGAACTTGTCCATGGCCCGCCGGCCCGTCCGGCCGATGACGTCGCCAAGGAAGAGAACGCCGAACTTATCTCGCATATTCCACGGCCCTCATCTCCCGGATGACAGTGACCTTGATCTGCCCGGGGTAGTCGAGCTCGTTCTTGATCCGGGCCGCGATTTCCTTGGCCGCCAGCGCCGCCCGGTCGTCGGAAACCTTCTGGCTCTCGACGATGATCCGGATCTCACGGCCGGCCTGAAGGGCGAAGGCCTTGGAGACGCCTTCGAATGAGGTGGCGATTTCCTCGAGCTTCTCCAGCCGCTGGATGTAGGTTTCGAGGAGCTCCCGCCTGGCGCCGGGCCGAGCGGCCGAGAGCGTGTCGGCGGCCTGGACGAGGACGGCCTCGATCGAGGGGAAGTCCACGTCCCGATGGTGCGAGGCGATGGCCTGGACGACCTTCTCAGTCTCCCCGTACTTCTTTGTCATCTCGACGCTGAGCTCGGTGTGCGTCCCCTCGACGTCCCGATCCACGGCCTTGCCGATGTCGTGGAGGAGGCCCGCCCGGAGAGCGACGTTGACGTCGGCGCCGATCTCCCGGGCCATCATGGCCGCCAGCATGGCAACTTCCTTGGAGTGCTGGAGGACGTTCTGGCCGTAGCTCGTCCGGTACTTGAGCTTGCCGAGGAGCTTGATGAGCTCCGGATGGATGTCCCGGACCTTGAGCTCGAGGACGGCGGACTCGCCCTCCTGCTTGATCTTCTGCTCGAGGTCGTTCTTCACGGACTCGACGATGTCCTCGATCCGGGCCGGGTGGATCCGGCCGTCCGTCACGAGCTTCTGGATGGACAGGCGGGCCAGCTCCCGGCGGACGGGGTCAAAGCTCGACAGGATGACGGCCTCCGGCGTGTCATCGACGATGATGTCCACGCCCGTGGCCATCTCCAGGGCCCGGATGTTGCGGCCCTCGCGGCCGATGATCCGGCCCTTCATGTCGTCGGAGGGAAGGTCGACGACCGAGACCGTGGACTCCACGACGTGCTCGGCGGCCGAACGCTGGATGGCGTTGGTGATGATTTCGCGGGCCAGAGCGTTGGCCTTCTCCCGGGTCTCCTCCTCGACCTTCCGGACGGTGGCGATGGCCTCGAGCTTGGCCTCGTCCTCGATCTTCTTGATCAGCATGGCCTTGGCTTCCTCGAGGGTTAGCCCGGAGATGTGCTCGAGCTCCTCCACGGCCTTGGCCTGGATTTCTGTCGTCTTCTGCTCGAGTTTCTCGATGTCTTTCTCTTTCTCGAAGAGCCGGTTCTCCTTCTGCGAAAACTCCCGCTCGCGCCGCTCCAGGGACTGGAGCCGCCGCTCTAGGTTTTCCTCCTTGTTGACGAGCCGGCGCTCGGTCTCGTTGATCTTCCTCTGCTTCTCCCGGTTGTGGGCGTCGAATTCCGCCTGCCGGCTCAGGTCCTTCTCGCGGGCCTCGATCCCGGCCTCGCGCTTGATTTTCTCCCCGTCCTCTTTCGCCCGGGCCATGATGGCCGCAGCCTCTTCCCGGGCCTCCACGATCTGGCGCGCGCCCTTCCGCTTTCTCCCGAGGAGGAAGATCGCAACGGCCAGGAGGATGATGATGACGGCAATGCCGCCGTATACAATGATCGGGTTCATGGTGGTCACCTCCTTCTAAAATAAACAGAAGGAGACGAGGTCAAAGACAGGAGGTCGTCAGAGGTCCATCCGGAGGGGGTGGCCCCCAAAGTTGAGAGAACGGCTCCAGTCCCTTTTATGTTCTTTCATCTTCGAGAAGATGAACCTCCAGGTTTTCGATCTCGGTCTCCATATGGCCAATGGCCTCGTTGAGTTGATCCAGCTTCTTCTGGCTCAGGAACAGCTCGTCCGCGATGTTCAGGGCTGCCAGGACGGCAATCTTCGACTGGTCCGCGGACTTGGATTTCACAGCCACTTCGTGCATCTTCTGATCAACGTAGGAGGTCAAGTGGCCGATGTATTTTTCATCCTCTTCTCCTTTGACTCGGATCTTATAGCGTTGCCCGTAGATCTCGATCTCGAGAATTTTTTCGATCATAGCCCCAGCTGGTCGATCTGATTGATGATCGCCTCGATCTTCCCCTTGACGACATCCCGCTCGCTTTCGAGCTTCTTCACGTCCTCGTCCAGCTTGACGAGCTTGCGGTTCTGATCGTCAAACTCCTTCTTCTCGGTCCGGAGCTCCTTGAGCTGCTGCTTGAGCTTTTCATTCTCGGTCGTCAGCTTGTGGACGTAGTCGACGACCTGGCCGATCTTTCCTTCGAGTATTTTAATGCGCTCGAGTTCAGTTGTCAATTTATCCCTCCCTAAGTTGGATGTCCCATGCGGATTTCAATTGGTTGATGATCTCCTGCTCGATCCGGTCGACCTCTTCGGCGAGGAGAGTCTTTTGGGGGTGGCGGTAGTGAAACCGGATCGAAAGGCTGACCTTGCCGGCGGGGATGGACGGCCCCCTGAACCGGTCGCGGAGCTCATAGCCCTCGAGGAGGGGCGGGGCCAGCCTCTCCAAGGTCTTCTGGATCTCCTGGTAGGGCACGCTCCGGTCCACCAGGAACGAGAGGTCGCGGCTGACTGCCGGGAACTTGGCGACCGGAACGTAGGAGAACGGCCGCTGCTGCCTCTCGAACAGGCCGGCGAGGTCCACCTCCGCGGCGTACACGGCCGGGTCGAGGGAATAGGCGGCGGCGACGGCCTTCCGGACGACCCCGAGCCGGCCTACGGCCTGACCCTTGTAAAGGACCTGCAGGCTCTGTCCCTCTTCGAAATAAGGGCCGTCGCCGTATTCGAAAGAGCACGGCTCGTACCGAAGGGCCGCAGCGACAGCCTCCAGGGCGCCTTTGAGGACATAGACATCGGTTTTGGCCAGCTTTTGCCGCCAGTCCCGGCCGGGCAGGAGCCCGGTGGTCAGGACTCCGAGGGTGAGCCGCTCCTCAGGCTTTTCCCCCTGGTTGTCGTAGATGTTGCCGACTTCGAAAATATGGACGCCTTCCATCCCCCGGTTCAGGTTCCAGGCAGCGTTCTCGAGCAACCCCATGAGGAGATTAGTCCTGAGGACCGAGGCCCTGCCAGAGATCGGGTTGCGGATGCCGACCGGCTCGCGACCGCTGGCCACGACCCTCTCCTTTTCAGGGTCGGCGAAACTCGAATTGATGACTTCGTCGAAGCCGTGGGGGAAGAAGGCCCGGCGCAGCTTTAGGATCCGCTCCCGCCCCCGGTTCGCGGTCGGGTCAGGGGGCTCGACGCGGGGGACCTCCGATGGAATCTTGTCGTAACCGTAGAAGCGGGCGACTTCCTCGATGAGGTCTGCCTCGCGGTCGATGTCCACGCGGAACGTGGGGACCTCGACGAGCCAGGCGCCCTTCTGGGAGCCTTCCAGCTTGAACCCGAGCCTGGTCAAGACCTGCTCGATGAAGTCCTCCGGCACGGCTACCCCCAAGAGTCCGGCGACCCGGTGGGCCCGGAGGACTAGGGACTTGACCTTGCGGGGCTTGGGGTACACGTCCAGGACGCCGCGCGCGGCCTTGCCGCCCATCCCGGTGAGGAGGGAAGCCATCATGAGGGCGGCCTTGGGGAGAATCGAGGGATCGGCACCGCGCTCAAAGCGATAAGAGGCGTCGGTCGAGAGGCCGAGCTTCTTCGCCGTGAGCCGAATGGACACCGGGTCGAAGTTGGCGCTTTCGATGAACACGTCCCGGGTCGTCCCGCTGACGGCGGATTCCTGGCCTCCGATGATCCCGGCCAGAGCCACGGGCCTGGCCTCGTCGGCGATCACCAGATTGTCCGGCCCGAGTTCGAGCCTCCGGCCTTCGAGGTCCCGCATCGTCTCGCCCAGGGTCGCCCGGCGGACGATAATCTTAGCCCCGGCAATCTTCGCATAGTCGAAGGCGTGGACGGGCTGGGCCGTGGCGTAGAGGACATAGTTCGAGGCGTCGACGACGTTATTGATCGGCCGCAGCCCGACGGCCTCGAGTCGCTTCCGGAGCCATTCGGGTGACGGCCCGACCGTAACGCCCCGGACGACCATCCCGAAGTACCGGGGGCACAGGGCATCGTCCCAGATCTCGACGCTGGCCAGCTCTGAGACCGCCGGGCCGGCCTCGTCGAGCGGCCATGGCCTGTCGGCGAGCGGCCGGCGGAGCATGGCCGCGATTTCCCGGGCGACCCCGAGATGGCCGAGGGTGTCGGGCCGGTTGGCGTAGGTTTCGAGGTCGAGGACCGTGTCGCCGTCCCTCTCCTCGACGGATTCCGGGACCAGGCCGATCATGGTCAGCCTGTCAAGGGGCTCCGGAAGAGGGAAGTCCAGCTCGACGTAATCCCTGATCCAATCCAAGCTGATCTTCATTTGACGGCGAATTGCCTGATGAACCTCAGGTCGTTCTCATAGAAATACCGCATCTCGGGGATGCCGAAGGCGAACATGGCCGTCCGGTCGATCCCCAGCCCGAAAGCCCAGCCGGAGTATTTCTCCGGGTCGATATTGACGTTCTTGAACACCTGGGGGTCGACCATTCCCGACCCCAGGATCTCCTTCCATCCGGTCCCGCTGCAGAGGCGACAGGACTTGTCCAGTCCCTCGCAGGCGATGCACTCGATGTCCACTTCGGCCGAGGGCTCGGTGAAGGGGAAAAAGCTCGGCCGGAAGCGGACCTTGATCTTCTCGCCGAAGAGGGCCCGGATGAAGTACTCCAGCGTGCCCTTGAGATGGGCAAAGGTGATGCCTTCGTCGACGACGAGCCCCTCGACCTGATAGAACATCGGCAGGTGCGTCGGGTCCGGGGTTTCGCGGCGGAAGACGCGTCCGGGGATGATGATCCTAATGGGGGGCTTCTTTTTTTCCATGACGCGGATCTGGACGGGAGAAGTGTGGGTTCGGAGGAGCAGGTCGTCCTTGAGGTAGAGGGTGTCCCATTTATCGCGGGCGGGATGGTGCGGCGGGAAGTTGAGGGCCTCGAAGTTGTAGTAATCGGTCTCGATCTCTGGTCCTTCCTCGATCGAATAGCCCATGCCCAGGAAGATCCTCTCGATCTCCTCCTGGAACAGGACGAGCGGATGGGGCCGGCCCGCGTAGACGTTTCGTCCGGGGAGCGTCAGGTCCTGACGAATGACGGTCAAGTCGCCTGAAACCCTCGCCGCTTCCTTGACTTGGCCCTCGAGGGCCACGATCCGCTCCTGGACGAAGTTCTTGAGCTCGTTCACAAGCTTCCCCGCTTCGCGCTTCTCGGCGGCGGGGACGCTCTTGAGCGCTTCGAACAAACCTGTGACGTGGCCTTTTTTTCGGCCCAAATAAAGGTTCCGGAGGCCTTCGAGGGCCCGCGCGTCCTTGGCCTGGGCGGCCGCTTTCTCGAAATCCTTCCGGAGGCCTTCGATCCTGTGCTTGAGGGTCGCCATGTCCCGGGCCTAGGCCGCGGCTTCTTTCGCCCTCTCAGCCAAATAGGCGAATGTCCGGGGGGCGTTCACGGCCAGGTCGGCCAGGATCTTGCGGTCCAGGACGATCCCGAGCTTCTTCAGCCCGCTGATCAGGCGTCCGTAGGTCGTGCCGTTGGCCTCGGCGGCGGCCTTGACGCGGACGATCCAGAGCTCCCGGAAGGTCCTCTTCTTGGTCCGGCGATCCCGGTAGGCATAGAGCAGGGACTTCTCAACGGCCTCCTTGGCGGTCCGGTAGTTCCGGCTCTTGGCCCCCCAGTATCCCCTGGCGAGCTTGAGAGTCTTGGCCCGCCTGTCTCTCCTCTTCGTTCCTCTCTTCACGCGTGCCATGATTCACTCCTTGTGGGGCGGGGCGATCCTAAAAATCGTAAGGGAGCATGCCCTTGACGGTCTTGCGGTCCGCGGCGCTGACGACGGCCTTCTTGCCGAGCAGCCTCTTGCGCTTGGAGGCTTTCTTGGTCAGGATGTGGCTCTTATTCGCCTTGCTGTGCAGGACTTTTTTCTTGGCCGTGACCTTGAACCTCTTTCGGGCTCCCTTGTGGGTTTTTAGCTTTGGCATCCTTTCCTCCTGATTTCACGGGGACCAACAGTGCGGAAACGGCCCAATCCTGTTTCCTGGCTTCGCCATCCTGGGCCGCCTGGCCCTTCATGTCGTTCATGACCCTGTCGAGGACCTGCTGCCCGAGCTCCGGCTTCTGCTTCTCGCGGCCGCGGAGCATGACGGTCACCTTGACCTTGTTGCCCTCCTCGATGAACCGCCTGATGTGCTTCATCTTGAAATCGTAGTCGTGGACGCTGATCTTGGGCCGGAACTTGATCTCCTTGATCTGGATCTGCTTCTGGTGCTTCTTGGCCTGGTGCTCTCTCTTGTGCTCTTCGTAAAGGAACTTCCCGTAGTCCATGATCCGGCAGACGGGCGGCTGGGCCGCGGGGGCGATCTCCACGAGGTCCAGGCCGCGCTCCCGGGCGAGGGACAGGGCCTGGAGGGTCGGCAGTACCCCCAGTTGGTTCTTCTCGTCGTCGATGACCCGGACTTCCTTCACCTGGATCAGCTCGTTGATCCTGTGGGCCTTGGCCTTGCTGACGACAGGACGGAAAGCGTGTCTCTTGAAAATGTTTGTCCTCCTCTAAAAATTCACGGTCAGACTTTTATCTGTATCGAATCCCAGGACTTTTTCTATGAACGAGGCCACGTCGACTTCTCCCTTGTCGCCCTGTCCGTGGACGCGGAGGGACGCGGTCCCGCGCTCGACCTCCTTGTCTCCGACGACGAGGAGGAGCGGAATCTTCTGCATTTCCGCCTCGCGGATCTTTTTCCCGATCTTCTCGCGGCTCCCGTCGACAACGGACCGCAGCCCGTTCGCCTTGAGCTTCGTATCCAGTTCCCGGGCGTAGGGCTCGTGCCGGTCGGCGATCGGCAGGACGGCCACCTGGACGGCGGCCAGCCAGACCGGGAAGCTCCCCTTGTAGTGCTCGATGAGGATCCCGAAAAAGCGCTCGAGCGACCCGAGCAGGGCCCGGTGGACCATGTAGGGCCGGTGGGCCTGACCGTCCTCGCCCGTATAGGTCATGTCGAACCGCTCGGACATGTTGAAGTCGAACTGGATCGTCGTGCACTGCCAGAACCGCCCGATGGCGTCCTTGATCTTGATGTCGATCTTGGGGCCGTAGAAGACCGCCTCCCCTTCCATGCGCTCGTAGTCCAGGCGTCGGGCGGCGAGGGCCTTGACGAGCGAGGCCTCGGCCTGTTGCCACAGTGCCTCGCTGCCCGCGTACTTGCCCGGGTTCCGGGGGTCGCGGACGGACAGGTCGATCTTGTTGTCCGTGAAGCCGAAGGCGGCCAGAATGCTGATCGAGAAGTCGAGGACGCGCAGGATCTCATCGTCGATCTGTTCCGGCGTGCAGATGATGTGGGCGTCGTCCTGAGTGAAGCCACGGACGCGCAGCAGTCCGTGGAGAACGCCGCTCCGCTCGTAGCGGTAGACGGTCCCCAGCTCGGCCCAGCGCAGCGGCAGGTCCCGGTAGGAGCGGCCCCGCGACTTATAGATCATGATGTGGAAGGGGCAGTTCATCGGCTTCAGATAATAGTTCTGCTCGTCGATCTCCATCGGAGAGTACATGCTGTCCTTGTAGAAGCCAAGGTGTCCGGAAGTCTGCCACAGCGTCTCCCGGCCGATGTGCGGCGTGTACAGGACGTCGTACCCACCAGCCCAGTGCTGCTCGCGCCAATACTGCTCGATGACCGCCCGGATCCGCGCGCCCTTGGGGTGCCACAGGGTCAGGCCGCCGCCGAGCTCCTCGGAGAAGCTGAACAGGTCGAGCTCGGGACCAAGCTTGCGGTGGTCGCGCTTCCTGGCTTCATCGAGGAAGGCCAGGTGGTCGTCGAGCTCTTTCTTGGTGAAGAAAACCGTCCCGTAGATCCGCTGGAGCTGCTGCCCCTTCTCGTCGCCCTTCCAGTAGGCGCCCGAGACCGACAGCAGCTTGACATTCTCGAGGACTCCTGTCGAGGCTACGTGGGGGCCGAGGCAGAAATCGACGAACCTTCCCTGCCGGTAGCAGGTGACGAAAGCGTCGCCCTTCTCCCGGATCAGCTCGACCTTGAGAGTCTGGCCCAGGTCCTCGAAGAGCTTGATGGCCTCGGCCTTGGCCAGGACCAGGCGTTCAACAGGGAGGTCCTCCTTCGCCAGTTCCTTCATCCTCTTCTCGATTTTCTCCAGGTCTTCAGGCGTGAACGGCGTTTCGCGTAGAAAGTCGTAATAAAAGCCGTTCTCGACGGCCGGGCCGATCCCGGTCTTGGTCTCCGGAAAGAGGTCGACGACCGCGTGGGCCAGGAGATGGGAGGCGCTGTGACGGAGAACTTCGAGGGCCTCGGGGTCGCCGGTCCCGACCAGGGAGACGTCCGCGTCCCTGTCGATCGGCGCCTTCAGGTCGCAGAGGACGCCGCCAATGCGGGCCACGACGGGTTTGCCGGATTTGCCGGGTTTACCGATCGCCGGGAGGAGGTCCCAAATGCAGGCCCCTCTGTCCGCCGGGTAAGACGCGTCATCGATTTTGATCTTTATCTTTCCGCTCATTCTCCACAACCGCTATGGTTCACAA
>Ga0153915_10000969_pt1 | contig 26490 bp, 34 predicted proteins | sample Opewatmetagenome_2_FD_107003 | JGI IMG/M metagenome (GOLD analysis project Ga0153915, IMG submission 107003) | Freshwater wetland microbial communities from Ohio, USA - Open water 3 Core 3 Depth 3 metaG | ecosystem: Environmental > Aquatic > Freshwater > Wetlands | place: USA: Ohio, Lake Erie...
CAGGCTGCCGACATCGACGTGCTCGAGAACGCGACGCTGACTGCCCCGGTGCTGGCCCAGGCTGCCGACATCGACGTGCGCGAGAACGCGACGCTGACTGCCCCGGTGCTGGCCCAGGCGAGGAACATCGACGTGCATAAAAAGGGAGAACTCAACGCCCCACTATTGACGCGGTAATTCCCGCCGGCCCCTGCCCGGAGCTGGCGATAAGGACGGGTCCCCGGACGAGCTGGAGAGACAGCACGGGCGGACGTGCACGGGCGGGAGGATGTTGCGGCTCCCCCGCCTAAAAGGAGGAACGCAGGTGAAGAAGTTCTATGTGATCGGGTACATCGAACGGGATCGTATCGGTGAGGAGAGAGAGGCTCGCTTCTATTCCTCCGTTTTCCGAAAGAAGGACGAAGCCGAAGCCTGCGCGGCACGTCAGGCTCAGGGGACCACGATGACGTGGTGGGTCGCTGAGGCGATCGAGACCGTGAAGGCGAAGCCCGTCCCGGCGGACATCGAGCCCATTGTCGAGGCCGCCGAATGAAGGTGAAGACGTTCAAACTCGACAGCGGCAAGCACGTCGTCGTCGCGAATTTCACCAACTTCAACGAAACGACCAAGGCCGAGGAAGAGACCACCATCAAGACCGACGAGCAACCGCGCCCCATGCTCCGCGATGCCATGGCGACGTTATCGCTTCGCATCGTCGAGCACTACAAGCTCGCCGCCCACAAGATGAAGGTCTACAAGATCGCCTTCACGGAGAATAAGGACGGCAAGAGCGCGAAGTTCTACCTCCATTCGGTCGACGAAGAGAACTCGATCCCGATCGGGCCGCTGTTCTTTGAGCGCGCGGAGGAGTGCCTCCCGTCGTCCACGGAGCGCGATCCCGAGTCCACGAAGAATCCCATCCTCGACCAACTCGAGACGACGGAGAAGCTCATCGTCAAGTACATCGAGGGCGACCGCGAGCAACCGGTGCTCCCCGCGAAGGCGGAGCCGGAGTCCCGGCCGCAACTCGGCTTCTTCGACAAGGCAAAGGCCGCCGTGCGGGGCCGCAAGAAGGCCGCTGCGACGGCGGGGGCGTAGGGCATGGTCTACGGTTCCTTCGATCTGTATTCGTCGCCGGTCACGACGAGCACGACTAGCGGCGACTACTACGTGGGCGGGGACGCCGAGGACATCGAGCTCATCGTCTCGGCGCCTGCTCCACTACGACCAGAGAAAGAGCGTGCCGGCAATCGCAGCGGCGCGTCAGAGAACTATTACCCGGAGCGTCGGAGCGCATGCGGTAAGGGCCCGCATCAGCACCCCGAAGGGCTCGGGGAACACATAAACCTGCGATAGCAGTTATTCGCCGCGGCCGTTGCCATACGTTGGGCGCGGCGGCCGCGGTTCTTCGGGGGCGTTGCGGGAGCCGATCGCGCGGGACGCCGCGTTCGGAATCGTAATAGGCCGTTCGACTCGGCCCGCTTCCATACGGAGGGAAACGATGAAGCGGAGCGGCTTCGACTGGTGCGTCCATTGCGGGCGCCCGCTTCGCGACGAGGGCAGCCGAGCGGCGGGGCTCGGGCCAGAGTGCGCGGCGCTCCCGGAGTGCCGGGACCTCGCCGAGATGATCGCGCGGATACGTCAGCCGCTTTTGGGGGAGGGGACAGATGGGGGCGCGGAAGAGAACCATTGATCCGGGTATCTGGTCAGACGGGGGCTTTATGCAGCTCTCGGACGGCGCCCGGCTTTTCTTCCTCGGCCTCATATCCAACGCGGACGACGAGGGCCGGGGAAGCGCCGGCACGAAGTCCCTGGCCGCGCGCATCTTCCCCAGCGAGGGCGGCGAGCGGATCACGGCGATTGAAGGCTACAAGGCCGAAGTCGTCGAGTATACGCATACGGTTTTCTACGAGGCCGCGGGGTCGGATTACTACGCGCTCTTGAAGTGGAAGGACTACCAGCGCGTCGATCATCCCCAGCTCTCGGCAATCCCGCCGCCCTCCATGGCGCGGCAGGCGGGGAGTTTCCGGCCAGCGCCGGAGGTCGAAGAGCTTTTCGATAAGGCGGTAGACGCATGAATCGGCTCCTTACGGCAGAAAGACTGCGAGAAGTTCTAGCCTATGACCCTAGTACCGGGATCTTCACCTGGTACCCCCAAATCAGAAAGGGCGGCTGGAAAGAAGAAAGAAAAGCAGGGACGCGCAAGAGCACGGGACACCTAGTCATTCGTGTTGACGATGTCCTGTATCACGCCCATCGGCTTGCGTGGCTATGGGTCTACGGCGAATGGCCCAAAGGGGACATCGACCACATCAACGGCGACCGACAAGACAACCGAATATCCAACCTGCGCGACGTTACAAGAAGGGAGAACAGCCAAAATCTAGAACGGCACCGGCAACTAGGGAGCCATGTTTTAGGTGCCTCGTACTACGGCGGCGGGTGGTACGCAAGGAAAAGGATAAACGGCGAACTCGTTTACCTAGGGAAATATAAAACACAAGAAGAAGCCCACGCCGCCTACATGGCGAAAGAAGTCCCGGTATGAATTGGGAAAGCATCGCCGTGTTCGACGTCCAGGGCGAGCCGAAGGGCCAGCCGCGGCCGCGCGCGTTCTCACGCGGAGGGCACGCGTCCGTCTACGATCCGGGGACCGCCGAAGGCTGGAAGGGCGCCGTCGCCCTGGCCGCAAAGCCGTTCCTCCCGCCCTCCCCGCTCGACTGCCCGCTCCGGCTCACGGTCGCCTTCTTCTTCCCCCGGCCTAAGCGGCTCATGCGCGCCAAGGACCCGGAAGGCGCGCTTCCGCACACCGCAAGGCCGGACCTCGATAACGCCATTAAGGCAATCATGGATTGCCTTACGCAGATCGGTATGTGGCACGACGACGCGCTCGTCTATTCGACCGTCGTCGAGAAGTATTACTGCGCGAAGGGCCAGCGCCCCGGCGCGGTCATCCAGGTATTCAAGGGAGGCTGACATGGTCGAAATAAAGAACCTGGCCCTCGAGCCCCATGAGATCGAAGCGCTCCGCCGTGAGTATGCCGGGAAGGGACTCGGCGAGCTCGCGAAGATGGGCCGGATGCTCGTCGGGTTGGACTCGCTCCACGCGAAGCTGTACTCGGCGATATCCCAGCCGACCCTTGATAAAGCCCTCGACGCACGGGGCGAGCCCGGAGCGCGGACGGACGCGCGGCCATGAAGGAAACCCCGCCCGCCCTCCGCCGGGTCGCCGCCTCGAAGAAGGCAGCCCGATCACATAAGCGGATGCAGGAAGCACGGGCGTCGATGGATGTTTCACGCCCAACGCCGGAGGATATCAACGTGAGCGTACTTCGCGGTAAGCCATTGACCGCGCGGCAAGCAGAAACTCGAGCCTTTATCGCGGCCTTCTGCCAGGAGCACGGGTTCAGCCCGACCATACGGGAAATCGGAGGCCACCTTCAGGTAACGCTCCGCGCCGCATATCAACACGTGACGGCGCTTGAGCGCCATGGGGCCATCGAACGTGTTCGCGTGGGCTCGAAAGTGCGCGCCCTCAAGGTGCTACCGTGGGACCAGCCGTGATTCGCTCCTCCCAGCTCGATCTCTTCCCGATCGTCGCCCCGAGCTACCGCGGGCTCACGATCGCGGAAGCCTTCGCGGTGTTCCACGGCGCGAACCCGCATGTATTCCGCAACCTCCACAAGCTGGCCCTAGCCTGGCACGCGAAGCACCCGGCCGAGAAGGTCGGGATCAAGCACCTGTACGAGGTTCTCCGCTGGGAGTACGAGACCCGGACGGACCGGCCCTCGAATGAGGCGAAGCTCAATAACAACTTCACCGCGTACTACGCGCGGCTTCTCATGGCGAAGGAACCGAACCTTCGGGGCGTGTTTGAGATCCGGGCGCAGAACCCGGACCGGCCGCACCGCTCCGGCGTGAAAGCGAGGGCAGAATGAACAAGGCAGAACCCGAGCGCCAATTCTTGCCGAGCAACCTACTCCTACCGATGGCCGAAGAAGCACTGAAACGCCAAAACAGCGGAGAGCGCGTCGAGATCGCAATCCCTATAGAACTAGGTTTTGCAATAGCAATAGAACTGGCCTCCCGCGTATGTCCACACATCCCTGTCTGGCGCGAGGAACTCACCTTTTTGGGAGTAAAAGTCGCACACGATCCGACGACTAGAGTCGCCTATATCAGAATCCGGAGGCCCGCATGAACGACCACGAACTCGAGGAGACCATCCGCCGGATCGTATGCACGCTCCACGGCGAGGGACTGGCCTCCGCTGCGGCGATACAACAGATACTCGCGGCGGCCAGGAAGTACGCCCGCACCCCATCCCCGGCCTCGCGCACAGTGGAAGCGCTCGGGCAGAGCATCGAGGGACTCCGGGGAGTGCGGGAGAATCTCGAGGCCGCGGCTGGAGGGCGGGTATGAGCGAGCCGGACCTCTTCACGACCGCTGAGGACGACGCGCCGCGCTTCTGCCGGGAGTGCGCCTTCCGGTGCACCGCGCTAACCGGCCCGGCCTCGCACTACTGCGACCTATCCAAGAAGAGCGTGACGCCCGACGCCCCGGCGTGTGACCAGTACGTAGGGAATGGGTGGACGGCATGAAGCGCCCAAAGATCACGATCGAGGAGATGATCGAGCGCGAGGGCCGATGGCTCGGGGGCGTGCGGCCGGCGGAATACGGTCCCTCGCCTATGCTCCTCGCGCTCCACGACCTCAAAGAGCGTAACTTTGCAACCATGGCGCGGCAACTTGCCCCATCTATAAAGCAGATTACGCGGATATTAAACCAGAAGAATCCAGTACTAGAAGGCATCCCCGTGCTACGGCGCGACGATCCTCGCGTCCATCTGCCGCCGGAGCGTCCCTGATGCCCTGCGACTACAGTCGGTACCCGGCGAACTGGTTCACGGAGATACGCCCGCGCATTCTCGCGCGGGCCGGGGATATGTGCGAGCGGTGCGGCGTCCCCAATCACGACCGCATCGTCAGGACCGCCGACGGCTGGGACTTCGCCCTCTCCGACGAGGAGGGCTCGGTCTTCATCATTCTCACGATCGCGCACCTGGACCATGACGTGACGAACAATTCCGACGACAACCTCATGGCCTTGTGCCAGAAGTGCCACCTCGTCCACGACGCGCGCCAGCATGCGCAGTCCCGGCGCGAGAACCGGGAGAAGCGGGACGGGCAACTGACCATGGAGAACGCCCGGCCCTAGTCCGGGAAGCGAATAGGAGGAGGATGACGCATGACGAAGAAACAGCAGATCGTTGCCGCCGTAGCGGGGGCCCTGTTCGCCGGCTTAAGCCTTGGCGCCATCATCAGCCCGCGGCCGGATATGAATCTGACCGTCAACGCGCCGGGAGCCGCCTGGACTCGTACCTATGAATACCCGCCCCCGGAGAACACGCCGATCGTCGGGTACTGGGTCTACCACGGCGAGCGGATCATCTTCGAGGCGGTCGGCGCGGACGGGAAGTGGTTCGAGTGGACCGGGAAGAGCGGCCCAGCGGCGGTGGTCTTCGAGGAACCGCCGCTGGAGTGGATCGGTCAGCCAGGAGCGGCGCTATGAGCATCGCCGACGTCAATGCTGACCTCGAGTTCTCGCGGCTCATGCAGACCGAATGGCGCCCGAAGATCGAGCGTCTCATGCTCGACGCCGACTCATCGTGTGAGCTCGGCCCTTGTCCGGAGACGCTCGAGCCGATACTGCGTGAGGCATACGAGGCTGGGATGAAAATAGCCCCTACACCCCAGATGCAGGCCGAGCCGGGGCAGGATGCGAAGGCGCTAGGCGATGGCGAATTATTGCCGTACCCTTTCTGCGGCGGGAAGGCGGAGCGGGTAAATATCGAGGACGAGGCCGATCCGAATTACGGCGGATCATATATCGCGTGTCCCGAATGCCTTGCTTGCTCGAAATTGGTTTTCGGCGAAAAGGTAGGGCTAGAAGAAGCGTGGAACAGAAGAGCCCGCCCCTCCCGCCCGGAGGACGCGGCGCTCAGGGAATTAGTCGAGACGCTCGATGAATCATTATCGATGCTCTGTGCGATATGCCGGATACTGAATCCACAACATAAAGACTGCACTTATTGTCCCGACACCGAACAAGAGCGGAAGGTACTGGAGCGCATGCGCGCCGCCCTAGCCTCAAGCCCCCGCGAGGACGGGAAAGCCATCGATGCAGATAGCGATTGGGCGTAGCGCGAGGACGACAAGGAGGGAGCGGAATGAATATTGAGACTGGTGAAATTATGCGGTTCCCCGATGATGCCGCGCTTAGGAAGGCGCTCGAAGATCAGCCCATCGTCGAGATCAACGAAAAAGAAATGACGCCGAGGCAGAAAAAAGAAATGCGAGTGAGCGCGCATGATAACCACTCAATACTCGGTCGCAAGTTCACATCAGCACGTAAGGCGCGCAAGGCCGCGAGGAAATCATCGTGAGCACCCTAACTGATAGAGCACGGGAACTGGCGGAAGTTCTATTCGACGGGCTGTCCTGCGGAATATGGGAGGGGAAATACATGCTTCCTTCGTCCCGACCGCCAGAAGATGAGAAAAGGCGCGTCGCCTCCTTGCTCGCCGCCGCCATCCAGGGCTCCGAGCCAATGGGCAGAGAGACGAAGCCCGAATATGGCGACGTGGTGGCGTGGCCCACGATGGACGGCCCGCGCGTATCAACTTGGGGACTTGTGGGACAACCATCGGGAACAGCGCCCGGCCTGCGCGTGCTTATGCGTGCGGCTGATGTACGTCGCGCCCTGGCCTCGTCCGCGAGCGCGGGGGAGGGGGAGGGATGACGCATGACGCGCTAGTCGAGATCGCGAAGCGATGGCTACAGCGACCCTGGCGAAGTGGCGCGCCCGAGGGGCATTCGGGTTGCTCGGTCGTCATTACTGAGCTGTCAACATGGGGCGGCTATGGTGAGATTCCCGACGCGATAGGCTTCTCGTCCTCGCAACTGAAAAGCATCCTCGTCGAATGTAAGACTTCGCTTTCAGATTTCCGCGCGGATAAGAAGAAGGTTTTCCGCTTTCCTGATTGCGAGAACTTTGGAATGGGCGATCAGCGCTACTATATCGCGCCCGAAGATGTCATCCCCGAGGTGGAATTGCCGGAAGGCTGGGGCCTCGTTGAGGTGCACGACGACGGAAAGACATACATGAAGCGGCCGTCGAAGCGCTGGGAGAAATGCGCGAAAGCCGAGATCAATCTTCTTCTATCGGTTCTCTGCCGTCTCAGGATCGAACCCGGGGGACACATAGCAATCCGGGCCTTCACGGATATCTTCGGCGGCCGGGAGTCTAAGAATAAAGCATCGGTGACTATTAGCAGGCCCGCGAGCGCGAGCAGGGAGGAGCCCCACGATGAACAATAAGGTACCCCTCATGCTTCCGCCTGGAAGTATCGTCTACACCGTCATCATCTCGAAGGATACACAGAAGGAGAACGACTATACCCCGCCGCGGGTCGTCTATTCTGCCGCGCTCGTACATGGGCAGAATCTCGTCAACGGGACATCCGGGGGGCTCTCCCCGATGATCGCCAAGAGTCTAGACAAAGAGACCCGGAAGGTGCGAGAGATGGAAGCATACGGCCAGGTGATAGGCACGCTGGCGAAGATCATCATCGCCGACTCCGCCGAGAAGATCGTGGGGGGCGTATGAAAGCTCGTCTTCGCGACATCTTCACCGCCGTGCTCTTCGATGCCCCGCCGCCAGAGGAAGCCGCGATCCTGAGCCCCGCCGAGCGCAGGGTCTTCGAGAACCGCTACGACGTGCGGCTACTCTCTGGCCAGGTCGGCCAGGAGCGGTCATGCCGCTGGGTCTATGGCCGCGTCGATAATCCCTACCGCGGCGACATCTTCCCCGGCGACTACCTCGTGACCAGCGAGTCTGGGACGCGCGTTGTCTCGGGGCCCTTCTTCGACGAGCACTACGAAATCCTGGCGCCCGATTGACAGAAAAACTGGTAGGATACTGGACGTATGCCGAGGAAAGGGCAGTTCGCGCACGGCTTCGACCCTCGCCGGAACTACAAAGGGAGACCTCCGTCCGGCTGCGCAACGCGGGAGCTGGCCCTCGAACTCGGCGAGGTCATGGGCGCCTATACCGACCAGAAGGGGCAGGCGCAGATCATCAGCCGCAAGAAGGCGCTCCTCGAGTCGGCCTACGAGGACGCGTTCTCTGGGGACGGCTCCATGAAGCGCTTCCTCATCAAGCTACTGGTCGACAACGACCACGGCTTTACACCCCCCGACGAAGGCGACGTGCCGATCGAGCGGCTAGGCCAGGAACTCGAGGAACTTGTGCGGGAGCTGAAGGATGAACAGAGAACAGACGAAGCGCATGTACTCGATGCTGATCGGCCAAGCCCAAAAGCAAGGGCAGGTAAAGCCCCTATTAAGAAAGCTCGGGCGGGAAAACCTGTTCTTCCTGCTCGTAAACCTGCTAAACCGGCAGGACGCCGATAACGACTGGGCCTTCGACAGATGCCGCGAGGTCGAGGCCGCGCCCGACGGCTTTCTGGACCTTTGGCCGCGCGAGCACTACAAGTCAACAATTATCACTTTCGCACTCGATATCCAGAGAATTCTCCGCGACCCGGAGACCACGATCGGCATATTCAGCTTCAACCGCCCGGCCGCGAAGAAGGCTCTCCGGCAGATAAAGACCGAGTTCGAGACCAACGCCAAGCTCCGTGACCTATACCCGGAGATCCTGTACGCCGATCCCAAGAAAGAAAGCCCGAAGTGGTCCGAGGACGACGGCATTGTAGTCCGCCGCAAGGGCAACCCGAAGGAAGCCACCGTCGAGGCATGGGGCCTTGTAGACGGCCAGCCGACCGGCGCCCACTTCTGGCACCTCATGTACGACGACGTGGTGACCAAGGAGTCCGTGACCACGCCGGACATGATCCGCAAGGTCACCGAGTCGTTCGCCCTGTCCCTGAACCTCGGGGCGAAGGGCGGGACGCGCGCCGCGTGCGGGACGCGATACCACTACAATGACACCTACGCCGAGATGGGCAAGCGCGGGACCTTCGAGCCCCGCCTGTACGCCGCCACGAAGGACGGGACGCTCGAGGGCGAGCCCTGGCTTCTGACCCGCGCGGAGCTCGCCAAGAAGGTCGTGGACTTCGGCCCGTACGTCGCGGCCTGCCAGCTTTTCAATAAGCCGGAGATGGACAGCAAGCAGGGCTTTAAGCAGGAATGGCTGCGGTACTGGCCCGCGGACCGCTACAACGCCCTGAACCTCTACCTGCTCCTGGACCCGGCGAACGAGAAGAAGGTCGAGAACGATTATTCGTGCTTTATGGTCGTCGGCCTCGGAGCAGATCAGAACTACTACATCGTCGACATGATCCGGGACCGCCTGTCCCTGACCGAGCGGACGAACGTGCTATTCAAGCTCCACCAGACCTACCGGCCGAAGGCGACAGGGATCGAGCGGTACGGTAAGGACGCCGACATCCAGCACTATCAGGATCGCATGACCCGGGACAATTACCGCTTCCCCATCATCGAGACCGGCGGGCCCATGCCGAAGAACGACCGGATCAAGCAGCTCGTCCCCTACTTCGAGCAGGGCCGCGTCTACTTGCCCGAGCGCTGCGTCCGCGTGAACTACGAAGGCGTGAGCGAGGATTTGTCCAAAGTATTCGTCAACGATGAATATCTCTTCTTCCCGTTCGCGCCGCATGACGACATGATGGACTGCCTGGCCCGCATTATGGACGAGAAGCTCGGCGCGACCTTCCCCCGCGGCGACGCGAGCGATCCCCACGGGATCAAGCGAAGCATCACTCATCAGCCCTACGACTACCTCAATCGCCCCCTTTAGTACGATTTTTACGATTTTTCTCGCGCGTTTTCTCCCCGCATAGAACCGCCAGCCGCCGCCAGCACTACCACTACGACCGCCCACACTACGCACAACGCGAAAAAACGCCCCCTCTAGGCAGGTTTTATTTCTAGGAGTAGGGAGAAGAAGGTCCTCCTTGCAAGCTGGCGGCGGCCAGTAATCCATGCAGGGCGGTGAAGCGTTGGAGCCCACCACTCCAACGCCAGCCCGCCCACTTTCTGAGGGTGCGGATGGAAGGGTTCGACGACAACGTCCGCGAGCTCATCTCCCAGGACTCCGCGCTTACACAGCGTCGCGAGCCCTGGATCCCCTTGTGGAAGACCATCGCCGATTTCGCGCAGCCCTTCCGACAGTTTTACGCCCCCGACGACTCGATGCGCTCGAAGGAGCTGAAGACTCTCTACAACTCGCGCGGAGTCCTCGCTCTTGAGAAGGCGCAGGCGATGTTCCAGGCGTACACTGCGAACGAATACTCGCAGTGGTTCAAACTCATCTTCACCGATGCCTCGCTCATACGCTACCCAGGCGTCGCTGACTGGCTCGAGGATGTCGAGAACATCGTTTACCCCATCTTCCAGCGATGCGGCCTATACTCTGCGCTTGCGGAGTATTCGCCCGACCTTCACGGAATCGGGACCGCGTGCCTGTATATCGAACGCGGCAAGCGGCCCGGCGAGATGGTCTACCAATGCCGGCATCCGCGCTCAATCACGATTGCCGAGGGCATGGACGGCACGGTCGACACCGTCTTCGAAGATGCCTTCATGTCGGCACGGAATGCCGTTGAGCGCTTCGGCGAAGATCGAGTCCCGGAGCGAATAAAGCGAGCCAACGAGAGGCACCCTTACCAAGACGTTATTCTCAAGCATTCGGTCATGCCCATGGATGAGAAGTTCCGCTCGTATGCGAAGCGGGACTTCGATCCGGATATGCCGTTCGTCTCGATATGGTGGGACAAAGACTCTTCAAGCATCCTCGATGTCGCGGCGTACTGGGACTTCCCCTACGCTATCGGGCGGCGCGCGAAGAACTCCGGCGAGGAGTACGGTCGCTCCGAGGCGATGAACTCGCTCGGCGACATCAAGGGCGCGAACCAGATCACAAAGTCGACGATCATGCTCGCGCAACTCATCGCCGACCCGACCTTCCTCGCGGATCAGGACCTTGAGGGTCGCGACGAAGTCATCCCGCATGGACGAGTCTATGTCTCCAAAGAAGACCAAGTATTCAAGCCCGTCGAACTCGGAGCGAACTACCCGATCACCACCGACCGCGAGGAGCGTGTCGACCAGATCATTGACGAGCATTTCCATATTCCCTTCTACGCCGCGATGGCCGCGATCGACGCGGGGAAGATGACCGCGACCGAGGTTATCGAGCGCATGGGCGAGAAGGCCGCCGTGCTCGGATATCTGACCGGGCGCCATCACGTCGAGTGCCTCCACCGGGTAATTAAGAACACCGTCAACATTCTCCTACGCGATGGGCTACTGCCCACGCCTCCCCAAATCATCAAAGACGCCTATACGGCGAACGTGGGCCTCGACATCAGCTTCCGTGGCCGGCTTGCGCAGATGCAGGCGCGATATTTCCAGTCCGACGCGATCACCGCGACCGCCGCGCTCATGGCCGGCGCCGTCCAGATATTCGGCCCGGAGGCCCTGGATAACGTGGACTCGGACGAGTACGTGCGCGAGGGGCTCGAGTCCGTGGGCGCCCCGCAGAAGGTTATCCGCGAAATGCCCGACGTGGAGGAGCGGCGTCGCCAGCGCGCCGAAGCGCTCGCCGCACAGCAGCAGCAGGCGATGCAGTTCCAAAACCAACAGGCAGTCATCAAGAACGCCCAGGGCCTCGGGCAGAAGCCGCAGGCCGGAAGTCCGCTCGAGGAGATGGCGGCCGCCGCGGGAGGCGCCCGATGATCCCCAGGCTCTCCGCGCGCCTTCTGCCCTGGAAGCACCTGACCGAGCGCGAGCAGATGGCCGAACTCCAGGCCATGTTCCGTCGGGTCTTCGGCACCAAGGAAGGCGCGATCGTGCTCTCGGCCATCTTGCAGGACCTCGGATGGAACACGAAGACCACGACTCCGGAGGCCGGAGCCCTGAAGAACTATGCGAGCCATCTCTTGCAAGAGCGGCTCGGCGTCACGAACGACACGCTCGCCACGATAACGGCGATTCTGAACGACGAAGTCAAGGAGATAGCACGATGAAAACGGACGGACGGATCGGCGATCCGAGCCTCGTGGACCTTCAGTGGTTCGCGGACGGCGAGGGCAATCCCGGTCAGGCCAGCGGTGAGGGAGCAGGGGACGCCGGAAGAACCCTTGTGACCGAACTCGCCCAAGCGCAACCCGGAAGCGGTTCCGAACCTGCGTCGCAGGCCGGAGCCCAGGGCGGACAGACCGCGGGCGGCAAGGAAACGGCAGGCGCCGGGACCGAGCAACAGCTCGCAGGGTTTGCGGCCGCGGCCACCAAGGAACTGAAAGCCGATCCAAAGTTCATAGCATGGGCGTCGAAGTTCAAAACCTTCGACGATGCCGCGCGCGCCTCGATCGAGCTCGAAGCGAAAATGGGAACCGCCGATGCAACCCCGACCGACAAGTCCTCCCCGGAGGAAATAGCCGCGTATCGCAAGAGACACGACATACCTCCGACCCCGGACGAGTACAAGCTCGACCGGATCACAGGACTACCTTACGACGACATCCAGGAGAACGAACTCCGAAAATTCTTCCACGATAACCACGTCCCGCAGGCAGTCGCCGCAGCCTTCTATAAGCAGATGGGCGAGCGGATGGTCAAAGAGATTGCTGCGTTCACTGCGCGAAAGGATGAGATCAAGGCGGCCACCTTGTCCCAGCTCAAAAAAGAGCAGGGCCAGAACTATGATGGCTTCCTGACCACCTTCAACCAGGGACTCGCAAAATACGCATCTCCCGAGCTTCGGGCAAAGCTTGAGAAGTCGGGTCTCGGCAACGATTACGACATCGTCATGCACTTCGCCAAACTCGGTTCACTCGTGAAAGAAGACACAGCCGTGCAGCGCGGGGGGGCACCGACAGGACGCCTTTCTGACGCGCAGGTTCTTTTCGGGAACTCCTCGAAGTAGTCGTCGTACCTAGGAGCCGTTATGGCTCAGGAAACGACGGGTCTCGCGGTCACTCTGGCGGATTTCAAGTCCCGCCTCGACCCGAACGACAAGATCGCCCGCATCATCGAGATGCAGACGAAATCGAATCCCATTCTCGAGGACATGATGTTCCTCGAAGCGAACGAAGTCATGGGGCATATCTCGACCATCAGGACGGGACTGCCTAGTGCCACGTGGCGCCGACTCAACTACGGCGTCCAGCCCTCGAAGTCCACGACCGCGCAGGTCCGCGACAAGATCGGAATGCTCGAGGCGTGGGCCGAGGTCGATAAGGACCTCGCCGAACTCAACGGCAACACTGCCGAGTTCCGGCTCTCCGAGTCGCAGGCGTTCCTCGAGGCCATGAACCAGACGATGGCGACGACTCTGTTCTACGGGAACGAGAACGTCTACATCGACCGCTTCACCGGCCTCGCGCCGAGGTACGCCGCATACTCCTCCTCCGACGGGAATATCGGGACGAACATCGTCCCGTACGCGGATGAGAGTTCGTCCTCGGGCTCTGACATCTACGACATGTTCCTCGTCGTGTGGGGCCAGAACACCATCCATGGCCTCTATCCGAAGGGATCGCGGGCCGGATTCACAATGGAGGAGCTCGGCCTTCAGACCTCACTCGACGACGCGGGCGGCAAGCTCCGAACGTATCAGACCCACTTCCAGTGGAAGATGGGCCTGTGCGTTAAGGACTGGCGCTACTGCGTCCGCGTCTGCAACGTCGACCTCTCCATGATCGCGGCAGAAACCACGACGAGCGCGCTCCTCGACGCCATGGATAAGGCGTACTACCGGCTCCCGCGGAACTTCCGTTCAATGGGCCGGCCCGCGTGGTATGTCCCGCCCGCCATCGCGCCGTACCTCCAGAAGCAGACCGCCTACCGGGCCGCGGCGTCGCTCACGCTCAAGGACCCCACCGGCAACCCGGTCATCAACCACATGGGCATTCCTCTCAGGGAGTGCGACGCGCTCGTCGCCTCGAGCGACGAGATCACCATCAGCTAAGGGAGGACTCGAACATGATCATCGATAACGAACTGGTCCTCGCCGAAGGCTGGGATCACAGCGTCTGGGGCAGCGCTGGCACGTACTACGGCCCGCAGATCATCGATCTGACGAAGACGAAGACGCAGGTCGGGAAGCCTCTCTTCCTTGTCGCGAAGATGTCCGAGGCCGCGGCGACGGGCACGAGCGTGAACTTCAAGCTCGTCGGTTCGTCGGCGCCGTGGACCGACGCGGCCGGAACCGGCGGGTCCTTCTCGGAGATCGCGGCATCCGGCGCCATCCTAACGGCGTCGCTCACGCTCAACGCGCGGGTCTGGGTCTACAGGCTCCCGGAGAAAATCGAACAGCGGTACCTCGGTCTCGCCGTCACATCCGCGGAGTCCACGGACTTCACGACCGGCGCGATCGACGCGTATCTCACCGACGAGCCCCCGCTCGCGGCGTACTAGGAAGGAGGTAGCACGTGTCGACCCTGAAGAAGCTCGTCTGCATGCGGGCGAGCTATTCGAACGAGACCTGCGAGATCTACGAGCCCGGCAAGCCCTACGTCGTGGACATCGAGAAACCGCGGACGGCGAAGTTCTTCATCTTCCCGGATGACGACAAAGAGTGCCAGGCGTGGAAGAAGAAGCACCAGGCTCTGTTCGTCGCGGAGAAGGCTGCGGCAAAGTCCGCGAAGGATAAGGGCAAGAAGTCCGAGTCCGAAGCGGTCGAGGAGGACGACGAGCCCGCTGCCACGAAGGACAAGGGCAAGGGCAAGGGCAAGGGCAAGGGCAAGGGCGTGAAGGCGCCCGCTGCTGAGTAGTGGATTGAGGGGCCGGGGGCAACTCCGGCTCCTCTTATAGACGTTATGGCTAAAACCGCCGTACTAACAAAAAACAAAACCGCGACGCCGTATCTCTCGGCTCGCGAGGACGCGTAGATGTCTCAAATCGCGTATGCAAACAACGAGACTGGCCTCAGCGAATACTCCGGTACAAGCGGAACCGTCGCCAGAAACTCATCGAGCCCTCTGCATGGATCATATGATCTACAACTAGATACCAACGCAATTAATTTCGCCTACTTCACGATTTCCAAAACTGATATATACATTGGTTTCGAAATACGCATCCCATCGATAGCTGCTCTAGCCCAATACTCAAGCGTGGTCGTGGCCCAGGTATATTTTGCAAACTATACCTACGCAAACTTGACGCTCTTTAAAAGCACCTCCGGGGCAGGACATCCTAATTGTTGGGGATTCGCGGGAGCATCGACGGCATCGACGACCACTGCCGCTGGTCGCCATTGGGTCACGATGCACATCGTTTGCAATTCGGCAACGGTCTCCGGGTATGACCTTTATGTCGACGGAACATTGATCAAGTCGAACTTCGCACTCGACTGGTCTGCTCGCACTTCCATCACGCGCATCGCCGTCGGAGTCCCAACGGGGGCAACGTCCAGCACATACACGTTTAATTTTGACGAGTTGTGGATCGACGATGCGACCAGGCCAAGCGACCCCGACGAGCCCAGCGGCGCATCGGCTGTCGCGAAAATCATGCAATCCATGGATCAGTTCGGAGGAGGCCAGTTATGCGTCAGATAAAAAAGGGCGCGACGGATCGGTCCGTCACCATACGCATAATCGACGCGACCGACGGCAGTCCTGAGACTGGCGTCGTCTATAACACGAGCGGGATTGATTTGTGGTATCGACGCGAGGGAGCGACCAAAACATCGATCACGGAAGCCTCTCTCGCCGCGCTCGACACTGCGCATACCGACGGTGGAATCATCCACATCGGAGACGGCTATTACCGGCTCGATCTCCCGGACGCCGCATGGGCCACAGGCGCGAACCACGTCATGATCGGCGGCGCGGTCACCGATATGATCGTCATCGGCCAAGAAGTGCAGCTCGTCAATTATGACCCGGAGGACGCCGTCCGCCTCGGGCTGACCGCGCTTCCAAACGCCGCAGCCGATGCAGCCGGGGGCCTCGCGATCAGCGACGCCGGCGGGCTCGATCTTGATGCACTCGGAACAAATGCCGCACGGCTTACGGCCACACGAGCATCGTATATCGATAACCTTGTCGAACTGACCGCCGCACGCATGGGCGCGCTCACGGACTGGATCGACGGGGGTCGGCTCGATCTACTCCTCGATACTGTACTGACGCGGCTCTCCGCGACGCGAGCCGGATACTTAGACCTCCTGAACACCTACCTCGACGCGGCGATCTCTTCGAGGCTCGCGGCCTCGGGCTATACCGCGCCAGACAACTCGACGATTGCGTCTATCCTCTTGATCATCGCGAACATGCACGACACCGATCTCCCCGCGGTAGCTTCCGCGGTCGCCGCAATCGACCCGCCTTCTGTCGGGGAAATCGCCGACGCCGTACTCGACGAGACACTTGCAGGGCATGCGACGGCCGGGACCGCCGGAGCCGCGCTCGCAGATGCGGCTACCGCGGGAGACCCTTGGGCGATAGCCCTCCCTGCCGCCTATCCTGCCGGGTCCGCGGGCGCTATCCTCGGCAGCTTCCAGACCATTACGCGCGTCCCCTACACGCCCGGACTTCCGCCCGTCGACGCGTTCGATATCGCCGAGCTCGCCTTGCGCGAGTGCGACGACTATACGGCTCTGTCGGAGACGACCTTCACCGCACCTGACGGCAAGGTCGAAGAGATTATTCAGAAGTTCTACGACCTCTCGCGTCGGGACGTGCTACGAATGGCGCCGTGGACCTGCATCGCGAAGCGAGCGGCCCTTGCCTCGGTCGCGTGGACAGCCTCGACCGAGTACGCTGAAGGCGAACGCATCTATGCCGGCGGATATGTCTATGAGGCCACCACGGGCGGCACCTCCGGGGCAACGGCTCCGACCTGGCCTGCCTCCGGAACCGTCGCAGACGGAACGATCACGTGGACCTACCTGTATACCTACCTCCGCTCGCCAGGCGAGAACTACACCGAGTTCGACTTTGTCTTCGTGATCCCGAACGACACCATCCGGCAGATCGAGGTCTACGACGAGACCACCGGGAAACCGGCGGCGTCGTTCCTCTACGAGGCCGGGGTACTCTACACGGACACCGAGTTCCCGATATTCCTCTACGTCCCAGACTCGAACGATATCCAGTATTGGGACGCGCACCTCCATAGCGCCATGATCTACGCGCTCGCCGCGCGGATCATGATCCCGCTCTCGGGGGATAAGGACAAAGCGATCACGCTCATGCAACTCGCCGCGGGGGCAGCCTCGCAGGCATCCGGCGCCTCACGGCGGGAACACAAGCAAGGGCCTCAGAAGGCAACCGGCTGGTACGGAGACGAGTGATGCAGGACGTCTTCTTCACGGACTTCTCGGCTGGGCAACTCTCCCGGAAACTCCGAGGGCGCTACGACCTTGCCATTCACGCGAAGGGCGTCCAGAAGATCGAGAATTTCGTCCCGCTCATCCCGGCTGGCGCGACGCTCAGGCCAGGGACGCGATATATCGGCGCACCACTCGCCGCTCCGAACCTGTTCTCCTGGATCATATCCCCATCGATCGTCTACCTCGTCGAGTTCACGACCTCCGCTATTCGTTTCTGGCGAGCGAACACGTACATCACGTCGATTGCGCTCTCGCCTGCTCTATCATTCGCGGACCTCGCGTCGATTCAGGTCGTCCAATCGCCGAAGCGGCTCTTCATCACGCTCGGGACGCGCTCCTGGGCTCCGAAAGTCCTCACGTACACCGCGGCAGATACGTTCACCTTCGAGAGCGTCGCCTTCGTCGGGAACGCCGGGAAAATCCCGTTCCAGAGTTCGGGGAACTACCCCGCTCGCGTCGGCATCCACGACGGACGACTACACTACGCGAACACCGCGAACGAGCCACAGAAGGAATGGGCATCGCGGCCGGGGATCTTCTATTACGAGCCATGGGAAGAGACGACCGACGAGGCGGACAAAGAGTACGTCGTCGGCGACCTCGTGACGGCGGTCGATGGGGCGAAACTCGCCGTCTATCAGTGTACAACCGCAGGCATCGCCGGGACGACCGAACCGACATGGCCCGCCTCCGGGACCGTCACGGACGGGACGGTGGTCTGGACCTATTACGCCGCCTACCTCGTCGACTTCACGGAATACGACGAGGTCACGGATACCGAAGATGTTGAGCGTAACACAATGCGCGCCTTCACCGGGGATACTACACTCGGCTCGCGCGAGATCACAAACATCGACTCGAGCGTCATAAAAAAGTTGAAGGTCGGCGATCGGCTCAAGAGCGATCAGTTCTACTGGCGCGCGGAGATGGCGCTCTCGACGTCCTATAGCGACACCTACTACACCGCTATTTATTTCTTTGGGTTCCCGGTCGGGCTCACAGAGCATATAGTAGGCGCAACAACGGCTGGGTCAAATGTCATAAACGGTCTGCCTTCAGACGTGCTCACCCAACTTCGCGTTGGTGAATATGTCGCCGGGGATAATATTCCAGTCTCGCACATCACCGCGATTGGCTCGTCGTCGATCACGATCGATAACAACGCCACGACGACGGATGAAGCTATCTCGTTAAGCTTCGGCTCGATCGTCGTGTACATCGACACAATCGACACCGAAGCGGGATCAATAACCTTCCGGACCTATAGTATCCTGGCGGACGAGGATCCCTCCGAACTCTCCGTGTCTTCCACAGAGACAAAGCTCGGCGCGGCGATTGTTTCAGGCTGGCATGATCCGTCCGTCGCCGAGACCGAGACCGAGACCATCACGCGCAAGTACGTCACCGCGGAGAACGCGTACAGCTACGCGATCGCCTCGGACCAGTGCGACGAAATTCAGTGGTTCGCCTCATCGAAGGTGCTCATCCTGGGGACGGTCACCGGAGAGCGCGTCGTGCCTCCGGGTACGACGGCCCTCAATCCGTCGTGCCCACGGCACACCGGATACGGTTCGGCCGATCTTCAGCCGATCGTCATCGGCGACTCGGTGCTGTTCGTGGACGCCGCCCACAAGGCGGTCCGTGAGTACCTGTACGCGCAGGAGCAGGATGGGTACACCTCTCCTCCCCTCTCATACACCGCTGACGGGATATTCACCGCCTCGATCATCAAGATGGACTACCAGACGAGCCCCGTCCCGATCGCGTGGTTCTTGCAGAGCGACGGGACGCTCATCGGATGCGTGCTCGCAAAGGCGATTGGAATCACGGCGTGGTTCTCCGTCGAGACCGAGGGGACCATCGAGTCGATCGCCGTGCTCCCGGTCGACGGCGTAGATACCCTCTACCTCGCGGTCCTGCGCAACGGCGTCCGCTGCATCGAATATTTGCTCCCCCTCGAGACAGCAGGCGAGCACCTGGACGCGTCCGTTGTCGGGACCGTTGCATCGGGGCAGGTCACCGGGCTGACGCATCTCGCGGGCCAGGCGGTCCGGGTCTACTACTCCGGCGCGGTCTACGACCTGACCGTATCCTCCGAAGGCGTTGCGACCATCCCCACCGCGATTCCAAACGGCTCGAGCGTGCTCATCGGCTACGGCTTCACCGGGGTAATCGGGACGATGCCTCCGAACCCCTATAAGAACGGCCAGATACAGCCGCAGAAGCAGAAGATCGCCTACTCGTACATCGCGCGCGTGCTCGACTCGTATCCCTTTGACGCCGCGCGGAACGAGACCGCCGACACGAATCGGGCACAGCTTCCGTCATGGGCGACGGCGCCGTTCTCGGGCGACCTCCCGCTCCCGATCAAATCGGCCTACGACTCCGACGGCGCCGTCTGGGTCATCCAGTCCGATCCCTTCGATACCACAATCCTCGCCATCACGGCGCAGGTCGACGCAGGAGGCGCCTAATGTTCTGGCTCATGCTCGGAGCTTCAGTCCTCCAGGCGGCAGGCGGCATCATCGGCCGCGCGAACGAGCGCAAGAACGCGCAGGCACAGATCGATGAAAAGCTCTCTGAGCTGAACCTCTCCACCGCCCAGGGCGTGACGAATCTCGAGAACCAGAGGATTGGCGATCAGGCGCAGGCTGAGCAGCAGGCGACGACGCTCGGGGCCGAGACTCGCGCCGGGCAGATCGCCGCACGCGAAAACCTCATCGGGATGGAAATCGAGGGCGGCCAGGCCGCTGGAGAGATGGCCGCTACCACCGCAGCCTCGGGGATCGCCGGAAGAACCACCGTCCAGGACGTCCTGGATGAGAACATCCAGACGGCCGTTAACCAGGAGCGCGAGCGGATCGGGACGGCCGTCTCGACTGCGAATACCCAGATCAGCGAGATGCGCCGGAGCTTCCAGCCGGGCAGCGCCTACATGAACCTCTACCAGTCGAAGAAGAGTTCGCTTCTCCAGTCCGCGGCCCAACAGAAGTCGTTCCTCGACGATCAGCGTGAGAGCTACAATTACGATTCAAACTGGTTCGCGCAGGACTTCTTCGACGTGGCCGGCACCGCCGCGAACTTCGCTTCCAACGCGTACGCGAACAAGATGTGGAAGAGCACGAAGCCGGCGGCCGCGGCCGGGCCGACGGGATACTCGCCGGGAGTATACGACCTCTACGAGACCCGCCGGCGCACGTACGGAGGGGTCCGCTGATGGCCCGCTTCGCCCCCGGAAATCTCGGCGGACTCATGCAGCAGGCCGGCGCATCGATCGGGAACCTCGGTCAGGCTGTCTTCGCCATCGAGGCCGAGGAGCAGTTCCGGACCGGGCGCCTCGCCCTCGTCTCGAGCCTCGAGGAGTTCAAACAGTCCCTCTGGCAGGACCCGGACTATGGAACCCCCGGCCAGAACGACGGCTACGTCGGCAAGTTCCAGGAATTCATGCAGGGCACGAAGGGGAAGCCCGGCGCGGTCGGTGTGGCGATCGGGGGCCTCGGGAACGCCGTGGCGCGGGACAAGCTCTCCCAATACGCCCAGCAGCTCGAACTCGAGCAGGGCGCGGAGATAGAAGAACTCCAGTTCAAGAAGTGGGCGGAGGGGACCGTCGCGAAGACCGGGAAGCGCGTCTCGACGCTCCTGGATAACGGGACTATGCCGGCCGCCGCGAAGCTGACCGGCGCGTACGACGAGTACGCCTACCTGCGCGACCACAACCTGATCACCGCCGAGGAAGCGCAAGAGCGCATGGACTCGGCCGCGCAGATCGCGATCGAGCGCGACATCTTCGAGCGGGCGAAGACCACCTACGACCAGAAGGGGCTCTCCGCGGCGATCCAGGCGATATCGGGCGACGCGACGACCTACACCGCGGGCGGGGCCTCGTACTCCGGCGGAGAAACGGCGCGGAAGCTCGCGGCCGCTCGGATGGAACAGTACGACTCCGCGATCCAAGAGACCGAGAACAGCCGTATGGAGCAGGCGTTCGCGAACTACGGGCTAGTGGCCGAAGGCGCGAAGACCGAGGGCGACTTCCTGACGCGCGAGATGATCGCCGGATCGAAGCTGAACTTCCAGGGCAAGATGTACTGGAACAACCAGCTTGACGCGTATCTCCGTCAGAGGGCCGGCGACGACTCGGCCGACAAGCGGAAGGCGTACGCCTACCTGAACACCCTGACCATGATCGCGAATGCGGTCAACGCGTCGGGCTCGAGCTTCACCACCCGCCCGGAGATATGGCTCCCGGACGGGACTTCGCGCACCCTCGCCTCGCCGACCGAGGCGAAGAACCTGTACAAGCAGGTGAAGCGCGAGGGAATGGGCGTTCTGTACGCTATGGAGGGCACGGGAGCGAAGCTCGCGGACCTCGACGAGCTCCTGGACGGGCCGACGAATTCCGCGTCCTTCATCCGGGACCAGATATTGAAGGACCCGAAAATCGCGGTGGCCGACAAGAACAGCATCCTCGAGGGCATCGACGAAATCGCGAAGGTGCATCCCGACTGGGGGACGGACGACTGGAATAAGTACTACGACCTCAACAAGAAGGGATCGGTCTACGGCCACGCCTTCGGCGACCGCTTTGGGAGCTGGAGCCTCCTCGGGGGCAAGGACCAGGACTCCTTCACTAAGGCGGCATGGGCCGGCGAGCTGAAGGGATCCGTAGGTGGGAACCCGGGTTCGTACCGCTTCATCGCCCCCCGCGCTCGCGAGGCCGGCCAGGAGTGGGCGGCCGTCGCGGAGAACACCATCCGGACGATCAAGGCCCGCGTGGAGCCCGGCAAGTCGTGGCAGGCAGGGAAGGACTACAAGACCAACCTTACCGAGGACCGCTCCGGCCGCGTGACTTTCGAGATCGACGCGACCGACCCGGCGACCGGAAACGGCGAGGTCTATACCGTCGTCCCCGGCGGCGAGCACCTCTCGACCGCCATCCTCCGCGAAACCATCAAGGGGCAGAAGCTCACGTATGAAATATGCACCGACTTCGAGAAGGGGATCTTCCGCCCGGCAGAAAAGCGCGCCGACGGGCAAGGATGGGACGTTGCGGCCACCGAGAAGGCCAAGGACGCCCAGGCCGAAGCCGCGGCCCGTGCCAAGACGAGCGCCGAGCAGACCTCGCGCCTAAAGGAAGCCTCGAGCCAGCCGGGGGCCGCTCGGGCCGCGCAGGCCGCCGGCGACCAGTCCATGAAGGAAGGCTATATCCGCGACCTACAGCAGTCTTCCGGCGTCCCGAAACTCTTCATTGAACGTGCGGAGAAGCTCATATCTGAGGGCAAGCTGACCCTCGAGGACGTGCTCCAGAACACAAGCGATATGTCCTCCGGGCAGAAAGCCTTCCGTAAGGCGAGGGGCCTCCAGTGAGCGACACCGTCTTCACGCCCACCACCGAAGAGGAGCGACGGAAGTCCGTCGTCGACGGGTATCAGCGGTCCTACCTCCTGACCCATTACCCCCAGGTCGGCGAAGGCGGCCAGGCCAAGGCGGCAAAGAAGGCCGCGTCCGACGCTGAACTCGCGGCGACGCGTGACCAGCTCCTCGGAATACTGAATACCTCCGACGACTCCGAACCTCTCCCTCAGATGCCCGGCGAGGCGTCCGACCTCTTCCGCTCCGCAGTCAATGCGGGCGCCGACCCGTCCGCCGCGAGCCGGCGGATCAATACCGCCTACCTCCTGGCCGACCTCCAGGGCGTCGACTTCGCCGAGGCGTACAACAACCAGGACCAGATCCTTTCCGACTTCTACGGGCCGCAACTCTCCCCGGACTCATGGGCCGATGCCGTGGCGACGACCTGGAAGTCCGCATGGGTTGGTACGAGACTCGCGAAGCTGGCCTACCAGCTCGGGCAAAAGGGAGGGAACGATCCCGACCTCCTGGCCCAGATCTACCAAACCGAGCTCGACCTCCCCGCGGACGACGTCGTCGCGCGATCCCTCCCGACGAAGCTACTGAAGGACGCCGTCCAGTTCCTCCCCTCGCAGATTGAAAGCCTGAAGGGCGGCGGGTTCGGGGCCGCGACCGGCGCGGGCGTCGCCTCCCTCGGCGGGCTTTTGTTCGGCGCGGAGTCTATCCCGACGCTCGCCAAGATAGGGGCCCGGATCGGCGGCGGCGCAGGCATGGCGGCCGCCTCGAATGAGCTCGAGGCCGGGAGCATGTACTACGACCTCCTGAAGTACCGCGACCCCGTCTCCGGCGATCGCGTGAACCCGGCGATCGCGTGGGCATGGGCCCAGCGGTACGGCGCCATCGCGGCCGCAACTGAGCTTATTCCCGCCGAGGCGTTCCTGAAGACCATCCCCGGCCTCGGCGACGCGGCGAAGGCCGTCGTCAAGAAGGAGGCGACCATCGCGGCCAAAAGCGAGGCCGCCGCCCTAGCGCTCCGCGCTTTCTCGAAGTTCATGCAAGTCGCGAAGAGCGACATCGGAGAGGGCGCGCTTTCGGTCGGGTCCGAGGCCCTCCAGGAAGCCTTCCAGCAGGCCGAACAGGAGTACGCGACCGAGACCGCGAAGCGCCTGACCAACGAACTCGAGGGGACCAACCTATCGCCGGCCCTCCGGAAGGACATCGAGGGGCGGATCGCCGATACCTTCGGCAATGCCTTCCTCGGCATGATCGGCCTCCAGGGGATCCCCGGCACCGCGAAGCTTTTCGTTAAGGGCGGACAGACCGCGGCCAAGACGGCCCAGGCTGTCCAGACCATCAAGAGCGAGGAGCAGGCCGCCCCGGAGCCCGTCGCGGTGGACGCCGCGGCATTCGCCAAGCGCGCCGCCGAGCCGCTGCCCGCCGGGACCGTCATTCAGAGGGGCGAGGAGATCGAGGGCGAGCAGTACATCCTGAAGGCCGGGAATAAGGACACCGGAGAGCGTTCCGGATTCGTCCGCTACGAGCTCGACCCGGAGGCGCAGACCGCGCGGATCCTCGGCTTCGAGAAGGCCGAGCCGAACGTGCAGGCGTTCCTCGTCCGGGGGCTGGCCGCGCGGCTGCCGGGATGGTCGATCGAGATGGAGCCGAAGACGGCCTCGCAGACCGCCCTCCGGGACTACCTGATCAGCCAGAACCCGCGCGGCCCGGAGGCGGGCCTCCAGTATTACGAGGCGCCGGCGGCGGCTCCGCAGGCGCGGACCGTCGCCTACATCGAGGAGCGCTTCCGCGAGGCGCGCCCCGAGCTTCGCCCGGAGGTCGGGAAGGCGGCGGCGAACACCATCGTCATGTGGTCCCGAAGAGCTGGGGTCAACCCCGACGAGTTCGCCCAATGGATGAACCCGCAGGTCCTCGGAACGGTCTACGACAAGAGCGCCGCGGCAGCGCAGGGTGGGCATATCCCGGCCGGAGCGTACTCCCCCTTCCAGCGCCTCGTGGATATGGCCCCGACCGCCAACGAGTCGACCTCGATCCACGAGTTCACCCATGCTTTCATCGACTTCGCCCAGGCCACGCGGGGGCAGAACGGCCAGATGGGGCAGTTCCTCGGAGAACTCGAGGCCGCCATGGGCATCGAGGGTGGGGACTGGAACGCCGAGTTCACCGGCTGGACCGAGGAGTACCACGGCAAGGCCACAGGCCCCGCCCGTTCGTATAAAGAGGCGCTGACCTACGCCATGGAGGACTATCTCGCGTTCGGGAAGGCGCCGAAGCCGGAGCTCGAGTCGCTCTTCCGCCGCTTCGTCCAGTGGATCATGGACATCTACGAGGGCTTGAAGGGCGCGCGCGTGAAGATGTCGCCCGAGATGACCTCGTACTTCGACAAGCTCTTCTCGGACTCCCCGTTTGCCGAAGAGCGGCAGACCGTTAGCGAAGGCGAGATCGGCGTCCGTGAGCGCGAGCTCGACCTCGCCCCGGCGGACGCGATGGCGGGCCAGGGCGAGGCCCCCGAGGCCAATCTCGACGAGCGCCGCCGTCTCGCGGGCTCGCGCCGGGACCTGGCCGCCGCGAAGGAGCGCGTCGCCGCTGGCGAGGACGCCGAGACGGTCGCACGTGAAACGGGCTGGCGCGAGCAGAACGGCGAGTGGAGGCAGGACCGCGAGTTCCGCTCGGAGCCTGAGTACGAAACCGACGAGCGCGAGAAGGCGGTCCAGGAGGGCAGGCCCGCCGAGGGCGCGCCGGAGCCCCTCGGGCCCGCGACCTTCACCGAGAAGGCGTACCCGGCCGAAGACGAGCAACTCTACCAAGGCGAGGTCCTGTACTCCGGCGAGTGGGGCATGCGCCACGACCAGCCGGAGGGCTCCGGGCAGGAAGGCGTCGAGTATCTCCTTCGGAAGCGCCACGGCTGGGTCGAGCATGCCTTCTACCGCCCCGAGATCGGATGGATCGACATTCCCTACGGCGAGACTGGGACGATCGAGCGCGACTACGAGGATGGCTACGGGCTGGCGAAGATACTCGAGAAGCACGAGACGAAGGACCAGGTCCTCGCGAAGCTCGAGCAGATCATCAAGTACGGGCGCATCTCGCGGGACCGAGAGCACCCGAACCCGCCCGGCGTCCACTTCGACCTCGGCCAGTATCAGGCGACCGTCAAGGCCGAACGCCCGAACGGGAAGCCCGGCGCGTGGCTCCTGACCGCGTATATTCCGGAAGTAAGAAGAAGAACGCTTGCGGCTGATGGACAGAAGACCGACCCTAGAGCATATAGCCCTAGACCCCCCAGCCAACCCAAGGGAACCTCGGGTCTCGTCGCGGGCACTCCCGCAACTCTGCCTGGAGATGTCCCCCCAGGCGCCCCCGGGCGGACTCCCCCGGTGGGCAAGCGCAAGCTCATAGTACGCTCGAAGCCGGCACCGGGCAAGAGCCTCGATCAGAACGATATCAAGCCGCCCAAGGAAGGCGGCGGGGCGATGTTCCAGGGCGAGACGGGATCGGCCCTTTCCTCGAAGCAGATATCCGACCTCGCACAATTGGCCGAGTACGGACTTGACGGGGATTATAAGGACCTCGGGCCGGAAGCACAGAAAGTATTCGAGGACGCAGGCGTCGACTATCTGGATGGATATCACGTAGTAAACTACCACCACCAAAGGTGGTGGCTTTATGTGCTGGGGCCTCTAAAAGAGGCCATAATTTCTCGATTCATCTTCTTCGCGTTTTTCATTCTCTTCCTGGTATTTTACATAGCGGCGA
>Ga0153915_10000970_pt1 | contig 26482 bp, 15 predicted proteins | sample Opewatmetagenome_2_FD_107003 | JGI IMG/M metagenome (GOLD analysis project Ga0153915, IMG submission 107003) | Freshwater wetland microbial communities from Ohio, USA - Open water 3 Core 3 Depth 3 metaG | ecosystem: Environmental > Aquatic > Freshwater > Wetlands | place: USA: Ohio, Lake Erie...
CGTAGGGGACTCTGTCCGGGATCCTCCCCTCGATGGCCGCGGCGACTCGTTCCTTCGAGGTCATGTCCGGCCGGGCTTCCTTTCGATGAGATCTGTCTCGGCCCATTTTTTCGTCCTGGGGCTGAAGCGGAGCGTCTTGACCTCGAATCCGCCCAGCCGGACTTTCTTCCGGACGCCGCAGGCGGGCAGGCCGATGGTCGCCGCCCGCGGCCGGCCGGTCGGCTCGAAGAGGCGGACGATGACGTCGTTGCCGTCTTCGGACTTCTTGAAGGCCGTGACAATGACGGCGGGGCCGTCGACGACGACGCCGGGCTTGGCCTTGCGGCCCTCTCCGGAGGGGCAGAAGGCGAGGACGTAGGGCTTCTCGTTCCGCGCCAGCGCCTCGCGGTCGATCGCCTCCAGGCGCTCGCCGAGCGGGCCGCCATCGAGCCAGAAACGGAAGAAGCGCTCGCCCTGGTCCTGGCGCGGGATCAAGCGGTCCTCGGCCACGGCCAGCTTGTCCTCCCAGATGTCGGCCGCGTAGGCGGGCGAGCGGAGGAGCGACAGCCGGAGCTCGCCGTCGGCGAAATCCGACCCGTAAATGCCGTCGTTGACGACCGTGAGGGCCGCCGCGTCCCTTTCCGAGACCAGGGCCAGCCACTTCTGGGCGACAACCTCGTCCCCGTTGGAGGGGAGCTGGTCCGCGCCGAAGGCGACCTGGCCCATGAACCGGGGCTCCCGGAGCGTGCAGGGGAGGCGGAGTTTCAGCATCCTGTCCTTTTCGGCCCAGAAAACGCGGACCTCGAGCTCGAGCCGAGTGCCGTGCCTGGGGATTCCGTAGCGGAGCGCGGCCATGGACGATGTTCCGTAGGCGAGGATGGACTCGACGACCGTCCGGACGGCGCCGTCCTCGATCACCCGGACCGGCGCGAGGCGGCCGCCGCCGAAGCCGGCGAAGGCCGATGCCTCTTCGGGAGTCGCCGGGCGGAAGTCGCCGGCCGGCTTCCTGAAGCTCCTGACCTTCATTCCCCAGGGGTCGGCGTTGTCCATGATGACGAGGGGCCGGCAGGCGCCCTCCTTCAGGAACTCGACGCCCCGGACCGCGTACCGGTCGAGGAGCCCCGTGCGGGTGTTGACGGAGGCGACGAGGTCGGGCGTCCGGACGGTGATGAATCCGTCCGCGTCTTCGACCGCGGCGGCCTCGGGCTTGGGCTTTGCGGCGATCGGCTCGAGCCGGCAGTCGAAGCGGTTCAACCGGCCGGGCGCGAGCTCGGCCTCGAAGACGACTTTCTTCCGCCACTCGAGGCTGAGGTTGCTGGCCTCCTTTTCGACCTGCGAGGGGATGTCGCGGCCGCCGGCGGACAGGCGCGGATTCCAGAAGCCGGCCTTGGCGTAGTTCGGCTCCCACGGCTCGAACTCGCACTCGACCACGGTCCGGACCGGAAACGGATGGGGATTGTGGACGAAGATGGGCATCACGCCGGGCGCGGCCTTGGGCTCGCCCGAGGTCAGCGCGAAGAAGGCCCGGGCCTTGATCCTGGCCAGGATTTCCAGGCCGTGGGAGATGCGGCGCAGGGCGGCGTCCTCGGCGGCCGGGATGGCCGAGCCCGGCAGGATGTCGTGGAACTCGGTGAAGGCCAGGTCCTCGGCGGCTTCCTCCAGGCTTTCCCGGGGATAGTCCATCAGCTTCTGCGACCAGGCCGCGGTCGTCATCTTCTCGGCCGAGAAGAGCTCGTTCTCGAGGCGGCGATGGCCCTGCTTGACCCGGCTCATCGACGTGTAACAGCCGACGGCCCAGGGATTGATGTCCGCGGCGCGGCGGGGGAGCGAGGCGCGCCTTGTCTCGAACTCCCGGAAATAGGCGTCGGGCGTCGAATGGACGAGCTCGAGATCGGGCCGCTCGGCCGCCAGGCGGTCGAGGTCGTCGAGATCCCGGCGCGACGGCCCGCCGCCGTGGTTGCCGATGCCCCAGAGATGGATGACGAGGTCCTTGGCCGGGTTCTTTGCCAGCCAGGCCTCGAGCCGCTCGCGCTCCTGGCCGCCGATCGAGCAGTAATGGGCCGAGGCGCGATTCACCAGGACCTCCGAGCCGTCGTAGCCGACCCAGACGAATTCGTCGGCCGGGAGCCGGCACCAGGCGTCGCTCGGGCGGCAGCAGAGGTAGAAGCGATAGCCGCTCTTGGCCAGGATCTGGACGAGGCCGCGGGTGTGGCCGAAGGGATCGAGGTTGACGGCTGTCTCGGGCTCGACGTCGAACTTCTCCCGGAAATATCTTTTGCCGAGGAGGATCTGGCGGACGAACGATTCGCCGCTCGGCATGTTGCAGTCGGGCTGGAGGTACCAGCCGCCCATGACGTGCCACTTGCCGGCCCGGACGAGCTTCCGGATTCTCCTGAAGAGCGCGGGCTCGTATTCCTCGATCCAGCGGTAGAGGACGGCCTCGTTGTGGCAGAAGACGTAGCCCTTGCGGGTCTCGCAGAACTCGGCCGCCTGGCGGAAGGTCGACAGCGTTTCGCCGGCGCCTTCCTCCCATTCCCAGAGCCAGACCGGGTCCAGATGGGCGTTCGAAATCAGGTGGATCTTCGTGCGGGCCATCGTCATTCTCCTCATGTCACTCGAGTCGGCTTTGCTTATTATACACACAATCTGGAGGCGGCTGAAATTGTCAGAGAGGGATCTCTATCATATAGATAATAGTGCAAATGGAGTGGGGCCAGGTCTGGAAAAAGTGTCAGATTGAAGATTTGACCCCAATCGGCGCCCAATCGGCCAATCGAGGGTCAGGGGCCAATCGAGGGTCAGGCGCGGGTCGGGCCGCGGAGGATGCGGGCCGGGAGCATGATCATGGCCGCGAAGAGAGCCAGAACGGCCGTGACCGTGATGCCGAGGAGCCGGAAGGGCAGGAGGAGCAGCCAGACGATCGGGTACAGGACGAGCGCGAGAAGCGCCACCGGCCAGCAGATCACCAGCAGGATCAGCCAAAGCAGAAACTTGGTCATGTCGCTTTCTCCTCTCGCCTATATTATACGATCCACGCTTCGGGAAAGTTCACTGCCGGACGGGTGGCCCGGCGTTTGGCTCTTTGACGGCGGGGGCGATTCGGGTAAAATAAGCCGGTCGGACGGAATAGGCCGGAAGGAGAAGAGACACCATGACGGATTCCCGAAAAACCCTCGACCGGAGAGAATTCTTTTCCAAAGCCCTGGCCGGCGCGGGCGCCGCGGCGGTCCTTGGCCGGCTGGCCAAGCCGGGCGAGCTCGCGGCCCGGGCTGCGGCCGCTTCGCCGGCCGCCAAGCCGCTCGTCACCCGCCCCCTGGGCAAGACGGGGATGACCCTGCCCGTCGTCAACATGGGCGTCATGAACGCCGACAATCCCGAGCTCCTCCGCCGGGCCTACGAGCTGGGCATGCGCCATTTCGACACGGCGGCCGGCTACCAGCGGGGCCGCAACGAGGAAATGGTCGGCCAGGTCGTCGAGGAGCTCAAGGCCCGCGACAAGGTGGTCATCGCCACCAAGGTCAATATCCGTCCCCCTCAGCGGGAATCCATGTCCGCCGCCGAGCTCAAGGCCGCCTTCATCAGCGTTTTCGAGGGCAGCCTCAAGCGCCTGCGGACGGATTACGTCGACATCCTCTATGTCCATGATGTCAGCCGCGTCGAGGACCTGGCGCGGCCGGGCTTCGTCGACGCCCTGACCGAGCTCAAGGCGCAGCAGAAAGTCCGTTTCGCCGGCTTCTCCACCCACCAGAACATGGGGCCCGTCCTCGACGAGGCCGGCCGCGGCGGATTTTACGAAGTCGTCCTCGTCGCCTACAATTACGCCCTGGCCGAGGATGCCGCGCTGCACCGCTCTCTCGAAAGCGCGGCGGCCAAGGGCATCGGGCTGGTCGCCATGAAGACCCAGTGCATGCAGTCGTGGTACGGAGACAGGCTCCCCGCCGAGCAGCGGGCCCGGTATGGAGGATCGGTCCTCCAGACGGCCGTCCTCAAGTGGGTTCTCCAGCACAAGTTCATCCATTGCGCCGTGCCCGGCTTCACGACCTTCGAACAGCTCGATGAGGATGTCGCCGCGGGCCGCGATCTCGCGCTCACGGCCGACGAGAAGCGTTTCCTCTCCGATCGGAAGATCAAGCTGGCCATGGCCCACTGCGTGCGATGCGGCGCCTGCCGCGGGACCTGCCCCGCCGGAGCGGACACGCCGGCCCTGATGCGGGCCCATATGTACCTCCACTATCCCAATGTCTTCCAGGCCCGGGATACGCTCGCCGCGATACCCGCCGGCCGCGGCCTCGACGCCTGCGCCTCCTGCGATTCGTGCCCGGCCGCCTGCCGGGGCCGGGTCGACATCGGGGCGAGGATCGAAGATCTCAAGCTGCACCTCGCCTGATGAGCGGGCCGGGGACGAAGGCATAAAAAGAGCCTCGAGAGGAGCGCACATGATTCTCGTCAGCGGCATCGCGGTTTTCGACCTGATCGCCAGCGGCCTGGAGCACGTGGCCGGCCCGGGCGAGCTCGTGTTCGGCTCGGTCCGCTTCTCCCTCGGCGGGCACGCCTGCAACGTCTCGGTCGACCTCGTCCAGCTCGGCTTTCCCGCCCCGCAACTCCGCGTCGTGTTCCCGGCCGGCCGCGACCTTTTCGGCCGCTACCTCGTCGACAGCCTGAAGGCCAAGGGCCTGCGCGTCGAGCCCTTCCTGACGGACGAGGCGCCGACGTCGCTCGACCTCATCCTCGTCGCCCGCGGTGAGGACCGCCGCTACCACGTCGACGCCGGGGCCAATATCGTCATGCCTCCGGAGTGCGTCATGGCCCTCATCGAGAAGCACCGCCCGCGCCTGTTCTACGCCGGCGGCACGGGCCTGCTCAACCGGATGGATGCCAGGCTCGCGACCGTGCTGAAAAAGGCCCGGGGCGCCGGCGCGCTGACCTTCGTCGACGTCGTCAGCCCCTACCGCCAGTCATGGGATTTCCTGAGGAAGGCCCTGCCCTGGACGGATTTCTTCCACTGCAACACGGACGAGGCCGCCTCCCTCACGGGCGAGCGCCGGCCGCGCCGGGCCCTGGAGAATATCCTCGGCCTCGGCGCCGGGCACGTTTTCCTGACGATGGGGGGCAAGGGGGTCCTGGCCGCGGTGCCGGGAGCGGTCATCAGCGTCCCCGGCTTTTCCGTCAAAGCGACGGATCCGACCGGCGCCGGCGACGCCTTCTCGTCCGGCCTCATCCTAAGAATCCACCGCGCCCTGGCCGCCGGCAAGGGGCCGGAGAAGCTGACGGTCGAGGATTGGAAAGACATCCTCGTCTACGCCTCGGCCTGCGGCGCCGCCTGCTGCGGCGGGATCGGGACGACGGCCTCGGTTTCCGCGGAAAACGCCGAGCGCCTGGTCCGCCGCCACGGCCGCGCCCTGTCCCGGGCTATCCGGGTGGAAAATTGTCGAGCATAAGACGATCTTTCGCTCTTGCCCTTATTTTTGTCCTGGCCCTTACCGCGTCACTGGCCCGGCCTTCTGACGTCTTCGAATGGCGGATTCCGCCGGGCTGGCATCTGCTCGATTCCGCCGTGGCCGGAAACGGCTCGAAAGTCCTCATCCTCTGGCAAAATGTTTCGCCGGAGGATGCCTATAAGGGCCGCTTTTCGTCGCGGCTCCTGATATTCGACGGGTCCGGCCGGCCCGTCCGCGATCTGGCGTTCGGCAATCCCAGGTTTCTGACGATGACCCGGGACGATCGGATCATCCTCAGAGAGGGCAACGAATCGACGTCCGACATGACGGTCTTCGATTTATCCGGCCGCGAGCTCTTCGCGATGCCGACAAAATGGCGCGAGGTCGTCCCGGCCCTGCTCGGAAAGGACATCGGCCTGTGGGTCCCCAATGAACCCATAGGCGAGCCGGGAACCCAGCCGCTTTCGATCATCGACGGCGAAGACGGACGGGAAAAAGTCCGTTTTGAGGCGGCGTGTCCGTGTTCCGAATCCACTCCCTTCGGCGCCTGCGGTTTCCTGCCGATCGGCGAGGGAGGATTTTATTTGCTCGCCGCCGGAACCTCGATTTTCCTCCGCTCCTATCTTCAGCCGGGGCAAGATATTTGGAGGATCGACGACATCGGCGACAGGATAAATGGGATATGGCCCTTCGACCGAAGCCGGGTCCTCGTTTCCCTGAATTCCGTGGATTCGTCCGATTATGAGCATTTCCGCTTCTCCTTCGGCGTCGCGGTGATCGAATGGCGCTCCGGAAAAGTGGTTTTCAAATGGGGATCGAACGATCCTCGCGACAGCTGGGGAACGTACGCGAGGCTCGAGGGCAGCGACCTCTATTTCCCGGGATACACATCCGATTCCGGGCTTCTCGTGCCACGGAGTCCGGGGACGGACGGAGGATGGGACATGGCGAGGGCCCGGAAATGCCGCCCGACGAACTTTCTCAAGGACGATCATAAGACCTTGGACGGCCGGCATCTCGTCAGGATCGATAAAAACATCATTCATATCAAGCAAATCGAATACGAAGGAATCCGCTGAATATCTGAAATAAAGGGGGACTGCCCCCTCTTCAGTGATGGCCGGACGGGTGGCCCGGTGCCAGCCCCTCCCGCCCGCAACGGAGCTCGGGCGCTCTGGCGCTGGAAAGCGAAGGGATGCCAAGGACTATCTGAGCAACGCTCCACACGGATCATGGGAAGCCTGGATAAAACAAAGCGTGCTATGCAGCCTATATCAAAGGGCGGGTATCTCAGAGTGACGTGAGGACGGAAGGGGCGCGCCGGGACAGGGCCCGTCCGGCATGAGACTGCTTTGTCAGCGACTAGAAGCAAATTCCTCGAGAGCCGAGCGGAGCGCCAGGACGTTCTCCGGCGGGGTGTCGTAGGCCACGACGCCGCAGCCGAACAGCAGCCCGGGCTGGCCGCGCGTCGCGTCGAGGAGCCGTCGCGCCTCCGTCCGGATTTCCGCCGGCTTCCCCCGATGGACAAGGCGCGCGTCCACGCTGACCCGGAAGGGCCGCTTCTCCTCCCGGCACCGCTTCTTGAACGTCTCGAGATCCGCGCCCGCGTCGCAGAGGAGCTGGCCGGCGCCCGTCCGGAGCAGGTCGTCGAGGATGGGCGTCGTGTCGCCCCCGATGATCAGGGGCACATGCCTTGCGCCCGACGCGGCCAGGGAGGGCAGGACGAGATCGCGATAGACGGGCAGGACGAGATCGCGGAAGATCCGGGGCGAGGCCGCGCCCGGCGAGGCCTTGGAATCGAAGATGACGACGTCGGCGCCCCTGGCCCGGAAAGCCTTTCCGTAAGCGACCGTCACCCGGCCGCAGAACTCCAGGAGCCGCGCGATCGAGCCGGGGTCGTCCGCCGTCCCGATGAGGACCTCTTCCGTGCCGAGCAGGGCGCAGGCCAGCGAGAACGGCCCGGTCAGCGCCCCCCGGACGACGGCCTCCGTCCCCTTGCCGTTCACGAGGCGCTGCGCCGCCTCCAGGAAAAGGGGCATCCTGCCGTCCCGCTCCGGATCGGGGACCTCGAGCGCCTCGACGCCACGGGCCTCCCGCAGCCTGGGAGAGGCGACGGCCGGGACGTCGTTTGAGTCCTCGAAATAGCGGACCGGACAGCCGAGCGCCTCGGCCTCGACGTTGTAGACGTCCAGGCCGACCGTCAGCACGTCCGGAGCGTAGATTTCGAGCTCCCGGAGAAGGGCCCGGCGGAGGAGTTCCCCGTCGCGGCAAACCTCCGACGAGCTGCGGCCGACGAGCGCGGCCTTGTGCTCGTAGACCGCGGGGACGAAGGGGGGCCTGTCTGGGAGGCCGAAGCCGTACGCCGTGTCGACCCGCTCGCGCTTGGTCATGGCCTGGTCATGGGGAGATCAGAAAAAGATCGAGGCGATCGTGTAGACGCCGAGCCCGGCCAGGGCCAGCCCCAGGTAATTCATGATCTTGCGGAACGTCCCCGGACGGATCCGGGACTGCCGCCGGGCGATGAACCGGGCGAGCGTGAAGTACCAGAGGAATGAGCTCAGGCCGCAGGTCGCGGCGAAGGCGACCGCCGTCCAGCCGCTGCTGGAAACGAATTCATGGCCGGTCATGTATCCCGCGACGAATATCCAGAAAACGTAGAGGGAGGGATTGGTGACGTAGAGGAGGATGACGCCGAGGATGGGCCGGTGCGGGGCCGCCTGGATTTTATCGCCGTTCTGGGGCAGGACGAAGGTCTTCGCCTGCCGCGTCAGGCGGTAGGCGATGACGAGGACGATCAGGCCGGCGACCGCCTTCATGATGGAGGTGACGGGCTGGCTCAGGCGGAACTTGATCAGGAAAAAGCCCATCAGCGCGACGAGGCAGTAGATCATGTCCAGGACGGCGGTCGTGATCCCCGCCAGGAGGCCGTGGAAGAAGTCGCGCTTGAGGGTTTGGGAGACGACGAAGACGTTGATCGGTCCCAGGGGAACGGAGGCGATCAGACCGACGAGAATACCTATGGCGATAAACATAACCGTGTCGGTTATAACAAAAACCCCACCCTGGAGTCAATGAACGGACGGACGGCGACGGCGGGCGGGAAGGATCTTAACGGGCGGGATGAGGCATGGCGGGCTTGTCCGGGCCGGGCGGGACAGAGCCGGCTTACATCTTGGCCGCGGCGGCGGCCTGGTCTCCGACCTCTTCGTCCTCGCTCTCGACCTCGATGCCCAGCAGCTTGGCGGTGCCTTCGTAGACCATCTTCAGGGATTTCTTCGATTCCTGAAGCTCGGCCAGGCGCCTCCGGACCTTCTGGAGCTCCTTTTCGACCTCGTCATCGAGATTGTCGAGCTGCCTCTTGACCTCTCCCATCGTCCGTTTGTAGAGTTCTTCCTGATCTTTGCTAAGTCCCATGGCTAACTCCTCTTGTTGATATCCATCTTATTCTTCATCCGCGCGGCTCAACCGTTCGCGGGGCGTGCCGCCTTGAACGTGATGACGACCGGCTTCCAGACCTTGACGTTCACGCCGTCCTTCACCGCCGGCCGGAACTTCCATTTCCTGTCTGCCGACTCGGCGGCCTTCTCGAGGCCCATGTCGTCCTTCAGGCCCTTGAGGATCCCCGTGTCCGTGACGTTCCCGCGCTCGTCGATGAGGGCGTTGACCGTGACCGACCCGCTCTTGCCGAAACGCGCGGCCTGCGTCGGATAGATCGGTTCGATGGACTTCACGACCTTGGGCTGCTCGTCGACCGAGACGAGGTCGACGAGATCGCCGGTGTTGGCCTTGGGCGCGGCGGGCTCGGCGGCTGCGGCCGTGGCCGGGGCCGTGGCCGCGGCGGAGCCGGCGTTTTCGTCGGCGGTCGGCGCCTGGGTCCGAACCGTCTCCGTTTTCGCGGCCTGCGGGTCCTGGGACGAAACCGGCGTTTCCGCGGCGGGCTTCGTCTCGGGCCGCCTGTCCGCGGACGTCTGCAGGGCCAGAGTGCCGAGGCTCGGGGGCGGAACGATGGCCTCGCGCGCCGTCGGCAGGACCTCCGCCGGCTTGTTCACGACGGGGGCCTTGGCGTTCATGGTCTTGAGCTTTTCCTCCGACAGGGACGGCACGGGCTGTTCCGGCGCCTTTTCGGTCTCGGCCGGCTGGGTCGCGGCGGCCTGGGCGGCCGTCAGATCGGCGGCCGGGCGCTTGGGCTTGAGGATGAAAAACCCCGCCAGCGCCGCGACGGCGATGCCGACGGCGATCAAGAGCACGGGGGATTTTTTCTTTTCGACTTCGTCGATATCCTTGAAGATCGGCGATTCGACCTCTTCGACCGTTTCGGGAGCGGAGACAAGATCTTTCTTCACGGGCTTCGGAGCGAGGGGAGCTGCTTCGGCGCGAGGCTCGGCCTTCGCCTTCGCCGGCGCGGGCGCGGCGGGCCGGGGCGCGGGCTTGGCTCCGGCCTGCGACGGCGCCGCGGCTTTGGGCTGAGGCGGCCTCGGCTTCTCCGCCACCGCGGCCGGCATGGGCGGGGGAGTCGCGGGCTTCACGGGTTCCGGGATGCCCGTCTGAGGAACGGCGGGCGCCGCGGGCTTGGCCTTCTGCGGCGGGGGCGCCGGAACCTGCGTCGTCGGCGGAGGCGGCGGGAGAATCGTGGTCTTGCCGGTCTTCTTCTTCTCGGTTTCGAGGCCGAAATCCGCCAGCGTCGTTTTCAGGAGCCGGTCGATATCCTCCCCCTCGGCTTCCTTTCGGGCCTGCTCTTGATGCTTCGTCTCGCTTTTCGCGGGCGGGATGTTGAGGAGCGTCTCGAGCCGGATGTCGACGGCGCCGGACGGAGCGTGGTCGTGGGCGATCTTGGGTTTCGGCGGCGCCGTCTTTTCGCTCTCGAGATCGGGGGCGGTTCCGGTCCGGCCATGTTCCTCGCGGCCGGGCTGGACGCCGAGGATGCTTTCGAGGCTCAGGCCGTCGTCGCCGGCGCGGCCGGTGTTGTGGTGCGGCTTCTGGCGCGGGGCGGTTTCCTTCGCCGGCGCGGTCACGGCGGGGGGCTCGAACCGGTGGGGTGTTTCCCGGACGGGCTTGACGACGGGCACCGGCTCCGGCTCGTGCGCCGGCTCTCCGTTGCCGGGCTTGGTTTCCGCCGCCGGTTTGATCGTGGGGTCGGGCTTGATGTCGGGCACGGTGAGGACGGCGTGGACCGAGGCGATGAACTTGGGCAGATCGAGAGGCTTTTCGAAGTACTCCGAGGCGCCGTACGTCCGGAGAGCCTCCGTCCTGTAGACGCGATCCTTGTAGACGCCGGTCATGATGAAGACAGGCACCTTGCCGGTCGGGTCGCTCGTGATCCGGTCGCAGAGCTCGAAGCCGTGGATCTTGGACAGCATGGCTTCCATGAGGACGAGGTCAGGCTTTTCGCTCTGGTACTTCTCCCAGCCGACCTGGCCGTCTCCGGCGGTGACGATTTCGAAGCCTTCATAGGAGAGAGCCGTGCTCAGCGTCGCCAGGGACGCCTGGTCATAATCGATGACAAGAATCTTCTTCATACCCGTTTCTCGGCCTCTGTCCTGTTCTTTTTGTCCTTGCACGTCAATTTTGCATCACCCCCAGGCACGGTCAATCACCCCTTGAGGTGATTTCAAGGAGGATATTCCCCCCCGGGGCGCGAGGAGGCCGAATCATCCATCTTTCGGAGGCCCGTTTGCCTCTTGATCGGCGCGCGTCTTTTGATTAAAATGAGGCCGATTGAAAAGGGAGGGAACACATGATGGAAAACCGCGGGAGAAGTTTCGGCTGGATTCCGGATTTTCCTGATTTCCGGGATTACACCGAGGAGACGAAAGAGGTCCGGGAGATGCTGGGGCGTGCCGGCGTGCCGGCGGCCGGCGGGGCGCGTCAGGGCGGGAAGGGAGCCCGGGCCGTCCCCTCGGCGGTCGATCTCAGGGAGTGGGCGTCCGCGGTCGAGGACCAGGGGGGCCTCGGCTCCTGCACGGCCCAGGCGGGGGCCGGGGCCATCGAGTATTACGAGCGGAAATCGTTCGGCCGGCACGTCGAGGCCTCGCGCCTGTTCCTCTACAAGGTCTCCCGAAACCTGATGAAGATGAAAGGCGACACCGGGGCCTACCTCCGGCTGACCATGGGGGCCATGGTCCTCTTCGGCGTTCCGCCCGAGGAATATTGGCCTTACACGGACGCCGAGCGGGAGTTCGACAAGGAGCCGCCGGCGTTCTGCTACGCCTTCGCCCAGAACTACAAGACGATCAAGTACTACCGGCACGACCCGCCCGGCACGGGACGGCCGCAGGTTCTCGAGCGGCTCAAGGCCTGCCTGGCCGCGGGGCATCCGGCCATGTTCGGCTTCACGGTCTACAGCTCCATCGAGCAGGCCGAGACCACGGGGCGGATCCCGTTCCCGGCCGGGCGGGAGAAGATCGAGGGCGGCCACGCCGTGGTCGCCATGGGCTACGACGACAACATGACGATCCGGAACAAGACGTCCGGCGCCGGCGCGGCGACGAAGGGCGCCCTGCTCATCCGGAATTCCTGGGGACCGGGCTGGGGCGAGAAGGGCTACGGCTGGCTCCCGTACGCGTACGTCGAGCGCGGCCTGGCCGAGGATTTCTGGTCGATCCTCAAGAAGGAATGGGTCGACACCGGCGTTTTCGAAATCTAGTGGATATTTTGATATTTTGGGGTCGGACCTCAGCAACGCATTGATAAAAATACGTTTAATAAAAAAAGGGGGGGCTTTTTCGACCTTAACTCTCTATTTTAGGCGTCAAAAACTCGGACTTAAGGCTGATTGGCCAGCAGCCGCGGTTCCACCTCAGGAAATCCTTAAGTCTCCATTTTTATGCCCAAAAATAAGGACTTAAGGCCATTCCGAACCCCATTATTTTGATTAATTTGTTATTTATTAATATGATACTGAGGTCCGACCCCATAAGACCATAAGACATAGGCCAAGTTGCGCGACGCGGTCCCGATGTGGTAAAAAGGAGACCTCGGGGACGGACCCCGGGATCATCGTCTTCGGAGGTTTCCATCATGACGAAACGTTCTTTTGCGTTCCTCTCGGTTTTCCTGCTTCTGGCTGCGGCCGGACTCATGGCCCAGGAGACGGAGAGCACCATTCCCGAGCTCAGCGCGTTCCACGAAATCATCTATCCGATCTGGCATACGGCGTATCCGGAAAAGGACATCGCCGCCCTGAAGGGCTTCGTGCCGCAGATCAACGAGCTGGCGGGCAAGATTTACGCCGCCAAGCTTCCCGGGATCCTCAGGGAGAAGGAAGCCAAATGGCAGGCCGGCCTGGCGGAATTCCGGAAGTCCGTCGAAGCTTACAACACGGCCGCCAAGGGGCCTAACGACCAGGCCGTGCTCGACGCCGCCGAAAAGCTCCACATGAGGTACGAGATGCTGGTCCGGGCCGTGCGCCCCGTCCTGGCGGAGATGGACGCCTTCCACAAGGTCCTCTACGTCGTCTATCACAAGGCCCTGCCCGATAAGAATTGGGACGAGGTCCGCAAGGCCGCGCCCGAGATGAAAGCCAAGGCCGAGGCGATCGCCAAGGCGCAGCTGTCGAAGAGACTCGAAGCGAAGACCGACGCCTTCCGGAGCGCCGCGGACGGGCTCGTCCAGGCGGCGGGCGAACTGGCGAACCTCGGAGCGAACGCCGACGGCGCGGCCGTCGAGGCGGCCGTCCAGAAGGTCCACGCCAAGTACCAGGCGCTGGAAAAGATCTTCGAATAAGGGTGGGCGGGCTGACGCCTCGTTGATGGCTGGCCGCGCGGACTACGCGCCGCGTTCTTCGATCAGAATCTGAAGAATCTCCAGCTCGTCGGCGTCGAACCAGATCTTCGAACACGACAGGCACTTGTCCACCGGGATGAAATCCTGGTAGCTGTACGGCCTGGGGGTCATCCTGTAGCCGCAGGCGGGGCAGGGGATCTTCTCGGTCACGGCCGCGTTGATTTTCCCCCGCTTGACGGGATTGAGCTGGATTTTCTCCCGGAAGGCGTGGGCCCTGGCGATGAGATCGTCCGAGAAAGCGACCTCGCGGCGGGCGACGATTCTTCCCACGCCGGCCATGTCCACGAGCTTGCCCAGGCAACGCGGGCAGGCGCGCACCGAAACGCTCTCGTAGAAGGTCTCGACGAGCGGCCGCCGGCAGCGGGGGCAGAGGTCGCGGCGGGCCGGCTCGAGCGGCCTTTTGCGGGCCAGGTTCCCCATGGCGATCCGGATCTGCGAGAACTCCCGCGCCTTGGCCTCGACGCACTCCTGGGTGTTCTTGACGACGATGACGGCCGAGAACCTGGGATGGCAGATGAGCTCGGCTGTCGTGAACGGGCCTTCCCACCGGCCGGGAAGATTGGAGGCGAGGAGCCAGATCCGGGCTTCGTCGGGCGGCAGGCCGGGGGCCGCGGTGGGGAAGGCGGGCGGATCGGACGCGTCCGCCGGCGCCGGCTGACGCGCGGAGATGGACACGGAGACGGGCACGGACATGGACATGGGGCCCGCCGAGTGGTACGGTCCGGCCGTGAATCCGGGGAAGAGCTCGAGCTGGTGCTTGCGGATCTCGTCGAAGGAATGGATGACGCCGCGCGCTTCCGCCCGCGCGCCGGCGGAGGCCTTGGCCTCGGCGATGATGTCGGCGGGCATCTTGTGGGCCATGGCCGCAAGCGCTCTCAGGCGCGTCATGAGGGGCGGATGGGAGTTGAAGATGCGCCCGGCCAGATTGTCCGGGACGTCGCGGGCGTCGGGCGGGACGATGAACAGGGGGGTGTAGGTGGAGGAAAAATCGCCGATGAAGGAATTCTTGATCTGCGCCTTGTAGATGGCCCGGGCCAGCGATTCGGGGGAGCGGCAGAGCTCAACCGCGGCCGCGTCGGCCAGGAGCTCCCGCTCACGGCTGACGAGCATGCTCAGGAGGTGCATGACGAGGGACGAAAGGCAGACGGCGGCGTAGAGCAGGCCGGTCCCGGCCTCGGCGGCGGCGGACGAGCCGAGGCGGTTGCCGGTGCCCGAGGACGTCCGGAAATCGTCGGACTCGGGCTCGAGGGCCTCGCGGAGCTTTTCGAAGATATTGGCCAGCGAGCAGACGAGGGTCAGGGTGAAGGCGTCGCCGCGGGCGATGTGGGCCAGCTCGTGGGCGACGACGGCCTGGAGCTCGTCGCGCGTGCCCTCGGCCAGGAGGCCCTCGGTGACGGCGACGGCGGGCGTTCCCCCGGCTTCGATGAGGGACAGCGAGTTGACGGCGAACGAGGGGAGCACGTAGCCGTTGACGCGCGGCAGGCCGGCGGCGATCCGGATCTCGTCGAGCGTGTCGAGGAACTGCTTGTGGTAGCGGTCGGAGGCGTCGGGGACCGCGGCCTGGAGGCGCCTGAGGATGTAGCGGGGACCGTTCCGCCTGGCGTCCAGGAAATGGAGGACGGAGACGAGGACCGAGGCCGCCAGGACGGAAAGAAGGAAGCGGCTCCAGAAGTGCGGCGTGAGGAAGGACGGGCCGGCCAGCAGCAGGCCGAAGGTCAGGGCGAAGGCCAGGGCGATGAGGCCGATGGCGACGAAATGGAAAGCGAGGACGGCCAGGAAAAGCAGGCGGCTTCGGGCCTGCCGGCTTTTCTGAATCTCGTAGAAGTCTTTGGGAGGCATAAGAGGCATAGGAGGCACGGCACCCATGTGATTTCCGCATCATACCCAAAATGCCGCCCCGCCGCAAGATAAAGATATTGGGGTCGGACCTCAGTAACATAATGAAAACAAATAATATTGCTGAAAAAGAGGGGCCTAATTAGCCCTTAACTCCTCCTTTTTGCTGGCAAAAACGGGGACTTAAGAAAACATCGGAGTATTCATGCCTGGGAAGCCTTAAGCCCTTGTTTTCGGCCCAGAAAATAAGGATTTAAGGCCTTTTTTAGCCTCTCTTTTATGGCTAATTAATTATTTATCAATATGATACTGAGGTCCGACCCCACAATGATTGACTCAAGGGCCGGGCGGCGGAATAATGGACATCCGTTAAATGCAGCCGTCGCCGAAATGTTCGTCACCGGAATGAGAAAGGATCGTCCATGAACCGAAAAGAATTTCTGAAGTGCACCGCAGCGCTCGCCTGCGGCACCGCCCTGTCCTCCGAGCTGGGAACCGCGCGCGCCATCGCCGCCGCCTCGGCAGCGGCGCCCTCTGCCGGGGGGACCGCCGCGATCGGCTCGCCCCTGTCCGCGAGCGCGGCGCCGTCCATGCCCTTCCCGGCATCCGCCGATTTCCCGCATCAGCTTGCCCAGGCCTCGGCCGCAGCCGACGACGAATATTTCTGGAAGCTCATCCGCGGCCAGTTCATCCTCGATCCCGGCTGGACCTATCTGAACTTCGGCGGGCTCGGCTCGTCGCCCCTGCCCGTCCTCAACAGCCTGGTCGAATGGACGCAGAGCGAGGAGCGCGCCCCAAGCGCCGGCCACGACGACCTCGAGTGGTGGCGCGCCAAGGAGAAGCTGGCCCGCCTCCTTGGCCCGAAGTGCCGCAAGGAGGACCTCGGGCTCATCGGCGGCGCGACCGAAGGCGTCAACGTCGTCGCCGGGGGCCTGCCGCTCAAGAGGGGCGACGAGGTCATCACCTCGACTCAGGAGCACGTCGCCGTCCACTCGGCGCTCCTCAACCGCATGCAGCGCGACGGCATCGTCATCCGCCTGTTCGAGCCCGACGCGGCGAGCGGCGCGGCCAACGTCGATCGCATCGCGCGGCTCATCAACCCCCGCACGCGTCTCATCCTCGTCAGCCACGTGACCTGCACGACCGGCCAGCTCCTGCCGGCGAAAGATATCGCGGCGCTCGCCCGCGCCAAGGGCATCTGGTTCGCCCTCGACGGCGCCCAAGCCCCGGTCTGCGTGCCGTTCGACATCGCCGACGACGGCGCCGATTTCTATGTCTGCAGCACGCACAAGTGGCTGATGGGGCCGAAGCGCACGGGCTTCATCTACGTCCGGCAGGGGATGCTCGACGTCCTGCGGCCGCTGACCGTCGGCGGCGGATCGTCGGAGCGCTACGATGTCGCCAAGGGCGAGTTCGTCCTGGCCCCGACGGCCGCACGCTACGAATCGGGGACGCAGAATGACGCGTTGTTCTTCGCCATGGCCAAGGCCTGCGACTTCGTGGAAATGATCGGGATCGACCGCATCTGGCGCCACAACCACGCCCTGGCCGAGAGTTTTCTCGCCGGCCTGAAGGAGATCCCCGGAGTCGAGATCCTGTCGCCCGCCGAGGAGGCTTGGCGGACGGCAATGATCGGCTTCCGGATGAAAAACCACAGCCACAACGATATCAACGCGCAGCTGGCGAAGGACCACATCCGCGCCCGGCCGGTGGGGGAGGGCGGTCTCAACTCGATCCGCGTCTCCTTCCACATCAACAACCACGCGGGCGACGTCGTGAAGATCCTCGAATCGCTGAAAAAGCTATAATGGGGTCGGACCTCAGTAAACTAATGAATATAAATATAATAGCCAAAAATGATGGGGTTATTTAGCCCTTAACTTCTCTTTTTTGCCGGCAAAAACGGGGACTTAAGAAAACATCGGAGTATCATGCATGGGAAGCCTTAAGTCCATTTTTCCGGCCCCGAAAATAGGGATTTAAGGCCTTTTTAGACCTCTTATTTGTAGCTAAATAATTATTTATCAATATGTTCCTGAGGTCCGACCCCAATACCATACCTAATAAGAATGAACCCCGGGGCCGGAAATGACGTATATTGAAATATGATGATCTCGGCGATGACCCGAGGTGCCGGAATCCTATTCGTTTCCCGGAGGTACGCATGAGAAAACCGTCCTTAATATCCGCATTATCCGCTTCTCCCCGTTCCCTTTTCCGCGCGCTCATCCTTGGCGCTCTCCTCGTCCTGGCGTGTCTCGGCCGCTCCCTGGCCGTCGACACCAAGGACACCAAGTTCCTGACCCAGCCGGCTGTCAGCGCCGATCTCATCGCCTTCGTCTATGCCAACGACCTCTGGACGGCCGATCTCGACGGCAAGAACGTCCGGCGCCTGACATCCGACGTCGGCGTCGAGTCCGCCCCCGCCTTCTCTCCGGACGGCTCGCTCATCGCCTTCAGCGGCCAGTACGACGGCAACACCGACGTCTACATCGTCGCCGCCTCGGGCGGCATTCCGAAGCGTCTGACCTGGCACCCCGGCGCCGATCTCGTCCAGGGCTTCACGCCGGACGGCAAGTCCGTCGTCTTCGTCTCCGGCCGCGACTCGGCCGTCCGGTCCTACGCCGGCCTTTACGCGGTCCCCGTCGACGGCGGCGTGCCCGTCAAGCTGCCGATTCCCTACGCCTCCCGCGCCGCCTTTTCGGCCGACGGCAAGTTCATCGCCTACAATCCCTTCGGCGACGCCTTCCTCCAGTGGAAGCATTACCGCGGCGGCACGCACTCCCGCGTCTGGATCTTCAACAATGCCGACCAGTCCATCGAAAAAGTTCCCCAGCCTCCCTCCCGTTCGAACGACGCCGGTCCGATGTGGGTCGGATCGAAGGTCTATTTCCGCTCCGACCGCAACGGCGAGTTCAACCTCTTCTCCTACGACCGCGCGGCCGGCGAGGTCAAACAACTGACCTTCCATAAGGACTGTCCGGTTCTCAACGCCTCGGCCGGCGCCGGGCGGATCGTCTTCGAGCAGGCGGGCGTCCTCCATCTCTACGACGTCGCGAAGAACAGCGAGCGCCGCCTCTCGATCGGCGTCTCGACGGACCTCCCCGAGCTCCGCGCCCGCTACGCGAAGGGGGACCAGTGGGTCCGCTCCTGCGATATCTCGCCCACCGGCGCCCGCGCCCTCCTCGATTTCCGCGGCGACGTGGTGACCGTCCCGGCCGAGAAGGGCGATCCGCGGAACCTGACCAACACCCCGGGCGTCTACGAGCGAGGGCCGGCCTGGTCGCCCGACGGCAAGTCCGTCGCCTATTTTTCCGACGCCTCGGGCGAGTACGAGCTCCACGTCCGCGCCCAGGACGGCAAGGGCGCGGCCAAGGCATACAAGCTCAACGGGTCGGGTTACTACGGCTCGCTGACCTTTTCCCCCGACAGCCAGAAGATCGCCTACGCCGACAATGCGCTCACGCTCTACTGGCTCGACCTCAAAACCGGGCTCCACAAGAAAATAGGATCGGAGTACCTCTATCAGGCCGGCGGCCAGGCCGACATGGCGTCGTCCTGGAGCCCCGATTCCAAGTGGCTTGCCTACACCGTGAGCACGCCGACGTTCTTCCGGCGCGTCTTTGTCTATTCGCTCGATCAGGACAAGTCGTTCCCTGTCACCGACGGATTGAGCGACGTCACCGAGCCGGCCTTCGACCCGAGCGGCAAGTATCTCTTCTTCTTCGCCTCGACCGACGCCGGCCCGGCGCGGCAGTGGTTCGACCAGTCGAACGCCGACATGCGCGAGACGAGCGCCCTGTACATGGCCGTCCTGCGCAAGGACCTGCCCAACCCGCTGGCCAAGGAGAGCGACGAGGAGAAGGGCGGGGCCCCGGCCGAGGAAAAAATGGCTGACAAGGCTGCCGGCGCCGCTGGCGCGGGCGCGGGCGCGGGCGCGGGCGCGAACGCGGCCAAGCCTGGATCCGCCGCGTCCCCTGCGGCGGGCGCTGCGGCCAACGCGGCGGCGGGCACTGCGGTTGACGCCTGCCGCATCGATTTCGACGGCCTCGAGCATCGCATCGTGGCCGTTCCCATTCCGGCCGGGATCTACAGCGGGCTGAAGGTCGGCGAGACGGGAAAGATCTATTACCTGGCCTTCAACCTTCCGGCCAACCTGGAGACCCTGGCCAATCTCGGCAATCCGGCCGGCGAGCTCCATGTCTACGACCTGGCGGCGCGCAAGGACGACATCCTGACCGGCGGCGTCTATGCCTTCGTTCTGACCGCCGACCGGAAGAAGATGCTCATCGCCGGCCCGGGCATGACGGCCATCGTGCCGTCGGCGGGCAAGGTCCAGCCCGGCCAGGGGCGCCTCAACTTCGAGGTCGTCGAGGTCCGGGTCGATCCGGCGGCCGAGTGGCGCCAGATGTTCGACGAGGCGTGGCGGATCAACCGCGACTATTTCTATGATCCGGGCATGCACGGCGCCGACTGGAAGGCGATGAAGGCGAAATACGAGGGCTTCCTGGCCGACGTCCCCTGCCGTGCGGACCTCAACCGGCTCATCCAGTGGATGTGCTCGGAGCTCGTCGTCGGCCACCACCGCGTCGGCGGCGGCGATTTCCCGAACCAACCGAAGACCGTGCCCGGCGGCCTGCTGGGCGCGGACTACGCCGTCGACAACGGCCGCTACCGGTTCGCGAAGGTCTACGGCGGCCTCAACTGGAATCCCGAGCTCCGCTCGCCGCTGACCGAGCCGGGCGTCGACGTCAAGGCCGGCGAGTACCTGCTGGCCGTCAACGGCAAGGACCTGCGTGCGCCCGACAATCTCTTCGCCCGTTTCGAGAACACGGCCGGCAAGATCGTCGAGATCACGGTCGGGCCGAACCCGGACGGGACGCGGTCGCGCGTCATCCAGGTCGTGCCCGTGGCCGGCGAGGGCGGGCTCCGGAACCGCGATTGGGTCGAGGGGAATCTCCGCAAGGTCGAGGCGGCGACGGGCGGGCGCGTGGCCTACGTCTACGTGCCCAACACGACCACCGCGGGCTACGTCTATTTCAAGCGTTACTTCTTCCCGCAGGCCGACAAGGAGGCCATCATCGTCGACGAGCGGTTCAACGGCGGCGGCCAGGTGGCCGATTACTACATCGACTGGCTGAGGAAGCCGGTCAGCGCCTACTGGGCCATGCGCTACGGCGCCGACCTCAAGACGCCCAGCGCCTCGATCCAGGGCCCCAAGGTCATGCTGATCAACGAATCGGCGGGATCGGGCGGCGATCTCCTGCCGTGGATGTGGCGGAAGTTCGGGCTGGGCAAGCTCATCGGCACGCGGACGTGGGGCGGCCTGGTCGGCATCCTCGGCTTCCCGGTGCTGATGGACGGCGGGGTCGTGACGGCGCCGAACCTGGGCATCTGGACCGAGGACGGGTTCGTCGTCGAGAACGAGGGTGTCCCGGCCGACATCGAGGTCGAGCAGACGCCGAAGGATGTCATCGCCGGGAGGGATCCGCAACTCGAGCGGGCGATCCAGGTCGTGATGGACGAGCTGGCCAAGAATCCGCCGAAGAAGCCGGTGCGGCCCGCCTTCCCGATCCGAGTTAAGAACTAGGAACTAGTGCCTACTAGTGGGCCTACTAGTGGGGTCGGACCTCAGTAAATTATTGAATAAAAACAAAATGACCTGAAATATGGGCTTGTTAATTGCCTTAAGTCCGCTTTTTTGGGCCCGAAAAGAGCGACTTAAGACCTGTGCCCTATTTCCCAAGTTACTCAATTCTTCGCAGGCCTGAGAAGTGGGCTTAAGTCCTTGTTTTTAGGGCCAAAACCGAAGATTTAAGCCTCATAACAGGCCCCATTATTAACCTATCGTCATTCAATTCAATGAGATACTGAGGTCCGACCCCAAAGGGGAACCTTTGAGCGGGACAAACCGTATTAAAGTGCGAGAGATGGATGCTCATGTTGCGTAAAATCGATAAATCCAAAGCCGCCGACGTCATCGCCGTCGTGTTCGCCACGGCGTTCTCCGTCGCCGCCGCCTCCGCCTCTTCCGACGCCGCTTCCTCCTCCGCCTGTCCCTCTGCCTCCTCTTCTCCTTCTTCGCAGGCCGGGCCGGCCAAGATCGTCCTCGACCGGACCACCGCCGCTCCGCCCGTCATCGACGGCCGGCTGGACGACGCGATCTGGGCCTCGGCGCTGAAGTTCGACAATTGGAAGACCTACAGACCCGACATGGACAAGGATCCCAGCCAGAAGACCGTCGCCTATCTCGTGTACGACGCCGACAATCTCTATTTTGCCGTCCGCTGCTACGACACGGAGCCCGGCAAGATCAAGGCCGCTGTCAGCAAGCGCGACGCGATCGACTCCGACGACCTCATCGGTTTCATCCTCGACACCTTCGACGACCGGCAGGGCGGCTACACGTTCATGCTCAACGCCCTGGGCATCCAGGGGGATGGCATGACCAACGTCCAGGGGAACACCGACGGCGGCTTCGACATGGTCTGGTACAGCAAGGGCCTGATCGACGGCCAGGGCTGGTCGGTCGAGGCCCGTATCCCGCTCCAGAGCATCCGCTTTCCGAACAAGAAGGCCATGACGATGCGGGCCATATTTCTCCGCCAGTTCGTCCGGACCTCGGAGGCTGCGACATCGCCCCCGATCGACCCCAACAACGGCAGCGTCATGGGCCAAGCCCAGCCCCTCGAGATCTCCGGGCTTCACTACAAGCGGGTCATCGAGATCCTGCCCGCCGCGACCTACAGGGTCGTCCATGACGAGTCCGAAGGCCGCATGGTCAAGACCGACGAGACCGAGCTCAAGGACGTCCCCAGCCTGACCGCCAAGATCGGCGTCACCTCGGACCTCGTTTTCGACGGCGCCTGGAACCCCGACTTCAGCCAGGTCGAGGCCGACGCCGGCCAGGTCGACATCAACCTCCGCTACGCCAACTACTACGAGGAGAAGCGGCCGTTCTTCCTCGAAGGGCAGGAGCTCTGGCAGTTCGGCGGCGTCATGGATGACTCTCCGTTCCAGTCGCTCGTCTACACGCGTTCGATCATCGATCCGACCTACGGTTTCCGGCTGACCGGCAAGATCGCGCCGCGCGACACCCTGGCCGCCATCTACGCCAGGGACAACCTGCCGGACGACGCCGTCGACGAGCACCCGGAATTCACCATCGCTCGCCTGCGGCACACGCTGAAGGACGACAGCTACGTCGGCGTCTTCTACACCGGGCGCGAGGCCGGCAGCGTCTACAACCGCGTCGGCGGCTTCGACGGCCGTTTCCGGCTGGGCGCGGCGTCGGTCGTCTCGTTCCACGCCTTCGGCTCGCTGAGCCGGCCGGCCGCGGAGGAGGGGGAAGCGGACGGGGAGGAGGGGGCGGCGGCGCCGGAGACGGCCGCTTCGCCGACCGACAAGGGCCACGCGGTCTCGGTCCTCTACGAGTACTCGTCGCGGACATGGTCCGGCAACATCGGCTACCAGGATATTTCCCGGAACTTCCAGGTCGACACGGGCTATCTGACCCGGACGGGCGTGCGGCGGATCGGCGCCTGGCTCGAATACCAGATCTACCCGAAATCGAGCCTCGTCCAGAAGATCGAGCCGTACTACTGGGGCTACCATATCTACGACACGATCTACGGCATGTGGGAGACGACGAACTTCTTCGTCCTGAGGTTCCACCTGCCGCGGAACACGCAGGTGCGGTTCGAGGGCATCGCCGCCAACGAGGTCTACGCCGGCGGACGGTTCGACCGGAGCGGCCTGGGCTTCCGGACGCAGACGCAGATCGCCAAGCAGCTCTACCTCGAGGGCAACATCCGGCGCTGGGGGAAGATCTACTACGACGAGGCCGCGCCGTACCAGGGCTACGGCCTCTCGTCGGCGGCGGGGGTGCGGTACCAGCCGGCCGAAAAGCTGGACTTTTCGCTCGACCTGACGTACTCGAACTTCTACCGGCGGGCGGACCACGAGAAGATCTACGGCTACACCATCCTCTACGACCGGAACACGTTCCAGATCAACAAGTACCTGTTCGTGCGGGCCATCTTCGAATACAACCTCTACTACAAGAGACTGACGGCCGACGGCCTCGTCTCGTTCACCTATATTCCGGGGACGGTGTTCTACGTGGGATACGGCTCGGCCCTCGACCGGACGGAATGGAACGGGACGGAGTACGCGGCGAGCGACCGGTTCATCGAAAAGCGGACCGGCTTCTTCTTCAAGATCAGCTACCTGTGGCGGATTTGATATGAACGTTATGACCATGCGGGTCGAAGCGGAATAGGAATATGCGGACCTGATGTGAAACGGCGGAACGAAATTGCGGAATGCCTTGGAATGCGATAGCGGAATAACGCGGCGGAATAACGCGGCGCAATATATCAGCAGAAAAAAACGGCGGAATAAAACGGCAGAATGAAATGGTGAGTCTGACATGAAAAAAACAATATTCGGATTGCTGTCGATCACTCTCCTTTTCGTGTCGGTGACGGTCTGGGGCGGGAAGTGCCTGAGCCGCCGGACGGGGCCGGGAGCGGATAGGGGAGCCGGATCGGGAAGGGAACCGGGTCGGGGATGGGGATTGGGGGTCTAATTGATTGGGTCTAATTGGGGTCGGACCAAGATAATTATATTGATATAAATAACATAGATAAGAAATAGGCCCATTATTTGACCTTAACCCCGCGTTTTTGAGCCTCAAAAGCATGTGTTAAGAGGTTGTCGCGAATTGTTGTCCACAATCTGACCATCCGGCCCTTAAGCCCTTGTTTTTGGGCATCAAAACATGGACTTAAGGTTAAAAAACGGCCTCTTTCACGGCTTATCATCAACTAATTAAATAAGTTAGGTTGGTCCGACCCTAAATATAGTAAAATAGCGGCGTGAATTCGCCAGCCAAGCCGCCGTCGTCGCCGTCAGCCGAGGCCGCCGCACGCCTCAAGCGCATCCGATCGCTCCTCGACCGCTCCATGCTCCGCGACGCCGATCAGGCCCGCCGCGTCCTCGCCTCGCTCGAGAGCCGCCACCGCGGCCGCGCCGCGTCATCCGGTCCGCGCGACCACGTCGGCCCCGGCTCGCGCGACTCCGACCCTCGGACCCCGCGCGACTTCCGCGATTCCGACCGTTCCCTCCCCGTGACGCCGCGCCTCCTCGACGACCTGGCCGCCCTCGCCTCCCGGCTCGAAGCCTCCGTCGCCCTCCGCGACCGTCGCGCCCTCCGCCGCCCCCATCCGACCTATCCGCGCGAACTGCCCATCACCGCCCGCGCCGCCGAGATCGTCGAGGCCATCCGCTCGCCCCGCCACCGCGTCGTCATCATCTCGGGCGAGACCGGCTGCGGCAAGAGCACGCAGATCCCGAAGATGTGCCTCGAGGCGGGCCGCGGCGTCTCCGGCCTCATCGGCTGCACCCAGCCGCGCCGCATCGCCGCCGTCACCATCGCCGACCGCATCGCCGAGGAGCTCCACGAGGAGCTTGGCCGCTCCGTCGGCTACAAGATCCGCTTCCAGGACCGCACCGCCCGCGACGGCTATATCAAGATCATGACCGACGGCATCCTCCTGGCGGAGACCCAGGGCGATCGCCGCCTGACCGACTACGACACGATCATCATCGACGAGGCCCATGAGCGCTCGCTCAACATCGACTTCCTGCTCGGCATCATGCGCCGCCTCATCGACGACCGGCCCGAGCTCAAGCTCATCATCACTTCGGCCACGCTCGACACCGCCAAGTTCTCGGCCGCCTTCCGCAACGCGCCGGTCATCGAGGTCAGCGGCCGCCTCTTCCCGGTCACGGTCGAGTACCGCCCGCCCGACCGCGAGGACGCCGAGGACAGGGACTACGTGGACCAGGCGGTCGAGGCCGTCGAATACCTGCGCCGCGAGAAGCCGCCGGGCGACATCCTCGTCTTCATGCCGACCGAGCAGGACATCCTCGAGACGCGCCGCATCCTCGAGGGCCGCAAGTATCCGGCGACCGCCGTCCTGCCGCTGTTCTCGCGCCTGCCCGCCGGCCAGCAGCGCATGGTCTACACCGTGACCATGCCCAAGATCGTCGTCGCCACCAACGTCGCCGAGACGTCGCTGACCATCCCCGGCATCCGCTATGTCGTCGACACCGGCGTCGCCCGCATCGCCCAGTACCAGCCGGGGACGCGCATCAACAGCCTGCCGATCGCGCCCGTCTCGCGCGCCTCGGCCGACCAGCGCAAGGGCCGGTGCGGCCGCGTCCGCGAGGGGCTCTGCGTCCGCCTCTACTCGGAGGCCGAGTACGAGTCGCGCGACGAGTTCACCCAGCCCGAGATCCTGCGCTCCGACCTGGCCGAGGTCATCCTGCGGATGATCGATCTCGGCCTGGGCGACCCGCTGGCCTTCCCCTTCATCGACCGCCCGGCGTCGAAGACCGTGCGCGACGGCTACGAGACGCTCGTCGAGCTCGGCGCCGTCCATAAATCCAGATCGGAATTCAAATCGGGGACACAATATTCAATTCCGAATTGCCGAGGCGATCGGGAGGCACGCGGGACCCTGCCAAATTCGGAAATGAGTATTGTGTCCCCAAATTCTGTGTCCCCAAATTCATGGGCGCTGACCGACCGTGGCCGGCTGATGGCCCGCATGCCGCTCGACCCGCGAGTCTCCCGCATGCTCGTCGAGGGGGCGCGCGAGAACTGTCTGCCCGAGGTCGCCGTCCTGGCCGCCGCCCTCAGTCAGCGCGACCCGCGCGAGCGCCCGCCCGATCAGGCACGGCAGGCAGACGCCGTCCACGCCGCCTTCCTCCATCCCGACTCGGACTTCCTCGTCCTGCTCAATATCTGGAACCGCTACCACGGCGATTACGAGAAGCTCGGCAGCGTCGCCCAGAAGCGCAAGTTCTGCCACGACAATTTCCTCTCCTTCCCCCGGATGCGCGATTGGGCCTATCTCCACGACGAGATCCGCGCCGTCCTCGGCGAGCAGAGGCTCATGCCCGCCGCCGCGCATCGCCGCCGGTCGCCCGGCGATTCTAATTCGGAAATGAGTATTGTGTCCCCGAATTTAAAACTGCACGCCGACGTCTCGCCCGTGCTCTACGCCGCGATCCATCGCTCGATCCTGGCCGGCTTCCTGTCGAACATCGCCGTCCGCAAGGACGACAGCGGCAAGGGGGCCGGCGCGAAGTGGGCGCGCGGGACGGAGACGGCCGCGCCGGGCCCGTTCAGCGGCAAAGGCTCGTTCACCAAGAACCAGTACTCGGCCGCCAAGAACCGCGAAGTGACCCTCTGGCCGGGCTCCGTCCTCTCCGGCAAGTCGGCCGCCTGGATCGTCGCCACCGAGGTCGTCCGGACGTCGCGCCTCTTCGTCCGCCACGCCGCCCGCATCGATCCCGGCTGGCTCGAGGATCTCGGCGGCCCGCTCTGCAAGCGCGCCTACTCCGACGCCGCCTGGGACCGCGCCCGCGGCGAGGTC
>Ga0153915_10000971_pt1 | contig 26475 bp, 13 predicted proteins | sample Opewatmetagenome_2_FD_107003 | JGI IMG/M metagenome (GOLD analysis project Ga0153915, IMG submission 107003) | Freshwater wetland microbial communities from Ohio, USA - Open water 3 Core 3 Depth 3 metaG | ecosystem: Environmental > Aquatic > Freshwater > Wetlands | place: USA: Ohio, Lake Erie...
TTGGATGCATTTCATGGTTTAATCGACTCCGATGCCCCCATTTAAGTCTGACACATGAACGATAAGAGTCAAGAAACAGACCACTATCAATCCAGTCAGGACTTCTGCCTCATTGTGTACTTCTAGGAATTTCCAGAATCCATGCTCGGTTCAAGTCCTGCCCTAAGTGGATCGATCTCGAAGTTTCCTGCACGCCAGCCAGACGACAATCGTAATGAGGTCTAAGATGGGGAGGTAGGGAAACGCTAGAAGCTGCATCCAGAGGGGGTGCAAGTTGCTGATTTGCGTCCACGCTACTAGAGTCAGCAGTAGCTCAACTGAAACAACGATTTTGAGATAGTAACAGATGCGTGTGGTTTTCATTGATACAGAACCCCCAGCAGTTTTCCTCCAAAGAGAAGCACAACATTTCGTGTTGCATATACGTTACTGTCAGCACGGCCGAAGTTGGTTAAGAAACCTGCTCTCGCGCGCAGATTCAGGACAAGAACGGCGACCACTGAGATGAACATCATCTCTTCGGTGCCAAGCGGCCAGGAAACAACGGGTAACAGGAGGAGTGTGAGCATCTCTCCTCTGCGTCAAGTCCGTCCCGGGGGTTCTGTTAAAGGGCCTGGAACTACAATTGTGTAAGTCTGAGCCGCACGAATAGGTGAGGGCCTTACTTCTCGTCTGGGAACTTCGTTGGAATCTTGGTCGCAGTGGCCACAAGCTCGGCTGCGGCCTTTGTATACCTCATGACCTTGCCCATGTCACCCTTCAGTGCGAACTTGCGTTGCATCAATCCCTTGATGGGGTCTATCTGCCCTGCGAGAAGCAGCCTCCAGTTCGCCAGCGTTCCAGAGTAGACAAAGGCCGCCTGCTCATCTGGTTTCGCCATTCTTACCTTCCTGCACTCACCATGCCAGAGATCGATATAGCCGCGCAGGGGCTGCTTGATGGTCTTGCCATCCGCGTCGATTTGGAAGACGAAATCCCCTTCCCAATCCTTAGCTGCATCCTTATAGACCGCGCTTTTGTTCAGTATCTCTTGGAACTTGAGAAGCCACGCTTCTGAAAAGAAGTCTATCTTCTTTTGGCTCATCGGGGCACCATCCGTTCATTATTGCTGCTCGACTGGTTAGAAGCTGTCACAGAAAAGCGTTCTGGATGATGGCCTAGTTCTCAAAGCGGGGAACCTCCGTCTTCGTTTGAGTGGAACCGGAGTGCAATACGAGCGGCCAATCCCTATGGCCAGGGTTTCTGACAGATACCCATGGCTCCCAGGCCCTCAGCTAGCCCGCTCTTGACGAGTCTTCTCGAATTGGCCTCGGTTTCTGAAGAGACAGGCAGAGGAATCGTTGAAGGTCAGTGAGATTCTTGGCATCACTCGAATCTGACCAAAATGCATTGAGTGCTACTATAGGGGTTCATTAATTGAGCTATGAGCACGTAAGAGCCCTTTTGTCGCATGACTATGCAGAGAGGTCTCTGATTTCGTTTCGTTCACCTAGAGGCAAGTACGATTCTCTCGCAGTCCTCGATGTAGTCTTGGAACCGCCTCATCTTCTGTTCGACGGTTTCAGGTGCGTGTTCTTGCGGTGAGTCCATTCGTGCACGAATCTTGTCTATCTGCTGGTCGACACTCATTTTCCGTGCAACAAAGCCTTTCTCCTCGCATAGTTTCTTGGCAGCTACGAGGTCGTCGAAGCCTCTTGCGAGCTCCTGATTCTCAACGTTGAAGAGACCCTGCAGGATGAGAAGCTCTACGAGCGCACCATAGAGCTTGTATTGTTGCGCCAGCTCCAGCGCTTGGTCCAAGTCCTCTTTCATTGCTTTCAGATATGCGTCCTCAAGGGTCAGTCTGTAATGATGCAGTTCGAGTTCTACGAGTTGAATAAGAGAGAAGAGCACATACTCGAAAGTACTCCCTCTCTTGGCAAGTTCAAGACAGTTATTGAAGTGTGTTCTGGCAAAAGAGAGGTTCCACTGTCGTTGCGCCAAGACCCCGCTGTAGAATTCGCATATCATGTCCGCATTGTCTGAGTTCAGCGCCTGCGCAGCAGACCAGATCTCGTCCAAGTGGACATGCGCTTGGTCGAAGCGGCCCGTAGCTGACATAAGTCCAACCATGAGTCCCCTCATCTCAACGTACGCAAGGTCACGCGTGTCCAGTTCGTCCAAGATGTCCACTGCGCGCTGGGTCCTGGCTTCGGCCCTCTTGAAGTCCTTTCGCGCCAGAGCGACTGCACCCAGATTGCCCCAGCAGATGGCCTGACCGTACTTGTCGCCTCTCTTTCTATCGCCCTGCAGTGACCTACGATAGAGTTCCTCTGCCTGAGTATAGTCCCCCCGGAGTCTGTGTATCTCGCCTATGTTGTTTAGACAGGCTCCGACGCCGAAGCTGTCATTGAGTTCCGTGTGGATTTTCAGTGATCGCTCGTAGAGTTCCAGCGCACTTGGAAGGTCACCACGGTCTGCTCTGACCACGCCAAGATTGTTCAGGCACCTCGCGACGCCCAAGAGGTCTCCAGCCTCTTCGAAGATGGTCAACGCCCTCTGATATCGCTCCTCTCCTTGTGCCATCAGGCCCATGTCAAGTAGTGTGTTGCCTAGGAGTCGTATTGCTTTTGCAGTCGCAATCTTGAATCCATATTCAATACCGAGCCTTTCAGCTTTCTCTAAGGCTTTCCTTGACTGCTCGTACAAGCCCTTCTCTCTGTATGCTTCCCCCATATACGACAGAGCCAGAATGTGAATCTCGGAGCTATCAGGCTCGGACAATACGATCTCGCTCAGCTTGGCCAACGCTGAGTCGTAGGCTCCGGAATCAGCTTCCTCCATTGCGACATCCAAGAGGTGGCGTGAGTCAGACATACCGATATTGCATCTATACTCGTTTTTGACACTTGAACATTGTTAGTCGTGCTTGTCATGTGAGGCTTCTCACTAATGACCCCGTGATTCATGAAGTGTCATTTCAGTTCGATGGAGTTCAACACAGGTGCTTACGTGAACCATGAAGCTGTACGGGCACCTACTTCATGAGTCTAGGTCTTCTGTGTCGCTTCTGAGGTCAGTCCAGCTAGAAGATATTCAAGTCCTCACTGCGAAAAGTCCGAAACTGTCCTAATCCTGAACCTAAGTCAGACATCCTTTTATTGCAGATGCGAAGGCATAGACCAGCTTCTTCTGTGGGGCATGATCACAGTGAGTAGTAGACAGCTGAACAACAAGGTTCGAGACTTCCAGTTCACCATGGAGGACGCAGCGCGTCTTGCGGAGTGCTTCAACTCTTTCGACGAGTCAGACAGCTGGCCCGGTGGATTCACACATGGGGACCCCTATACTGCACACACGGTCTTGGAAGAGAAGAAGAAGAGGAGAGACCTCAGGGTACTTGTGGCCTACTCTGGTGACAAGATAGTTGGTCACTGCAATGTGACTAATGCCGAGATGGACCCAGAGGCCGCCTATGTTGGAACACTCGGGGTCAATCCGAGATTCCAGGGACAAGGTTACGGAAAAGCAATGCTGATTGAGGCGGCTGAGACAGCGGCCCGGCTAGGAAAACGCAGGATGGATCTTCATACATGGCCCGGCAACCTGAAGGCCATGCCTCTCTACAAGCGAGTCGGCTACAACTGGGTGCCAGGGACAAGAGTGCTGATGGAATCGCACATCCCGGGTATTCTCAACAGCCCGATGTTTGCAGAGTTCTTCAAACGTCATTACTGGTATGACACACTCAAGCGTGAAATAGGGCAAGTCCCGGACGATCTAGTTGAGAATGGTCTGGGTGTCTACAAGTACGTATTTGCGGCAGAGAATGGCGACCGCCTCGAAGTGAGGGTCGACCGAGACGCCAAAGGCATTTCGGGATTCAAGCTGATTATGGATGGTCACACGCTATCCGCCCATGTTGAGCCCGAAATACGAATAGGATACATTGGATTCGACGCGGTTCCAGTTCGGCTCACAATACTGAATGATGCTCCCCGCGATTTGTCTGTCAGAGTGATTGTGGCTCCCGGACAAGACCTGTCAGTGAAGCTTGACGAGAATATTCCGTCAGTCATAGCACATGGAGGAGAACTGGTTGTAGGAGCGTCTTATAGTATCGAGAACACTGCGGAACATCTTGACAGGGAGCTGGAACCTGCCATGAAGGTGAAGACTCAGGCTGAGTGGGATCTGACATTGGGAAACGGTACTGTCAGCCTGTTCAGCGGTCTCATTCCTCATGAAGTGATTTCGCTCCTCTCAAGTCCGCCCTATCCCTGCCTGCCTCCGGGCGCCTCCGCGAAGATGGAAATCGTCTTACAGAGCAATCTAAGTAGACCCATTGATGGCAACTTGATCATTGATCTTCCTGAAGCGAAAGGTCCTGCATCTCAAACGTTTGGTTTCGGGCTTACTCCGGGGGAGAGAACCAATGTTGGCTTCGAACTCGCAACGGGCTCAAAGGATGCCAACAGCATAATTCCCGTTCATCTGTCGGTCTTCATAGACGAGAAGTCTGTGACATCGCTCGTCAACGAGAAAACATTGAACGTACCTGTGATTGGAGAGTCAGGAGCACTTGCCTACGAGGCAATTGATGGTCACTTCGTCATTGAAACCGAGGCATTCAGGGGTGTGCTGCTCAAGGCGCCTCCGATGCGTTTCGCCTCTCTCGAGAACAAAGTTTCGCACGAGTTCTTCAGAGGAGGCTACGACTTCCTGTTGTCCACTATTGGCTACCCGTTCCCATCTGGTGGCAACGAATGGTCTCGGAAGAAGTTCCAAGTCCTGCTCAGAAATGAAGGCACCCACGCTCAGATTGAATTAGTCGGTGACTCAACAGAGCGGCCGGGCCTGACTCTAAACCACACATATCGAGCCTATCCAAGCAGAGGGTACTTGGAGATCATGACCAAGCTGACCAACAAAGGTTCGAGCAAGCTGACGAATCTGGGAATCCAGACTGGCGGCTGGATGGAGCTAAGTTCCACAAACTTGCGCGTTCCCATACGGGGCAGCATCTACAGTCTCGACTCAGTCGAATGGACAGGCGACAGACAGCTGCCAAATGATCCCAAGTCTTTCCACGAGTCATGGGCGGCTTTGGACGGCCCTGATGGCAGGATGCTAGTCGGCTACGTATGGGAGCGCGAGCATCTTGCCGAGGTTTCTCCGATGAGAGGACTAAGGCCGATTCGGGTGGAATACCGGCTCCCGGACTTGGATGTCGGCGAGTCCATCGAAAAGGTCCTGCTTCGCGTAGTAATCAGTCAAGGCGACTGGAACGAGGTACGTTCACTCTGGGCAAGGCTTGATGAAAAACCCGAGCCAGTTATGGAGCTCCACGGCCTGAGGTCCGACCTTGAGATTGAGATCGCTCCCCGCTCTTTCAGGTCCCCGGTGAAAGCGGAGGCACCGATGCTCATTGACCAATCTCTGCCAAATGACATGGAGATACGTGTTCGAGTCCTCAATGAGGATCCCGTATCGGCACACCTCACCATTACAATGCCTCAGGGTCTCTTGGCAAATAGAAGGAGGAAGCTCAGCTTCAGCATAGACGGACTGACCATTGACTCTCCATTTGTGGTGCCTGTAAGGGTCACAGTTGGTAAGGGTGACAAGTGGCTCAGGAAGGGCGGTGAAGTCCTGCTCAGATTCGAGAACAGAGTCCGACGGGTTCCACTCTCAGCGATCATCTATGATTCGCAGAGTTCTACCACCACCAACGAAACCACAATAGGTGGGATGACTCTTCATGAAGTGAAATCAGGTCATTTCATGATTTCAGTTTCTCCGGAGTATCTAGCGAGTCTGGTGAGATTCGGATCAGATGGAGGACTCAGCCTGTTTCAAGATACCTTTCCACGTGCAGACCCTTTTATGTGGGTAGACCGCCATTTCACAGGCGTGAACCCTATCATTCAAGCTTTGGGTGTATGGGACTGGCAAACGGGCCTGCAGCTTGAGAGATGGTCAGTATCCCTGAGGGAGGACGGCCCTTGGGTTGGCTTTGAGATGAAGACCAGAATCGAGCATTGTTCCGGCCTAAAGGGTATGAATTTCACCCTACGACACATGCTCTTGAAAGGCACACCTGTAATCAGCTCAGAGATTGAGGCGAATAATGGGAGCAGACAATGGAAGCGACTGACTCTCGGGCTTCAAGGAGTGCCACGACTCAATGGTCGTCCACAGAGCATCATCTACACAGCGGTTAATAACAGGAATGTGATTTACGAGCCGACAGTGAACAGAGCTGAGATCATACCCACTCCCCAAGAGGGATGGGCCGCATTCAAAGAACCTGACAGCGGCCTTGTGTTGGGTGTCATATCAGACTGTAAGACGGATGACATCATCGGTCTTAGCAACATGAATGAGAATGCTCAGTGGGTTAGACTCTCTGCTCTGCGCGACATTGAACCTGATGGCAAAGCTTCAGTGAAATCATACTTCGTCGTGACTGACAACGTTGATGACATTGTGTTGATCAGGAATCTGACTTCAACAGGGTGAACTCAATGCAGCCAATCTCCAAACCCGGTGTAACGTTGCGAAAGGGATTCTCAATGCGACCTGTACGTCGCATGATGGGAATGACTGCCACGCTGAACTTCCGCACGAAGATGACGGATAGCGGCATCAGTGTGAACTTCAGGGGCACGGATTATCCTATTACCTATCCTGAAGAGGCATGGAAGGCCATGCCGGCAGATACCAGGCGGGCTTTCAAGGACAACCTTGCGATGGCTGCTACAATGCACCTGCCCTTGGTGTTTGAGTCTTCGGCTGCATCGTATGATTCCGGCAGGCCTCTACTGGAGCCGTATTTCATGTTGAACTTCCTCAAGGACATTCCGTCCTGCACGGAGGTAGATATGACTGACACTGCAGAGGTGGTGCGCAAGTTCTTCAACATTGAATACAGGTTTCAGGACCAAACGGTGGTCTATCCCTCACCGGAGCCTGTAAAGTCGCCCTGGAGAGCATTGGTAGGACTGAGCTTCGGCAAGGACAGTCTGTTGACATTTGCTGTCGCAAGAGAGATAGGACTTGATCCTGAGGCAGTCTATGCAGTAGAACAGAGTATGACCTACGAGGAGAAACACAAGACCCAGCTTGCCATAGGATTCAAGAAGGAGTTTGGCAAGGAGCTGCACATTCTGAAGCATGATACTGGCAGGCTACGGGACTACGCACATCTTGGTCTGCCCAAGTCGGAGCTTGGGTGGGCATTGCAGACAACTGAGTACGCTCTCGATCTGGTGCCTTTTGAATACCAGTACAACGCCAAATACATGTTCTTTGGGAATGAGCAGAGCTGTGCGGCAATATACGTGGACCCAGCCGGCAAGTGGATAGTGAATCCTTGCTACGACCAGTCACATCTTTGGACCATACATATCGACCAGATAACTCAGGCATTCTCTGGTCGAATAGTGAGGACCGGGAGTCTCATAGAGCCTCTGATGGATATGATGATTCAGCGTACTCTCGCACATCGTTACCCCGAGATGGCCAAGTACCAGATGAGCTGTTTCACAGAGAATGAACAGGGCAAAGACTACTGGTGGTGCCACAATTGTGCTGTGTGCGCGAAGATGTACCTGCTGTGCGTGGCCTCTGGTATTAATCCAGAAATCATCGGTCTGAAGCAGAATATGTTGCGTGCTGAGAGCAAACCATTCTTCACCCTCTTCGGAGGTAGGTCCAACTTGCCGTATGCGAACACAGATGTCAGTATAGATGAACAGCTATTTGCTTTCTACGCAGCCGCCAAGAAGGGCGCGCAGGGTGCTCTTATTGATGAGTTCAAAGAGAGCGAGTTCTATCAGGAAGCAAAGGACAGGGAAGATGAGCTGTTCAAGACCTTCTGTTCGTTGTACAATCCAATCTCATTGCCAAAGGAACTGAGGGACAAGGTGCTCTCAATATACAAAGAGGAATTGTCGACGTTCGAGCTCTAGGGCAACGCCTCGCGATAATGGGCTGTTAGAGTTATAAGTCGTCATTTGACTCGAGGGTTGGTGGAATCTTTGCGGATATCGCTAATCCTCAATACAAGGCATGATACAAGTGAGTTCGAGGTAGAATATGATCCTCCTCACACGATTGAACTGATTAAGCATGGGATAGAAGCCACAGGACACGAGTATGTGTTCATTGAGGCTGATGAGAACATAGTGGAGAGCCTGAAGCGCGTCAAGCCGGATTTGGCGTTCAATAGGGCTGAGGGTCTGCGAGGTGAAAGCCGCGAATCACATGTGCCTGCCATTCTTGAGATGCTGGGCATTCCGTATGTCGGCGCCGGGGTCTTGTCGACAGCAGTCTGTCTGAACAAGGCATGGACCAAGAAGGTCCTCGCATATCACGGAGTGAAGACCGCTGAGTTCCACGTTTGCAGCAGCGTCCAAGAGGCCAACAAGATTGTCTTCCAGTATCCAGTCATTCTGAAGCCCAATGAGGAAGGTTCCTCTATGGGTATCAATGAGGACAATGTTGTCCATGACATCACTCATCTGCGTGCCAAACTAAAGAAGATGATAGATGAATACAAAGAACCAATACTGATCGAACAGTTCATTCAGGGACGTGAGTTCAGTGTTGGAGTGTTAGGAAGACCTGGACCAGAGTCCGAAGTGCTTCCCATTCTCGAGATTGACTTCTCCAAGCTGCCTCCACAAGTCGGGACCGTCTTTGGGCAGAGAGCCAAGACCATCTACGATGGTCTCGATCACTATGTTATCCCAGCCAAGATACCCTCTGATCTGAAGAAGCGTCTTGAACGCACATCCACTGATATCTGCCGCTATCTAGATGCTCCAGATTTCGCAAGGATTGACTATCGTATGAACGACAAGGGCGAGACCTACTTCTTGGAGATTAATCCCCTGCCTGGTATGGACTTCGACATGGATAACAGAGACTTCTCGTTCTTCCCCTTCATGGCGATGAAGGCTGGATACTCCTATGATGAATTGATGCGACGTCTGCTGGAGTCTGCCTGTTATCGTCACGGACTGAAGCTCTAGTCCGCAGAGTGTCGAGGGAGAATGCTGAGGTCACATCGTTCCGATTGTCTGTCGGAAGTGTGTCGACATGATCGAGCATGGTCCGAACTCTGAGGACGTAGGAAGGATTTGGCAGACACTAGAGGCTGAGCTCACGAGGGTGATTGGACGGCCCACGAAACTGGTCTTTCCATCCACCATGGATGATATCTACTACAAATGGTTCAAAACGATTGAGGCAACTGCATTCAGAGAGGAGCTGAGGTACTCCGCCGAGGAGATATTGGAGAGAGTCGAGAAACCTGACCTGCTGTTATTCTTTGTCACTACTGGTCAAGAAGCTCTTGCTTTCATCTTGGGCTACAGGCTTGAAACTGAATGGGAACCGACTTTCTATATTGACACAATTGCGGTGCGACAGCAGGGCAGAGGCGTTGGCAGTCTCATCATGAATGCTGTCATGGCATGGGCACGTGTGAAGAAGTACAGAGCGATTGTCCTTGACACGGAGGAGAAGAATGAGAAAGGGCTCCCCCTGAGAAGATTCTACGAGAAGCTGGGGTTTGTTCTCTTCGACAGTGACGAAACAGGTAACCTCACAATGAGACTGCGACTGAGCAGCAAAGACATGAGGTCTAGGTAGTCTGGTACGAATACTACGTGAAGTCTCGGCCCGTCAGTATTGCCACGAATGTACCCTTCACTGTGACTCTGGTGTCCGTCAGGTCATGTAGGACTGCTAGCGTGCTTGCGGATGCTGGCAGCACATTGAGACCTTCCTCTTCACGTAGAAGCCGGGAGAACTCCTGCATTCTCGTGTCAGAGGCGTAGTCTGCAAACCCTTGCGAAGCATACAGTGCATCGAGCGCTTCTTGGCCATCAAATGAGTGCCAGTTTGTCAGCGGCTCGTTGAACTTGGTTTCTTTTATCTCTGAGCGATCCAAATCCAGCATCGTCCTGCTCTTCAGAAGGAAGGACTTCACGATGGGATTCCCACGCCTCGTGCTGGTTGCGACCATCCTTGGCACTTCGTCAATCTTTCGTGCCTCGAAGAGTTTCTTGAAGCCATGGTAAATGCCAGCTAAGGTTGTTCCGTTCCCCACAGGACATAGGACATAGTCTGGAGCCCTTCTCATATCCCTGTAGATCTCATAGGCTATCTCTGCGTACCCTTCCAGAGACACCTCTCTCACTCCGTCAACACCGGGGTTGGCGTTGAAGTATCCCTTCTCTTTACAGATCTCTGACGAGCGAACAACAACGTCCTCGTATTGGCCTTCTTCATAGTGTATCTGCGCGCCTGCATCAGTCATCCTCTTCACTCTGTCCTCAGGCAGATGATAGCTAGAGGGTATGTAGATGTGCGCAGGCAACTCACATAACCTTGCAGCCCAAGCCAGTGCAGCGCCAAAGTTGCCGCAGGAAGCAGTGGCAATCGCAGTCGCACCTTGTGACTTCGCCATCGACGCGAGGGCTAGAGCAATCCTGTCCTTCTGTGTGCCGGTTGGGTTGTTGCCCTCGAATTTGAGAAAGAGACGCTCGACACCCGAGTACCGGGCCAAGTTACGAGACTCAACGAAGGTTGTGGAGCCCACAAAGTCGCGCCACTTTATCTTGATGCCGTTTCTCTTTGGAGTTGCATCAGCTGCCCCATCAGGCTTATGCTTGCCTTCCTCACTCGACTCCTTTGCCATCTTCCTTCTTGCCCAGCTCTCCCATTGTTGGAGCTAATCATGCGAACCCGCTTGGCATGTATGTGCTGTTGGGTCAGTTGATAAAAGTCATTGGTTGTCATCGCTTTATATCTTATTCTATGTCACTCCATATCTTCCGGTAGCTGCAGAGTATGTTCCACATGAGTGAATGAGGAGTTGCGTCGCAAACTTGAACGACGGATTCGCCTATGGTGAGTCATGCCCGCCGATTCGGGATCAGTGACAGGGAGTGTGCTACTAGCTCATACGCTTCATCCTAGCGGAGCACTCAGCGGCTTTCGTGCTGTCACCTGCCTCTCTGTAGAGCGAGGCAGCAATCTGCCACGTCCTTTTCGCTTCGGGTTTCCTGTTTAGCTTCTCCAGCACGAGTCCTCTGTAGTACAGGTGGACCGGGTTGCCGGGCTCGGATGAGAAGGCCAAGTCGAAGTCTGCAAGTGCCTCCTCGAGTTTTCCAAGAGAATAGTAAACTAGTCCACGTTGATGAGCTGTGTCCGCGCTGTCTGGAAAGAGTGCTAGTGCAGTATTGAAGTACTCAAGAGCAGCGGGCACTTCGTTCGAAAGAACTAGAACTTGACCGCACTTGCTCCAAGCCTCCGCATTCTCTGGATTAGCATTGATGGCCTTTTCATATGCGGCCACGGCTTCCTTGTATGACCTCAACATCCTGTGACTGTCTGCTTTCTTTATCCATAGGTGGGGGTCATCAAACTTGACGTTCAAGGCCCGGTCATAGAAAGATAGGGCCTTCTCGTAATCTCGACGTGCGAAGAAGGTATCACCTAGCAGCGCGAGCGCATAGGGATGCTCCGGGTCAATCCTGAGGGCGCGGTCGAGAACCTCTGCAGCACTATCGTACCGACCGTTTGAAACGTAAATCTGCCCAAGTTCAGTGAGTGCGGGTAAGAACATTGGGTCAATTCTCAGAGCTTTGTTGAACCACGTTGTTGCCCCAGTCAAGTCTCCTTTCTTTGCAAAGTATCGTCCTTTGACCACCATCGCCTTCAGCAGTGTCGAATCGATTTCAAGCGCCCTTTCGAGGCTCGAGAGGCAGCTCTCCAAGTCATTCATTTCAAGCTGAGCCGTTGCAAGCTTGGTCAGGCCACGAGCATTGTCAGGTTCAATTGCGAGGGCGCTACTGAAACAGCTGACCGCATCCTTTGCCTCACCAGCCAGAAGATACGCTGTCCCCATGTTCAGCCATGCGTTGACTTGCCTGCTAGACATTCCCAGAGTGACCTCATAGAGAACTATCGCTCTAGAGAAGTTTGCCTCCTTCAGATGCAGGTTTGCCAGCCCGAACAGGAGGCGGGGCAGTCTTTCATCGGTCTTTAGCGTGTCTAGTGACTTCTGCAGTTCCTCTTCGAGGTCGATGATTGCTTTACGGTCTTTGGATAGAAACGCAGCAGGACGCACCTCTTCAGGTTCCACTACGTCCTGAACTCCCACTGCGGTCAGCTTTGTTTCGATTGCAGCGACGATGTCTTCGTTCTGCATTGTTACCCCATGCCAATTTCCAGCCTCGGTCTGAGGCCTTATGAACCTTCGGACAAGTATGCCACGTCCTGTTTCTTCTCGTCCTCATGCAGTTATCTTCACTGGCTTGAGATTGACTACACGGTGCTCACCCATGACTGAATCATACTCGATCATGCCAATGAGCTGGCCTGCAGCACCTGGCTCAAGTTCGAAGTCAATCTCGGTCAGACCCATGAGGCCCGCATCAATATTCCCAATGTTCTGACTCTTTATGGTGTCTGTGAGGTCAGGTATCGCCAGAACGATTTGAACGTTCTGCATCGGACTAGTCGAACCGTTTCGCACGACAACGCCGAAGACTGCCTTGCCCTCGCGGATTTTGTACTCGACGGCGACTTCCATGCCTGGTTCAAGTCCCGGGCTTGTCGGCTCCGCCGCAGTCACTGGCTCTGCTGGTCGGTGCACATGTCGATAACGTCTGCGGACAACCACTGCAGATAGAAGCACTAGCCCGATGGCTCCGGCGGGGTAGATCCAATGCACACGAGGATCAAAGTCGATGCTGTCTGGAAGGCCGTCGGAGTCCGTATCAGATGAGAGGGGATTGGTCCTATACACGAATATCTCGTTGTAGTCAGAGAGCCCATCGCCATCTGTGTCTGGATTCAGGGGATCCGTATGGTATGATAGGAGTTCTTGCCCATCAGTAAGTCCGTCCTGATCCGTGTCATTATTCCTAGGGTCAGTGTGCGAGCTTGTAACCTCAATGTAGTCGATGAGCTGATCATGATCCGTGTCTCTCTCGCGAGGATTCGTGAAGTAGACCTTGACCTCATCGTAGTCATCCAGCTCGTCTGAGTCAGTGTCTGCGTTCCTTGGATCTGTATGGTATGTAATGACCTCTTCATAGTCTGTGAGCATATCAGAGTCAGTGTCATTCGACAGGGGATCTGTACCGAATACCATGGTTTCCTGATAGTCAGTGAGTAAATCCCTGTCTGTGTCGTTGCTCAGGGGATCAGTACCGTATAGCCTGATTTCCTGCCCGTCGAGCAAGAGATCTGCGTCCGAGTCTGGGTCTAGAGGGTCAGTACCAGCCTCTATCTCTTCGCCGTCCAATAGATCATCATTATCGCTGTCAGGGTCGATTGGACTTGTGTGATATACGCGCAGCTCTTCCAGGTTTCTGAGTCCATCTCCATCGGAATCCCAGAAGGAGTCAAGGACACCTGGATGCGTCATGTTGGTCAGCGGGTCCGTGTCAGTGAGAAACAATTCCTCCCAATCGCTCAAGAGATCGCTGTCGGTGTCGTTCTGTAACGGATCGGTTCCATAGTCGACGACCTCGTCGCCGTCTGTCAGACTGTCAGAATCCGAATCCTTCACCAATGGGTTCGTGCCATATTCTATCGCCTCTTCATAGTCTGATAGTCTGTCACCGTCCGTGTCTTTGACCAACGGGTCTGTGAAGTAAGTATGGCACTCTTCTCCATTCGTGAGCCCTTCGCCGTCTTCATCGTCATTTAGGTCTGAAACCCCGTCGCCATCACTGTCTTTGTTTCTTGGGTCTGTCTTAGTCAGCCAGCACTCCTCATGGTTGGTCAGTAGGTCCCGGTCCTCATCATCAGCGCCATCAGGAATAGTATCACCATCGCTATCTAGATTACGCGGGTCTGTCTTTGTGAGGCGGATCTCCTGCCAGTTGGTGAGGGTGTCGTTATCCATGTCCCAGTCTGAGTCAGAAGTTCCGTCGCCCTTGGTGCTGTACACAAGTGGGTTTGTGAGTGTGATGTTTGCCTCCTCGAAGTCGCTGAGCCTGTCGCTGTCGGTGTCATTATTCAGTGGATTCGTGTGCAGGAGTATCTCTTGGGAATCGAGAAGATCATCTGAGTCGCTATCCTCTTTGAGGGGGTCAGTGTTGTATACATAGAGCTCTTGTCCATCAGTAAGTCCATCGAAATCCGAATCAGGATTAAGAGGGTCAGTAGCGAACACCTTCAGCTCATCATAGTCGTTCACAGCATCATTGTCAGTGTCGCTCTTGTTCGGGAGTGTGTGGTAGGTCAGAACCTCCTCGCCATCGGTCAAATCATCCCCATCAGTGTCAACTGCGTTAGGGTCGGTGGAATATCGGAACATTTCGTCCCAGTCGCCTAGTCCGTCCTCGTCCGAGTCCGCCTTTCGTGGGTCAGTGTGACTCGCGAAGACTTCATAGCCGTCGGCCAAGCGGTCTCCGTCAGTATCCAGTAGAGTGCAGTTTGTTTGGTACATGTATATCTCTAGGAAGTTGTTAAGACCGTCAGCATCCTCATCATCAAGGTCGTCGCGGATTCCGTTGCCGTTGCTATCGGGATTTGTCGGGTCCGTGTGACTGTTAAATATCTCATCGTTGTCTGCGAGTCTGTCAGAGTCAGTGTCGGGTTTCATGGGGTCTGTACCGTACTTGTTGACTTCATCACCATCTGTCAGGGAGTCAAAGTCAGAGTCGGGATTCATGGGATCAGTGCCATTGCCGATTTCGTTCCCGTCATTCAGACCGTCACTGTCAGAGTCTCCCACAGTGGGGTCCGTGCGATACATCTTCCATTCCTGCCAATCGCTCAGTCCGTCAGAATCGGTGTCGTTTGAGTTCGGGTCCGTGCCAAGGTCGAGTTCCCTCTTGTCGCCTATCCCGTCTGAATCAGAGTCCGCCATGTTGGGGTCAGTCCCATACTGATTCACCTCATCTGAGTCCGAGAGTCCGTCGACATCGCTATCCCAGTTGTTGGGATCTGTGAGGGATGTGTAAACCTCGTAGTAGTCTGTGAGCCCATCGAAGTCGCTATCGTTTTCCCTTGGGTTCGTCTTACAGACCATGTACTCGAGATAGTCCGAGAGCCCATCATTATCTGTGTCCTTGTCTGTTGGGCTAGAACCTGCGATGTAGACCTCTAGGCCGTCCGGCAGACCGTCCGCATCACTATCTGAACTAGTAGCATTTGAGTTGTATCCATATATTTCTAGGCCATTTGAAAGGCCATCGCCATCGTTGTCGAGAAGGAAGTCGGACGTTCCATTCATGAACGTTGACCAACGCGTGGCGTTCGTAAACAGATAGGATATCTCTAAGTGATCATCAATACCATCGCGGTCCGTGTCTTTTCTTCTGGGGTCTGTTCCGTACACCCACTCATCATAGTCGGTTAGATTGTCACCGTCCGAGTCCAATTGTAGAGGGTCAGAAACGACCATCATAGTTTCCAACATGCCGCTACTATTGTAGAACGACACGGTGAAACCGTTTATTTCGAATCCATCGAACAGACCGTCATTGTCTGAGTCCTTGTCTCCAGGTGAGGTTCCGTAGACATAGACCTCTTCTCCATTTGTCAGACCGTCCGAGTCTGAGTCCCAGTTGTAGTCTAGCACTCCCGAATGCGTCATGTTGGTCAAGGGATCGGTAAGTGTGACATTGACCTCAATGTAGTCACTCAGCATGTCAAGGTCCGTGTCGTTGCTCAGAGGATTGGTGCCAAGACTGTGAACCTCTTGCCCATCTAGAAGACCGTCGCTGTCCGAGTCTTCCCTCAATGGATTGGTCCCGTGAATCCACTCATCTCCATCATTCAGACCGTCTCCATCAGTGTCAGCGTTCGCAGGGTCAGTTTCACCAGCGTCGACGACACCATCGGTGTCAAGGTCCTCTCCGGGCTCGCCCGTGTCCCATCTGCCGTTGTGGTTCAGGTCGCTGTATCCGTCGTAGAGACCGTCATTGTCAGTATCAGCATCGGTTGCGTTAAGGCCGAGGCCGACCTCCAGCCCGTCCCGCAGCATATCACCATCAGTGTCCCAGTTCGTTGCATTGGTGCCATAGGTTCGGATCTCCTGCAGATTGGTCAGGCCATCATTGTCCTGATCGTCATTGCCGTCAAGGACTCCATCATCATCCGAGTCGCTCTTCAGGGGGTTCGTGTACGCCTCGCAAACCTCTTCATAGTCGGTCAGCCCATCGCTGTCCGTATCAGCTGCCAAGGGGTCAGTCCCCGCAAGAAACTCATGAATGTTGTCAAGTCTGTCATTGTCAGGGTCTTCCTGTGCGTCGAGAGTGCCGTCGTCATCTGTGTCATTGTAGACTGGATCAGTGCGGCTCATCACCACTTCAAACCAATTGGATAGCCCGTCGCTGTCACTATCATAGTAGTCGTCGCGAGCCTGTCCCGTCCCGTGTGTGTGAGCGTTCTTTGGGTCTGTGTGCGTGATATATAGCTCGACGCCGTTTGATAGTCGGTCTCCGTCGAAGTCCTCATCATAGTCGCCTATGGAGTCGTCATCAGTGTCCTTGTCATTAGGATCCGTGTCTAGGACTTTGACCTCATCACCATCCTTCACGCCGTCCCCGTCACTGTCCGGCCTTCTCGGATGCGTTCCTGCGGCGAGTTCTTCGTAGTTGTCAAGCCCATCAAGATCCGAGTCTTCGAGATCATCAGGGGTTCCGTCCCCATCAGTGTCTGCGAGCAATGGATCGGTCCGGGTCAGATATATCTCAAAGCCGTTCGAGAGTCCATCACTATCGTAGTCCCATTCGTAGTCATTGACAGTGCTGTTGAACGTGTGCGCATTTGTGGCATTGAAGATGGGATAGCGGTCTACCTCATCCTTGTCCCTTATCCCGTCGAGATCGGTATCCACAGAGGTCGCATTGGTATGATAGGTAAGAATCTCCTGTCCGTCGCCTAGCCCGTCTGCATCTGTATCTGTCAACGTAGCATTAGTGTGCCAAGTCACCACCTCTGCATAGTCCGTGAGGCCATCGAGGTCAGTGTCGTTACTGTTCGGGTCTGTCTTCCATGCATTGACCTCGGCGCCATCAAGCAGTCCGTCAGCGTCGCTGTCGGGATTGGTTGCATTCGTCGAGTATATGCGTATCTCCTCATAGTCGCCGAGGCCGTCGTCGTCGGTGTCAGGGTCGGAGGAATTGGTGCCGTAAGTGGCATACTCAGCGTAGTCATCAAGCCCGTCTCCATCAGTGTCTGCCACCTTCGGATTGGAGTGGACGATCATTGCTTCCTCGTAGTCGGTCAGCTGGTCTGAGTCAGTGTCCGCACTAAGGGGATTGGTCTTCCAGATTTTGACCTCATCACCATCGAGCAGACCATCCGAGTCACTGTCCGGGTCCAGCGGGTCGGTCCCCACAGAGATCTCCTTCCCGTTTGCGAGATTGTCTGCGTCTTGATCATCATAGTAATCGGTCACCCCATCATTGTCAGAATCGACATCATTCGGGTTTGTGTACGTCAATCTGGCTTCTTGGATATTCGTGAGCCCCTCCCCATCATTATCATCTTGTGCGTCGTTTATGCCGTTGCCGTTCGTGTCGGTAACCTTTGGGTCGGTGAGCGTGATATTGTTCTCTTCGTAGTCTGTGAGCTGGTCTCCGTCTGTATCAGCTCGGTTGGGGTTGGTCCCCAGATAGACCTCTTGCCAGTCGGTCAGCCTGTCAGCATCCGAGTCGACGCTGTTGGGATCTGTGCCATACGTGATGACTTCTGCAAAGTCTGAGAGTCCGTCGGAATCAGAATCGGCCTTCAAGGGGTTTGTTCCATATTGGAGGACCTCCTGCCCGTCAGTTAAGCGGTCGCCGTCCGTGTCGGGATTGTCCCAGAGCGTGCCTACGATCAGGCTTTCTCTCGCATCGGCAAGACCATCCCTGTCATAGTCAAGACCGTAGAGCATTATGAGTCCCGTGTTTGTTCCTGCAGCATACTCTGCCTTGCCGTTTCCGTCCAAGTCTCCCACATCAAGAACACCGGTGAATCCCCCGACTGCAGTCTGATTTGCTCGGTATCCGGATGCGTTATAGAGGGACAGAGCTCCTCCGTCAGAGCCCGCCAGTACTTGATCTTCGGGGAGCCCCGCAACATCTAGGAGCTTGACGACAGAAACCTGCCCTCCCAAAGTCGTGTTCCACATGAGCGATCCGGAGGAGTTGTAGACTCTGAGCTCGTTACCAGAAGTTCCGACTGCAAATTCGTCGTACCCTCCTGCAACTACTTGTCCTGCGCTCAGAGCGGAAATACTGCTGTTCACGCCCACCGAGAATGCAGGGGTACCGTTTCGCCAGTAGACTTGGAATGTTCCCATGCTCGTTCCAATAATGACCTCCAACTGAGAGCTTCCCGCTAAGTTTCCAGAGCCCATGGCATTAATGGTGCTGGGGCTCAACTCCTCGAAGACTGCAGTCCCGTTGCTCTCCAGCAGTGTGACCCTCCTGCCATCGGAGGCGGACAGGATTTCTCCTAGTCCATCTAGGTCGAAGTCGTCGGCCAGAATCTTTCGAACACGTCCATTGCTTGTATAATTCCAGAGCTGAGTAGCATTCAGAGCATAGGCGTAGACCCTGTGATCATCGCAACCCGCAGAGAGTTCATCTATCGAGTCCCCGTTCAAGTCAACAGGCGCCACTGCTCTAACAGCATCGGGAAGTGTAACGTTTGCTGCAATAGTCTGGTTGCCGCACACTAGAAGCAGACCCTTTGCAGTGCCTATCAACAGCTCCATCTTAGCGTCCGAGTCCGCCGCAGCTTGCTCCAAAGCATAAGGTGAGGAGTATAGATCCATCTGCCATAGCTTCATGCCGCTCTCTCCGAACAAGAAGAGGGTCCCGTTCTGAGTTATAGCAGCTAATTCATCCCGGGTGTCTCCGTCCACATCTGCCATCACAAGGTCAACTATTTGTGAGCCTGTAGTGTTTGACCAGACCGAAGCGGTCATGAAAGGCGTAAGAGCTGCAGGCGTAGATGGGGTATGAACCGGTCTTGCATCAAGCTGCAAGGCGAACTGGTCCGAAGCAGGTTGCTGTGTGGCTATCAAAGCGAGTGCCAGTATTGTCACTACGGCTACGTATAGGGTCTTCATGATTGGGAGTCACCCTCGGTCTTACTCTTCCATGGTTTGACTTGGAAATAGTCGAAGAAGTCTGCCTCCACTAGGGAGATTTCTTCGAAAGGTATCTTCATTTCATTGAGGCTCTTTATGATGGCGAGCATCTGTTCACGTGGCTCGTCCACAAAGAGCTTCACTGCATTGCGGCCAGCCTTGGCCCAGTATTTCACGCTCTTCAAAGTTACAACTTTGTCTAGAACGGCCGACGACATTCTGGACAGTACCAGACGGATGCTCTCCCCTTTTCCGGGGAGCGTCGAGATCAGCTCTGCCGGTGTGCCGAACTGACTAACTTGGCCTTCCTCAAGTAGGCAGACACGTGTACAGTAGTCCACCACTTCAAGATCGTGGCTTATTATCACCATCGTGGTGCCGAGTTCGTGGTTAAGCATCTTCAGGTAGTTCAGAGTTTCATGTCGTAGATGAGCATCCAGACCTGTCGTTGGTTCGTCAAGAAGCAGCACCGGAGGATTGTGGACCATCCCTAAGCATATAGATACTCTCTTTCTCTCTCCTCCTGAGAGTCTTTCCACCTTCTTGGTCATCAGGTCTTCATCAAAGCCCAGAATTGTGAGTATGCTTCTTGCTCTCTCCTCAATCTCTTTTGGTCTCATGCCAAAACATCGGCCGAAGAACTGTGCATTTTGGAGTGCTGAGAATTCATAGTATAGACTCAGGTGTTCCAGCTGGGGTACATAGCCAACGAGGAGGCTGATGAGTTTCCGCTTCTTGGTGACATCATAGCCACCAACAAAGGCCTTGCCGCCTGTCGGTGATATTTGTCCAGTGAGGACTCTCAGTACAGTGGTCTTGCCGGCTCCCGACGAACCCACAACACCCAGAAACTCCTTCTTGCCGGCATAGAATGATACTCCCTTGAGTGCAAGGAACTTCTTGAAAGCCACCTTAAGGTCGACTATCTCGATTTCATGCCGAGGCGCAGTGCTCATATCACACGCCTCCAATGGTTTCGCTCACCCTGTCGAACCTCTTTCGGGCCTCCTCTAGCCCCTTCATCAGACCCCTCAGCACCTCTATCTTCTGCACACGGTCTAGGTCTTCTCTGTGGATGAGGTCCTCCATCTGGATGAACGCTGCAAGGAGGTTGTTGAGCGAGTTGTCTATTTCGCGAGCCAGTTCGGGACCTACCTCTGGGATTCGCATTCTCTTCTTCCGTCGGTATCTGTTCAGTGCCAGCATGCCCACTGAAAGGGCGAAGACAGTTCCCGAAGTGATCAATGCAATCTGAGGCAATGTCAGCAAACTCTCTGTCCCACCAGTGGGTATTGTTGTCGTTGTTTCTAGGTAAAGCTCGAAACTGACACCTGCAAAGGTGCCAGCGTATTGTTCTGTCTTCACTACAATGAATATACCGTTGACTATGCCTGAGGAGTTGTAGTAGCTGTATGGAAAGTTTGTTGAATAGAGTCCTCTCTCTACAAAGCCTGCATACCAGTACGCGAAGGTCCCATTGGGCAGCTCGAACGCAATGAAGACGGTTAGACCATTTGCGGGCTGCCCCGCGTAGTCTGTCACATTCAGGTTGATGTAGACACTCCTGCCGACAGGGTATCTCGTCGTGTTCTCTGCTAAGCTGGTCACGCACGTGAGCGTGTTAGAGAGCAGGTACTCGTCGAGGTTGTGCAACAGAAGAGTGTTGTTGCACTTTGGCAGATTCTTGTTCATGAAGACACGTGAGGAGCCAAAGAGAACGAGCTCAGGGGATGACTTGTCGACAAGGACCACTGGTCTGCCAGTCAGCGTGACCACTGACAGTGACTGGTTGTTGTTAATGAATGTGCCGCCTCCTAGCCAGACTGACTGCAACCCTGCGCTGAGAGACGAACTGTGGACTATTTCGGTCGTGTTGTCTTCTGTGTGCTTCCCTGCCATTGCATACCCGTAGGGCGAAAGCAGGTTATTCAGCACAGTGAGATTTGCGCGGCCTTCGTAATCACCGAGTACCACCAGTCTGCCACCATCTGCTGAAAACTCCCTGAGAGTGTCAATCTCTGTTGTGTTGAACTCTTTGGAGGGTCTGATGATGAACACGGTCGAAAACTGGGACAATATCTCTTGACTCAACGAAACGCCAGGGGTTTCGATGAGGTCTAGGCCTCTGGAGGCCATCGTCTTCTTCATCTCTGACAGACCCGAGAAAGTGGTCATTCTGAACTGCTCCAGTAGGTCTGTGATTGAAGACAGGCTGTCAAGGCTTCCAATGCCAACGGAAATCCCTTCAGTTCCTCCTGCTGAACCAGAGTCTGCCGTTTCGCTACTAGTGCCGAGTCCCTCTAAGCTAAGGCCTCCTCCATGTGAAGTGTCAAGCAACATCATGGCTCTGGGGTACCGGAGGCCACGTTCAAGAGTCACATTGGCCGTCCACCCGGACTCGGCGATGATCTTGTAGTCGCATCTGTGATAGCCATCCACGGTTATGGGTGGCACGAGTAAAAACAGGGAGAAGTTGTAGTATCCAAGCACTGAAGCGCTTGAAGGAAGGGTAACATTGCCCCAGTCACTAGCGTTCCCGTGCTTTTCAACCGAAACGTTGCCGAGAGGGACGTTCGTTTGTAGAGAGAATGTATACAGTCCGAAGTCCGCCGGGAATTGTACGTCAAACGGAGCGAATGGCAGCCATCTTGGAAACACCGATGTAGAAGGGATTGGGTCAACGACAAACAAATCCCTCAAGAGGAAGTCGTCAAGAAGCGCTACGCCTGCTGTGGCCAGTTGCTGAGTCGGATTCGCAAACAGAGCTATGGCAGACTCGATGCCCGCCGCGACAACCCACGCTGCAGAGTAGATACCATCTGTTGTTGGGCTCCAGTCAGTCGTCAATGTTTCGGCGTGAAAGGGCTCAACCTCATCGAAGGAAAAGAACCTACTGAAAACCATCGCTCCGCCTGATTCTGCTTGTCCGATAATCATTGCACCAACAGCTTGTGAGGAATTGGCCCCCACATTCATTATGACAGCTCTTGACTGGTAGCTGTGCTCAGCCATCGCTGTCCTAGGAATGTCTGCCTCTACAACCATGAGGTCGCTCTGGCTTGCGACTTGGGATGAAGGTCTAAGACTCCACATAGCTCCGATTGACTGGTCAAGCATTGTGCGGTTCTGCCCAAAGCCCAAAGCTACTGTAACATTCTTCGGGCTGTTGATGGGCAGTGTACCGAAGTTCCACTTCATCCCGAGGCCGACGGTCCCGTCGAAGTTCGTGGATCCCGTCAGATTATCGTTAGACACGTGGTCTAAGATTGTAGAGGAGTTGCCCACCTCAAATGCATCCAGAGGACGGCTTGAGTTGAGACCTACGTAGAAAGATTGGTAGCCTTCAGATATGCTGTACGCAAACAGCTGGTGATTCGTGAGGGAGTACTTGCCATGATCATCTCTGCCGTCAAGAAACAGGTCCAGCGAATAAGAGAGAAACAAGCTCACGTTAGACACCGGTTCTGTGCCAAGGTTCAGGATGAACGGTGTAAGTCTGAAGGCGGTGACTGGAAGAGGAGATGAGCTTGTCAGGTTGTATGACTCTACTAGCAGGATGACGTACAGTGAATCATATGAGAGAACCCCGACCCAACGGTTATAGGAGTTCAAGCCTGAACTCATGGCCACTTGATGGAGCTCTCTCTTTACTTGGAATTCCATGAAGTTTGTCGGGCTCCTGTTTTCCCATCGGAGTGCCAGCATGCCCATTAGAAGGTGGATGCTGCTTTCCTGATTTCCTCGCTGATCCAATGCGACAACGGCTGTACCATAGCTGCTCATCAAGACAGTCGTAGAAGCACCTCTCCCTTGAGTTGATAGGAGGCCCAGAGCAAGGAGTGGGGTGCCGGTCGTCCTGTTGTGTGGTTGAATGGGACTCTGCTTCTGCTCTAGCAAGTGAAACGCCCCTTCAAGGTTCAGAAGACCTGATCCTACATCGTTCGCACCATCGTCGAGCCTGGTTGCCGTATCTCTGATGACGTTCGCCAGAACAATAGGCGTGGCACGGTCGAACGCTTCCACAAGAAGCGCGACGGCTCCAGCCGTGATTGCGGCCGCGGCAGCAGTTGAGTCTGCCTTCATGTAGTAGTCGTCCACGCTCTCTCCAAAGGAGCCGCCGAGCAATGAAGACAGCCCACCCAAGTTTCCGAGGTTGAATGACCCGAACCCGGCCTGTGAGAGTGCATTGCCTGCTCTTGCTCCTACGATTCCGGTGCCAGGTGCGACAATGTCTGGCTTTGTCAACATATCAAGAGAGGGCCCCCTTCCCGAAAACGCGGCCACCTCTCCCTTGTCCATATCATAAGCTCCAACCGTGAGGGCTGCAGCGCTTGCGCCAGGCGACATTATTGTCAGATAGTCTGGTCCATCATCTCCAGCAGCCGCCACGACGAAGACTCCTTTCTCAGCCGCTGTCTTCACAGCCACCGAAACAGCATCACCGGGGGACCCAAACGTATTGAACGGCATGAGAATGATGTCGGCCCCTCTGCTGCATGCCCACTCGATACCGGAAACAATCCAGCTGGGTGCCGCAAGAAGACCCCCCAATGTCACCTTTGCAGAAAGCAATGTCGCTCCGGGCGCGATACCGGCATAAAGCCCGCCGGATCTGTTTCCTGTACCGGCTGCAATAGAAGCGGCATAAGTACCATGGCCGATGATGTCAATGGGGAGAGTGTCACCTTCCGAGAAGGAGGCGTATGCTGTAACTTTGGGGTCCGTTGTTGTATTGTCATCGTCGAAGTCGTCCAAATCTGCATGAAGAAAGTCGATACCTGTGTCCAGTACAGCAATGACAACTCCAGTGCCGTTGTATCCCCTAGTCCAGAGGTTTCTGGCCCCCACAGTATCAACAGGCGACTCGTAGCTCGCTGTCAGGATCTCTGATGTCTTTTTGTCGGGAGATCTACTCAGCTCTCTCAGTTCGTTCGACCATATTCCTGTAACGAGCCTGTTTTCTGCTAGCTCCATGATGGCTTTCCCAATGAGTTTCACTCGGACTATGCCAACTTCTTCAAAAGATTCGATGATTTCAGCAGCCTTGTCTGCCATCTGGATGGCGTAACGCGCCTTGAATTCGCCGGCTTCAGGGCGATAGCCAACAAGCAAGTCCACTTTCTCATCTGATGTGGTGTACTGCAACAGGGCTTCATCGATATGAGCTGCAGTCCCTGCTGACACAGCATCGGTAGCAATCACGGGCATGGAGGCCACTAAAGGGCCCACCACTACCGAAACAGTCACAAGGAGCGTCGCTAGATGTGCGATGATTCTTCTGCTGTTTCGCTTCGATGCCAGCATCAAATCACTTCTCGATAGTACCTATGACAAGCCCTCTTGTTATAGCGATGTAGTAGTCGACCATGTCAGCTAGAGCCTTCGTCTTCACTATCTTCACACCAATGCTCTTCTCCTTGAGTGTGGTCATGCACTTCTCTGCAATCGTTTCGAGCGGCTCTTCCGTGAAGACTTTCAGAAGTTCTCCTCTCTGCAGCACGAATGACACGCCCGGCACTTCTTCCAGCATCTTCCTTGCTCGGGGATCCACTTCCTCAAGTACAACCCCGACAGCAAAGCCTCTCGACGGCAGTGACTCCTTTAGCTTGGCAGGACTACCGAATGCCACGAGGCTCTTGCCACGGAGGAAGACCGCGACCTTATCGCAGAACTCTGCCTCGGCTGGGTAGTGCGTAACGACTACAATAGACGTGCCGTACTCCTTGTTGACCATGTCTAAGAAGTGCCACAGTTCATTTCGGTTGTCAGGGTCCAGTCCGCTTGTAGGCTCATCCATCAGGAGCACTTTCGGTCTGTGAACAAGCGCTATGGCGACTGATGCCCTGCGCTGCTGTCCTCCGCTGAGCTTTCCAGTGGGGCTTCCACCTTTCTCGATGATGCCGAAGTCCCTGAGCAGGGTCTTTCCTTCCTCTATGAGCTGCCACTCAGGAATATCATACTGCTTGCCAAAGGCGACGATGTTCTCGAGCGGAGTGAAGGTTTCGTACATATAGCTGAGATCCTGCGGGCAGTAGCCAAAGAAGTAACGGACCTTCTGTGCGTTCCTTGAGTCTATACCAGCAATCCTCGCGACGCCGGTGCTAGGTATGTCTCCAATCAGAGCTTTGATGCAAGTTGACTTTCCTGCACCAGATTCTCCGATGATGGCTAGCATCTCGCCTTCCTTAATTGCGAAGGTTACATTCTCGATTAGCTTCTTCCCGGCCTTTGTGGTGACAGTGAGATTCCGTGCTACAAGGACATCTCTATAGACCGGCGCCTCCTTCCAAGCAAACGGCCGGATGTAGACCTTCTCGGCGATGACAGTGAGAACCGGATTTGAGAAAGGCCCAATGAAAAGCTGAGGTTGGGCGACCAAGTATATCTTTGGAGAGCCCACCGTGTCCTCAGGTTCGACTCGGACTTCAAGAAAGCCCTCAGGCAGTATGGGTGCTGCCTTAGTCGTAGAGCTCACCAGATCGCCCTTGATGGTCATCGGCAGCTTATCTGAGGCGCGATGACCCCAGATCGTGCAGAGTATTTCCTTGCTCTTCATCTTGGCAAGGTCCTTTGCCGCCTGTTGCAGTTCTCTGCCATCGTAATAGAGGTCATCGAACATGTTTCTCTTGAGGTAGTTCTGGAGGGTGATCTGGCTAGCTGCAACATCCTCTTGTGTGGCACTTTCGCTTCCAACGGTGAGAACGAGGTCGAGGTCGCCAGTCTTCTTTCTGCGCATGTCCTCTTCTAAGAGCACAACAATCCTACGCGAAATGACACCTTTCTTGAACCTCAAAATCCGTGCTTTCAATCTCACTTCGGTCTTTGAAGAAGTGAGTATACCTTGGACTTCGCAGTGAATCTCGCGGTCCTGTCTCACGATGCACCAGTCTATCGCGTCAGCGATCCTTGCACCAGAGAAGTACGCTTCCTCAACAAAGGAAGGCACCTCTCGCGGCAAGACAGGTTCAGAACCAGAGGTTTCGACCAAGGCCTTTCTCACCTACCCCAGTGTTGGTTTCTTTGAAAAGATAAACGTGGCAATCAGGATAGCACCCACAGAGAATGCAAGTAACTTCAGTATTGGAGCTAGGACCTCAACCAGTGAGAGCCCTTTGAACGCTGTGTCAATCAGCAGCTTAAGTCCTTGGTTCATTGGCATGTACTCATCCAGAACCCCGACATCGACGAAGAATCCTGCCAAGATGATTGTCGCGAACATGACGAACAGGAACATCTGGTTGGCTTGAAGCCTAGACGAGGCGATCGAAGAGATCAAGATGCCTGTTGTTGACCCAGTGAGAGACGTCAGGCTCATAATGATCAAAAGGACCTCAAAGCTTGTGTTGAGATTCAGACTGAAGACTATTACCCAA
>Ga0153915_10000972_pt1 | contig 26467 bp, 22 predicted proteins | sample Opewatmetagenome_2_FD_107003 | JGI IMG/M metagenome (GOLD analysis project Ga0153915, IMG submission 107003) | Freshwater wetland microbial communities from Ohio, USA - Open water 3 Core 3 Depth 3 metaG | ecosystem: Environmental > Aquatic > Freshwater > Wetlands | place: USA: Ohio, Lake Erie...
AGCCGTCGGCCTGCTTGGCGATCTTGCCGATCTCGATCGACAGGGTGCGCTTGTTGATCTCTAGACTGATGGTGTGTGACATGGGGGGTTCCTTTGGAGGCGGGGCCTACTTGCGAAGGCCGAGCTTCTGGATGAGCTTTTCGTAGCGGCTGACATCGTTCTTCTTGATGTACTCGAGGAGCCGCTTTCTCTGCCCGACCAGCTTCATGAGGCCGGCCCGGGAATGGAAGTCTTTCTTGTGATCGCCGAAGTGCTTGACGAGCAGGTTGATCCGCTCCGTCAGCAAGGCGACCTGGATCTCAGGCGAGCCCGAATCACTGGGGTGGGCCTGGTTGTCCTTGACGATCTTCGTCTTCTGGTCCTTGCTAATCACGCTTGTTTTGTCTCCTGATGTTTTTTCCGGGCTATTTTAACAGAAATCGGGTGAAATGACAATAGGTTCTTGGATTTACGGAAGGGGAGGGGAGGACGGACCCGGGCCTCAGGCCGAGAGGGCCTTCTTGCGGGCCAGGAGCTGGCGGGCGTATTTCGAGATGAGCCCCCCCTGCTTTTCGCGGCACTCGGCCAGCTCGGCCTCGATCTCCGCCAGGGTCAAGGCGTTCATCTTCTTCCTTTTCGGCGTGGCGTCCTGCTTTTCGTCGGCCATTCATCGGTCCTTTCGAGGTACTCGGCGGGCCTGCGGTCCGCCGGGGAGCGATACTCTACCAGAAAGGCGCCCTGAAGGCAAGACAGCGCGGGGCGGCGGGTTTACTCGGGGCCGCGTTTTGACTATGATGCGGGGGACATGAACACCATGAACCGACGGGCTTTCGTCCGGGGCGCGCTGAAGACGGTGGCGGCCGCCTCCGCCGGCGGCGCCGGCCTCCTTCTCCAGGGCTGCTCCAAGGGCAGGGACTTCGATCTCCTCATCGCCGGGGGAACGGTCTATGACGGCTCGGGCGGTCCGCCCATGACGGTCGACGTCGGCATCGCCCGGGGCTCGATCCGGGCCCTCGGACGGATCCCCCGGTCGAGGGCGGCGGCCGTGATCGACGCCAGAGGGCTGGCGGTCGCGCCCGGCTTCATCGACGTCCACGATCACACGGACACCGGCCTGCTGGTCAATCCGAAGGCCGAGAGCGCGGTCCGGCAGGGCGTGACGACGCTCGTCAGCGGCGAGTGCGGCGGGTCGCCTTTCCCCCTCACGGCCGAGGAGGCCGAGGACACGCGGCGGCGTCTGGCCGAGCGTCATGGGCTCGAGGCGGGCTGGAACGACATCAAGGGCTTCTTCGGCTGCCTCGAGCGGACCGGGATGGCCCTCAACTACTCGACCTTCGTGGGGCAGGGGACCATCCGCTCCGCGGTCATGGGCGACGTCGACCGGGCTCCCACCGCGGAAGAGCTCGACCGGATGCGGGCCTTCGTCGCCGAGGCCATGGCCGGAGGCGCCCTGGGCCTGTCCACCGGGCTCGAGTACACGCCGGGAGGCTTCTCCTCGACCGAGGAGCTCATCGAGCTGGCCCGCGTCGCCGCCCGCACGGGCGGCGTTTATGCGACCCACATGCGGGACGAGGAGACGGAAGTCGTGGCGGCCGTGGCCGAAGCGCTGCGCATCGCCCGCGAGACGCCCATCCGGCTCCAGATCTCCCATCTCAAGGTCGGCTTCGCCATCAACTGGCCCAAGCTGGATACGATCATGGACATGCTCGAGAAGGCCCGGGCCGAGGGCGTCGATTTCCACGCCGACCGCTACCCGTATATCGCCTCGGCGACCAGCCTGGGCACGCTCTTCCCCGTCTGGGCTCGCGAAGGCGGCCGCGAAGGGTTCATCGGCCGCCTCAAGGACCCCGCGTTCGACGCCCGCATCCGGGCCCACATGGCCGAGCAGGAGAAGGGCTACGGCTCGTGGGACAAGGTCCTCATCTCCGACGTCGGCTCGGACAAGAACCGGTCCCTCGAGGGCCTGAACGTGCTTGAGGCCGCCGTGGCGGCCGGCAAGGCGCCGTACGAGTTCATGCGCGACCTCCTCGTCGAGGAATCGGGCCGCGTCGGCATGATCAGTTTCTTCGGCAGCGAGGACAACCTCAAGCGCCTCCTGAGCCATCCGCTCGTCGGCATCGGCGCCGACGGCAGCGCCCTCGCGCCGTACGGGCCGCTCAGCAAGGGCAAGCCGCATCCCCGTAACTACGGGACCTTCCCGCGGGCCCTCGGCAAGTACGTCCGCGAGGAGAAGGTCATGCCGCTCGAGGAGATGGTCCGGAAGATGACCTCGCTCCCGGCGGCCCACATGGGCTTCGTCCGGCGCGGCCGGCTCCAGGTCGGCTGGGCGGCCGACGTCTGCGTCTTCGATCCGGACCGGGTCATCGACAAGGCCACCTTCAAGGACCCCGCGGTCTATCCGGAAGGCATCCGCAAGGTCATCGTCAACGGCCAGCTCGTCGTCGACGATGGGACGCACACCGGCCGGCTGCCCGGCAAGGTGCTGAGAAAGAACGCCAGGGGGGCCGTGGCATGAGACGGGCCGCGCCGGGGCTCGGGCGGTCCGCCGCCCTGGCCGCCGCGATCGCCGCCGCTCTCGTCGTTCTCGGCGCCGTCCCGCAGGCGGCCCAAAAGGAGGCCGCCGCGGGCGGTCCGGTCGTTCGCCTGGCCTACCGGGAGCTGCAACCGGGCGAGCCTGTCCTCGTCTTCCTCGACTCGGACCGCTCGGTCCGGTCCGCTTCCGTGACCCTGCTCGGCACGAAGGCAGAGCTGCGTCCCGCGCCGGGCGGGGGCCGTGTCTTCGCCTTTTTGGGTATCGACGTCCAGACCAAGCCCGGCACCTATCCGCTCGTCGTCAAGGTGCTCAGGACGAGCGGCGTCCTGGAGACCGTCCGCAAGGACCTTCTCATCGGGGGAAGGGAGTTCCCCACGGCCAAGCTCCAATTCAAGCCCGAGTACGTCACCCCCCCCGCCTCCCTCCAGGCCCGGATCAAGCGGGAGGCCGAGCTCGTGGCCCTGGCCATGAGCGTCATCACGCCGGAATGGCTGGGTGACGGGCCTTTCGTGCCTCCAAGCGACGCCCCGGCCTGGGAGAATTTCGGCCAGCGGCGCCTCAACAACAAGGTCCTGCAGTCGCTTCACACCGGTCTCGACGTCCGGGTCCCTTTCGGGCAGCCGATCAAGGCCGCCAACGCCGGCCGGGTGGTCATGGCCTCGGACCTCTACATGGGCGGCAAGACGGTGATCATCGACCACGGGCTGGGGGTCTTCAGCACCTACGGCCACATGTCGCGGCTCCTGGTCAAGCGCGGCGAGAGCGTGGCCAAGGGCCAGACGATCGGCCTCTGCGGCACGACCGGCCGCTCGACGGGCCCTCATCTGCACTGGGCCTTCAGGATCCTTGACGCCCGCGTCGACCCCGAGGCCATGCTCCGCCTTCCGCTTTAGACCCCCCTCACGAGTGGTCCGTCGGTCGGCTCATTAAGTTAAGTGGACCCGCAGAGGACGCGCCCGGGTGTTCGATCCGCGAGCGGTACAAATAGGAAGAGGCAGGTCGGGCGGCTATGGACAATGGCGTAGGGGCGATGCCCGGAGGAGGGCGTAGGAGGGGCGAAGTGGGCACGGTTGAGGATCGGGGACACGTACAAAGAGTACATGTCCCCGATCCTCAGAGCGAGCCCCGGATCCGAGGGGGTTTGGCGCGCTGGGCCAAACCCCCGACCCGACGGAGCGGCGCGCCCCGAGCCAAGAAGTCCATAGAGCGCGATCTGCGAGAATCCGTCTAGCACGCGGCTCGCGCCGCCCGAGCGTCCGAAGCGGGTTCGACCTATTTGAGATAGGTCGCGAGCCATTCGTGGATCGTCTTCCACCAGAGCTCCGCGTTCTGCGGCTTGGAGATGAAGTGGTCCTCGTCGGGGAAGAAGAGGAGCTTCGAGGGCACGCCCATGCGCTGGAGCGAGGTGAAGAGCTGCAGCCCCTGCTCGAGCGGGACGCGGTAGTCGTTGGCGCTGTGGATGATGAGCATGGGCGTCTTGAACTTCGAAACGAACATCGACGGCGACCATTTCGTGTACTGCTCCGGCGACGTCCAGGGCGGGCCGTGGTATTCCCACTCAGGGAACCAGAGCTCGTCCGTCGCGCCCCACTCGGAGCGCAGGTCGAAGACCCCGTCGTGGGACACCAGGCAGTCGAAGATGTCCGTCTGGCCCTCGATCCAATCGATCATGTACCCGCCGTACGAGGCCCCGGCCGCGCCGAGCTTGTCTGGGTCGATGAAAGGATAGGTCGCGCGGAGGTAGGCGACGGCCTTGATGATGTCCTCGTAGGGCTTGCCGCCCCAATCGCCGGTGATCGAATCGGTGAAGGCCTGGCCGTAGCCGGTGCTGCCGTGGAAATTGACCATGGCCGTGACGTAGCCGCCGGCCGCGAACATCTGGGCGTTCCAGCGGTAATGGAAATCGTCGCCGAAGACGCCCTGGGGCCCGCCGTGGATGAGCATGAGCAGCGGATACCTCTTCGACGGATCGAAGGCCGGCGGCTTGAGGAGGAAGCCGTGGACCTTGTCGCCGGCGGCGCCCGCATAGACGAACTCCTCGGCCGGCTTCATGTCCAGGCCGGCCAGGAGCGCCTCATTGATCCGGGTGATCTGGGTGAGGGCCTTGGTCTTGAGGTTGAAGGACCAGACGTCGTTCGGCTTGTCGATGGCCTGCAGGAGGAAATAGAGCGTGCCGCCGTCGGGGGAGAGGGACAGCGAGCCGACGGTATGGCCGTTGAGGACGCGCTCGATCTTCCTCGTCGCGACGGTCACCTTGAACACGGCCGAGCGGCCCCGCTCCTCGGCTTCGAAGATGATGGCCGCGCCGCCCGGCGCCCAGAAGAGGTCGCTCGCGGAATAGTCGAGGTCCGGGGTCAGGTTGACGGTCGTCCCGGCCTTGCGGTCGTAGAGCATGACGCTCCGCTTGTCGGCCTCGAATCCCGGCCTGGCCATGGCCAGGTAGGCGATGCTGCGCCCGTCCGGGGAGTAGCGGGGCGAATTGTCGTTGGCCTTGCTCGTCGTCAGTTTCTTGATCTCGCCGCCGCCAGAAGGGACGAGGAAGATGTCGTTGTTCGTGCCGAGGCCCAGCCGCAGCTCGGAGTCCGTGTTGCGGACAAAGGCGATCTCGGCCCCGTCCGGCGAGAAGACGTAGTCCTGGGACCCGCCGAGGTCGATGGGCGGCGTATCAAAGTCGCCCGGCGTCACGTCGACCGGGCTGCCGCCGGCCGCGGGGACGACGAAGACGTGGCTCCGGCTCCCGTCCCACCAAGTGTTCCATTGCCGGTAGAGGAGGCGATCGTAGAGGCGGCCCTTGACCTTGCTCGATTCCATTTCCTCGAGCCGCTTCGCGTTGGCGGCGTCGTCGGGAAGGTCGGGGAAGACGGATGAAACAAAGGCCAGGTGGCGGCCCGTCGGCGACCAGACGACCCCCGAGGCGCCCGTCACGAGCCGGGTGAGCTGGACCGCCTCGCCCCCGTCCGGATCGATCGTCCAGACTTGGGGACGGCCCGAGCGGGTCGAGATGAAGGCGATCGTGCGCCCGTCGGGCGACCAGCGCGGGGTCGTGTCGGAGGCCGGGTTCGAGGTCAGGCGGCGCGGCTCGCCGCCGCGGGCGGGCACGATCCAGACGTCGCTCTGGCCGCGGTTGGCCGTCTTGTCCATGACCGTCACGACGAAGGCGATCCGCGTCCCGTCGGGAGAGAGCTGGGCGTCCGTGACCCGCTGGACCCGGATGAAGTCGTCGAATCCGATGGGTTTCGTCCCGGCGGCCGGGGCGAAGGGCGGGAGAGCGAAGAGCGCCCCCAGGAAGAGAACAACGAAAATCCGGGCGGTCTTGGCGGTCATGGCGGCTCCTTTCGGGCGGGTTCGCCGGGATTATAGCAAACTCGGGCCGAAGCCCAAAGACAAGGGAACCATTTCGCTTGCGCCCCGTATACCATTGAGAATACACTGGCTTTTCTATGAGCATCGAAGTCCGCGACCTGAGCTTCCGTTACGGCAAGATCGTCGCCCTCGACGGCGTGACCGTCCGGCTCGGCGAAGGGGCCGTGGGTCTGCTCGGGCCGAACGGGGCCGGCAAGAGCACCTTCCTCCGCATCCTTCTCGGCTTCCTCGCGCCCGAGCGCGGCCAGGGCAAGGTCCTCGACTACGACATCCGCCGCGAGCAGGCCATGATCCGCCGCTCCGTCGGCTACATGCCCGAGAGCGATTGCTTCATCGCCGGCATGGACGCCGTGACCTTCACCTCCTATTTCGGGGAGCTCTCCGGCATGCCCCGCCAGGAGGCCATGAAGCGGGCCCACGAGGTCCTCTTCTACGTCGGCCTCGGCGAGGCCCGCTACCGGCTGCTCGACACCTATTCCGCGGGCATGAAGCAGCGCCTCAAGCTGGCCCAGGCCCTCGTCCACGATCCGAAGATCCTCTTCCTCGACGAGCCGACGTCGAACCTCGATCCGACCGGGCGCCAGGAGGTCCTCGAGCTCATCCGCGACATCTCGACCCACAAGTCGATCCAGGTCCTCCTCTCGTCCCACATCCTCGACGACATCGAGAAGCTCTGCGAGACCGTGGTCATCCTCAAGCAGGGCCGGGTCGCGGCCGAGGGCCGCATGGCCGACCTCCGGGCCACCCATTACAGCCTCTACGAGGTCCGCATCAAGGGCGACGGCGCGGCTTTCCGCCGGGATCTCGAAGGCGCGGGCAGCCACGTCGACGAGACCGAGGACGGCCTGATCAAGATCTATATGCCGGAAGCGAGCGACCGGATGGACATCTTCCGGGCCGCCTCGCGGACGGGCGTCCAGCTGCGATCCTTCGTCAAGAGCCGGACCTCGCTCGAGGACCTCTTCGCCGGCGTGGTGGGGGTGGACTGATGGCCGCCACGGTCCGGGAAAAGGGCTACAGTCACTGGGACGGCCAGCTGGCCGAGCGCCGCTTCCCCTGGTGGCCGATCACCCGGACAGGCATCCAGCTGGCCTTCCGCAAGAAGAGGCTCAAGCTCGCCTCCGCCGGGGCCTTCATCCCGTCATTCGTCTTCCTCGCCGGCCTCTACATCTCCGAGCGGCTCGAGGATTTCAAGTCCTTCCTCCAAGGCAGCGACCGTCTCCTCAACATCAGCCCGAAGTATTTTGCGACCTATTTCACTAACGATTCGCTGCTCTTCATGATCGTCCTCGTCCTGACCTTCGGCGCGGGCGGGATCATCGCCGACGACCTCAGGCACAGCTCGCTTCAGCTCTACTTCGCCCGGCCGCTCGGCAAGAAGGACTACCTCCTCGGCAAGATGTCGGTCATCGCCTTCTTCACGCTCCTCTATACGGCCGTGCCGGGGATCGTCCTCATCCTCTTCAAGCTCATCTTCGCCGGGTCGTTCAAGTTCTTTCTCCAGTATCCCTGGCTGCCGCTCTCGGTCCTGGCCGACTCGGCGCTCTTGACCGTCTTTTTCGGCTTCTACGTCCTGCTGCTGTCGTCCGTCAGCAAGAACTCGCGCTACGTCATCATCCTGATGTTCGGCGTCTACATCTTTTCGAGCGTCCTCTACGGCATCCTCAACAGCATCTTCCGGACGCCCTATACCGCCCTGGTCTCCGTTCCGGCCAACCTTCAGCAGGCCGGGGCCTTCCTCTTCGGCCAGAAGCTGCCCTATGCCGTGCCCGCCGTCTGGTCATTCGTCGTCCTGGCCGCGATCTGTGTCCTCGCGGCGATCGTACTCAACCGGAAGATCCGCAGCGTCGAGGTGATCAAGTGACCGCCGTCATCGCCGCCTCGAGCCTGTCCAAGTGGTACGGCAACGTCCTCGGCCTCAACGACGTCACGCTCGAGATCGAGGACGGCGTCACCGGTCTCTTGGGGCCGAACGGGGCCGGCAAATCGACCTTCATGAAGCTCATCACCGGGCAGATGAAGCCGAACATCGGTGCCGTGACCGTCCGCGGCCAGAGGGTCTGGAACAACCCGGACATCTTCCCCGCCATCGGCTTCTGCCCGGAGCAGGATGTCTTTTATGAGGACATCACGGGCTGGGAGTTCGTGACCGGCCTGCTCCGCTTCTATGGCTATTCGCGGGCCGAGATCGAGGAGCGGGCCGCCCGGGCCCTCGCCATCGTCGACCTCACCGAAGCCAAGGACCGGCTCATCCGCGGCTACAGCCGGGGCATGCGCCAGCGGGCCAAGTTCGCCCAGGCGGTGGCCCACGATCCGGACATCCTCATCCTCGACGAGCCGCTGAGCGGCCTCGACCCGCTGGGCAAGCGCAAGCTCATCCGGCTCATCAAGGAGTTCAAGGACCAGGGCCGGACCGTCCTCGTCTCCAGCCACGTCCTGCCCGAGATCGAGGCCCTGACGTCGCGGATCGTCCTCATCCACCAGGGCAAGATCCTGGCCCAGGGCGACATCTCCGTGGTGCGGGAGCTCATCGAGGCCCACCCGCACCAGATCTCGGTCCGCTCGAGCGACCCGCGGGCCCTGGCCGCCCGGTTCGTGGGCGACCCGTCCATCCAGAAGATGACCTTCGGGGACGACGGCCGCACGCTCGTCGTCGAGACCCATAAGCGCGATGAGTTCTTCGGCCGCCTGACGGACGTCGTCCTGGGCGCGGCGATCGAAGTCGAGGAGATCTCCTCGCCGGACGACAATCTCCAGGCGGTCTTCGCGTACCTGGTGGGGAAGTGAGATGACCGCCGCCTCCGCCGTCCGACAGGTCTTCGGGTTCTTCGGCTTCCTCGGCCGGAGGACGGGCAAGACCCGCGTCTTCGCCATCCTGGGGCTCATCCCGATCGTCCTGGCCGTCGTGGCCCGCGTCATCCTGCACGGCCGGACCGGCCTCATGGCCGACGTCTCGACCGAGATCCTGATGGTCTTCTTCCTGCAGTTCTACATCGTCATCCTGGCCCTGTTCTACGGCACGTCCGTGGCCGCCGAAGAGGTCGAGAACCGGACCCTGGCCTACCTCATCACCCGGCCCCTCCCCAAGCCGGCCATCATCCTGGGGAAATTCGCCGCCTATTCGACGCTGATGTTCGTGCTGGTGGCCGTGAGCCTGGCCTTGTCCTATTTCGTCATCAACGCGGGCCGCCTGGGAGAGCTCGACGTCTACTGGACCTTTCTCCGCTACATCGGGGTTCTCGGCCTGGGCATCCTGGCCTACACCGCGTTCTTCGCCTTCCTCGGCACCCTGCTCAAGCGGGCCATCATCGTCGGGCTCATCTTCGGCTTCGGCTGGGAGAACGTCATTCAATACTTCCCGGGCTCGACACAGAGGTTCTCCATCGTCCATTACCTGAAATCCCTGCTGCCTTATCAGCCGGTGCGCGGCGTCCCGAGCGGGGGCCGGGGGGTGGCCCTGCTGCTCTTCCGGCTGGAGCCGACCAAGCCCTGGATCGCCATCCTGGCCCTGGCCGTCATCACGGCCGCGCTTCTCGTCCTGGCCTGCTGGCTCTTCCGGACGAAGGAATATCTCTTCGAAGAATAAGCTTCGGCCTGTTTCCCTATTTCTTCTCTTCCGGCGCCGCTTCCTTCTTCGGCTTCATGAATTGGCCGGCCTGGGACCTCGCCAGCTGGCCGAGCTTGTCCACGAGCTCGTGGGAGATGCTGATCGAGATGTCGGCGTAGTCGGCGCCCGAGGTGATCGCGACGCCGTTCAGCAGCTCGCCGACGGCCGGCTGCTGCCCGGCGGCCATCGCGCCCAGGGCCTTGAAGCCGTTGAGGGCCTGGGCCAGGTTGGTGTTCTGCTCTTTGGTCCCGCCGACCGCCTTGATGTCGGCCGTGACGCCGCTGACCTTATCGTCGAAGCCGAGGAGGAGGCCGGTGACGCCTTCGAGGGCCTTGAGCTGGGGATTGGCCTGAATGCCCTTCTGGAGAAGCTCCTGCGGCACGGCGAAGGCGGCCCAGAAGATCCCGGACTTGTCGACCCTCTTGAGCAAGGGCGTCATCTCGGCGCTCTTGGCCAGGGACTCGGCCTTCTTCTTGGAGACGTCGATGATGCCCTTGATCCCCTTCTCGCTGCCGAGAACGATATGGCCGTCGTCGAGGAAGGCCGCCCGGGTCGTCTGCTTGGCCTCGTCGCCGTCGATCTTGGAATAGATCGTCACGCCCTCGTAAAGCTCCTCCTGGGCCTGCGGCGCCTTCTCCTTGATCAGGGCCTGGAGCTTGGCCCGGTCATAGTTGAGGCTGATGATGGCGCCCCCGTCGGCCGAGCCCGTCGGGACGCCGATGAGGCCGGCCCCGACGTAGGTGATATCCTTGGCCGGATCGATGCCGCTCATCTTGATGAACTCGTCGAGCTTGGCCTTGTTCTTGGGTTCCTGAAGGGCCTTGGTCACGGCCTCCGTGGCCATGAGCCGCCGGATGTCGAGGGCCACGACGCCGGTCGCCGTCTTGGGGAGCATCTTGACCAGCGCCTCGCCCGCCGCGGCGCCGGACTTGACGTTCGCGCCGGGCGTGCAGGCCATGATCGCCATGGCCAAAGAAACAGCCAGAATGCCGAGAGATGCTTTTCTCATGATCGGAGCCTCCTTCTCGGGGGTTTGGATTCCCTTCCAGGACTATACCACCTTCGGACCCGGCGGGCAATCCGCCCGCCGCGCCGGTTTGGGCAAGGATGCCGATTTTGGTATAGTGAAGGCGCGAAAGGTCGTGCCGGAGCGGGGAGGATGGAGAGGAGTTCGCCATGAACCGTCGATGGATCCTCGCCGTCGCGCTCGCCGCCCTTCTCTGGCTTGGCCCGGCCGGCCCCGCGCGCGCCCAGCGAACGCCCGCCGTCCTCGATCTCCAGCGCCAGGCCGCGGCCTATGACGCCTGGCTCGCGGCCCGCTTCGACAGGCTCCTTCCCGAGCTCATGCGGCGCGAGAAGATCGATCTCTGGCTCATCATCTGCGAGGAATACAACGAGGACCCCGTCTATCTGTCCCTCGTGCCCTTCACCAGCCTGTCGGCCCGCCGGCTGACCATGCTGGCGATGTTCGACCGGGGAGGGGAGAAGGGCGTCGAGCGCTTCGGCGTCAACCGCTACCGGATCGGCGAGCTCTTCCCGACCATCTGGAAGGCCGAGGAGGAGGACCAGTGGCAGGCCCTGGCCAAGGCCATCAAGGCCCGCGATCCGAAGCGGATCGGCATCGACGAATCGGACGTCTTCGCCTTCGGCGACGGCCTCCCCGCGTCGAAGAAGGAACGCCTGGTCCAGGCCCTCGGGCCGGACTACGCCAAGCGCCTGGTCCGGGCCGACCGGCTGGCCGTCGGCTGGCTCGAGCGGCGCCTGCCCGAGGAGATCGAGGTCTACCACCACATCGCCGCGATCGCCCACGCCCTCATCGCCGAGGCCTTTTCCCCCGCCGTCATCACCCCGGGGATCACGACGACCTCCGACGTCGAATGGTGGATGTGGGAGAAGATCCGCTCCCTCGGCCTCGCGACCTGGTTCGAGCCGGGCATCTCCATCCAGAGGCCGAAAACGAGCCCGGAGAAGGACAGCCGGGTCATCCATCCCGGGGACCTCCTGCACTGCGACTTCGGCCTCAACTACCTGAAGCTCGACACCGACACCCAGCAGCTGGCGTACGTCCTGCGGCCCGGGGAGACGGACGCGCCGAAGGGGCTGAAGGACGGGCTGGCCCAGGCGAACCGTCTCCAGGACATCCTTCTCGGCGAGATGAAGGAAGGGCTGACCGGGAACGAGATCCTGGCCGCGGCCCTCAAGCGGGCCAAGGACGAGGGTCTGAAGCCGAGCATCTACACCCATCCCCTGGGCTTCCACGGCCACGCCGCCGGCCCCACGATCGGCCTCTGGGACAGGCAGGGCGGCGTCCCCGGAGCCGGTGACTATCCGCTTTTCTATGACACGGTCCATTCGATCGAGCTCAACGTCCGGGCCGGCGTCCCGGAATGGGGCGGACAGGAGGTTCAGTTCGCCCTCGAGCAAGACGCGGCCTTCGTCCGGTCCGGGTCCGTCTTCCTGGACAAAAGGCAGACCGAGCTCATCCTGATCAAGTGATGGAGACGCGCGCGATGAATTACCAGGCGCAGTCGCCGCTGCAGAAGACCCTGGCCGGGCGGCGCAGCATCCGCCGCTATCTTCCGACCCCCGTCGAGCCGGAGAAGCTCCGGGCCTGCCTCGAGGCGGCGCGGATCGCCCCCTCGGCTCACAACTCGCAGCCCTGGCGCTTCATCGTCATCGACGACCCCGCCCTCAAGGACCTCGTCGCCGCCCATGCCTTCTCGGGCCTCTATCAAAGGTCGCGCTTCGCCGCCGCGGCCCCGGTCCTCCTCGTTCTCCTGGCCCGCCGCACGTTCGTCGCCCACCGGCTCGGCGGGCGATTCCAGAGGGTGCCGTACTATTTCGTGGATCTGGGCATCGCCGGCGAGCACGTCGTCCTCCAAGCCCAGGAGCTGGGTCTCTCGACGTGCTGGATGGGCTGGTTCAGCCGCGGCCGGCTCCGCCGGGCCCTGAAGATCCCGCGGCGGTTCAAGATCGTGGCCTTGATGCCGCTCGGCTACGCCGAGAAGAGGCCGACCCGCGAGCCGCCCCGTAAGACATATGAGGAGATCGTCTCCTTCAACAAGGCCCCGAAGAGTTGAAAGGTCTGCGCATGCTCATCTTTGTCGCCGTGGCCCTTGCGATCTACGGGCTGATCAATACCTACGTCGGCCGGCGGGGCGCCCAGGCCCTGGCGGCCTATCCGACCGCGAGAACGTTCTTCCTGGTCGTCTTCATCGCCCTGGCCGTGTCCTACCCGCTGGGGCGGATCCTTCGGGTCCTGGCCGATACCGTGCCCGTGGGCTGGCTGTACCACATCGGCGCGCTGCACATGGTCGTCATGTTCTACGGCTTCTTGGGGGTCGTCCTCGTCGACCTCGTCCGCCTGGTCCAGGCCTTCGTGCCTTTCCTGCCGCGGGCCGTGACGGCGAACCCGGGGCGGACGGGGCTCGTGCTCTTCGTCGGGATCGCCGGTGCGATCGTCCTGACGATCATCGGCGGGGCCTGGAACGCCGCCCGGCCGCGCCTCTTCGACCTCGAGGTCCACCTGCCGCGCCGGGCCGGAACGGCCGACCGCCTGACCGCCGTCATGGCCTCCGACCTTCATCTGGGGACGATCATCGGGAGCGCCCGGCTGAGAAGGATCGTCCGGACGATCAACGGGCTGGAGCCGGACGTCGTCTTCATGCCCGGCGACATCGTCGATGAGAGCATCAGCGGACGGGAGCAGGACCGGCTCCATGAGGTCATGAGAACCCTCAGGGCCCCTCTGGGCCGGTTCGTCACGCTGGGCAACCACGAGACCTATGCCGGGATCGACCGGACCCTGGCCTGCTTCCGCGCCTGCGGCCTGACCGTTCTCCAGGAGCAGGCCGTCCGCGTGGCCGATGCGTTCGTCCTCATCGGGCGGCGCGATCCGAGCTCACTCGCGAGGGGAGAGCGGCGCCTGCCGATCCGCGACATCCTGGCCCGGGACGGCCTCGATGACAGCCTGCCCCTCATCCTCCTCGACCACCAGCCGGCCCATCTCGAGCAGGCCGAGGAAGCGGGCGTCTCCCTCCAGCTCTCGGGCCACACCCACGCCGGACAGATCGTCCCTCTCGATATCATCAATCGCTGGGTCTGGGAGCTGAACTGGGGCAGCCTGAGAAAAGGCGAGACGCAGTACTACGTCTCGAGCGGCGTGGGCACTTGGGGGCCGCCGGTCCGGACGGGCAGCCGGCCCGAGATCGTCCGCCTCACGCTCCTCTTCGATCGAGAGCCCTGAGCCGGCGGGGAAATACGGGAACGGGGAGAAAGGGCGGCCTTTCTCCCCGCCTCACGGTCAGATCGAGTGGAGATTACTTTTTCGCGGGGGGAGCGGCCGCGGCCTTCGTCGCGTCATAGCGCTTGACGACCTCGTCCGTGATGTCGATGGCCGGATTGGCCGTGACGACCCCGCTCGTGGCCGCGTCGAGGACGAGCTCGAGACCGCGCTCCTTGGCCAGGTTCTCGATGACGGCGACCATCTCCAAGCGGATCTTCTGGATCAGGTTGGTCGAGAGCTGCTGGGCGTCGCGGGCCTGGTCCTCTTCATAGCGCTTCCGCTCGGTCGTCTTCTTGTCGATGTCGGCCTGCAGGGCGAGCAGGGCCTCGTTGGTCATCGTCAGACGGCCGGTGTTCATCCTGTTCTCGAGAAGACGGATGGAGTCGTCCATCTTCTGGAGGTCCGCCTTGATCTTGGCGTCCAGGGACTGGAGCCGGCCGAGGGCGTTCTTGCCTTCGATCGAGGTCTCGAACGCCTTCTGGGAATTGATGATCGCGACCTTGCCGAGCTGCTGGGCGTAGGACGCTCCGGCCACGGCCAGCACGAAAAGGATGACGAGGGGCGCGATCGTCCGCATTCTGTTCATCTAAGGCCTCCTTGGGTCCTATTCTTCAAGAAACTCATTCCGCCGGGGAATCGATGCGCCAGTTTACCACGAATCGGGCATTTTTTTAAGCGTTTCGTCGACCCGGCCCAGGGCCCTCAGGAGATAGCCCTTTTCGGGCCCGTAGCCGAAGCGCAGGTAGCCGTCCATCTCGAAGTGGTCGCCGGGAACGAGGAGGACGCTCCGCTCCCGGATCAGGCGCTCGACGAGCTCGGTCGAATTGGCCTTGAAGCCGTAGCGGGCGAAGCAGATCGCCCCCGCGAGCGGCGGCGTGAAGTTGAAGAGGCCGGGGTGGTCCTTCAGCCAGGTCTCGAGGAGCGGGAAATTGGCGTTGAGGATGGCCCGGGTCCGGGCCAGGATGCGCGCGCGCCTCTCCGGCTCGAGGACGTGGGTGGCCAGCCGGTCGCTCAGGGCCGAAGGGGAGATCGTCGTGTAATCGTGATAGGGCCAGGTCCGCTTGACGACATCCTCGGGGCCGACGATCCAGCCGACCCTCAGGCCCGGCAGGCCGTAGGCCTTGGACAGGCCGCTGACGACCAGGCTCTTCTCCCATTTCCCCCAAAAGCTCGGCGTCGTGAGGCCGGAGAGCTCCGCCCCCTGATAGACCTCGTCGGCCAGGATCCAGGCGTCGGCCCGGGCGGCCAGGTCGATGATCCCCTGCATGGATTCGGCGGACAGGACGCTCCCCGTCGGGTTGTTGGGGTTGGTCAGGACGATGAGCTTCGTCTTGGCCGTGACCAGACGGCCCATCTCATCGAGGTCGGGCTGCCAGCCCAGGCCCTCCCGCAGCTCGAAGGTCTTGACTTTGGCCCCGAAGGCCCGCAGGAGGCCTCCCATCTGCATGTAGTTCGGGAGCTCGAAGAGCACTTCGTCGCCCGGCTCGATGAGGCTCCACATGAGGAGGAAGTTAGCCTCCGACGATCCCGCCGTGGCCAGGATCTGGTCCAGGCCGAGTCCCGGGTAAAGGGCGGCGATCCGCTCGCGCAGGCCGATCGTTCCGTTCGTCTGCGTATAGCCGAGCTCGACGGCGGTCAGGGCCTCGATCTCGGCCGGGGTCAGGAGCTCCTTCAAGGTCATGGGATGGACGCCGCTCTCGGACAGGTTGTAGTCGACGACGTTCTCCCACAAGGACTGCATCCGCTCCATCTTGAAGACATCGATGTGCATGGGGACCTCTCTTGACGGGACGCTCAGATCTCGACTTTGAACACGCCCTTGAAGGCGAAACCGAAGGCGATGGACAGAATCAGGTAAGCGATGAGCCAATGGACGCCGAGGCCGAAAGCCGCGAGGCTCCTCCCGGGATACAGGACCTCGACCGAGCGAACGTCCGTGCCGGACGGCAGCGGCGCCTCGCCGGGATAGAGGACCCGTTTCGAGAACGAGCCCCTCGAGGCGAGGGCCGAAACCTTGGTCAACGGGCCGCCGCCGGCCCGCACGGACTTTTCGATCGTCCGGCCGCGGCTCCTCAGGACGAGCCGGCCCGCTCCGGGAGCGACGGCCTTCACTCTCCATACGACTTCATGGAGGTCGGGAATGCGCACCGGCGGGGCGGTCGTCTCGAGCCAGGGCGGGGTCTCGATCTCCAGGCCGGCCGTGACGGGGTCGGCCGCCGGCTCGAGTCTGGCCTTGACCAAGGTCTCCTCGCCCGGCCGGAGCGGCGCCCGGTCGTACCAGAGGCTGAGTTGGGCCAGGATGAGGACGAGCGGCACGATCATGACCGCCAGGGGCTTGAGATTGGCCGCGAGATAGGCGAGGTTGGCCTTGACGATCGATCCCTGGGCGGCCAGCGTCACCCGCATGTTGTCCTTGTAGAGGCGCATCTCGAGGAGATGGGCCTTGATCCGGTCCTTGGCCCGGCGGATGGCGGCCTGGTTCGAGGTGAGCTTGTAGACCTCGAGCATGAGCAGGGCCGTGACCAGCGAAACGGCGATCATCCCGAGCCAGGGCGAAGCGCCCCGGAAGGGCCAGAGGACGGCCCCGACGATCCCGCCGAAGACGACGTTGACGACGTGCATCGCGCTCAGCCGATATAGCCCAAACCTTTGAGCCTCTTCTTGATCTCTTCCTCGGAATCCGCCCCCTCGATCTTGGCGATCTCTTTTTCGAGGCAGTGGGTGATGAATTCCTCGACCGAGGAATAGCCCGACATCTCGGCGTATTTCTTGATCTTGGCGAGAAGGTCCGCGTCGATCTTGACTTTGGCAGTGGCCATGACAGTCCTCCTTGGGCCGCGATCAGGCCAGCACGTTGCGGCCGATCATCTCCTTGGGTTTCTCGACGCCGAACACCTCCAGGACCGAGGCGGTCAGATCGTAAAGGGCCGGGGCGTCGGCGGTGAATTTGCGGTTGGAGAAGGCGACCCCGGGCAGGACCTCGGGCGCCGACATGTGGTCGCCGCTCCACTTCTGGACGTTGTCCTCGAGGATCTCCCGGGGGAAGCCGCCGAGGGGCGATTGCCACGAGATCCGGTAGCCGCGATTGAAGCCGAGGACGATGTCCGGGGCGTGGCCGAGGGCGGTTCGGCTGCGGTAGGCGTCCTTGGCCACGAAGGCCCGCAGGACCGGCCGTTCACCCGTCTGCGGATCGACCAGAGCCTCGAGCTTGCGGGCGATCTCCCGGACGAGGTTGTCCTTTTCGGCGCCGGGGGCCACGGCCCCTTCGCCTTCGCGGCCGCGCTCGTTGATGAACAGGCCGTTGAGGCCCATGCCGTAGGCCCGGGTCTTCGGCCAGTCGGTGTTGTCGAAATAGGCCGACTCCTGCTGCTTCCATGGCCTCTTCAGCCGGTGATAGCCCTGCTGCAGCAGCCAGGTGTTCAGGTTGAAGCCGCGGCGGAAGGCGTTGAAGCCGTGGTCGGACATGACCAGGACGATCGTGTCCTTGTCGGCCTTCCCGAGGGCCGCGTCGAGGGCCCGGTCCATCTCGCCGTAGGTCCGGGCGATGACGTCGCCGAAGCTGGCGGCCAGCTTGGCGTCGTAGGCCGGGTGGCCGGGGTCGATCAGCCGCCAGAACATGTGCTGGCGCTGGTCGGCGTTCGAGAAGTAGTAGAAGAGCAGGCCCTCGTCGAAACGGGCGAGCTCGTATTCGAGCATGGCCATGCTCTCCTCGTAGACCATGGCGTCCTGGGCCAGGAATTCCTCCTCGTCGAGGACGCCGTTGTCGAGGGCGCTGGTGTCGGCGGGGAGCCCCTTGGTGAAGAAGGGGCCGAAACGCCGCTCGAGCTCCCGGGCGTAGGATTCCGGCGTCGAGATGGGCAGGGCCGGACGGGCCGGGTCCATGTGGATGGGCGAGACGTAGAGCTTGAACTTCGGCCGGACTTCCTTGAGGTAGAAGAGACAGATGCCGTGGACGCTCTGGGTCGGGATGAGGTCGAAATGGACGCGCTTCCAGCCGCTCCATTCGCCCTGGCGGAGGACGAACTCGTTCTCTTGGATGACGATCTTGGCCGCCGCGTTGGCCGGGTCGATGAAGACCTGGAACGGGACGGACGCTTCGGGGGCCCCGACACGGAAGCTGTTGGTCGGCCCGGGGAGGCGGGCCTCGACGCGGTCGCCGACGACGAAGACGTCGATGACCCGGCCGCCGCCGCCGGCCTCCTGGGTGAGGCTGGTCGCTTCGTTCGTGTAGTAGCTGAAGATGCCGTAGGAGCCCTTGAGATCAGGCGTGTTCATGCCCGAGATCGTCCGCTGCTTGGACCGGACGGGAGGGTAGTTGGAGGGCATCTTGAAGACCGTGGCCGGGACGCCGGCCTCCTCCAGCAGCTGCCAGAAGGCCGGGCCCTGCCGGAGGTTGCGGACCTCTCCGCCCGAAAGCGGGATGAGGGTCTTTCCGATGCGCACCGTCTTGCCGGCGCCAGCGGTCTCGGTCGCCGAGAAGACGGGGACATAGGTCTTCGGGTCCCTGTTGAAGAAGTCGTAGATGCCGTGGCCGCCGGGGTCCATGCCGGTGATGAAGTTCGACCACGCGACGGGGGATTGGGGCGGCAAGCTCGTCCCGAGCGGCTTGAAGTCGCCTCCGGCCTCGAGCAGCCGCCGGAAGGCGGGCAGCCGGCCCTCGTCGATCCAGCGCCGCATCAAACCCGGGTCGAGACCGTCGATGCCGAGGATGATCATCTTCCGCGACGGCCGGGCCCGGCCGAAGAGCCTGGGCGTGAGGCGGGCCGCGCCACCCAGGCCCAGCGCCGCCGAGGCGGCCAGTCCGGCCTTGAGGAATTCCCGGCGGCTGAGGGCCGCCCGTTCTTCAGGACTCATGGCTTCTCTTTCCGTTCTTTCATGGCCGGCGCGGCCGTGTCGATGAGGCTGCGGCCGTCCATATGGGCCGGCGGCGTCAGACCGAAGAGCTCCAGCACGGTCGGCGCGACATCCATGATCGAGGGATCGCCGCGCTTGAGCTTGAGGCTCGAGAACAGGACCCCCGGCACGAGCGCGGGATCGATGCAGTGATCGCCGCTCCAGCACTTGACGTTGTCCTCGAGGACGGCCCCGCCGACGACGCCGGTGACGCCGTCCCACGAGGCCCGGTAGCCCTCGTTGTAGCCGACGATGAGGTCCGGAGCGTTGTCCCGGTAAGGGCCGGCGTAGATCGCGTCGCGGTCGTAGACGTGCGTGATCGCGGCCGGACCGTTCGCTCCGTCCTTGAGGGCCAGGAGCTTGCGGCCGATCTCGGCCTTGAGGGCCGCCGCCTCAGCCCCCGGCTGGACCGTCCCGTGCGACTCCCGGCCCGACAGGTTGAGATAGAGGCCGCCCAGGCCGAGACCGTAGGCCTTGGTCCTCGTCCAATCGACGTCCTTGAACCATTCCCCGCTCCCTGTCTTGCCGGCAGCGAGGGCCAGGTAGCCGTTCTGATGGAGCCAGGCGTTGAGGTTGACGCCCCTGCGGAAGGCCTTGAACCCGTGGTCGGACATGACGAAGAGGACGCCCTTCTCGCCCAGGCCGGCGGCGACCCGGCCGACGAGATCGTCCATCTTCTTGTAGAGCTCCTCGATGACGGCGGCGCTCATCCGGGACGGCCCGACTTTGAGCGCCGGGTGCCCCTTGTCGAGGTAGCGGAAGAACATGTGCTGGATGCTGTCGGTCGTCTCGAAGACGACGGCCACGACGCCGCGCGGCGTCTTGGCCAAGGCATTCATCAGCATGGCCTCCCACTCCTGGTGGTTGGCATAGGTGAGCTCGAGGAAGGCCCGCTCGTCGAGGGCGCCCTCGTTGAGGGCCCAGGTGTCGTTCGCTTCGCCGAGGGTGATGAAGCGGCCGAGGAGCTTGGCGAGATAGACGGCATAGATGAAGGGGTGCGAGATCGGCAGAGCCGGCTTCTCCGGATCGATGTTGAGGGGCGTCACGTACATCTCGAACTTCGGCTCGAGCGAAGCGATGCGGAAGCGGCACGTGCCGCGGACCTTCACGCCCAGACCGGGCTTGAACGTGACCGGCGTCCAGGGGCTGAAGGTCTTCTCCTTGAGGAAGAAAGGCTTGTGGCCTTTTAGCGCGATGCGGGCCCCGCGGGCCTTGTGGTCGAGGGTGATGACGAGGGGCAGGCGGATCTCGGCCGGCTCCCGAAGCATGGAATTCTCGGGCCCGGAGAGATCGGTCCGGATGACGTCGCCCTCGCGGCGGACGAGAACGGCCACTCCGCCCTCGTGCTTGCGGACCTTGTCGGCGTCCTCGGTGAAGAAAGCGAACGTGCCCTGGCTGCCCTTGAGATCGGGGGCGCACATGCCGGACAGCATGTGGCCCTTGAACTTCTCCGGCGGGAAGGTGATCGGCACCCGCAGGACGGTGGACATGATGCCCTTCTCGCCGAGGATCTTCCAGAACGGGACGCTCTTGCGCAGGCCGCGGATCTCGGGCTTGCCGAGGGGCAGGAGGTACTTGCCGAGGCGGAGCGTCCGCTTGGCCTTGCCGATCCGGGCCGAGGACAGGTCGGGAAGATAGGTCCGCGGATCGCGGCTGAGGAAGTCGAAGATGTTGTGCTTGGACGGCTCCGCGCCGGTCATGAACGACGACCAGGCGACGGGCGAGATGGCCGGCGTCGTCGTCCTCAGCCGGGCATAGGCGCCGTCCTTCCTGAGGCGGGCCAGGTTCGGGAGCTTCCCCTCGGCCATGAACTTCTCGGCCAGCGTCGGCTCGAGCCCGTCGAGCCCGAGGATGACGACGCGCTCGACCAGGCCTTTCTTGTAGGCCCGCTGGCCGCGGAGGGCCTTCCAGACGAAACGGAAGGGCCAGGAGAGCAGAGAGAACACGGCCAGGAGGAAGGTCAGGAAGAAGATCAGGAACGACGAGAGGAAGGCGAACCCCGCCCCGGGCCCGATATAGGCGGCGAGAGGGGCGGCCAGGGCCAGGAGGATCGACGCGGCGGCGAGGGGGCCGTATCTCTTCATCAATAATTCTTCAGGATGACCGGGGCGACGTCGGCGATCTTGAGGTCCTCGCCGAGGTCTTCCGAGGCCCAAAAGAACGCGTCGTCCCAGGTGTGCATGCCCTGCAGCCCGGATCTCCCGAAGACGTCCTTCTTTCGGACGGAGCCTTTCATGTCGAAGCCCGGCTCGCCGACGACGATGAGGTCCGGCCCCTTGCCCGTCTGGGGCCCGGAGTAGATGCGCTCGGCCATGACGACCTCGCGGACGACCCGCCGGCCCTGGTACTCGAGCTTGCCCAGCTTGGCCGCGATATCCTCCTTGAGGGACCTGCGGGCGGTGCGGTCGACGGAGCCTTTGGGGAACTTGTTCCGGTAGTTGAGGTAGATCCGGTTGGGATCGAGGGCGAAGGCCCGGGAACGGCCGTGGATGTCCTCCAGGCTTTCCGGCTCGGCCTTGATGAACTTGAGGTAGCCGTTCTTCTCCAGCCAGGCGTTGAGATAGACCTCCTGCTCGATGCCGGTGAAGCCGTGGTCGGACATGATGTAGAAGCCGGCGTAGGTGCCGGTCAGCTTGTGATAGGCGGCCACGATCTTGCCGATCAGACGGTCGATCTGCCGGTAGAAATCGAGGAAGCTCTGGTGCGAGGGATGCGACGGGTCCTCGTAGGCCCTCCAGAGGAAATGGTGGAGCCGGTCGGTCCCGGTGACGACGTACTCGAAATAATCCCAGCCCTCTTCCCAGAAGAAGTTGAGGGCCTTCTGGCCGCCGGCCATGGTCTTGGCCAGCTCCTGCCACAGGACCTCCGGGCTCTCCCGGCACTTGAGGATGTCCACGTCGATCTGGTAGCCCATCTGCTCGAGAACCGCCCGGTAGCTCATCGGCCAGACGGCCTTGGCCAGCTCAAGGGCGACGAAACCGGAGATCAGGACGCCCTCGATCCTGCGCGCGGGGTAGGTCGACGGCTGGTTGATGACGACGCTCTTCTTGCCCTTGGCCCCGAGCCGTTCCCAGATGGTGGGGGCCTTGACGTCGAGGAAGTTCGGATAGCGGACGGCGTAGGATTTGGGCTTGAAGTCGGTGAAGCCGAAGATGCCGTGCGTGCCCGAGTTCGTGCCGGTCATGAAATCGGTCCAGGAGACCGAGGAGATCTCGGGCAGGCTGGCCTTCATGCGGTGGATGCGGCCGATGTCCATGAGCCGGGCCATGGTCGACATCACCCCGCGGCGGGCCAGCTCGACGACCATGCCGTAGGGCACGCCATCGAGCCCGATGACGCAGGCCCGATTGGTCTTACGGCGCTGGGGGGCGGCCACGATCGCTTCTCTCTCCGGAAATACCTATCCTAGCGCAAGTTACGGGCCCGGTCAACCGTTTTCGGTTGACTTCGGCCGTTGGAAGTCGTTAAATAAGAGGCTCAAAAAGAGGACCCATGACAGGATTCGAGAGGCTGCGGGCCCATCTGGTCCGGGAATATCGTCGAAAGACCCCCTCGAGCGGGCGCATCTTCCGCCGGGCGGAAAGGGTCATGATCGCCGGAGGCAGCCACACCATACGCCTCTTCCGCCCCTATCCCTTTTTCGCCGCCGGGGCGGAAGGGCCCCGCGTCCGGGACGTCGACGGCAACGACTACATCGACTACTGGCAGGGGCACTACGCCAACGTCCTGGGCCACAATCCCCGGCTCATCCGGCGCAGGATGGCGGCCTGCCTCGAGCGGGGCGCCCTCCACACGGGCTTCGAAGCCGGCTCTCAGATCGACCTGGCCGAGACCCTGATCCAGGGGCTCGGCGGCCGCGAGGCCAAGGTCCGCTTCACGACCTCCGGCACGCTGGCCACGATGTACGCGGTCATGATGGCCCAGGGCTTGACCGGCCGCGACCACGTCCTGAAGGTCGGCGGCGGCTGGCACGGCGCCTCGCCCTATCTGCTGAAGGGCGTCAAGTATCACGCCGGCGAGGGGTTCGAAGGCAGCGAGTCGGCCGGGCTGCTGGACGAGATCGTCCGGCGCACGTTGATCACCCGGTTCAACGACACGGCCGACCTCGAGCGGGTCATGGCCGAGCACGGCGGCCGCATCGCCTGCTTCATCGTCGAGCCTTTCCTCGGCGTCGGCGGCTTTCTCGCGGCCTCGAAGGACTACCTCGCCCTGGCCCGCCGGCTGACGTCCCGCCACGGCATCGTCCTCATCTTCGACGAGATCATCTCGGGCTATCGGTTCTGCCCCGGCGGCGTGCAGACGCTCTACGGCATCCGGCCGGACCTGACGACGCTGGGGAAGATCATCGGCGGCGGCCACGCCGTGGCCGCGGTCGTCGGACCCCGAGAGATGATGGAGGAGTGCGAGACGGGGCGCGGCGGCGGCAGCCGCGTCTACTTCGAGGGCGGCACGTTCTCGGCCCATAGCGAGTACATGCAGGCCGGCCTGGCCATGCTGGGCTACCTGGCGGGCCACGCGGCGGCCGTCTATCCGAAGATCGCCAAGGCCGGCGAGCGGCTTCGCCGCGGCATCGAGCGGATCTTCACCGAGGCCGGCGTCCCGGTCCGCACGACCGGGGACGGGAACGACGTCGTTCCCGGGAGCTCCCTCTTCATGGTCCATTTCCCGCGCCATCCCCGGATCGCCTACGACCGGCCGGAGGACATCCACGACGCCGACCGCTCGGACCTGGCCAAGCGCGAGAAGCTGCTCAAGCTGGCCCTCCTTGTCAACGGCGTGAATGTCGTCCACGGCGGCGGGGCGGTCTCGGCGGCCCACGGTCCGAGAGAGATCGAGGCCACGCTCGAGGCCTACGCCGCCGCCGCCAATCTCTTCAAGAAATATCTCGACTGAAGAAGGTACCTGAAGAAGGTACCTTCTTTCTCTTGGTCTTCAGGAAGTCTTCTTTGCCTCGAACCGGTAGGTCCCACTCCCTACGCTGAAGACCACTCGGTCCTTTTCGTCGCGCAGGAACGCGATCCCGGCGGCGGATTCGGCCGTCTGGCGCGGGGATCGCAAGGTCTTCCCGGATTCGGAGATCTCGGCTTCCGGCCAGAGCCGAGGCAGGTGCACCTCACCTGTGGCGCAGACGGGGATGCTGACCTCCAGAGTGAAGGCTTCGTCGCTTTTCCGCCAGGATACGGCGACCCTGCCGCGGACGGTCTCGACGGCGGCTTCGACGAAGGTGAGGTCGCCGAGGACGTGCGGCCGGACCCCGACGATCTCCCATCCCGACCGCAGCGGGGCCAGGCCGGCCAGCACTCGGTAGAACCAGCCGTCGATGCTGCCGAGCATGATGTGGTTCTGCGAGTTCATGGCCGGACCGGTCAGCTTCTCCCAGCGCTCCCAGAGCGTCGTGGCGCCTTCGGCCAGCATGTAGCCCCAGCCAGGATAGCTTTTCTGCGTCGCCACGCGCCAGGCCGTCTGCGCCTGCCCGATGCCGGTCAGGACGTCGAGAAGGAAGCGCGTCCCCAGGATGCCCGTATCGAGATGATAGTCCTGCTGCGGCACGACGCTCCGGAGGAGGCTCTCGACGACCTTGTCTTTCTTCTCGGCCGGGACCATGTCCAGGTAGAGCGGAAGGACATTGGAGGTCTGGTTCGGATAGGCGTCCACCGGACTGACGCGGATCGCCGCATATTGGTCCTGGCCGAGGTAGGCGTCATTGAACGCGTCTTTGATCGACCCGGCCAGCTCGGAGTAGCGGCGGGCGTCGTCGCCGCGGCCGAGGACCGAGGCCAGGCGGCCCAGGATGAGGACGTCATGGTAGTAATACCAGGTCGAGGTCAGGTCCACCGGCGTCTTCTTGGGCACGATGCCGCCCGGCGGGCACCAGTCCCCATACTTGCCGAGCGAGCGGATGAGGCCCTGGTCGGCGTTGCGGCCGAGGAAGGCAATGTAGCGCTCGAGGCTCGCATAATGGTCCTCGACGACGCGCCGGTCGCCGTAATGGTCCCAGAGGAGCTCGACCAGGGTGGGGTAGGCCGAGCTCCAAGCCGGATCGGCCGGGTAGAGCCGCGGGAGATAGGCCGGGGCGACATCGGGGAGGCTCCCGTCGTCCCGCTGGGCCAGGCGGATATCGTCGAGGAACTTCGCGTAGAAGGCGGCCATGTCGAAATTGAAGACCGCCTCCTCGGCCGAGAGGTGAGCGTCGCCGAGCCAGCCGTGGCGCTCGTCGCGCTGCGGACAGTCGGTGGGGATGCTCATCAGGTTCGAGAGCTGTCCCCAGACGACGGCCCGGTGAATGCGCTCGACGAGCCCGTTCGAGGCGCGGAGCTCGCCCGTCAGGGCGACGTCCGAGTGGACGAACAGGCCTTCGAGCGTTCCGGGGCCCGGCTCGCCGGGAAAGCCCGTCATCTCGACGTAGCGGAAGCCGTGATAGGTGAAACGGGGCTCGAAGGTCTCCGGGCCGCCGCCGCGGAGGATATAGACATCGGTGGCTTCCGCGTTCTCGTTCGGGCCGAGGTTGAGCGTCCCGTCGTCGTTGAGGAGCTCGGCATGGCGGAGACGGATCTCCGTGCCCGCCGGACCTTCCACCCGCAGGCGCGTCCAGCCCGAAAAATTCTGCCCGAAGTCGAAGATCCAGGCCTCGCTCCCCAGGCGCCGGACGGAGACGGGTGCGAGCGCCTCGCCGACTCGGACCGGAGGCATCATCTGCGAGGCCAGCGGATAGCCCGTCGCCGGCGCCGCGCTCGCCCAAGCCCGGTCGTCGAAGCCGGGCCGGTCCCATCCGTCGATGATGACGCGGGCGTCTGTGCGCTCGCCGAAATAGAGGCCGTTCTCGCGGATCGGGCCGTCCGACGTCTTCCAGCTCTCGTCCGCGGCGAAGACCTCGCGGCCGCCGCCTTCGTAGACGACCTCGATGCGGCAGGCCAGCTTGGGACCGTCGTAGCCGTAGCTCTTGATGTGCCGGCCGTTGCCGAGGATGACGCCGACCGCGTTCCGGTCCCGGACGAGCCGGGTCACGTCGTACGCGGCGTAAAGGGCTTTCTTCTTATAGTCCGTCCAGCCGGGATCGAGGACGCTCGTCCCGACCTTGACGCCGTTCAGCCGGAGCTCGTAGTGGCCGAGACCGGAGATGAAGATCAGGGCGAGCGCGACCGGGCCGTTCAGGCGGAACTCCCCCCGGAGGTAGATCGCGAAGGCCTGAAGGTCCTCCGGGCCGGGGTGGCCGAGGAGAACCGTGCCTCGGGGCCGGAACTCGGTGACGCTCCGCGGCCCGATCCAGCCGGCCTTCCAGTCTTCCGCTTTCATGAAGCCGGTCACGAAAGAGGCCGGCTCGCTCCAAGGGCTGGGCCGGCCCTCGCGGTCCCACCAGCGGACCCGCCAGAAATAGCGGGTGCCGCTCACGAGCGGACGGCCGCCGTAGGCGAGAGAAGGCGACCCTGAGGCCTCGAGGCGGCCCGAATCCCAGAGCTCGCCGACGCCGTCGCGCAGCGGGCCGATCGAGGAGGCGACGAGAACCTGATAGGCTTGCGGCCTCTCGTCCCGGACCGGGCTCTCGATGAGCCAGGAAAGACGCGGCGCGAGGTGGTCGACGCCGACGGGCTCGGAGAGGGACTCGCAGCGCAGACGGATGGGCGGACGGAGCGGCGCGCTCATCGAGCCCCGAGGCTCCCCCTGGTCACGGGGACCCTTGAGGCCCGGCCGGGGCGAAGGCCTGGGCCAGGAAATAATCCGCCACCTCGACGCCGTACTTGGACGGATCGAGCGGGCTCAGGATGGTCCGGAGGAACCGTCCCGTGGCCTCGTCCCGCTCGGCCAGGTC
>Ga0153915_10000973_pt1 | contig 26463 bp, 31 predicted proteins | sample Opewatmetagenome_2_FD_107003 | JGI IMG/M metagenome (GOLD analysis project Ga0153915, IMG submission 107003) | Freshwater wetland microbial communities from Ohio, USA - Open water 3 Core 3 Depth 3 metaG | ecosystem: Environmental > Aquatic > Freshwater > Wetlands | place: USA: Ohio, Lake Erie...
AGTTACTAAAGCAAAAAGCATCTTTCCTAATGATGATGCTCTTAAAAAAATGCTTTTCTTAGCTTACAGAGATTTATCTAAAAAATGGACTATGCAGGTGCAAAACTGGTCTATTGCTTTATCACATCTTTCCATTATTTTTGAGGAGAGATTTTCTAATGTTCTTTAATACAAAATATCATTTACACAAAATATTTTACAGACTCTTTAAAAATGTTTTCCAGATGTGTGGTTAATTCTTTATTTGAAGTATCGGTTGTTTAGCCAAGCCCACTTAATAGTTCTGTTACGGATGATATTATTCAATTATTTACAAAAAACGTCAGTAGCTAAATTTATTGTTCATATTTGATTTCTCGCACTCCTTTAGGTGTCTTAGCTATTTTCATTCAAATATATACCGCAGCTTTATGAAACTCTTTAATTATGTTAAAAATAGGATCTCCATCTTTTGATTGTAAAGTTATGTACACACCTTTTTCAATTGTTCGTTAACTAGGACAGTCTTACAATGTTAGCTTATTTTATCGTGTGTTATACTCGTACTATATTTCAATTATTAACATTAATCCCTACTTTCTATTTTCCAAAGTGTCATTTCCAAGTTTCAGTATAAGTTCTTTTAGACAATCCGCTCTTGATTTTTGAGTTGTTATTTCAATTTTGTCCATTGTAGAGTAATTTATAATATTAAAAGTCTGAAGTAATGCATCATACATCATTTTATTTACTTTCTCACCCATTAATTCCTTTTTTGATAAACTCCCACGAGATGTTATACGGTTCCATGAAGTCTGAAATGGTAAATGGCAATAAATCAGTTTGCAGATCCCTATTTCTTCCGAAATAGATGTAGCCAAACATCGAAAATCTTCAAATGAACAATTGTAATAGTATATCCATGATATTGTACTTATAATTGATCGATCTAAAATTAAATAATTATATTTTGAAATATTATCTCTCAGAATTTTTATTCGTTCATATTCTCTAGCGAATCTTAATAATATTTCTGTTCTGGGTGTTATTTCAGTTTCCTTATCTTTAATTGCAAAGGTAATATTTTTAATCACTTTATTGAAATCTCGTCCAATAATCAGTGATGAGTGGCCTTTTTCAGCTATATATTTCTGAAAATTTTGAATAAGAGTGGTTTTTCCAGAACCGTCATAACCTTCAAATAGCAAAACATTACTTTTCATACTATCCCTCTTCTGTAGATATATTTCCGTTTCGTATTATTTTTGTAAGATATAAAAATAATGGGCCGATTTGGATAATCCTGGATGATAGAATCGTAATTGATTATTAGATGAATATACTCTTTTAAATTCTACTATCCTGCCTAGACTATTAAGCATGGTAAGTAATTTATCACTAGAAGGGAAATAGTGACATATACCTTTCTCAAGACCTCGATCAAACATATAGCAATCTTTTTCTACAAATTCTCCAGAACCATAACGAGAATCTTCTCTACTCATAATTAACCCGATAGAATACCCTTTCTTTTTTAGCACCCTAATTGATTCTGAAATTGCTTTTTCAAATATTATTTTGGTCCCATGATTGAGTACACACCAACATATATTGAAATCATAACTTTCAGAGTCGAACAATAATTCATCCATTGAAACCAATTTTGTATTAGCATAATAACCGTTTAACAATAATAATGAGTTTGTCTTTAAAAGTGCTTCTCGAGAAAAATCAACCGATACTATTTCATAACCCTTTTTAACAGCAATTAGAGAGTGCCGACCAAATCCACAACCGATATCTATACCCCTGTTTCCTAATTTTCCATATTTACCATTTAAATATTCGACGACTTCAGTTTCAGGCTCTTTGTCCAATAATGAAAAAGGTGAGATTATTCTATCCCACTTTTGAGATTGCGTTAATAAAAAAGAATTCATTTATTATTACTTTCATAAAATTTAGTATTCATTAAACTTTGAAGATTTGGGACAATAACATCGACATAGTTCTGTCCATTTTCAATTACACATCTCAATCGTTCTTCTACAAGTACCGATTTCATACCTAAAATTGCTCCTCCAAGAATATCGGTTCTTATTTTATCCCCGACAATCACTGCTTGAGATGGGGGTGTTTCAAGAGCTCGTAATGCCATATTAAATATACGCGGGTCAGGTTTAAGAAATCCAACATCACATGAAAAAACAACCACATCAAAGCGATTAATTAATTGTAGTCTTTCAAGTATTAGACTACTAGTTGGAGGAGTATTTGAAACTAGTCCTAATTTAATTCCAGATGAGTGGAGCGAGTCTAGTATTTCCAAAGCAAAAGGTTTTAACACAGCATTTTCCACACTTTCATACCAAATTTGTTCAATTTTATTTTTAATTACTGGATTGTTTATAGGATTAACAGTGCTGTTGAATTTACTTATAAATTCCTGAATACTTTGTTTCGGATAACTATCACAGATTTTGTATACAATTGATCTTATATCATCCATACTTTTTGCATCGAGTAATTCTTGAAGTCTCCTTTCTTCATCATATTCATCAGGAATCGACATTAATGTATTGCCAAGATCGAATAACCATGCTTTCATTAATTTACTTTCACCTGATAATTGTTTTTATGTATTAATGAAACGAAGCGCATAACTCTGGATGTTGCATTTTTTATCAAGGATGTTGCATTTTCAATAGAGTCTTCTATTTTCATAGGGCCATCCGCAATTGATTCAACAGCATCGACACCATTATAGAAAATGTCCTCATGATCATGAGCAATAGATCCAACGACTGCCACAACTGGTAAATTGTATTTTTTTGCCTTAAGCGCAACGCCACATACAATTTTCCCTGTAGCCGTTCTATCGTCTATTTTCCCTTCACCTGTTATCACGATATTTGATCGAGATAAAAATTGGTCCAAATTTATATATCTATCTACAACATCTATACTATATAAAAGTTTTGCTCCAAAAAATGCGTAGAGAGATGAGGCAAGTCCTCCTGCTGCACCTGCACCAGGGACAAATGACATGTCTAACCTTTCATGTTTGTATATCATATTAACAAAATTTTTGACATTTTTGTGTAAAATTACTACTTGATCAGTGGTCGCTCCTTTTTGTGGCCCATAAATGATACTTGTGCCTTCAGGTCCGCAAAGGATACTAGTTAAATTACAAGCAACTGTAATTTCAACATTTTGTAATCTTTCTTTGGCAATTGTATAATCAATAAAAGCAATATCTATTAAATCTTTTCCAGTGAGACCACCTTTTAATTGACATCCATTTTCTGAATAGAAATTTACTCCTAATGCAGAAGCACATCCAATCCCACAATCATTTGTTCCACTATCCCCACATCCTATTATAATACTTTTAGCTCCAAGTTCAACCGCTGATAAGATAAGTTCCCCAACTCCAAAAGAAGATGTAAGTAAGGGGTTACGCAAATCAGGAGGGATTAAAGTTAGTCCAGCAGCTTGAGCACTTTCAATAATGGCGGTCTTACCGTCACCTAAAATACCAATATGTGCATTAACATAATCACCTAATGGTCCATGTACTCTTCTCATTATTAATTTTCCAGAAGTGACCTCAGTTAAAACTTTTGCAATTCCCGAACCACCATCTGAAAGAGGTCTAAGATAAATATTTGAGTTTGGAAGTACATCCAACACACCACATTGCATTGCATCAGCAACTTCAAATGCTGATAAACATTCCTTATAAGGCCAGGTGCAATAAGAATATTTAATTGATCCATAAAATCCTATAATAAATTACTTCTTACAAAACTATCAGCGTAATAAAAATCATTAGGTGTATTGATATTCCAAACAGGTATATCAACAATACGTGCATGAATATTGATACCAAGTTCTATTAAAACTTTCATAATTAATATCCAACCTGAATTATAAGGCTTAAAATTATTTGGTATTGTTTGTTCAGTTATATCTTGTCCAAGAAATAATCTAACCCTTTCTAAATCATCTTTTTTAAGTAGTAGAATTACTCTCTCAAAATGTGTATTTGTTTCCTTGATTATAATTTGCTGTAGCCTTTTTTCTTTTACAATGAATTCCCATTTTTTATGGCCTGGTTTAGGAAGATTGGCAAAAAGAACACAGTTTTGATTAATTTTAGAGTAATCATTTAATATTTCTTTAATTGCTATTGGTGGAATTAAAACATCAGAACTAAATCCTAGAAATGCCCTTGAGTTATCTTTTTCACATATTTCTAACATGGTCTCTATCATTGTTCTTTCTGGGAGTACTTGAAATTCAATATTTTCTAATGAAAAAAAAGATTTAATAATTTCAGCTTTATAATCTAAAGAAACAATTGGTACCTTTAAATTATATTTTTTCAAATTATTTAGAACATACCAAAGAATTGGTCTACCATCAACTGGCAACATTGGTTTAGGTAAATATTCTGTTCGAGGTCGAAGACGCATACCAAGTCCGCCTGCTAAAATTACTGGACGAATATCATCATAACTAGGATTCATTTTCACAAAGTAATTTCTTCACCAAAAGATAGAATTTGCACTTTTAGACCTAAATTACCTGCTTTTGTTTTAAATTCAATTGGGTTTACTCTATCCTTATCTTTAGGAGAATCATAATGCATTGGAATAATTAAATTGGGTTTCAACTCAGATGCAAAAACCAATGCGTCATCAATTCCCATTACAACACCTCTATTCGAAATTGGGACGAATAGAACATCTGTTTTTGTATAATTCGGCAATAGAGAAGGATCAATATATCTGGTATCACTAGAATGATAAAATGAAGAACTGTCAGCAGCAAAAACAATTCCAAAATTGATAATTGTTTCGTCACGAACTACGTGATCAGTTCTAATTATTTTGGCGATGAATCCATCTTCTGAAATATCGTCTCCAATTGAAACAACTTTAGAGACAATACCTTCTCGTGTAAGAATACCATTTATTTCCTTGTTAGTAAAAATAATTGAATCTTTTTTTAATAACATCGCTTTTAATATCTCAAGATCATAATGATCAGCATGTTTGTGAGTGATAAATATAACATCTGCAGATGGAAAAGATCCAATCGTATATTTATCTATATCTATGTTATATTTCCCTGGATCAATCAATATAGTTTTTCCAGAGTTTAATGTTATCAGAATTGTATTTTGCGCTAACTTTTTTATTTTCATTATGTATTTCCTCTACTTTTATAATCCATTCTTCATTTTGATAATGAATTTAGCATTATTAGAGAATTATGTCAAATAGTATATATGATAAAAAGTTCTGAATGTCTCCTATAATCTTTGCCAGAAGCGGGATTTCGATTTTTATAAATAACTGCCATTATAGACAAGAATTCCTTACTATAAATGTATTTACTAAATGTGATACTCTCTTAATATCTAAGAAAGTAGATAGGATAATCCTTATATTTTACTATATTTAGTTTCAGCTGTAATAGTTACGATATAATCTGACACTTCTGTTAAAAAAGTAATAAATTATAAATAACAGAAGGAGCAGAGAAATGAATCAGGAAGAAAAGATAATCAAGAACAAGCTGGGGTTGTTAGAGTTATCCACGCATCTGGGAAATGTAAGCAGAGCCTGTAAGATATTCGGGTATTCAAGGGACAGTTTCTACCGGTTTAAGAAGTTATACGAGGAAGGCGGAGAAGGAGCCCTCCAAGAAATAAGCAGAAAGAAGGCAAATGTAAAGAACCGTGTATCAGAGGAAATAGAAGAAACGGTAGTAAGGTTAGCCGTAGAATACCCCGCTTATGGTCAGGTAAGAATAGCCAATGAGATGAAGAAGCAGGGTCTGTTTATTTCCCCCGGAGGAGTAAGAAACGTATGGGTAAGGCATAATCTGGAAACATTTAAGAAAAGGTTGAATGTTTTAGAAGAAAAGATGGCCAGGGAGAACTTAATACTGACTGAGGCTCAGCTTATTGCCATGGAAAGGAGAAAAGAGAACAAAGAAGCATTCGGCGAGATAGAAACCGAGCACCCAGGCTATCTTGGAGCTCAGGATACGTATTATGTAGGCACATTGAAAGGAGTTGGCAGAATATATCAGCAGACATTTATTGATACATATAGCAAAGTTGCCTTTGCCAAGCTATACGACCGCAAGAATGCGTTAGTAGCTGCCGATCTTCTCAATGACCGTGTTATGCCCTTCTTTGAGAGCCATGGAATACCACTCTTGAGGGTGTTGACCGATAGAGGCACGGAATATTGCGGGAAGCGGGAATATCACGAATACGAGCTTTACCTCGCTATTGAGAACATCGATCACAGCAAAACGAAAGCCCGTCACCCTCAGACAAACGGCATTTGTGAACGCTTCCATAAAACGATCTTGAACGAATTTTACCAGATAGCTTTCAGAAAAAAAGTGTATAACACACTTGAAGATTTACAAAATGATCTCGATCTTTGGCTTAAGAGTTACAATGAGGAAAGACCACACAGCGGAAGATACTGTGATGGCAGAACACCTATGGAGACGTTTTTACAAACGAAATCTATTGCAGAGAACAAAATGTTTGGTTATAATCTGGCAGTTAATAATTAACTAACAATGGGAGTTGTCAGATTAAATGTTGACTACTACAAATAAAGGCTTTGTTTTCTTGAAGCCAAAAATGACAAAAACATTTATCTGATAGCATTACGGATGGATATAGCGATATTTTATTTTTTTTAAAACTGCATTTCCAAAATGGCTTTCGCGACTGCATCAAATTCACTTCAATTCTATTATGTTTTTTACAAGGACATAATAGTACAACCCACTTCACTAAATTGTTATTTCGAACAAGATATATATTATCCTTGATTGACTCTGGCACTTCTTGCATAGATTCGACAATAATTAATTTCGAATATTTTTTTATATATTTTTTATTTTTAATCCATCTAAATAATTTTTCGAAAATCATATTATTCTGGCCTCCAAGTAGTATCTAGTAATGGTTTAACATCACCTCTTCCTCTATAATAAGGATCGGCACAAAAACAATTTTGATTAAATGGCCGTTTATTGGATCTGATTGATAATTCATGATACTTAACTATTATTTCACTAGAATTGAAATCTTTACCCATATAACCAGTCAATTTATGCAAGAGCATCATTATTGCAGTCGAAGCGATGGTAGTCGTAAAAGGAATTACGGCTGGAGCTGTTTCTGCCAGTTCTGGTATATATCCTTCTTTCCTTCTTTTTTTAGCTTCTTCAGGGTAAAGTGCCTGCATATATTCATTATTGATATTTTCTGGATTTAATCGTTCTCTACAGAATAAACAAGCCTCACCTGCTAGTAATATTGTAACTCTTCCAGCAATTGCTTTAATTATTCCATTTCCCGAATCAATTTTAACACCCATATCAAAAACAGGAATCAGGTAATAGACGGATAAACGATTTAAAAGCGACCTTCCCCATTCGTCATCCGTACAACCGAAAATTATGTCACATTCTTTAAACTTTTCGGTTGAGGATTTAAATGTAATATCTTTATTGATAGTAACTAATTTTGTTTCTAATCCAATATTTTCTGACAAATCATTAATAATATCAACTTTCTTCCTATTTTCATCAGTAATTTTAGATCCATACAATCTGTTAATATTAGATTTTTCAAAATTTTGGCTATCAGCAATAATTAGTTTTCCAACACCTAACCTAATCAATTGTTCCGCAATTGATGAGCCAGTGCCACCAACTCCAACAATACCAATTGTAAGATTATTTAAAATTCTTTGAATATCCTTACCAAATGCCCGAACTTGCCGGTCATAAATCTCATCAAGTGAATCTTCAGGTTTTTGATTGTAAAAGAATCTAAATCTATCTCCGACTGTTCTAATTACTTTAACTGGTGTATATGTTCCATCTTCCAACCAAATTCGGGCAATAGACATTTCTGGTGACGAAAATATAATGCTACCATGTACTTCCTCTGAATGAATTCTGGTATATGCCGTTGAGAATAGTTTCTTTTCCTCCAAATCATCTTGTTGTGAATGCATCGGAACAGAATCGGGGTGCGAATGTATAAAAATAAAACATTGTTTTGTTTGATCTGCTTTTTTTAATGCACGGCTAACAGACAATGACGATATAATCATATGATTACTTGCTGCTTCTATTATTTCCTCAGGTATTAAAGGTAATATTTCTCTAATTAATAGCCTAGTCTCGTTCTCAGTTCTCGAAATACGACCTAATGCATACGCAGCTTGTTCAATTCCTGGAACTTTAAAAAGATACTCTGTTAAGGAATCGTAATCTTTATTTTCAAAAGTAATTGAGTAATCCATTTAATAACCTTTATTTATCTCATTTTTAACCGCAGTCAAAAACGATTTTAATGTGTCGATACCCGCTCTCCACTGACCATGCCTAGACCATCTTTGCCAAGATCTGCCTCCATAAGTTTCATGCTGATCTGCGGCTTGAGGCCAATTACCATTCAATAATTTAATATCTGGAATTGTCCAAAACATATCCAAGGGTGTATTAGGATAACCGGATGGAATAAGAACTAATAGATCAGCTTTTTGAGGATTAAACTTATCTGGTAAGGAATAATCTTTGATAATTAATAATATCCTATTTCCCTCATTTTGAAGTTCATAGGAAAAATCTTTTTCTTTAAGAAAATCTAGATCAACTTCGGGTAGAAGATTATCTTGATTATTAATTTCCTCTGCCATTTTTAGAAGTCCCTGGATTCAGGTTTTTCTGAACGGTATAAAAATGTTCCCCATTCTTTAATTCAATTGGATTACCGTCGCATGGAATAAAAGGATCGTCTCCCTTATCAAGAACTTCTAAAAACAAATCATATTTACTGCTATCGACTGCACCAAGGGTGTACAAAGCACTACCCGACGTTGGATTAGGTGACTTAAACATTCTTTTATCAATGTGAATTGTCACTTCATCGTGGTGTCCAGAAGCATGCTCATTTTTTTTATTTTCTTCCATATTTATATTATAAATAATCTTAACATATTAATCAACAACAAAATTGTTTTTTTAGATTATTTGCCACCCCCTAAATTTTAATCAATAGAATAATTATACTGATAAGTTTGTAGTATTTTCATTTTTACACTAAACAGTTGTAAACAAAGTAAAGTAGATATCCACAGCCCATTGATTTTATCCTCTCTAGGTGTATAGTATAAGTACTAACAGCACTACTCCTGTCCCTACGGGCAGGAGTAGTTTTTTATGCTATAATTTACTCATGAAAAAGGAGACTGTGGCAGTCTATATTGACGGAGGTAATACATATCGAAGACTAAAGGAGATGGAGATTCCAGAAGAGACTAAACGTTTTGATTTCTCAGCTTTTGTTGAGTATCTAGTTGGTGATAGGACTTTAATTTCTAAACGTTATTATATCGGCGTGGTACGTAATTTTGATAAATCAGAAAAAGGAGAAAATATGGCTCGAAGTCAACAAAAGCTATTGAGCAATCTGGAACTCGAGGGATTTACGGTCAAGCGAGGGAAAATTATGTATGATGGTGGAAGAATCCGTGAGAAAGGAGTAGATGTAAAATTTTCAGTAGATTTAGTAATAGGAGCAGTTGATAATCTTTACGATACTGCTATTGTGGTGAGTTCCGATACTGATTTGATTCCTGCAATTCAATATATCAAAAAAGCTAAAGATAAAACCGTTGAATATGTTGGCTTTGGGGTAAATCCTTCACATGGATTAATCAGTGAATCTTCTTTGTCTAGAACTTTCTCAAAGACTGATCTAATTAGGTTTCAAAGGGATACCCCCTCGCAGTAAACTATTTATCCTTTTCGGGCAAATTTCCCTATCTATTTTTAATTACATATGGGAGTATGCTTTTTGTATATGGATTATTCCACCTACAAACATATTTCCATCACATTAAGGCAGTTTAGAATAGAGAGAGGCTTAAGCCAACAAGAGGTAGCACATTTGTTACAATTGAAAAACAACACTTTGATTTCCAGATGGGAGAATGGGATATCTTTTCCTACTTTAATTAATCTTATTAAACTCTGTGGTGTATATAAAGTAACTCTTGCTGATTTTTTTGATTCCTTGACTTCTGACTCTTGGAGTAAGAATATATAAAAATTAAAAATTTTAACTTCTTGCTTTATGTTAACCAAAGAATATGTTCGGGAGAAATTATCCAATACAGAGGGCTTTGAGAATCTGAGCGACGAAAGAGCACAAAACATCATAGATTCTTCTTATCTCTTGGCTGAATTAGTAATTGAAGATTGGATAAAGAAACACAAAAAGAAAGAAATTTAAAAATGTGTTTTTAATTTTCGGTAGCTGGATATTCAAATTAAGTAAATTTTTTAAGCTCTGTAAAAAATCGGATCGAGTTAATTCCTGTGAGGATTACAAGTTGTTTAAAATATTTTCTACATATTTTATACTTTCTTCTATTATAGAAATTTCTTTGATTTTTTGGTTTTTGATTTTTTCAATTGCGGCTTTAACTTCTGACACATTTTCGATAATGATATCTGAAAAAGAATCTATAAATGGATGTACCCAATCTTTTACTTCTCTACCCTCAAAAGTTAAATTCAAACGCCTATGAAAACTATCTTTTGGTAAAACAGTAATAATCGGCTTACCGAAATATTTTGCGATAACCAATTCCATAGAAGTACCAGCTCCAAGTTTTTCTTCGGCATTTACTACAACTAAATCACTTTCTCTTATGTGTAAACATTCAGCACCTAAAAGTGCCTTTGAATCTCCCTCAAGTTTATAAAAATCGTTGGCATCCAACAATTTAGCACCATTTATTTGTTGAGAAATAATCCTAAAATACTCCTTTCTCCAATTAACATAGCTTTTTGCTTCTTTGTCTCCTTTTGGTACTGACCCCGCAAGATAGATTTTCATGATTAAATTATATCAAAATTAATGAAAAAGTCTTTAATTGATTGAAAATCGGGGTCATTAATTTGGCTAGAAAAAGATGTTATATTTTCCCCCTAGTTGCGGTTAACATATTCCACTATTACTAGCTGGATATTCATATTCAGCGAATTCTCTAAGTTCTGTGATGAATTGGTTCGAGCTGAGTCCGGTGGGGGTCACCAAATGGGATTTTGTACCACACAATAACTCTTTTATCCTTATAATCTCACATAATTTGCTGGTTCGATAACCTTTATTTCTGCTATAGTAGATTCCTTCGGGAAAAATCATTTTCTCGAACCGGGTTCTTTCAATTGATGTGGCTTTCAGCCATATATTTTTTAAATCACATATATATTTATAAGCAGATTCAAAAACGGCGGCTATATCAAAATTATCACAGGATAAATCCTGTCTTTCATTTTTAAGCTTAATTAATTCGTACTCTATATTTTCCTTTCTTTTTATAAACTCTTCTTTTGTATAAGAGCCGTCTTCCCTCATTTCATAAATACGTTGTTTTTTATCCTCAAGTTGAGCTATCCTATTAATATTCCTTTTCCTGTCCGAATAGTACTCATTTTTCTTTTGTTCCCATATTTCCTGAACAGCGACTTTGATAAACGCGAATGATTTTTTGTCCGGAATTATCTTTCCAAGATATTGGAGAAAATTGTTCTCCAATGTGCTTTTCGGAATCATTTTCCCATATGAAGGACAGGATTTGTTTTGACAATAATAATAAGCGTAAAAGCCTCCGTTTCCTTTTGAGAAAGCTCCTGTAAATGGTCTTAAACAATCTCCGCATAATACAAATCCCCGGAGGGGGAAATTAGGGTTGTCTTTCTTTCGAACTTTATGGTATGGTTTATATTTTCCTTCCCAAATCATCTTGATATTAAAATATTCTTCTTTTGTAATCATCGGCTTATGCAATCCCTCAATTTCCTTACCTGACCATTTATTATCTATTATGCCTGCATAAAACTTAAGGTTTTTTTCCAGTATTCTGTTGACCAACTGCGGACAGGGCTTTTTACCCATCTCAGTAACAAAACCAGTTTGATTTAACCAGTCAAGAATATTTTTCTGTGTATATGTACCAGAAGAGTACATTTTCAAAGCCTGCTGGATAATTGGAAATCTATTCTCATCCGGCGGATCAGCATCTGTTTTCTTCTCTCCATGTTTCTTATTTTGTAGACACTTATATCCAATGGGTGGTTTCCAGGGATAGATTCCCTGATTGATTCTTGCCATCATTCCATCTGTACATCTTTGTTTCCTTAAAGCATTGTCATATTCAGCGGCTCCGGCAAGAACTGTCTCAATAAATTTCTCAGCGGGTTTGTTTCCGATTGGCTCTGTGACAGAATACAAGGTAGTTCCATACCCCATTAATATTTTTCTAATGGAAAAATGATCCTCAGTATTTCTGGCAAATCGGTCGACTCTTAATACAATAAAGGCGGTAATACTATTCTTATTTTTCCTGCAATATTCAAGAGCTTCTAGAAACTTCTTTCTGTTTTTCAGGCTCAAATCTTTGGCTGATTCTCCTTCTTCTTTATATACTTCCACTACTTCAATTTGTCTCTGCTGACAGTACTTACGGCAAAGCTCCTCCTGAAATTCAAGAGAGGTCCCTTTTACCTGTTCATCGCTTGATACTCTTGTATATATAATCCCTTTCATTTTTGAATAAAATCTTTAAGTGATAATGCGGATTAAGATTTGCGTTTAAATTAATAACTTTAAAATCCTTTAAAGTAAAATTGAGTTATCCACTTACCATTCTGCACTTAAATATCTCGTGAATCTTTGACTGGTCGCTTATGTTCCCTTATCCATTTCTCAACAACTAACTCCGCTAACAAATAGGAGCTTTTTATGATATTTTCTATTCTTTCTTCAGAAATAGTAGAATCGTTTAGTATGTTTTTAATATAATCTGGAGTCAATTTCATAGGATTATATTTATAGTTTACTTATTTACCATCTGCCGGTAAGTTATGAGTATTTGCCATTTTGGAAAAGAATTAAATACAAAAAAGGAGAGCCTCAAATGACTCCCCTTAAGTTATTTAATTAAGCATAGCAACGGCACTGGTAAAGGCTTTCTTTTTAAGAGCCTCACCTGATCCGTACCACATTGATTTTAACCTTAAAGAACTGCTTTTTGATTTTAACCGGACATGATCCACATACTCTGTTACGCTGTTATAAGCTCCCCACAATGTTCCATGGGTCAATTCAGCGCCTACCCCAACTTCGCTCAATTCAACTATTTTCTCATGGATTTCTTTGGTGCGTTTATGGTGTAAGGTAAATATTGGCTCCGGAAATATCTGATTAAGGTATTGAGAAAACATTGTTGAATTTATCATTTTCTTACTCATACCAATGTAATACTGGCTCAGAATTTCAATCAGACGGTTACTTAATCCCAAAATCTCATGTGCTTGTTTCAGTTTTTCTTCCGCATTTGTAGTATGCCTGATATGTACTTCCTGTTCAGTACCCTGTAATGCAACTGAAAGAGTATTTTCACAAACCACACGAATAGGTGTTAGCTTAACCGTAACAGCGCTTGAGCCATCATGAGTGTTGGTGAGCAACAAAAAGGATTCGACTATATCATGCTGGTTAATTCGGATATAGTCAGGGAGCCTGGCTAAAATCCAGATTCTTTCACCTTTTCCCAAAGCTCCGGCAGTATGGTAAATTGCTTGCCCTTCGCCTACCAACGCGTCAAATGTATTAAAGGCATCATGGTTTTGTATGGGCTTATAACGAGAGCCTACAATGCCTAATACTTGCATTGTGTCTGTTCTGACAGTCGCGAAATGATCTGGTACCGGTATATTGTGTACGGGGATTCGCAAAGGCATTTTCTCAACCTGAAAGTTAAGATGAGCCGCCTGAAGGGCTTCTGAAGCTGTTGCGGGTTTATCAAGTTTCGTTCCCAATGCATGCCAGGGTGTCTCACCTACATACATCATTGACGGTACTCCATTAACAATATTTAAGTTATGACTCATATCTATTCTCCTTTAATTGTTTACAAATTAATGCCCTGCAAAAACAGGGCATTTTATGATATTTAATTAAGCAGCGTAAAGGGACTCTCCTATGGCAGAAGTAGCTTTGTTTTTCATTAAAGGACAGATGTCTGCATATTCACATTCCTTGCATATAAAGCTTTGATGGGGAATGAAAATACCTGCCTTGATTCCCTTCAATACCTCCTGTGCCGTATGCAGGAATCCCAAATGATCATTTTCATCTCTCTTAGTTTCAAGGACAACGATTTTAGGTTTCTTTCCTTTAACAAAATCGATAACCCGGATTCCTTTGGGCGGTTTGCGGTATAGAAGAGGGTAGGCATAGCTGTATGCCGTAAGTTGGAGTCTGGAATCAATATCGCTTGAGCTTAAGGTTGTAGCCGATGTTTTGTATTCCACAATCCAATCATCTTCCTCAATCAGATCAAAGTACCCTTCAAGCGCGATTTCCAAATCAGGACCTCCATCAGGTGAGCGTAATGGTACAGTAAACGGAATTTCACACCCTTTTATTTTAGGATGCTCTTCCTGAAAAAAGATCGTTAACATTTCTCTCCCTAAGTTTAAGAGGTTAGCTTCTTTTTCCCCTTCCTTAAAACGAATATTGACATCTATACGCTGGCTGTACCAGTCAGCATCAAATATTCTGTATAACTTTTCAAGGGTAATGGAGTTTCCTTTCATTCTCTCCTCATGGAACCACGCCAGAGTCGAATGAAGGGCACTCCCAAAAAGAAGAGCTGAGGGACGGAAGGGTTTTGGAAACATATCGATATACTGATATCGATACTTTAATCCACATTGGAGATAGAGATTGATTTGACTTGCTGACAAGTGATTTATCATTATTGCCCTCCTCTTTCTTCTTCGAGAAGGCGTTCAATCATTTTACTTGCCTCGAATTTTGAGATTTCCTTAAATGAAGTGGCGCCAAAAAGTTCTTTGAGCTTTTCGAATGCCTGGCCTCCTTCAAGCTGATAATTGGTAGCCACCAACCGGAAGAGGAGCCGTTTCTGAGGTTCGGTGACGGCATCGCCATTAGCTTTGCCGTTATTCTTCCCCTCAAATTTGGAAGAGCTTTCAGCTAGCGATTCTGTTTTAGTTTTTAAAGAAATCGCGATGTCGGTAAGTACCGCCTTAAAGAGTAAAATACCATTTGGGGTATAAACTTCGATTGTTTTTGCTTGCTGCATATCATTTTTCTCCTATTTAGTTGTGAAGAACTGTTTTAATTCTTCCCCTAAACAGGAAATGATATAAGTGAGGAATATTTTGTATTAGTGGCAATATCACCCCCCTTATTCCTTTATTAAATCAAGGCTATGATTTCTTAATATGGAAAATGAACAACATAATACACAACCGATCACCCCCATTGCTCTTACCAGTTGGCGTAACATTAGAAAGAAATTTGGGATTAAAGCAAAGAATAGACGGGGGCATATGTATATCATAGGCAAAACAGGAACCGGGAAATCGAGCCTCTTAGCTCAGATGGCTATTTCCGATATTGAACAGGGAAATGGCCTTGCAATCATAGACCCACATGGAGACCTGGCGGAAACCCTTTTATCTCACATTCCAAAAGAGAGGATTAAGGATGTTATATATTTCAATCCAAGCAATCAGGAATATCCTATTGCTTTTAATCCACTAGCCCATGTCCCTATTTCCTCCCATTACCTAATTGTCTCAGGGCTTTTATCTGTCTTCAAAAAAATATATTCTGAGTTTTGGGGACCAAGGCTGGAACATATTTTACGTTTTTCACTATATACTTTACTCGAATATCCGGAAGGTACATTACTTGATGTTACTCCTCTATTAACTAATGCTGATTTTAGAAAACATGTTTTATCATTCTGTACTCAGTCCCATATCCGCTCTTTTTGGGCAACGGAGTTTGATAAGTATTCCTCATATTTACGTTCGGAGGCGATAGCACCGATACTAAATAAAATGAGTCATTTTTTAACTAATCTCCCCTTGCAAAATATTGTGGGACAGGCAAAAAGCAGTTTTAAATTTAGAGAGATAATGGATCAGGGCAAGATTCTTATCGTGAACTTAGCAAAGGGTAAATTGGGAGAGGATAACAGCGCTCTTTTGGGTTCCATGATAACTACCATGATATTCTTAGCGGCTATGAGCAGAACAGATATTCCGGAATATAGGCGAAGACCGTTTTATTTTTTTGTTGATGAATTTCAGAGTTTTATGACTTCTTCCTTTGCCAATATTCTTTCAGAAGGGCGTAAATACGGAGTTAATTTAGTACTTGCCCACCAATATATAAAACAGCTTCCTGAACCCATTAGAGATGCGATATTCGGAAATGTGGGAACAATGATATCTTTTCGGATTGGTACTGATGACGCTCAATTCTTAGCAAGAGAGTTTGAACCTTCATTTACTGAACATGACTTGATTAATCTTGGTAATTACCATATTTGTATCAAGCTCATGATTGACGGGGTTACATCAGTTCCTTTTAGCGGTATTACAATTCCAATACCGGAGGTAATTATTTCATGTAAAGAAGAGATAATCCTTCATTCTCGAAATAAGTATTCAACCCAGAAGAATAAATTGGACATGCAAAAACATTCAAATGTTTACCAACATGAAGATACAAAGTCAAATCAAAGTTCACTTTTTAAATAATATCTAAAGAGTTAATTCCCTTATCCTGGTCTGAAGACCTATCTTTTTTTTATTACGATTTAATGGTTTCCAAATCAATAATGTAGTATTACAGCATAATAACTGAGCTAAAATTTATATACACAGTATTATTGACAATTGGAATTCCTTCTTTTATAAATGGAATAAAGGTCTGTTTATTAATTTAAATTACATTGAATTAGATTAGTATTTTTTTTAATTTTCAGTCGGTAAAGGGGACTAAATAAGAAATCCTGAATAAATTTATTTCTTGAATATTTTTGAAATGAGAATGGATTGGTGAAATCAATGATATACACATTATTTATTGAATCGCGAAAATAAAGTATTACTTTAATTATTGAAGTTCTTAATAAGGAATATTTAAATTTTGTTGAAATAAGGGGTGACAATGCCATATCTAAAAATATTTATTAAAAATTTTTTTATGTACATTGGTATTACAAGTGGTTTTGTAACTATTCTTTTAGCATTTGGATCAAAGACATTTAACAATTTCATTCAAGGAAGCGAACTGCCGTATTTTGTAACCTTAATACATATTAATATCATTCTTGCGCTTTTCACTATTTACAAGAGAAATAAGCTATCAATTATAATTGCCAATCAAATAAAAACAAATATTTATTTTGGAGATTTATTTAATAATAGTGGAATTATTGTTGTTCCAGTTAATGAATATTTTGATACGATAGTTGACGAACAAATAATATCTTCAAATACGCTGCATGGTTATTTTATCAAACACTATTTTGATGGAGCGCAGAATAACTTAAAGCAGCAAATATCTAGTAGCCTATCACATATTTCTCCAGTAGGAATAAATACTAATCGGAATCATGGGAACAAAAATAAATATGCTTTAGGAACGGTTGCAATAGTAAGCAAGGGGGAAAAAATATTTTATTTAGTTGCACTAACCAGATTTAATGATAATCAAAGAGCAGAAGTGAAAAAATCGGAATATCAAAGAGTGTTATGCGACTTATACGATTTTATTGAACAATACTCACAAGGTACAAAAGTTAGTCTTCCCTTAATCGGCAGTGGACATTCTGGGATTGATCTTTCTAAGCAAAAACTTCTCGAATTTATGCTATTTTCAATGACATTAAATGATAAAATGACTCTTATAAATGGATTAAATATTATTTTACATAAAAGCACTAAGAATGAAATAGATCTAAATAAAATAAAATACATTTATAACATCTAGGAGGTATAAAATGGCAAATAGAACTGGGAACTATACGGCTTTTTATGTTAAAGAGCCTTTTGGTGAAAACAATTTAGGAGCAAATTCGACAAAGGATTTTGTCTATTACAATCTTTTAAAGGCTTGGAAAGCTGATGATTCTTCTTTTCCCTTTATTGATTCTCATAATAAAAATTACAATGTTCGAGATGATAGTGATTGGGAAAAAACATTAAAACCAAGATTACATGACCGACTTAATGCGTCAAAAAATATTATACTATTTTTAAGCTCAATTACTGCAAACTCCAGAGCATTAAAAGAAGAAATAGACTTCGGGATAAATACTAATGGGCTGCCAATCATTGTTGTATATCCAGAATATAGCGAAAAAAGTGATATAATTAATTGTGAGACTAAAGCAATCAAAAAGCAGATAAAGGATTTATGGGATAATCTTCCAATATTTCGTGACTCTAAGGGAAAAGTACCAACATTACATATCCCCAATAAAAAGAATCTTATTGAAAAAGCATTAAATGACACTGATTTAATGATAAATACAAAATGTAAACCAGGTGAATTTTTTTATGAATGCTAACTTGCAGTAAACTTGCAATTCACCTTTTTATTGATTGTATCGCCCCAAAATGTGAACCAGCTGAAATTAAATTGTTTCATTATAAAGTTGATGGTTTTTTTAGAATGTTTGAAAAAATAACTTTTTTTCACTCCTCCCCAACATATATACATATCCCAGGAAGCCGGATACCTTCCCAGCGGGTGCCGGGTTCTCCTTTTATATTAACAATTATTAGAGTGTTTAGTTATTTAAGCTGCAAACTTTAATTTTACTGCCTACTACACATGCCAATTATGGAAAACAATACAATCAAACCGATAATTGAAAAAATAACCATACACCCGACATTTAATGTTTGCAAAAAACATCCTTCTTTTGCAATAACTTTTATTTCTTGTGGAGGTATTTGGGATTGCGGTGTTTTTTCATTTCTAAGATTATTATCAAGAAATTCACCACAATGTTTACATTTCTTTGCTTCTTCTAATATCTCTTCAGCGCAATAAGGGCATTTTTTCATCAATGGCATATTAACCTCAAAGTAAAAATGATAATTTATACGATTATACCTCTTCCCAGAATTTGGTTTTCTATCTTTAAAATAAATAAATTAAAACCGATATTCAATCCTCATAATATGACGCCTCATAAAGTTCCTAAGGACGCCTTGAAGTGCTTTAAGTGGTCAACTTAAAGCTATATCTTGCCCATATTTTTAACGAAACGGTTACTAAAGCCATTTTAAATGCTCATAGTGGAATTAATAACAATAGTCACTTAATTCTTCATTTCAGGCAATTTCTCCCCCCTATTATACTTCTGGTTATCCATTATACTTTTGCAAGTTCTTTCATAATCAGGGGATATTTAAATGTACAGTCCTAAGATTTCTGAAGAGCTTGTAATTGAGCTTTATCAGATCGCAAAACAGAAGAAGATTCACATGACAACCCTGGTAAATAATATTCTTAGTAAAGCCATATCTATATCTTTCTCAATCAAAGATAGAAAGCGCTATAAGCAATTACGAAGGAGTAAATCTATGGCTACAGAATATTAGAGGATATTTGTCATTCGTGAATATTTTTCAAGGAGATGAAAAACATCTCCTTTTTATTTTCGAAATTATTTTCTTCATTTAAATTCTTGGAAAAATTGTATTTTGATATAGCGCACAAAAATATTTTTGTAAAATTGAATTTATTTCCTTATACTTCAAACAAATTCTAAGGGAAATTATAGCAAATAAAAATTTAATAGGAGATAAATAGTAGTTTAATTAAAAATTTTGCGTAGTCTTTAGCTTCGTTCTCTACTGGAAACTGGTAATTTCAAAGATACAAGAACAAGCGAGAAGAGTGCGTCCAGGTTGGACGCGCTTTCTTATGTCTTTGTATCGGGCATACCAGTGCCTCAGTAGAGGATGTAATGAAAGTTGCGTCCTTTTTTATTTTAAACAATTATTAGGGTAAAAATGAAAAATCTAATAATTCTTATAATCAGACATAGAAGAACAATGGCAATTCTCAAAGTCCGGTTTCTAATAAATATATCAAACAATCAAAGGAGTACCCAATGAGAAAAACAATAACAGTTCTATTCGTCATCTTATTTTTCTGTTCATTTATGAGCGCGCAAAGCAGATTCAGTATTTCCCTCCAACCTATGGTTGCTAGTCCGACTGGCAGTTTTAGTAATGGCTACAATACAGGTTTGGGTGGCTTAATCACGATTGGAGTTCCTCTAAACGGTCAATTATCTGTAACTTTATCAGGGGGCGCTATTGCTTTTGGCATGACTCATGCCAACAAAACAATGGTAACGATACCAGTTACAGGTGGAATACGATATTATTTTATGAATGATAATGCCTCATTTAATCCATATGTTTTAGCAAATGCCGGTATATTCTTTTCAAGTGCCCCTGGGTATCAAAGTGAAAGCAACTTCGGATATGGTGCTGGCGGCGGTTTATTGGCGAAGATAAGCAGTAATATTTACTTTGATGCAACAGTAACCATCAATTCAATGACAACAAAGCAGTCATCAAGTAATTATCTTGGCCTGGCTGCTGGAATAAAGTTTGTGTTATAAAATATTATAAAACAAAAACAGGAGATGTTATGAAAAAAATTATTCATTTAATCCTTTTAATTCCGGCTACTTGCTTTATCGCAATTCTCTTAACTTCCTGTGGTTCCGCTAGTGCTGATGTGATTTTCAAACCTGAACTAAGTTACAGGTCTCCCAATCTTGATTTCACAAAAGTTCAAGCCGCCGCGATCATGCCCGTTAATTGTTATTCAAATGAAGTACCCGAAATAACCGCTCAAGTAAATGAAGGATTAGCATCTGAATTAAAACGTTCCCAAACTGCATGGAAAATACTCTCATATGATGAAGTTCTTCGAAAACTAAATGAAGCTGGATTTGGCAGAGGTTATCAGAATTACATAGCCGACTTAAACACTTTTGTCATGGCGGCAGGTATGACTCCAAATTTCACATCCGAGACATATAAGTTCTTCGATGATTTGAAAAAAGAGATGAACTTTCAGGCTATTCTTTTTACCAGTTATGGATATTCTACTGTAACAGTAATGGAACACAGCACAGTGAGTGCTCTCTTAGGTGGACCAAGTCAGGTAGCCGTTGAAAAGAAAAAGCTGAGTGTAACAGTAGTCCTTTATGATCTTTCAACTCGCCGCACCTGGTGGGTCTCTAAACTTTCCCTACAATGTGATAACAATTTCTCTAATTCGGAATTATCTAAAAAAGTCATTGAAGGAATTGCTAATTACTTCGGAAAGGGAGATTTAAGGCAACTATAAATTGAGAAATGAATAAAGGAAACAAAAAGCGAGTGCGACTCCTTGCTGAGAAGCAAGGAGTCCAGATTATTTTTAAGAGTTTTTATATATCGGTGAATACGTATGAAAAATTACTATAAAATATTAATAGTGATATTTATATTTTTTATTAGTTGTAAACAATTACCGCCCTTTAAGGGGAAACAGGATTTAGTTGGTTCCTGGCACTGTGAAAAAATTGAAATAACAACTCCAAGAGGTACAAATTTCGGCTTTCTGATGCGGAAATACGGTTTCGCAAATTTTTCCATATACCAAGATAGCTTATACTCATTTTCGATGAATATTTTACAGGATGTCGTATTGGAAAAGGAAATTTTAGGCGGTACCTATTCAAAAACAGTATTGCAAGCCGGTTACAAAAATACTCGAACCGGTTATTATCAGACAACAGATAGTAGTCTAATTTTATTTGATTTTAATAAAGTGAAAATCAATGAAGAAAGCTACTCCTTTTGTGAAAGAGTTTTGTTGACCACTTTCACTGATGAAGATAAAAGATTTTGGAAAATCTTCTGGAAAAAAGACAATTAAAATTATTTCAAATAATGAGGTTGATATGAAAACAAAAATAATTTCAGGAATATTGATTATCTGTGTTTCTTTTATGGTTTTTTATTCTTGCCAAAAAGACAACGGAAGTCCAACATCCCCTTCAAACTTTTCTGCCAAAGGTTCAGATTATTGCCCGTTCAACTCAGGGAATATAGTATATGTAAAAATTTCTGGAAGTTCGGCTATTTATGATTCTCTTGGGAACATCACTAGTACTACTCAAATAAGCAATCAGGCTTACAGTGGTTCATTAGGGACTTCGGCAATGGTAAATAACATGCTTTCATACCCCGTATATTATTACAACAGGAATAACAGCAGTACTCGAGCTGGGTATTTAACAAACAATAGCGGTGAAATAATCGGCTTTACCAATTCAAATAATGACCCGAATCTTACCCTCTTACCTGCAAATCTGACAATTGGTATGGAATGGATTGTTAATCCACAAAGTTCCACTAACGAACAGATTAAAGGGAAAATAATAGAAGCACTTGATAGTTATACCAACTCCACGGGTAACTCATATCAAAATGTCATCAACCTTAATTTGTCTCTTAAAGATTCCACTATCGCTACAAACATTATTACAGGCGGGTATGATAAAGAGTATGAGCGGATAATCTGTGATGCCAATCTTTATTTTGCAAAAGGGATCGGTATAGTCGGAGCAACGCTTAACAATTACGAACGAATACAAAAAGTTAATTATCGTTCTGGAACATATACATATAATTTTTATAAACGACAGCAAACAAATGGAGTATGCGGTGTTTCAAATTAACCTTTATTGAGATACAAGATAGTAACCAATATTAATGGTAACGCTTTCATACTGTAATGATAGACCTAAAGTTGAGAGTCAAAAGATTACGAAATTTAATAATGGGGGTATAACAAATACTTTAATTCCGATATTTAGAAAATATTATTTTCGACTTTTTAAATATGAAAATATTTTCATATCTTCATTATGCTTTTCAAAGGGCAGAAAATGAAAAACAATAATACAGATAATAAGTCAGTTGGTATTTGGATACGAGTTTCAACCGAAGATCAGGCACGGGGCGAAAGTCCCGAACATCATGAAAAACGTGCGCGATACTATGCTGAATCCAAAGGATGGACCGTAAAAGAAGTATATTTACTTGAGGCTGTTAGTGGAAAATCGGTTATGGATAACCCCGAAACGAAACGGATGCTTCATGATATTCGGACACAGAAAATCTCAGGCATTATTTTTTCAAAACTTGCGAGACTTGCAAGAAATACCAAGGAACTTTTAGAATTTGCGGAGATATTTCGTGAATGCAATGCTGATCTTATATCGCTTCAGGAATCAATAGATACTTCCACACCAGCCGGACGACTTTTTTACACTATGATTGCGGCAATGGCTCAATGGGAACGGGAAGAGATTGCAGATCGCGTTGCTGCTTCTGTTCCTATACGAGCCAAATTAGGAAAACCCCTAGGTGGACAAGCTCCTTTTGGATATCAATGGGTAGATAAAAAACTTATCCCTGATCCCAAAGAAGCGCCTATCCGCAAATTGATGTACGAGCTATTTACTGAGCACAAACGAAAAAGAACGGTTGCTAAGATTCTTAATGAATCAGGATACCGTACTCGCAATGGCTCAAAATTCACATATACTACAATACTTAGGCTATTACGTGATCCAAGCGCAAAAGGAGTCCGAAGAGCTAATTATACAAAAAGTACAGGAAACGGAAAGAAATGGGAATTCAAACCAGCATCCGAATGGATATTTATGGAAATCGAACCAATTGTACCTGAGGAAGTTTGGAATCGATGTAATTGGATATTGGACGAGCAACAAAAAACAAACCACCAGCCGACAAAAAAAGCCGTACACCTGTTTACTGGATTTCTCTACTGTGTATGTGGTACAAAAATGTATATTCTCTCAAATTCTCCTAAGTACACCTGCCAAAAATGTAAAAACAAAATTGGCGACATTGACTTAGAAGAAATATTCCATGAACAATTGAAAGGATTCCTTCTATCGCCAACTGAACTAATGCGGTATTTTGAATCAGCGGATCAGACTATTAAGGGAAAGGAAGAATTACTCTTGAATCTTCAAAATGAATCAATCAGAATGCAACAAGAAATGGATAAATTAGTAAGGCTTCATCTAAATGGTGAAATTCCTTCAGAAGGCTTTGGGAATCATTATAATCCATTTTTTGAACGAAATAAACAAATTGAGAACAAATTACCTGAATTACAAGCTGAAATCGACTTTCTGAAGATTCAATTCCTTTCCAGTGATGAAATACTTCGAGAAGCGAAGGACTTATATGAAAGATGGGAAAGCTTTATTCCAGACGAAAAACGCAAGATTATAGAGACCCTTACTGAAAAGATCATTGTCGATAAAAACGAAATTTCTTTTCAGCTCCAATACATTCCCTCACTTGATAAAATGGCTACAGATGAGCAACGAAACTTCAGGGATTCATAGCCGCGGCAAGCATAAAGTTTGCAGGAAATTCAAGCGTCATTTTGGATCGGCTGATTGTAACGCGCGAGTCTTCCAAAGGCTGGCGCAGCACTTCAAGAACATTCTTTTTAAATTCGGGCAGTTCATCAAGGAATAACACGCCATGATGAGCAAAAGAGACTTCCCCCGGACGCGGGAAAGAACCTCCCCCGATAAGCGCGGCATCGGAAACTGTATGGTGCGGACTGCGGAACGGGCGCTCGGTTATCAACGCTTTATTCTTTGAAAGAATACCCGCTACGGAATGTATTTTGGTGGTTTCAAGAGCTTCATCGAAGGTGAGGAGAGGCAGTATAGAAGGGAGCCTTTTGGCAAGCATTGTCTTTCCGGAACCAGGGGGGCCGATCATAAGAATATTATGCCCCCCCGCGGCTGCGATTTCCAAAGACCTTTTTACATTCTCCTGCCCTTTAACATCGGAAAAATCGAGATGATAAATATTTATCTCGGAAAATACTTCATTCAAATCAGTGTGAATAGTTTCAAATTCTTTTTCCCCTTTAAGAAGACCGATGACTTCATTTAGATTATGAAGGCCGTAAACATCAATTCCTTCAACAATCGAAGCTTCCTTGGCTGAATCGGCAGGCAGGATAATTTTTTTATATCCTTCTTTCTTAGCTTCAAAAGCAATCGGAAGCGCCCCTTTAATTTTACGCAGAGTGCCGTCTAAAGATAATTCGCCCAGAATTATATATTCATCGAGCGTTGATGATGAAAACTTTTCGGAAGCTGTAAGAACCCCTATTGCAATCGGAAGATCGAAAGAGCTTCCTTCTTTTTTTATATCCGCCGGCGCAAGGTTAACGGTAATTTTCCTCAATGGAAATTCAAACCCGGAGTTTTTAACTGCGGCGGTAACGCGGTCCCGGCTTTCTTTAACGGCATTATCGGGAAGCCCTACAATATTGAAAGCGGGCATCTGTTTATCGGAATGAGTTTCCACCTCAATAATGTAGGCGTCAATTCCGTACGTCGCGCTTGAAAATACTTTAGAAAACATCAGTTATTATTTTGTTAAAACCATTTTCTTAACCACCGAAGAGGAGGGAGTCTTAATCTCGTAAAAATAGAGCCCCGACGGAAGGGAAGAACCGTCGAAATTAAAAACATGAGTCCCCTGCGAAAGAGCGCCTTCAAAAAGTGTTTTAATCTTCTGGCCTACAAGATCATATACTATAATAGCAGCGTCTGCAGTTTCTGTCATTTCAACAGTGAACGAAGTCGAAGGATTAAAAGGATTGGGATAATTCTGGCTTAGTTTAACTTTTTCTTTCCTGGCGCTCTGCCCGACTTTTAAACTCGAAGAATAAATTTCCGCGCCGTCATAGTTAATCTGCTTAACCCTGTAGTAAGTCACCTTTCCGTATTCATCCCGTTTATCGGAATAGTAATACACTTTAGAAAGGTCTTCATCGGCTGTAGTCCTGAATATTTCATAGAAATTTATTCCGTCTGTTGATTTTTCAACTATGAAATTCTTAGGGGGCTGATTATCCCGGCTATACCATTCAACCGAGCAGTAACTTGAGAAAACCGATATATTTATTTCCGGCGCTCTTGAAATAATAGGAGCGTCGGACTGCACAATTCTGGTATGTGTTAATTCCGAAACTGTTACAGGGCCGGTTCCATCTGAAGTAATCTCGTCATTAAAAAGATTCTGATATAAAAGCTCCGACCTTTCCGAAGAATAGAATGAATACTGCCGGCCTGCAAAACATTTTTCAATATCCTCCTGAAAATTCCAAAGCCTAAGGTTTTTTACATACAAACCCGATTCAGAACTTTCATTCAGGAATGATAATTTTAACTCTTCCTCCTTAAACTGGAACGCAATACTATTTTCATAAATCATTCTGCCGTTTAAATAGAGCCTGATCCTGTTATTCACGAAATAAACCGCAAAGTGGTTCCAAGCATTTTTGCTTAAACTTAAACCGGAATAATAGGCTTTTGAAAAATCATTCAAATAAACAAAGCTGTTTTCGTTCAACCCGAGCGAGAAAATATTCCTGCC
>Ga0153915_10000974_pt1 | contig 26419 bp, 20 predicted proteins | sample Opewatmetagenome_2_FD_107003 | JGI IMG/M metagenome (GOLD analysis project Ga0153915, IMG submission 107003) | Freshwater wetland microbial communities from Ohio, USA - Open water 3 Core 3 Depth 3 metaG | ecosystem: Environmental > Aquatic > Freshwater > Wetlands | place: USA: Ohio, Lake Erie...
GGCCACAGAGGCGTGCCAAATATCCTTGCGTTCATCAGTTTTATTTTCGTTTCTTATATAGCCGAGATTGCCGTGAAAGGCCCACGCTCCAAGTTCCTGGGATGCGATCAGGAAAATATGGCCTCCGACAAGTCCCGCGCCAAGGCCTTTTTCGTAATCACCCGTGGGAAAACTGATTCCCGGTTTTAATGCCAGGCTGAAACCGCTTTTTTCCAATAACCGCATCTTCGTTTCCAGTGTGGCGTCGCCGATGCCTTTTTCATCATATACCGTTATTTCATTTACTTCCGCTTTCCCCCAGAGATAAGGCATGCTCAGAACAAGATCAACATTATCCGCAATTCCGTAGGACAGCGTTGCTGATGTCTGACCTCCCGTGCTATTGACAGACTCACTTTCCTCAGTTTCTTTGTCCCAATCGTACTGACCGTTCAATTCCATTTGAAATTTCCCTTTTCCCTGCGTTCCCGTATCATCGGTGATCAGGGGGTGTGCAGCCCAGGAAGGGCAGACGATGAGCAGCAGCGCAAAATATACAAGCCCGATTGAAAATCCTTTCCGCATCATTTTGAATCTCCCCGTGGTGTTATTAATTAAATATTAGTAACACATAAGTGTTACATGTATAAAATTCGTAGCACATAAATTAAATGTTTGTCAAGTTGTTTGTTGAAAGAAATTGATCATCGTGCGGGATTGTGTAGTGTGGTAAACACAACAGTAGAACGTCTGTTCATGTTTTTGACTTCTACCGCGGCTTTCCGTATAGTTTCCGGAGTTCGTCCTTTGCGATCATCAATCGTTCACGCAGTTCAGGCGACAATTTAGTGCCCGCCCGATTGATGTAAAACGTGAGCATGGACATTGCGGAGCGAAATGGTTCTGCCTTCCTTCTGTTGCTACGCTCGGCAGAATTCTTCAGGGACAGGGCTATTTGACGGGGGGCGTTCAGAGTGAAAACGCCGGGTTCAAGATCAAGGGCGCTGCTGTTTTTAGTCACTTCCTGTGACCATCGTTTACGATTCCGGGCAATCATGCTTAAATTCAATTCTGTATGGTTCTTCGGAAGGGTTTACTATCGACTCAAATAATCTATATTCCCAGATTGGACAGCATGGTGCAGAATCTATTGATAACTTCCACAAGATCAGGATGGGATACTTCAAATTCGCGAACCGATGTGTTTAAGCCTTCAATAGAAAGATTAATAAGCGCCGTACTCTTTTCATTGCGAGTGGCTTCGTGTGCGGATATTTCGGCAAATCCCGCTATGCTTTCCGCCTGCTCCCGGTGAGTTTTGGAAAGACCGGCAATTTCCGTCTTCAGGGATGCCATAAGGTTCAATAGCTCAGCCTTCTCACTATCTGTGATTTTGCTTTGTTTAAGACGCTCTTCAATTTTTTCCAGACGATCCTGAATCATTTTCATTCACCTTTATTAGTTATTAAAAACGTCATTGAACCCTTTCAAAGTGATTAAAATCATATGACGGACTGTATTTTATGTCAATTATAAACTAAGAACGAAGTATAAAATCCTTTAATCATTATAGGAGAGATATTTGAATGAATAATGTTCTTATATAATTATATAAAAATATCAATAACATACAATAATGGATACGACATGGGAAGGTGCAGTAAAAAATACTTGCATTTAAATACAAAAAAATAGATAATTGGTCCAATGGTAGTACCAATATTAGGGTGAAGAATAATGATACCGGAATTAGCTCCCGTCGAAAAAATGAAAGCCCCCGAACAGATTGCTGAAATGTTATTAAAATACATTTTACAGGGCGGAGTGCGTCCCGGAGATAAACTTCCTCCGGAACGAACACTTGCAGAACAACTAAATGTGACAAGGGCTACTTTGCGTGAAGCTCTTAAGAAGCTGGAGCAATTAAAGTTAATAGTTATCCATCAGGGCAAAGGCATCATTGTCGAGGATTTTCATAAAGCTTCAATAGATTTGATTTTTTCGCTACTGGTAATTGACGGTGAAATTGATCTCAAGATTCTGGAAAATATTCTGGAAGCGCGTGAATTATTCGGGACTGACGTGGCGAGAATGGCGGCCCGTCGTGCCGATAAAAACGACATCGAACAAATGAAAATCCTGATGGAAGAACTCGTGCAGACAACTGATCCGGGAAAATTGCAACAGATGGATTTCGAGTTTTTCCGGCTCCTCGCGCAGGCAAGCAGAAACATTGTTTATACTCTATTGATGAATACCATCAAAACAATTCATGACAAACATTTAAATCTTTTTTTACCGTTGTCCACCAGTCTGGACACAACACTGCAGCGGGAAATATTACAGGCCGTGATTGACGGAGATGAAGAAAAAGCGGCACAAAGCGCGCAAACTTTTCTGAAAGCCGGTATTGAATTACTTAAATTCCTAACGGCGGCCAGATAAATATAAACACATAAGGAGCACAGAATGCAGACCGCACGAAACCTTGATGATCACCCGATCGAACAAACTGAAAACCTGAATATTTTAAAAATACAGCGTACCTGTGTTCATGACGGTCCCGGTATCCGTACAACTATTTTCTTCAAAGGGTGTAAGCTGAGATGCTTATGGTGCCAGAATCCCGAGGCGTTGTCATTTGCTCCGGGAACAGAACCTGAAAGCAATTACTCGATTTCCGATATGATGGAAATTGTTTTGAGAGATAAGGATTATTATTTAAAAACAGGAGGCGGAGTGACCCTCAGCGGCGGCGATCCTCTATTACAGGATCCGCACAGTCTTGTCCTTTTGCTGGAATCACTATTAAAAGAAAATGTTCATATTGCCGTTGAAACTTCTCTTCATGTGCCATGGGAAAACATAGGAAGAGTTATGCCGTATATAGATTTGTTTTTGGTTGATTTGAAGGTTGTAGGCGATGACGATCTCCACAAAAAGCTCACAAAACAGGATAGTCTTTTAATACACAGCAATATTAAGAAACTGATTGATGCAAAAGCCAATATAAAGTTCCGCATGGTGATGGTACCGGGGTACAATGACGCAGAAGGTAATATCAAGGCGGCCGCTGATTTCCTGAAGTCCATCAATTACGATTCGATTGAACTGCTTAAATATCACAATATGTACGAGGACAAAGCCAAACATCTGGGTCTGGTGCGGGAATCATTGAATATAACGCCTGAGCAAAGTCTTGCCTCTGTAAAAAGTGCGGTCGAATTATTCAAAACCTTCGGAATCAAAACAGAATGCGTTGATCTTGATTCTTCCAGGAATAAAGCCGTCTTTACCAAACGTGTTTACGACATACAAAACGACATCAGGGAAAGTGATTATCATCTTTGTCTGGAAGTATCCAAACTTAAGACGGATTACTATAAGAAGAACGGGTTCAATAAACCGACTCATATACACAGGGCGGAGCGCCTCGATCATGTGCTGAAAAACAAGTCCGTTATTATCTATCCCAATGAACTGCTTGTCGGCAATTTTACTTCCAAAAGAGTCGGTGCTCAGATCTGGGAAGAACACTACGGCATTCTCTTCGCCTCCATTATCCATCAAATGCATAAACAGAAGCCGGTTGCTTTCAAATGCTCCTGGAAGGACAAACTTACTTTCTATTTTAAAATATTTCCCTTCTGGCAGAAGCATAGCCTTTTAACAAAGGCAAAACCGTCTCTAAAAATATTGATGCTGGACATGGCGCGATGCTCTGAAATAAATACGGGATTTAACAACAACATGGCGGCAATAGCGCATTTTATTGTAAATTTCGAACGCATGCTCGGGCTTGGCACCACCGGAATCATAAAAGAAATTGAAGCAAAGAAAAAAGAAAAACCTGAAAATAAGGATTTATATGACGGAGCAATTATCGCTCTGAAAGCATTGGAGGCTTTTGCTCAAAGATACGCGGATAAACTGTCAGACTTGAGCAAAAAAGAAAATGATCCGATGCGCCGCAAAGAAGTGGAAGAAATGGCACGTATCTGCACGCATGTTCCGAAAAATCCGGCCCGCACGTATCATGAGGCTTTGCAGTCCATGATGTTTCTGCAAATAGCTCTTTGCCAGGAATCATTTGAAAACGCGATATCCTTCGGGCGTCTCGATCAGATATTGTATCCTTACTATAAGAGAGACAAAGAAGCCGGACTGATTGATTATGAGAAAGCGAAAGAACTGCTGGCCTTGTTTGTTCTCAAGATGGACGAGGCGGTTCTGGCAAGCGACGGCGATACTTTTCTGAGAATGGGAAGACTCTTTGAAACGCAGTCTACCGATCAGGCCCTTACGTTCGGCGGTGTCGACAGAGAAGGTAAAGATGCCACCAATGATTTGACTTATATGCTGGTGGATATTTGCGAACTCCAGCCCCTGGCCGTAAATATGACGGCAAGAATCCATCAGGACAGTCCCTCAAAATATGTAGAAAGGCTCGCGGAAGTATATATCAACGGAGCGCCCATGCCGGAATTGTTTAATGATGATATTTACATTAAAACGCTGCAAAGGCATTATCCGACAAGCATTCAGAACGCGAGGGATTACGCTATTGTGGGATGCGTCGAACCCAAGGCTTCAGAAGATCATTTCGGCAATACCGATTGCGCCAATATGAATGTTGTCCTCCCGCTGCTACAGGCCCTGAAAGGCGAGGAAAATGACTTGTGGAACTTCGGCACTGTTGATCAACTGGAGAAATTAACAACCAAAGTGATTGAATACAACTTTCGCGGGGGCAATAAATTCTCCAAATTCGTGGCTTCAAAATACGACAAGGCACAGAAAAAGTTTAAGAAGAAGAGGGGACTTGCTGTCTATAATCCGCCCAAAGATATGGATGAACTTCTTAAACGCTATCAGACGCGCCTGAATCACCTGGCCTGCTCCATACTGGCCGATCATCAGAAAATAGAGAAAGCAATCTGCAAAAACTTTACCACGCCGCTGGCTTCTTCACTCTCCAAAGGCTGTATTGAAAGCGGAAAAGATGTGAACGAAGGAGGCTGCCAGTTCAACAGCAGCGGCATTCAGGCGGTTGGTATCACTGATGCCGCGGATTCACTGCACGCTATAAATGAAGTTGTCTACAAGAAAAAAATGTATTCGATTAATGACATTATCAACGCCATAGACAACGATTTCGAAGGAGAATATTATCAGAAAATCCAGGAATCGCTGCTTGCCGTGCCGAAAATGGGGCAGGATGAATCCAGTGAATCAATCAAATGGGTCAATAAAACACTGGAGATTTACTGTAACGCACTGAAACAGGTGCCGAACAGTCCGCGCGGGGGCATATACACAGCAGGTTATTATGCTCTGAATGTCAGTGATGTTTACGGAAAGAAAACTCCGTCCCTGCCTTCGGGAAGGCTCAAAGGGGTGCCTCTGGCAAACAGTATCGCCCCTCATTACGGAATGAAAATGGCTGATCTGCTTTCGTCATTGAATTCAGTGGCAGGCGTTGATTTTGAAAAGTACGCCCCCAACGGCACAACGGTTACCTTCACTATTGATTCGGCATTGTTTCATGGGTACGAAGGAGTGAAAAACCTTGCCGGCATATTCAGCACGTTTTTCAAAAAAGGCGGCATGCAGTTCCAGCCCAATGTTCTCAACAGGGAAATGCTGATTGACGCATACAACCATCCGGAAAAATATCCGTACCTGCTTGTGCGCGTTGCCGGTTATTGCGCTTACTTTAATCATCTTTCCGATGATTTAAAGAAAATTATCATTAACAGAACCTGTTATTCTTAACTTTTGGCGCTCGAAAGTGACAGGAATTACCTGCTATCTCCACTTTTCCCCAGATAGTGGAGATAGCAGGCTGGTTATTTCAGATTTGCGAGGTAATCCTTTGCCTCTTCAAGATCTTTAAAAATAATAATGTTTTTTCTGCCCGTAAAGGCCAGGATGCCTTTATAGATCACTTCTTTTAAGCCTTCTACACCATAAACCGCCGCAAATTTTATATACGGGTCATTTGCCTTTGTAAAATCCTTCAGGGCGGCGGTGATTGTCATATCAAAATGAGTATCTTTGACATTTACAAGTGCAAGTATCGAATTTAGAGGTTGAACGTGGATTATTAATTTGGCTTTTTCAATAAGGGCGACTACTTCCTCTGGTTTGATTTGTGAAAAATCTTCGTATAGTATCTTTACTCCCTTGTGCGTTATAAAGTCTACACCAGCCATATTCTCCCTCTTTTTCTGTCTTTTTATTTTATATTACTATACAGTTACAAATATAGGAAAGTACAGTTTTCATCTCAATGATTTTTAAAGCAAACATTACCGTTTGAAGTATCGCGTGAAAAGAATAAATAAACTTAACTATAAGCCTATTTATAAATAATTATGTCTCCGATAATGCTAACAGATTCTGGGTACCAGTTCTCCTGTGGGCAGATCAACAATTCGCTCGCCGCCTATTGATGTTTTGAGCACAACCCGCCCCTGAGCAGCTGCGCTTACACTGCCGATTATGGCGGCATTGCGGCCATATTGGTGTCCGTGCATGGCTGTTAAAACTGCGTTTGCGTCGGATGCAGGACAAAACAAAATCATTTTGCCTTCATTGGCAAGGAAAAGCGGATCGAGCCCCAGGATTTCGCATATTCCCCGGACGTTATCCTGCACAGGGATGTCACGTTCATTTATATCTATTCGTACATTTGCGCTTTTGGCGATTTCCGCAAGAATTGCGCCTAAACCGCCGCGCGTTGCATCTCGCATACAGTGAATGTTGGGACTGACCTTCAATATTCCGGCGATTAAGTCATTAAGCGGAGCGGAATCGGATAGAATCTCCGCTGTAAGCCCCAGATTTTCTCTGGTCTTCATTATAGCCGCGCCGTGATCGCCGATAGTGCCGTTTAAAATGATAATATCATCAGGCTGAATATTTTTTACAGCAAGCAATCCCGGATATTCCACCACTCCGATACCTGATGTGTTGATGAATATCCCATCGACGGCGCCGCGAGTAACCACTTTGGTATCGCCGGTTACTATATTTATATTTGCTTCGTCTGCAGCTTTTGCCATTGTCTTAATAATGGTTTCCAGTGACTCGAAAGGAAATCCTTCTTCAAGAATAAAGCCGCAACTCAGATAAAGAGGTTTCCCGCCGCAGACGGAAAGGTCGTTTACGGTGCCATGCACAGCCAGCGACCCTATATTGCCGCCGGGAAAGAAGATCGGGCTTACAACATATGAATCTGTTGTAAAACAAAATTTCTGATTTCCGATTGTCAGTACGGCGCTGTCTTCCAGCCTCTCCAGATAGGGATTTCTAAAATGAGGTAGAAAATACCCGGCAATGAGTTCATTTGATAATAGACCGCCACCGCCGTGTTCCAGAAGAATTTTATCGTATTTCATTTAATCTGCCTTTCGAAATTTTGTCATGCCTGATAGTTCTTATCGGGCATCCGGTGTTTTTCCTGATTCCCGCGTTCATTGCAATGACAGTTAAATAATGTTTATGTCAGTACTATTACGAAGTTCATATTAACCCATTTCTTTTTTTATCAGGCAGGCGGCAATAACTGCCTGTCCTAAAGAAACACCGCCGTCATTGGCCGGAACCTGCCTGTGGCAGTATACATCAAAACCGGCGCTCTTGAGTTTTTCTATACTGCCTTCCAGTAATATCTTGTTTTGAAAGCAACCGCCGCTTAGAACTACGCGTGTAATTCCTGTTGATTTGCGAATTTTATTCGCCATAACAGCAAAAGCATCAATTAGAGTCAGATGAAATGATGCAGCAATTTGCGTTTTTTCTTTTCCGGCATCCAGATCGGCGACAATGGCCCTGATCATGGCTCTGAAATCTATAATATTCGATTTGTCGTCGTCATGCAAGATGTCAAAAGGATAGGGTGATCCCGAAGTTCCTGCCGACAGAGCTTCCAATTCCATTGCTGCCTGGCCTTCAAAGCTGACCGTGCGGCGCAAACCGGTAAGCGCGGCGACACCATCAAACAAACGGCCTAATCCTGAGGACAACGGCGAATTGAGCCTGCTTTCGATCATCCTGTCCAGCGTTTCACAGCTATTTTGGTCGGGTGCCAGCTTTAATCGCAGAGCTATTTCTTTCCATGCTGGACCACAGGCTGTTTTGAGAAGACTTGACGCTATACGCCAGGGCTCGCGTATGGCTTTTTCACCGCCGGGCAAAACGATATATTGCAGATGACCGAAACGACTGAAGGAACTTTCATTGGCAATCAGAAATTCTCCGCCCCACGCATTGCCGTCAAGGCCATAACCTGTGCCATCCATGGCAAGTCCGATCACATCACCCTTGATTTGGTTTTCCGCCATGCAACTGACAATGTGGGCATGATGATGCTGAACTTGAATCACTCTGGCAGCAGGAAGACCCTCAGCTACCTGTGTGGAATAATATGCCGGATGATAATCGCAGGCGATAATCTGCGGATCTGATTCGGCTATTTTTTTCATTAAAGTGAGACTCTCGGAAAAGAAGTCACGCGCCTGCGGTGTTTCCAAATCTCCTATGTGGGGGCTGAGATAGGCAAAATTTCCCTTAAGAATGCATTGAGTTGTTTTCAGTTGAGGACCCAGCGCCAGTATTTCAGGCATTGTATCCTTAAGCGCAAGAGGCTGGGGAACCCAGCCGCGTGAACGTCTCATCAATTGGGGAATTCCTGCGGCAACAAAGGCAATGGAATCGTCGCAGCGCACCAGAATGTCGCGGTTATGCACCAGGAAATAATCGGCAATACCGTGCAGGCGGGCGACAGCTTCACGATTGCCCGTGCAGATAGGTTCGTCCACCTGATTGGCGCTGGTCATCACCAGAGCCGTGAAATTATTATTCAGCAGTAAATAGTGAAGCGGCGTATAGGGCAGCATAATGCCCAGGTTGGGAACGGACGGCGCAATAAAATATGAAATGAGATTACTATTTATTTTTTTCAGCAAAACAATCGGCCGCTGCACAGATGTAAGCAAAATCTCTTCTTCCTCACTGATTTCAGCAATGCGCTTTGCCTGGTCAATATCGCATGTCATAATCGCCAGAGGCTTTTCTTCGCGGTATTTACGCGAACGAAGTTTCTTTACGGCCTCGTCATTTGAAGCATCTACGCTTAAGTGGAATCCTCCCAGCCCTTTAATTGCAAGCACCTGACCGGAAGACAGCAGGTCAATGGCCGCATTGACCGGATCATCTGTGCTGATTATTGCGCCTTTCGCATCAAGCAATGTAATCTGCGGACCGCATACGGGGCAGGCATTGGGCTGGGCGTGAAATCGACGGTCTGCCGGATTGTTATATTCGGCAAGGCATTGCGGACACTGCTCGAAACAGGACATTGACGTGTTCGGCCGATCGTAAGGGATTGTGTTTATGATGGTCAGACGGGGACCGCAGTTTGTACAGTTAATGAACGGATAGCGAAAACGTCTGTCCGCGGGATCGAAAAGCTCTTTTAAACAATCATTACAGATTGCAGCATCTGGAGTGATGTGCACATCCGCTTGACCTTGCGTTGTGCTATCTATAATTTTAAAAGTGTCATCGCCTGAATTGTCTATTTCTGAAGAAGATATGTTTGTGATGCGGGCAAGCGGCGGAAGTTCCTGCAGGATGTTTTTATAAAAAGTATCGATGTTTTCCGGGAGGCCTTCAATCTCTGCAATAACGCCTTCAGGGGTGTTCTTCACAAAACCGGTTAAACTGTTTTTTACAGCCAGCCTGTATATAAAGGGCCGGAAACCGACCCCCTGCACTATACCGGAAAAAAGATAACGAACTCTTTTTCTGTTCACTTCATTATTTTTTAAATGCATCGATGCGTTGGGTTAGCCATGCTATCCAGTCATCAAGACCGGCTGCTGTCTTACAGGATACTTCAAATATTTTCAGATCCTTGTTCAAAGCCAGAGAGTCACGTCTGGCCTTCTCCAGATCAAAATCAACGTACTGCATCAAATCCATTTTATTGATCAGGAGCGCGGATGATTCCTGAAACATCAAAGGATATTTTGCCGGTTTATCCGCGCCTTCCGGTGTGCTCAGAAGCATGATTTTGACGTTTTCGCCGATTTTAAATTCCGCGGGACATACCAGATTGCCGACGTTTTCAATAATCAGCAAATCGATTTTGTTCAAATCAAATGTGGGCAAGGCTTCCCGGATCATGTTGCCGTCAATGTGGCAGGCCCCGCCGGTATTAATCTGCACAACGGGAATGCCCAGTTTGGCTATACGATCCGCATCGTAGGTATCCTGAATATCGCCTTCGATCACGCCGATACTGTATTTATTCTTAAGCGCCATTATTGTTCTTTCCACAAGCGATGTTTTTCCGGCTCCCGGTGAACTCATAAGATTGATGACATATAATTTATGACGGTCAAAGAGATCTCTGTTTTCAGCCGCTATGCGGTCATTGGCGTCAAGCACGTTTTTTACGACAGTTACCTTCAAAGTTTATACCTCCGTTAATAATATTTATAATGCGTGGAGCAAGTTCCTTCCGAAGAAACCATGCAGGGACCGACGGGATTCATCGGAGTACATATTTTTTTAAATAAAGGGCAATCCTGCGGTGCTTTAATGCCGCGTAATATATCACCGCAGCCACAGCCCTTGATTTCGGTGGATTTTATATCCGGCACGGGGAATTTAGTCAGTGTGTCAAAGGCTTCATATTCTTTGCGGAAAACCAGTCCGCTTGCGGGAATCGTTCCCAGGCCGCGCCATTCGGCGTCGGCAACCCGGAAAATAGATTGCAGAAAGTTCATGGCCTTTGTATTTCCTTCGGGTTTGACACCCCGGCTGTATTGAATAGCGACTTCCTTCCTGCCGCTGACTATCTGTTCCATAATCATCCAAATTCCTTCCAGAATGTCCACCGGTTCGAATCCGGTAATTACAGCAGCGCATCCCGCATCAGGAATCATTTGATAGGCGGCGCTGCCGATCATCGTGCTGACATGTCCGGGACATAGGAAAGCGTCAATTTTCAGGAGCGGATCGGCAATCAAAGCGTGAATTGCCGGAGGAACAATCTTATGCACGGAAAAAACGGAAAAATTATTGATTCCTTTTCTTCGGCAATTATCCACAGTTGCCGCAATAGTAGGAGCGGTTGTTTCAAAACCGATACCCATCATGATAATTTCTTTTTGAGGATTGGATTGGGAAAGCGCAATGCATTCATCAGCCGAAGAAACAACGCGGATATCAGCTCCCGCAGCGCGCTTTTTCTGTAAACTGTCGCTGCCGGTTCCGGGAACCCTCAGCATGTCGCCGAAAGTTGCGAAAATGACATTATTCATGCCGGCAAGATACAAGGCAATATCGACATCGCGAGTCGAAGTGACGCAAACGGGGCAGCCGGGGCCGGAGACGAGCCGGATGCTTTCGGGCAGAAGTTTGCGGATGCCGAAATGTCCTATGGCATAGGTATGGCTGCCGCAAATTTCCATAATAGTCACCGGACAGGAAATCTGACGGGAGGCATTTTCAATTTTAGTCAACAATCCCTCAACAAGAGCGGGATTGCGGTATTCGTCAATATATTTCATTGTCGATGAGTTCTTGCAAAAAATTAAGTTTTTCCTGGGCGGTGGCCACATCGATTTTGTGAATGGCGTAACCCGCATGACTGATGACGTAATCACCCACGTCTACCGGTTCGTCCACTATATCCAGGCAAACCTCTCGGCGTGTACCGCTGATATCAATAATTGCGTAGTTATCTTTATCGATAGAAATGATTATTCCTGGAAAACCAATGCACATAAAAAGTTCCTAATCTACATCCATTTCTAAAATTTGCAGTTCTTCTGTTCCGGCGGTTAGTATAACCTGTTCACCGCCGCATCCGGGACAACAGCCTGCGTGTGTTTTTATCTCTAAATCTTTTTGACAGGAAAAGCAATGGATGATGGCAGGCAATACCTTAAATTTCAGTTTAGCAAAATCCGCCACAGTTTCCTTTGCCTGTACTTCAAAAGCAAATTGCAGCGCCCTGGGTTCTACGCAGGAAAAGCGCCCATACGAAAGTAATACAGTGTTAACTTTTTTGAAGTTATCGCGTTTAGCGTAATCCTGAATAATATTTAAAATGGATTCCGCCAGATACAATTCATGCATTTTCTGTTTTTTCCAGTTTAACGTTCAATTTTTCCAGTTCCTGCAGCAATAACTTTTCCATGACCGGGAATTTATCGCGGATGAATGGAGTCATATCCAGATTCATATCGCCGTAATCCTTCGGAACTATGCAAAGAAATATCGTTTCGGGAGATTCATCCATCATTTCCGTTTTAAACAGGACATCGGAAAAAGTAACTTCATGGGCCGATGTCGGCGGCGGCATGTGAAGTTCCATTTCCTCCTTGTTGAAACGATATATGGATCCCGGTTCATCCTTTACTTTCAATACGTCAACAACGATCAGGGTTTTGCAACTACAGATTATATCCAGCAGTTTATAACCCAGAGTGCCTCCGTCAATTATTCGCACATCGTCCGTTGCGCGGTAACGCTTCGAAAACCAGTCCACGAAATGAACGCCGAAACCCTCATCGGCTAATAGAATATTGCCGATACCGAGTATTGTAACGAGATTTTTTTCTGACATATTACCTTCTAACTCAAATAGCCAAAAAAGGGGAGAATGATTTCTTCTCCCCTTTCCGGTGATTTTATATACTGATAACTTTAACTATACTACTCTTTTATTTTCTTAAAAATGTTTCCGCTGATCATTGATGATACAGTGCCTTTTTTAAGAATGGCATCGTACCAGAAAGCCATATAAATATGCACCACAATAAACAGAATAAAGAACCAGGTGAAAACGTGGTGAATATAACGAACAATGGCCAAACCGCCTAATAATCTCTCTACCGGCCTTAATATTTTATAGGCGATGGCAGTGAATCCGGCGTGATACCCCGCTCCCATCAGGATCAGGCCTGTTATCACAATGACAAAGACCATGAACATCAATCCCGTATAAGCCAGTGACTGCATCGGTCCATAAAGCGTTTTATAGTCCGGACCTTTTTTGTCGATGAGCAGATAAAACTTGATCTGATCAATCGTCATCTTGATATCCGTCCAGGCGAAGAAATCTTTCCAATCCGCGTGGAAGCGTGAGAAAAAGGCCAGATATACCCTCCAGAAAAACAGAAAGACCAGAAATACTCCAAAGAGAATATGCACAAAGCGCACATTGCCCATTAAAAATTTTCCTACTGTTTCCCCTTTGGATACCGTAAATGGATCAGCAATATAGAAACCGGTAACAATCAGGATAAAGATCGAGAGCGCCATGAACCAGTGATTAATCCGCATAGCCACAGACCACTCTTTTTCGCTAGTGAATTTTTCCACGGTAACCTCCTTATTGCTTACGCCACTTTGAATTTTTTAATCTCTTTTGTCTTCGGATCAATGATATGAACTGCGCACGCCATACAAGGATCGAAAGAATGGATGGTTCTGATAATTTCCAGCGGCTGATCAACTTTCGCCAGCCTGGTACCGATCAGGGATTCCTCATAAGGACCGCGAACGCCTGCCTTGTCACGGGGAGAACAGTTCCATGTTGAAGGAACAACAGCCTGATAATTGGAAATAACGCCCTTTTCAATCTTGATCCAGTGTCCCAGGGCGCCGCGAGGAGGTTCCGTCATGCCGCGACCCTGAGCAGGTTTCTTGGGAACATCGCAACGTGTCCACGTGCGGGTGTCACCCTTCTTGATGTTGGCGATCAATTCATTGACCCATCCTTCGGTATTGTCCGCAACAAGCTTGGTTTCCAGCGCACGGGCGGCTGTTCTGCCTAGCGTAGAGAAAAGAACTGTAGCGGGCAGTCCGGTTGCTTTCAGGGTGGAATCAACAAGACCCTTGATTGCTTTATCTCCCGCAGCATAACCGACAACCATGCGGGCCAGAGGGCCTACTTCATATGGTTTGCCGTCATAACGGGGAGCTTTGCACCAGCTGTATTTCGCATCTCCCTTGAGATTTCCGGCCTTGTCATAGCCTGTGTAATTAGGCTCGGTCGTGCCATCATAAGGATGCTGAGGCTCTTTGCCCGTATACCAGGAATGGGTTGCTTCTTCGGTGATCTTCTTTTCATCGAGCGGCAATACCTTCGCGAGATTTCTGTCTTTGACAATTCCTCGCGGGAAGAGCAGTTTGTCCCAGTTGTCATCCAGCGGGAATCCGCCGTAGGCGAGGTAATTCTTGACGCCGCCGCCGATACCTTTCAGGCCTTCATCCTTATAATAGTGTGCGGCCAGAAGAACATCGGGAATGTAAGCGGTTTCCATGAAATTCTTTATTTCTTTAAAGCGGAACAGGTATTGTCCCATACGTTCGGCGTCGAATAAATCCATGCCGGATGTTATACCGCCGACAACCAGTGACTGCGGATGGGGATTCTTGCCGCCTAGTATGGCCATCATCTGCGCGCCGACTTTCGAAACGGCCAGTGCGTCCAGATAATGTGACAGGATGATCAGGTTGGCTTCCGGGGGCAGCTTGTATGAAGGGTTTCCCCAGTAAGCGTTGGCAAACGGTCCGAGACGGCCTGATTTTACAAATTTGGTGACTCTGTCCTGAACTGCTTTATAGTGTGTTGCCGAACAGTTATAGGGATTGGGGCAGTACGCGCGGGCCATTTCCACAGCCTTTGACGGATTGGCTGAAAGGGCGCTGACTACATCCACCCAGTCCAAACCGTGCAGATGATAGAAATGCATTATGTGATCGTACATATACTGCGCCGAATTAATCAGGTTACGGGCGATTCTGGCATTGGGCGGCGGCTTAATGCCAAAGGCATCTTCGCAGGCCAGGATGGCGGCTTCGTAATGCGCGAACGTACAAACGCCGCAGAAACGCTGAACCATCAAACCGGCATCGCGGGGATCGCGGCCTTTTAATATTGTTTCAATACCGCGCCAGAGAGTGATACTGCTCCATGCATCTTTGATAACGTTGTTGTTATCAACCTCCACTTCTATTCTCAAATGTCCTTCAATCCTGGTGATCGGATCGACAATAATTCGTTTAGTCATATTTATTTATCTCCTTTATGTCGGATTCCGCTGGCTACCGCATGGGCGGCAACTCCGGCTACGGCTACACCGGTCAAAGCAATTCCAATGTTGTCAACGGTTCTTTCACCGCCGCCGTAAGTTTTTTCGTCAAGCGGTTTTTCCAACGGCGCCATGGTATCCCAGAAATTGGGTTCTGTGCAGCCAATGCAACCGTGACCAGCCATTATCGGCCAGGAAATTCCGTCATTGAAGCGTACTTTTGCGCAATTGGCGTAAGTGTAAGGACCCTTGCAGCCGACTTTGTAGAGACACCATCCTTTGAGAGCTCCCTTGTCGCCCCATTCTTCAACGAATTCGGAAGCGTCATAATGCGGCCTTCTTTCACAGAAGTCGTGAATACGTTTTCCGTAAGCCCAGAGAGGTCTTCCCAGGCCATCAACAGGGGGCAGAGCGCCGAACATCAGGAAATGCAGTAATGTTCCGGTGAAGTTTACGGCATTCGGAGGACAACCGGCAATATTTACTGTGGAAACGCCGATGGCTTTTTTAATGCCGACTGCATCCGTCGGATTGGGCTTGGCTGTGGGAACATTTCCAAAGGCTGAGCAGGATCCGATACAAACGACAGCCGCCGCTTTGGAGGCAACTTCTTTTGCAACCTGGATGCCGGTTTTTCCCTTGGGACCAAGAGTCAGATACTTGCCGTTAAGACCGCGGGGCAGAGCGCCTTCGATAACGCAAATAAATTTTTTGTCAAAAGTTTTGACTGCGTCTTCCAGGTTCTTTTCCGCCTGATAACCGGAGGCGGCCATCAGTGTTTCATGATATTCCAGAGATATGGTTTCGAGCAGGATGTCATCAACATTCGGATACGATGAACGCAGGAATGCTTCTGAGCAACCGGTGCATTCGGCAAAATGCAACCATACTACGGGAAGACGGCTGAAGTTTTCCGCCGCCTTGGCGACCATAGGTCTGAAAATTGGCGGCAGCATCAACGCCGCAGTCATCGCCGATGTCCATTTAACAAAATCTCGTCGGCTAAATCCTCGTTCCTTTAACAGTTCGTGCAAATCTTCCTTCGGCTCGGGAAGATTTCTTTCCACCTCTTCCATGTGAAGTTGACAATGCTTCATTAGATCTTTGTATTGCTTGTCAATCATCTTTTTATATTCGGAATTATTTCCTTTTGCCATACTTCCCCCTTTCAATATTTTAGGCTGTTCCAATTACATAAAACAAGCCACTTGATAACAAAAAACACTCTGTATGTTACATATAACATCATATGTCATTATTGACTATCAGTCAAGTTGAAAAATGAAAAATTTTATTTTTTGGTCACATGTTTCAAGAGATCAATTTCTGTACTCCAATCGAAAATACCTTATGTTTTTATATTGTTATAATATTATTCTATTTTAACTTCCTTAAGAAGCATATTAATAATGACTGACATCCATTATAAAAAAAATAATGTTTGTGAAGATAAATGTTATACGGATTATTCTGTAACGGAATGCTGAAAGTGTTATATTGATGCTGACGGTTTTTTTTTGATACACATCGACACGGCATCTAAATTTTTGTCTGCATTATTTCCTTTGACATTTAGCACACTTATTTGTATTATTTTACTGTCAATAGGGAAGTTTCTAAAAAATATTGATGGATTCATATGGATTTGATTAGAAACCATCAAATTATCATCGCAGTAAATAGTTAACGTTCAAATCATCAATCATTACAAAATGCAGTGGCGACCCTATGAAGGATAAATCACTTCAGACATTAATTGTTGATGATTCGGAAGATGATGTGTTGCTCATAGTCCGTGAGCTTAAAAGAGGCGGATACGGTCCGGTATACGAACGGGTAGAAACTGCCGACGCAATGAAAAAAGCCCTTGAAGATAAACAATGGGACATCATCCTTTGCGATTATAAGATGCCCAATTTCAGTGCTCCTTCGGCCATTTCCTTACTAAAAAAAACAAATATTGATATTCCTGTTATCATTATATCAGGGGCTATCGGCGAAGAAACAGCCGTAGAATGCATGCGTCTGGGTGCGCGGGATTATATCATGAAGGGCAATTTCTCCCGTCTTTGTCCGGCCATAGCCAGAGAATTGGAAGAAGCAAAAGTCAGAAACAGGCAAAAGCAGGCGGAAGAAGCGTTGCTGAAAAGTGAGAGACTCTTTAAGGAAATTACAGAAAACTCTTCAGATATTCTCATCATTACGGATAAAAAAGGAGACATAAAGTATTCCAGCCGTTCCGTTGAACGTTTTACCGGATACAAACCTGAAGAAATAATGGGTCGAAGTGCTTTCACCTTCATTCATCCGGATGATCTTGAACGTGCTATCAATGATTATTGCAAGGCTATCCTTGAAAAGGAAAATATAGTTATCCATAATGGATTCCGCATAGTGCATAAAAATGGCTCGGAAATTTATATGGATGGGCTGGGGAAAAATCTCCTTAATAATCCGGATATTGCCGGTTTTGTCATGAATATTCGCGATATTACCGAGCACAAACGCGCTGATGAGAAACTACAGCAGGAGCAGGAGCGTTTCCGGGCTCTTGCGGAACTGTCCCCTGATATTATTCTTCTCGTTGATAGGGAAGGAATTATCATCTATGAAAATCCTGCTTTAGAAAAAATTTTAGGATACAAAGTTGAAGAAAGAATTGGCAGGAATATGTTTGAAAATGTTCATCCCGATGATTTGAATCCTTTGACCGAGGCTTTCCGTATAGTGATACGAGATCAGGATTCCCCTGCTCAAAAATCTGAAGTACGCATTCGTCACAGTGATGGAAGCTGGCGTACTTTTGAAATTGCGGCAAGCAATCTAAAACGTGGCAATGTTTTTGCATTGATTATTAATCTTCACGATATCACTGCGCGTAAGAAGGCTGAAGATGCTTTGAAAGCAAGCAAGCGGAAATACCGGGAACTGAGCTTGATCGACGATCTTACTCAGCTTTTCAATTCCAGAAATTTTTACGCTCAGCTTAAAAAAGAAATTGAGCGTTCTAACCGCTACGGAAATCCTTTGACCCTTCTATTGCTTGATATTGACAAATTCAAGGAATTCAACGACACATACGGACATGTTGAGGGAGATTATGTGTTGACGCGACTTGGTCAGGTAATTAAACGATGCCTGCGTGAGACTGATTCCGCCTATCGTTACGGCGGTGAGGAATTTACAGTCATGCTGCCGATGACCACAGGAGAGGATGGAATTATAACAGCGAAAAGAATCCAAACGGAATTAAGTAAAGAGTCTTTTTCGCCGGTTTCGGGTCAAAAAGTTTATATGACGGTTAGTATGGGCGTTTCGCAGTATAAGCCGCAGGAAGAGATAAAAGTGTTTGTTCAACGGGTTGATCAACTCATGTATAAGGTAAAGAAAAAAGAAAGAGGCAAAATTTGTTCTGATAATGGAAATATTCAATAAAAATATAGTCGGAAAAATGTGCCGATCAGTTATCCTGTGCGGTGTATCTGTTTTTATATCTTTTGTTGATTTCATTTTGGAAACATTTTTTCTGATTTTTTCGGGTATTGTCCCCGGATTAATCCCCCGGATTTCAATTCAAGATTTCCTTGACATAAAAGCGTGGCTATCCTAGACTTACTTCACGTGAAAGTAAGTTCTAATGTGTTTTTTCCTGTGAAGATTAAATTTGATGGAAAGTCCTTTTCGATTAAAAACGGACCAGAGGGAGTTTTCAATGAACGAGTTCGACAAAAGAAAATACATCAGGTATCCTCTTGAGCCAAACGAGCTTGCCACTATTTATTATCTGGACGATGATACTAAAAAGACTGGACAGCGCGTGGGGCTGGGAAAGGACGAAAGTTTTAAGGGATGCTGTGTAGTTTTTGTTGGTGAAATAAGTCTAAAAGAGGGGCAGGAAGTGCTTTACGAGTGCGGCACTCTTATCAAAGTAAAAGCCAGAGTAGCCTGGATTAAAAAGATGGAAGACCAGATCACCAAGATAGGATTTTCCATAATCGAATAAAATCTTTTATGCCATAAAGCTGTTTTGATAATATGAAGGCATTTAGTTTGTTCTTTAAATTAAAGAAAACGGTGTGCAGCAATAGTTCAAGAATGCATTGAAGCTTGTAAATCGGAAGCGGAATCATCTAATCCTGAAAATAATCAAGTTGTAAAATAATTGTGTGAACAGTAATTAATAAATTTCAAACGGTAATTCTCGCCTTAAAATCAAAAGCCAAATATAGCAAGAAAATCATTACACTACTTTTCAGGATATTTCAGAAATTCAGTCTTTCTATTAATTTAATTAATGACTCCCGTATTGGATGGATTCGCCGGTATTTTATGTTTCGGACCCAGATTAGACGGCTTAAAACTCGCTTGTTTAACGGTGAATTGAACTTCCTTTTCGTTATTGGTCAAATTACCTTCGGAATTGGACATTGGTGCTGCTGACATAGGTTTATTGCCGGGCCAGATAATGGCCCTGATAGTATAATTTCCCGAGGAGAGTTTTATTACTTTTGTTGATGTATAAGTGAAGACTTGGCCTGCCGCCAATTCCGGCATGGAGACACCATGCTCCGCGCTGTTATACATGGGGATACCGAATGCCTGTAAGGCTTTTTCATCGCCATGAAGAAACAGAGTTACAGCCCGGTTTTTGGCCTTGCCGATATTTTTGACCTCTATAGTTAATGTTGCCGTCGCCCCCTGGGTTATGGATGATGGAGATACCACATTTTTTTCCAGGCTTAAATCAGGTAAGTCGGCGGCTGTTGCCGGTGAAATATTGAATATTAAAGTCAAACCCAATATCATGGAGATCCAGATAATATTATTTTTCATTTTAAGGCACCTCCTGTTGCTTTATTTTAAAATCATGAATCTGTTTGAAACCGAACCGGACAGACGTATTTGCTATTTTGAAAAGAGCTTTCTTCTTATGCTGGAGAGTATAAGAAAATCGTCAATGTAAGTCAATGATGAAATATCGATCGTGGGTGGACATAAACAATAGAAATGTAATTACAGATGAATTGAAAAACAACACTGCAATCTGTGCGTTGCGATGCGGGTGATGATTATTTGGCTTTCATTTGTCTTTCAAAAGCATCCAGTGCGGAAGGGAAGGGCGCAAGGCTTCTGCGGATTACGCCCTGCAGAAAAGAAATGGCCACACCGTAATTGGTTACGGGAACCCCTGCCTCCTGCGCTTTACGCAAGCGGTTAAGCATCTCCCGACGGTTCATCATACATCCGCCGCAATGCAAAATCAGCTTATACTTTTTTAAATCATCGGGATAATCCCGTCCCGAAGATATATCGATATGCAAATCTCCGCCGACGTATTGTTTGAGCCAGCGTGGAATCTTTACCCGGCCTATATCGTCTTCCAGCGCGTGATGAGAACAGGCTTCGGCAATCAATACCCGGTCACCGGGTTGCAGGTTTTCAATCGCTGCCGCCCCTGCGGCCATGACGGAAAGATCGGATTTTTGCCTGGCGAATAATATGGAAAAGGTGGTTACGGGAATACTTTTAGGAACATCGGCTGTGACTTTGAGAACGGCCTGGGAATCCGTCACGACAATAGCCGGCGGGTTTTTCAAATTGGCCAGTGCGGCGGCAAGTTCTCTTTCCTTGACCACAACGGCCGCAGCGTCATTATCCAGAATATCGCGAATAGTCTGCACCTGCGGCAGAATAAGCCTTCCTTTCGGTGCTTCTAAATCTATCGGAACGACAAGGACAGCTAAACCGCCCGCAGGAATCAGATCGCCGATGAGCGACGGCGTGCCGATAAAATCAGCAGGCGCTTTTTCCAGCAATTGCTGCTTTAATGCATCAAGATAAGATTGACGCTGTTTTTCATCACTGCAGGAAACCGTCAGAACAAAACCCGCTTTTTGACTAATCATTTTCAACCATTCAGAAGAAGGCTGATGCAAATCAATTTTATTGACAACAATCAGGATGGGTATTTTGCGTGTTTGTGATTCGGTCAGAACGGTGTCCTCGTATTTTGTCCAGGTGTCCGGTTCAGTGACCAGAATTATAACATCGGCGCGATCGAATGTTTTAGCTGTTTTCTTGAGCCGCGCGCCGGAAAGTTCCGAAACATCGTCAAGACCTGCCGTATCCAGAAACAGAACAGGTCCCAGCGGCAAAAGTTCCATTGCTTTTTCCACCACATCGGTTGTAGTTCCGGCCACAGGCGAAGTGATGGCTATATCCTGACCAAGCATTAAATTCAGCAGGCTGGATTTGCCTACATTAGTGCGTCCCATCAGAGCTATATGCAGCCGGTTTCCTTTAGGCGTGTTATCCATTGTCTTTATAACCCAGTGCTGTTAATTGATAAGGCGATAAATATTTGTTCACTAAATCTTTACCCAGTTTCTGTTCTAAAAATAACCGCATGTTTTTTTCAGAGCCTGCGGAAAATTCGGTAATCAGCTGCGTTGCCTTTTCGTACCCGATGGCGGGCAAAAGCGCTGTGATTATCATCGGGCTGTGATCAAAGTATTGCCCGCATATTTTTTGATCGGCGGTAATGCCATTTACATATTTTGCCAGAAGAGTATCAATATTAATCAGCAGGTCCAGGGATTCCAGAAGAGCATGGGCAAGCAGCGGCAGAAATTCATTGATCTGGAGTGTGCCACGGGCGGCGGAATCGGTTATGATGCCGTCATTGGCAATAACCTTCATGCCGGCTTGAATGGCTGCTTCCGCCAATACAGGATTTACTTTGCCCGGCATGATGGAAGAGCCTGTCTGAAGTTGAGGCAGATGAATCTCTCCCAGAAGATTCATCAGGCGCAGATCATTGGCAATTTTAATCAGGTTTACGGCGTGGGCTTTTAAGATGCCGGAGACTTCTACATAAGCGTCAGCGTTGGCTGTTTCTCCCATGATATTTTCGCCGCGGGAAAGTCCCAGGCCGGTTACTTCCCTTAATTTTTCAATGACGGCAAAGATGTATTTGCGAGACGCAGTAAGACCGGTACCGACGGCAGTTCCGCCCATGTTAACCACGCGCAGGCGTTCCTCGCATTTGAATGTACGCCAGCGATCGCGCGAGAAAGCTTCGGCAAACGCGGAAAATTCCGCGCCCAATGTGATGGGAACGGCTTCCTGCCATTCGGTTCGTCCCAATTTAACTATTTCACCGAATGCTTTTTCTTTTTCCTGAAACACACCCTGCAGGTGCGCGATTACTTGCGCAAGTTCCCGCAATGCCAGTGTTCCGGCTACTTTAATGGCTGTGGGGTAAACATCGTTGGTGGATTGATGCAGATTAACGTCTTCCAGCGGATGAATTAAACTGTAATCGCCTTTGTTGCCGCCAAGCAGTTCAATGGCGCGGTTGGCGATCACTTCATTAATATTCATGTTGGTTGATGTTCCCGCGCCGCCCTGAAGAGCGTCAACAGGAAATTGATCGGCAAGCTTGCCCGCAATAATTTCTTCGCAGGCGTCGGTAATGGCTTTTGTTTTATCCGCCGGAAGGTAACCGCTTTCAGCATTGGCCAGGCAGGATGCTTTTTTCACCATTGCCAGCCCCCTGATTAATCGGCTGTTTACTTTTATGCCGCTGATCCGGAAATTATTGATGGCTCTGAGAGTATGAATTCCCCAGTAAGCATCTTGCGGGACTTCCATAACACCGAGAAAATCCTTTTCTATTCTTTGATCGGTCATCGTATTCTTCCAGCCATGAAAGCATCAACAAAAAAAGAGGTTTATCCATTACGGACAAACCTCTTTATACATTATTTTCAGTTAACAGCAAAGCTTCTATTCATCTTTGCCGTGAGGTAATTCAGTGCCTCTTTTTGTGTATTTGGTGTGAAGGAGCTCATGTGACTTGTGTCCCAAAGGTTCCTTCAGGAATTTATCATACAGCTTTTTAACCGATTCGTTTTCATGTGATTGACGATTCTTCTGAACTTTTCCGTCATCTTTATAAAGAGCGGAAGAGCGCAGTACTCTGATATCGTTATTAGTTGGAATGGGTTCTCCACCGCCGGATATACAGCCGCCCGGACAGCACATAACTTCAATGAAGGCGTAACCGCCTTTGCCTTCGCGAATGAGATCCATAAGTTTGCGGGCATTTCCCAGACCGTGGGCAACAGCAATCTTGACGTCTCCAAGCTTCCCTACTTTGACAGTTGCTTCCTTGACGCCTTCCAGACCGCGAACAGGTGTAATATCCAGGCTGGGCAGATTTTCGCCGGTAACAACCGCGTAAACCGTACGTAAAGCTGCTTCCATAACGCCGCCTGTTGCGCCGAAAATGGTTGCCGCACCGGTGTATTCACCCATCGGTGCATCATAATCTTCGTCCGGCAGATTGACGAAATCAATACCGCCTTCGTGAATCATACGTCCCAGTTCTCTGGTTGTGAGAACATAATCCACGTCTTGATAGCCGCTGCTGTTCATTTCGGGGCGTTGGGCTTCAAACTTCTTGGCGGTGCAGGGCATGATGGAAACCGAAACGATATCTTTCGGATCGATGCCGGCTGTTTCCGCGTAATAGGTTTTGGCCAGAGCGCCGAACATTTGCTGCGGTGATTTGCATGTGGACAGATGAGGCAGCAAATCAGGATAAAAATGTTCGCAGAATTTGATCCAGCCGGGGCTGCACGAAGTGATCATGGGCAGTGTTCCACCTTCTTTTACTCGTTTGAGTAATTCGTTGCCTTCCTCAATGATGGTCAGGTCTGCGGTAAAATTGGTATCGAAAACTTTATCAAAACCAAGACGGCGCAACGCAGCAATCATTTTGCCCGTGACAAGGCTTCCCGGAGGCATTCCGAATTCTTCACCCAGAGCAGCGCGGATAGCCGGAGCTTCCTGGACGATTACATGTTTGGTCGGATCCTGCAGGGCTTTCCAGACGGAATCAACATCATCCTTTTCATAAAGAGCACCGACAGGACAAACCAGGATGCACTGTCCGCAGGTAACGCAATTGGATTCAATCAAAGGCAGATCAAAAGCTGGAACAACTTTTACCTTGCTGCCACGGTTGGCCGGCGTTAAAACGCTGACAGTCTGAACTTCATCGCAGACGGTAACGCAGCGATGACATTCAATACATTTACGGCTGTCCCGAACAATGGAGGGGCTGGAGCGATCGATCATTCCTTCTTTCGGGAATTGGGTGTAATCAAAACGGACTTCTTTAAGGCCGACAAATTCAGCGACTTTCTGCAATTCGCAGCTGCCGTTTCTTACGCAGAAGTTGCACTCCTGCGGATGATTGGCCAGCAGGAGTTCCACTACCATTTTTCTGGCTTTGCGCACTTTTTCCGTATTGGTGTGGACGACCATGCCCTCGGATACGGGGAAAACACAGGCGGCAATCAGGCTGCGCTGACCTTCAACTTCCGTCATACACACACGGCATGCGCCGGGAGTGTGATTTCTTTCCGTCCATGCGCAGAGTGTGGGGATCTTAATACCGGCGCCGCGAGCGGCTTCCAGAATGGTGGAGCCGGCCTCTGCCGCTACTTTACGATTATCTATAGTCAAATTAACTGTCGACATGAAATATTTCTCCTTATTGTTAAAAATTATACAGCTGCGTCGCAACGCAAACAACGGCAGGCTTCTTTAACAGCATCTTCACGTTTGAAGCCCAGTTCCACTTCTGCAAAGCTCATCTTGCGGGTGTCATGATGCATTTCCGGCATGGCCATCTGCGGTGCTTCCACCGTTTCTTCATCAATAATCAGAGGCACATCAATTTTTTCTTTAGCCGGTTTTTCGTAAGCAGGTTCACCGTTGGCTTTGCGTATGGCCGCATCTATATCGTCGGCAGCCTGATGTCCGTAGCCGATAGCCGCGATAACAGTATCAGGTCCTGTGACAGCGTCGCCGCCCGCAAAATAACGTGGGTTGGCTGTACGGGTCTTATATCCCTTGCCGACATCGTAGCAATCCCACTTGTTGATTTCCACGTTGGTCTTTTTATCGATGAAACTCATATCCGGCACCTGGCCGATGGCGGCGATGACCGCGTCAACATTTAAAGTAAATTCGGAACCTTCAACAGCAACAGGTCTTTTGCGTCCGCTGTTGTCGAAGTCGCCAAGTTTCATCCGCTGGCAGCTGATGGAAGATACTTTTCCTTTTGTGCCGTCAATTTTCAACGGAGCAACCAGATATTCAATCTTGATTCCTTCTTCTTCAGCCGCCTTGATTTCCTCTTCGGCTGCCGGCATATCCTGTCTCAAACGGCGATACAGGATGGTGACATCGGAACCGATCCTCAATGCTACGCGGGCCGCGTCAATTGCTGAATTGCCGCCGCCGATAACGGCGACTTTCTTGCCCAGAGATTTTTCACCTTTGAGCCATTTGTCTTCATTATTGTTGAAGTCGCGCAGGAATTCGACGCCGCCGAAAACATTCTTCATGTCTTCGCCGGGTACGCCCATTTTCTGGCTCTTGTGCGCGCCTGTTGCCAGATAGATAAAGTCGAAATCCTTTTCCAGTTTGGCAAATTTAATATCCTTGCCCACGCGGGTGTTGAGATGAATTTCCACGCCCAGCGCGCGGATGTCATCAATTTCACCATCCAGAATGTTGCGCGGCAGACGATATGAAGGAATACCCCAATAGAGCATTCCGCCGGCTTTATTGAGTTCTTCAAACACAGTTACTTTGTAACCACGCAGGGCCATATCTCTGGCTGCTGTCAATCCCGCGGGACCAGCGCCAACAACGGCGATTTTTTCTTTACGGGTAACGGGCACGGCATCAATCTTCGGACGGGGCGCGTTATCTGTGATGAAACGTTTCAGGAACTTAATGGCGATTGCTTCATCCATGTTGCCGCGGCGGCATTTGCTCTGGCATTTATGATCGCAGACTCTTCCGCAAACAGAGGGGAAGGGGTTTGTCTGCAGCAGTATTTTATAAGCGTCTTCAAACCGTTCGGCCCGAATAAGCGCTATGTAGGAAGGAATATCCATTTCGATCGGGCAGGTGTGCTGACACGGCGATTTGAACATGGCCGAGCATACAGCTGCACTGCAATGATGGTTACGGATATGATCCTCATATTCTTTGCGGAAATAACGGAGGGTACTCAATACGGGATTGGGAGCTGTCTGTCCCAGACCGCATAAAGCCGCGTTCTTGATAACGCTGGCCATTTCTTCCAGAAGTTCGATATCGCCTTCTTTGCCTTTGCCCTGAGTTATATTAGTCAATATATCCAGCATGCGTTTCGTGCCTTCACGGCAGGGTGTACATTTACCGCAGGATTCATCCTGGCAGAAATCCATGAAGAATCTGGCCATATCCACGGCGCA
>Ga0153915_10000975_pt1 | contig 26416 bp, 23 predicted proteins | sample Opewatmetagenome_2_FD_107003 | JGI IMG/M metagenome (GOLD analysis project Ga0153915, IMG submission 107003) | Freshwater wetland microbial communities from Ohio, USA - Open water 3 Core 3 Depth 3 metaG | ecosystem: Environmental > Aquatic > Freshwater > Wetlands | place: USA: Ohio, Lake Erie...
TCGTTGTCGAGAGATCCTTCGGGTACCAGTCTAGAGATGAGATGGTCAGGCATCGATTCCGCGCCAGCTTCTTCCGGGTCAATCCCGATTGCCTTCAGGAATGCGTGAAATTGCAGACCGTACAGCACGCAAAGCGTAATGGCCTTGTGAAAGTGGCGCGGCGGGGTGTCGAGCACTTCGTAATCGAAAAGGGAACTGTGGGCAATGAAGTATTGTTCATCACCGAGCAAATCCGCCACGCGCTGGCTCATCGCCGATGCTTCCCGAAGTGATAACTGCATTTTGGTCCGCACGCTGCGCAGTAATTGGCCTAATGTTGCCGTAGGGGCTAGCGGTCGGGGTTCCCAGTGTTTTGCCAACTCCTTTGGAACCTCAGGCTGCTCGGCGTTGAGCAAAGGTCTGATCTCTAGATCCACGGCGCCCAGAAGCCTCGCTTCTTGCGGAAGCCGCAGTTCGATTTGGGCATAAGGAAGCTGGGCACTGATGGGCATTACGAGACCGCCTCCCATGACGCGCAGGCGGGAACAAAAGAAGCCCTTGCTATGCTCAACAAGAAAGATCCGGCTGGTGGTCGTGCCGTTCGTCCGAGGGATAAGATCGTCAGCGAATCCTGGATTCACCCGCACGATGCTCCCGGGAAGCAGATCTGGAAAAGCAAGGGCGTCCTGGCATCCGATCTTCGCATACAAGAAGCCTCGATCAGCGAGTCCTGGCAGTGATCGAAGTCGCCTGGGATGGGTGAATTCCAAAAGATGCGCCAGAGGCTCGACCGTAGGGGCAGGAGCGTTGCCGGCTCTATTTCGGAGCCAGGGGACCCACGAATTGGGATCCTCAAGGGAGGAATCCAGAAGGATCGTGCGGTTTGAAGGCAGCAGCACCTGTAGCCGGGGAATGTTCTCCAGATCAAATCCGAAAACGCGCAGCCAGTCAGGCAATCGATAGCCGGAAATACGGCTCAGGGCAACGAACTGGTAGACACTCGGGTTGAACGTCCCGCGTCGGAGCTCGTAGTAGAGATTGTGTGGAAGAAAGTGGGGGGACGAACGGCCGTACAGCGCTTCCGACCGCTGAGACGCCTGATAGAGGGTGAGGTTCCTACTTGCCAGGATGGATCGAACGTTTTTGGCGAGGTCTGTGTTCGTTGGCGGCTCCGGCTTGCTGCGCACGCAAGTCTCTCGCTCGGTCTTTCCTGCAAGGAGTCTGTCCCGCGCGGCAGCCAGTAGTCACACCTACCTGTGCCAGGCGTACAGTCCGGAGCTATACCCCTCCCCGGTGATTCAAAAAGAGCCGCTCGCAGTGTTTCAACCTGTATAAGCATGATGCTTCGCCATCGCCACATATATTTGTGAGCTGTCCGGAACTGCGACCAGTGACGGGGAAATCTGCTAGGCAAACTGGGCACATACAACGACCGGACGATGAGATGCGCGGTTAGACCACTGGTCGGAATACCGACCACGCAAAAAAGCTCCGCCCATTCAGCCCGTCTACTTTTCTAAACAATTCATTGTGTTTATGGACACGGCCCCTTTCCGGGTAGCATACTGCCATTCCGGGGTGGGCGGTACGATGTTGGCCTCGTCATCGAAGCCGGAAGGCGGTAAGTGGCTGAGAGCTGAACGAGAGCGTCTATGCTTGTCCACTCGTGACGTGGAGCGTTTGAGTCACGGGATCGCACAGCAGAAGAACAATCAGTACTATTACATCTCACACGCCTGGCTGGCAGACATCGAAAATGGGAAGTTCACGCCTGGCATTTTCAAGCTCTACAGTCTGAGTGTTATCTACGGCCGCAGCTACGACGAGATCGTGGCTTTCTTCGGCATTCCCATCAGCGATATCGAAAAAGAACACAGGACATTGGTTTTGCCGCGGACGTACCTGGTGGGGGTGGCACCGGAGGGCGGCGGGAAGACCTTCTCGGCGCTACTCGAACTTCGCGAGAAGGTGCAGCTACAACGAACCAATCTGGTATCGAAGATGTTTGAAAACTGGCGAGAGGCCCCCCTCCCCTTGTTGCAGCAGAAGGACTGGCAGAACTCCCTTTATGGGTACATCGGGATGGAGGATTACAGGCTTTATCCACTGATCCGCCCTGGCTCATTCGTGCAGATCGATTCCCGGCAGAGAAGGATCAAGACGGGCGATTGGCAGAGCGAATTCGACCGTCCCATTTATTTTGTTGAGCTTCGCGACTGCTATGTCTGTAGCTGGTGCCAGGTGGAAGGCAGCAAGTTGATCCTCGTTTCTACCCCGCAGTCGCGGGTACACGCGAAACAGGTTCGCTACCCAGGGGACGCGGAGGTTTTGGGTCGAGTCACGGCCGTGACCATGCGCATTGCAGAAATGCGCTGAGGCCCGGCTAAACGGTTTGTCTCTGTTCCATTTCGCGAGTCTTGGGCGCTGCAGACTAAGAGCCTGTAACAAAACTCTCCCCAGAGTCAGCCACGACCTGGAGTGGATCTTCCGCCTCGGCGGCGAAGCATGGTGGCTCCGAGCTTGGGGTTATGAGCCCAAGCGGTCAATCCTAAGTCCCGTTGAATCCATTGCCCTTCCCCGCACCGAACCTCGAAGAACACATGAAAATGCTCGGATTCTGCACGTTACTTGCACGTTGGCCTGGCAGTTGATTTGCGAGGTCGTTAGTAAGAATCATCCGGGATTTCTGGCACAGCTCAAGTCGAGTCCGACCGAGCTCTTGGCTCTGACGTGTCCCCTCCGGGCCGAAAAGAAATAGTTTCGACTCACTTGTCGGGAGCCGACTACATGGCAAGTGCGTCTCCGCGAGTTGTCGAAAATTATCTGGATAGCTGGGTGTTGTGCGCTGGTTCCTTCAGGGTGCTGTGCTGCTTGGCTCTGGCAATGAGTTCTTCGACTTCTGCCCTGCGCGGGTGGTTCGGGTTTTTCTTCAGCATCTCCTTCCAAACCGCCACTGCTCCGTTGGCGTCGGAGTCGCGTTGCCACTTGATGAGGCCAATGTTGTACATCGCGTTTGCGTTGTTCGGGTCGACCTTCAATACGGTCGCGAATTCGGCGAGCGCTTTGTCCGGATCGCCTGCATAGTAGTAAGCGCGGCCAAGCTCCGTGCGGACAACCACATCGTCCTTGATGTCAACCGACCGCCTGTAATATTCGGAAGCCTCTTTGAACCCTCGCGTGGCGTAGTAAACGTATCCGAGCTTCGCCAGCAGTTCCGGATCGTTCGGAGTGGACTGCAGCTGTGCCAGCAAGGGCTGCGCCTGCTTGTCCGCCATATGCTTTAGTTGATCCGGCGTTACTTTCCCCGCGCCCGCGACAGACCCTGGGGCAGGCTGAGCGGTTCCAGCAGCAACCTGCGTTGGCACTGCCGTTCGCGATCCTCGGATGAAAAAACCAAGCATGACTCCGAGGACGAGGCAGATGGCAGCCTGGATGAGCGCATGGTTGCTGGTCCATTTGGTGCTTGAATTGGCATTGGAGGTAGGACTCATCGGGTCACCTGGAGGTCGCGCCTTTTTGCATAGGACTCGTGGCAAGCGGAAGCGCGGAAACCGTCCCATCGGAGTTGTGGTAGTAACCGTGGCACGACAGTACGCAGGTATTGGCAACATGGCTGTAAGAAATCGGCGACGTTTTGTTCGGCGCTACCACGTTCGCATCGAAATTGACCATACGTTCGCCGGTGATGTTTGCGTAGAGCGAACCCATCCCGTGCGCGGCGTGGCAAACGGAACAAGAAACCCCTTGCTCAGAGATGTGGGTGAAGTGCCCCCCTTTGCCGGTCGCCCCAGGCCTAAAGCTGGTGTCCGACAGGACATTTGACAGATTGTGACACTTGCCACAAAGCGCATATGGACCGGGACCGGCGCCTCCACCATTCAGGTTCGGATTCGGGTACAGGTTCTGAATCGGGGTGCCCGGCGCTGCGCCGGCTGCTACCTGGCTGAATTCGTACCGGCGTTCGAGGATGTGAGGGTATTGAGACCCATGCGGACCGTTTGGTCCTGCACCTCCGAACTCACGGTTATCGTCGGCGTTGTGACAATCGCTACAGAGAATACTATCTGCCTGTCCTGAGCCCAAACTTCGCGCACTACTCGTAGTGCCATCGAGGCTCAGCATGTAAGTGAGCAAGCTAGGCTGCGGCCACGGGCTGGTGCTCGTATGCAGGACGGGGTGACTCGATGTTGAAGTCGCCGAAAACTCCGGGACGACATTGAGCCGATCGGCAGCGCTCACCGCTCGTAGAGGCATGTACCCATAGACCTGAAGCGATTGCTTGCCAGGACTAGTGCCATGGCACCGCAGGCAGTTCTCATACTGGTTGGACGCCGGATTGACCGGCGTAGTGCCGTCAATCGCGCTGACACCAACAACCCCGGACTGAGAGCCGCGAAGCGTCGGCGGCGGCAAGAACGCCAACACCTGCGACGTGGAGTGGGCATTGTGACAATCGGCGCAAGTAGCGTGCCGATTGTTCGTAAGTACTGCAGGTTCGGCCGCGTCGTGCGTGTTGCTTCCAGCCGGGAATGGGTGCGCATTTAGCTTGGTGAATTCCGCATAAACGTTGGCAATCGGCTGTTGCAGGTTCGAGCCGCCGTTATGACACGTCATGCAGGTCGCCGTGGCTGCGTCCATATTGACTGGCTGGGGAACTGTGCCACGCAGAAGCCCCGCCGGCCCGCTACCGTTGTGAGGCATGTGGCAGGATAAACAAGCAAACTGTGCGACGGTCGTGTAGTTGCCCAGCCTTGCCGCGCCGGCCACATTGTTCACCGAAGTGGCATGAGAACTTGTGGACCATGTTGCCAGCGGGTTGTTCTTCCCATTTACGGTGCGGGCGCCAGGTTCGTGGCAGGCGAGGCACAGCTGGCCGCTGGAACCGTCGCGAACCAGGAACTTCAACGAAGCTGGATCCAGGTTTTGCACGTGCGGTTCGTGGCAACTGGTGCATTCAACCGTGCCGCCGACCAAAGCAACCTTGTTCAATGGATCAGCCGTCTTCCCGGTTGCGGCCAGGCTGGAAACCAGATGGGGCGAGTCCAGCAGCGGCTGTTTCAGGCTGAACGGATGGGAGCTCTTCAAATCTATCCCCAGGACATCCTTGCTGGACATCGTCCCGGTGACGTTGACGTTGCCATACGGCACCAACTGCCCTACAGCGACAGTACCGTCATGGCAGCTCAGACACAGAGTACTGGCGCTACCGAGAGTCGGCTGCGTGGTAATGTTTGCGCCAGTTGAGCTCGAGTACAAGCCGTACGTCTGCGACGAGAGCGTCTGGCTCCACAGTGGCGTGTTGCCGCCAATGCCGGAATGGGGCGCGTGGCAGTACAGGCACGCAGCGGATGAGGTCCCCTTGACGGGGGAGGGGCTATTCGGCGACAGATTATGAGTGCCGAGTACATCGCCTGTGAATTGCGCAACCAGAGCGCCGCACAGTCCGAAAACAACCACCCAAACCTGGAAGAGTCTCTTCACTGAGACCCTCTTCCAGGCCGGTTCTGCGCGCCGAAGTACCGAAAAACCTGGACGCGCCGGTTGTAGGAATCAACCACATAAATCCGGTCGTCAGAATCAATGAACAAACCTGCAGGCAGTTGGAAATCGCCAGCCCCAGTACCCTTCTTGCCGAAGTAGAACAGCAAACGGCCGTCGCGGTCGAAGACCTGTACGACCGCCCACAAACCATCCACGACGTAGTAGTGTCCTTCCGAGTCGACGGCGACCCCCTTGGGCCGAAACGTTGAACCACTCGAGTCACCGATGTGTCCGATCGAGGCATGGACGGTTCCGCGGCGGTCAAGCAGCTGAACCCGGAAATTCATCGCGTCCACGACTGCCATCTCCTGGCCCTTCAGCCTCAGCTCGGTGGGAAAGTTAAATTTCCCGCTTTCGTCGCCGTGCCCTCCGATCGACTCGATGACCTGGCCCTGAAAATCAAGGACAAAAATCTTGTCGCGGAGCGTGTCCGTTATGTAAATACGCTGCGCCGAGGAATCCACGGCGATACCGGTTGGCCGTTTGAAAAACCCTTCGCCACCCTTCAGGCTTCCGAGCGCATGCTGGTATTTGCCGTCGGTGTTGAAGACAAAGATCTTGCCCGCCGCAGAATCTGTCACGTAAATGTTGTCGTGATCATCCACGGCAACGCATTGGGGCGCCAGCATTGCATCTTTGCTCTTCGCCCGGCGCTCCAAAAACTTGTATTTGTTGCGCGCGAAATCGAAGATGTGAACCCCAGCGGCGCCCGGGTCAGTGATGATGGCTCGACCCCGCGAATCGACGACGATGCTGTAGGGCCGAACCATGGGGTGCAGTTCTGGTTCTCCAGCAATGATGTTCACGACTTTGCCCAAGAATCCGGGCTTCTTGCGCACATCCCGATCGGAGCTGAAGCTGCGCTCGTACGCGAGCTTCCGGCCACCTTGCAGCAAAAGATCAGGCGGCGGGGGAAGGGTCGCCGTCCGCTTGTCTTCCTTCGAAGCGTATGCCGCTGAGAGCAAAAATACGATGACGAGAACCACCCCACCGACTGTGCCCACCCCGGTCTTGCTTTTTTGTCCTAGAACACCTTGAACCATCTCGAGATCCCGAAATAATACGAATTTATCATCTTGGGCTGACCTCCCGCCGCACCGATGCTCTGCTCAAATCGTGTGAAGCCGGAGTCGAAATACAGCTTGCGCACGCGATAGCGGAGCCGCCCGTTGATCAACGTGCTGCCGTTGTTCGACAGTCCCGTCATCGCGCCCGTCTGGCTGAGTGCCTTGGCATAATTCAGGCTCAGTACAAAACGCCCCATGCTGGCGCTCCCGCCGCCTCCGTAACTCCTGGCGTTGTACAGCACCGCCTGTGAGAGAAGCGGAGAGGGGATGCCAGTGGGGATCGGGACCAGCCCTTGCGCGGTAAGGATGGAAACCCCGGCTGATTCTGAATAGAGCGCATTCAAAGTGTAGCGGTGGTAGCTGAGGTAGGTGGAAAAGCTCTCGGAGTGGCTGGTCGAGCCTGCCACCCGCTGCAAGCCGCTATGGCTGCCGTTCACGGTGGCGCCCCAGTACAGACCATCCCCGAATTTCCGCCTCAGGCTGGTGCCGTAGCCGTACATCGACGTCGTATAGGTGGCCAGCAGTGTCTGTACCGATTGCGAATAACTGAGGTTCGAGCTGACGTCCCAACCATGAATCTTCCGGGAGAAGTTCATGTTGGCGTAGAGTCCGGCGCCGGAGTTGCCCTCCTGAGTCGCGATGTCGTTGGCGCCGATGGAAAAGCTCAGCGCCCCGAGCAAACGTCGCGAGAAGTTGAAGCTCACGCCGCCGCCGTATTGGGTGATGGTGCGGCTGGTGCCTTCAAACGTCAGCTCCCGGTGGCTGAACTGTCCGGTAAGGAATATGTAACGCGAGATGGTGTAGCTGGCGGATCCGGTCACCGCAGTTGCGCTGCCGCTGGTTTCAGAGGTGCGTAGGGGATTGACTCCGCCCGCTGCCACGATCTCCTGCTGCAGGGCTCCGAACAGGTTCGTCTGGTACTCTGCTCCGAACCCTACGCCCAGCTTGCTAAAAGGATTCATCGTCACCGTCGTGCTCAGGGCGGTGTTGGAGCCATCGCTGGACCCAGCCGACGCTCCGTTTCCGAAGTTGCTGGCGAATCCCGAGTGAGTCACTTGCGCCGACCAGTATCCGCGGAGTGGAATGGCATGGGACACCATTCCTCCCAGTGAGCTCGATTCCCCGTCTACACTTGCCCGCTCGCCGCTACCCAGGAAAGCCGGGAAATCTGAGCTGTTGGTAATCCTATTGTAAGTGCCGCGCAGGCGGAATCCGAGCAGTTTGTAGTCGGAGCCGAGGCTGAGAATGCGCGAACCAAGATGGCTGTCGCCGTCCGCACCGGGCACGGAAACGTCTTGTCCACTCATGGTGTAGCTGGCGTGCACGGTCGGCAGATCGGGCACCAGCATGCTCCAGGAAATGTTCAGGGTCTGCCCCGAGCCGTCGGTATTCAAGCCGCTCACCCCGGGTATTCCGAACTGTCCGGTGCTGTCTGAGGTCTTGGAAAACGAGACCGTGCCAGGAAAATGGCTGCCGCCAAAGAGATTGGCGCTTCCAATAAAGCCACTGCTGTTGGTGATGGACTGGTAGTTGGAGTTGGCCTGGGAACGATTGTAGTACGGCTGGAAATCGAAGGTGAGGAATTGCGGGCTGTAGTAGTAGCCGTGAAGCGAGGCGTTCCCACCCAGGGTCAGATCGTGAGCGGAACCGGTATCGCCGAAGCCGCCGCTATACCCGGTGGCGATGTCGCCCGAGAGGTTCACTTTCCCATTCTCGCCTACCGGCACCTGCGCCGCCGCCGGCAGCAGGAACAAGCCCATCAGTGCAACCGCGGCCCATCCCCTGGGAATTCCTCTGCTGCGCTCGCGGATTGCCTTCCCGGGCTTGGCGTCGCTGTGGGGTGAATTCCTCATGGCCTGCCTTCACTAGAGCAATTCAATTTTGGCGTCCTTCCGCAAGCGCTTGTTGAACTCGGAGCGCAGTTGCTCGGTTTTCGCTTTCTGGAGATCGGACTGCACTTGTGCCTTCACTTCGTCAAACTTGACCTTGCCGGCGGGCGTATACCCATTCAACCGGAAGAGGGTGTAGTTGGGACCGAACTGGAGGAGATCGCTTACCTCTCCCGGCTTCATCTTGCGGGCCGCTTCCAGCAGCGGCGGCGGCAGCTTGCTCGCTTCCACGCTCTTGCGGTCCCCCATGTTCACGTGCCAGTCGTCATCGGAAACTTTTTCGGCCAGCAGGCCGAACTCCCGGTATGTCTTGGTCGCCTTTGCCTTCCGGAAGGCGTCTTCCGCCCGCTTTTGCGCCTCTTTTTGCACTTCGGCGCCGGCCTTCGCCGGCGGGATGATCGAGACGGTTTGAATACTGAAGCTTTCGGCGCGTTGGAAATGTTGGGGATTCTGGTCGTAATAGGCCTTCGCCTGGGCCAGCGACACCACGGACTTCCGCGCCACTTGCGTTTTGACCATGGCCTCGATCAGCAGCGAGCGCCGTATCCTCTGGCGCAACACCCGCGTCGAACCCTGGCATTCGAACTTGAGGTATTCCTGGTACTTCTCGGGGCTGGGAAACTGTTTGCGGAAGGCAGCCTCGGCGCGCGCCATGCGCTCCGCCGGAACCACGACCTTGTTGCGCAACGCTTCCTGATACGCGAGTTCCTCGAAGACAATCATGTCCAGGGCGCCCTTGCGGATATCAGCCTCCATGCCCTTTGGGAAACTGCCCCCGTGCTGCCGCGCGTACGGAAACATGGCGTACATCTCGCGCAGCAGGTCGCGCTCCGTCAGAACCACTTCGTTGACGCGTGCCACCGCCCGGTCCAATCCCGCCATCGCCGTGGGAGTGTGGGAAGCGACTTGGGCGGCTGAGGTGGCGATGCCCAGCAGGAGCAGCGCGCCGGCGTACCAGTGAGACTTCATATTTTCCTCGCCAATTTCGTTTTCACGTTCGGGTTTTGCGCTTGCAATCAGAAACAGGGGAGGGAAGGTTCCCTCCCCTGGATTGACCGGTTAGAACTGCGTGGTAACGCCGTGAATCCCGCTGCCTTCGTTCGACCCGCCGGCGCCGGTGAAATGGCACTGACGGCAGAACTGCGTAGCGGACGAGGCCTGGTTCACAGCAGGGGCCGCACCCGGATTGTACGGAGCGTTGATGAAGAAGTAGCTCGGGAACACGCCGGAAGTGGCGCCAGCGACCTTCGTGCCGGGAGTGTTGCCGGCGCTAAAGGTGTACATGCTGTGCGGGGTGTGGCAAGTGGTGCACACGACGTATGCAGTGGTAGCTGTGGTAGCTCCGGCGGGGATCACGATGAACGAGGCGCGGCCGGGAATCAACTGCGGCGCGGCGTAGTTCCCCATGAACTCCAGGTAAGCTGCATCTGCCGTGGTCAAGCAAGCGTAGGTGCTGGGGGACGTTCCGCAGGTCGTAACCGTAAAACGGCTGGCGACATTCAGAGCGCCCAGCGTGGCCATCTGGCCCACCGGATGGTCGTTGTTGTAGTTGCCGGCAGTCGTGCCGTCAGCGCCGAGCAGGGTCGGAATGGCCCTGGTGCCGTACACGGCGGGCAGCAGGCCCTTCGACTGTTCCCAGGACGCGTTTGTCATCATGGCGCCCTTCGCGATGTTGCCGTCGTGGCAGCTCAAGCACATCATGATGCCGCGGATTTCCTCGTCGGCCACGGCGAACGCGCTCGCCGCGGGAAGGGTTGCAACAAACTTACCGCTGTCACCCATGTTGAGGACGTAGCCGTAAAGCGGGGTTAGGTCCTGGCCCCAGAGAGCATCGTTGCCGGAGTTGACATCGCTGAAGGCCGCCGCGCCGGTTGCGGCATTGCCGCCGCCGCCCTGGCCACCGCTGTGCGGAGCGTGACAGCCTGCGCAGCCACGGCCTCCGTTGTTGTGTGCGCCCAGTTTATCGACCGGAGCCGTACGACCGATTCCACCGGTGGTACCGGGAGCGTAGGTAACCTGCGCCATGGCGAGACTCGCGAAAACCACCACGCACAGAAGAATAAGTAATAGCTTTTTCATGAAAGAGGATCCTCCTGATGAATTAACTGCAAACTGCACCCTTGGTTCTGGCCCATTTCTGACTGCTTGTTGATTAACAGCCAAACTCATTTGCCGCACTCCTACTGCTTGCCCGCAGCCTGCGACTTAGGGGCTTCGGCCGGTTTTGCCGGCTGCGCGCCCGTGGATTTTTTCTGGCCCTCAGCGTCCCGCTTTTTCTTTTCCTCCGACGCTTCGGCATCGGTTACATAGCGGAACACCTGTACGCGACCGGGCCATTGCTCGGAGGCGATAACCCGATTGTTCTTCTTATCGAAAGCCAAGCCCGACAGCGTGCTGAACTGACCGGGGAGCCCTCCGTGGCTGCCGATGTAGATCAGCAGCCGGCCCTCGGGCGTGAACACCTGCACTCGGTCTTGCACGGTGTCGGCGATCCAAACGTGCCCATCGCTGTCGATCGCGATTCCTTTGGGCCGCGCAAAGTAGCCGGGACCATCGCCAGCCTTGCCGAAGGTGCGGATGAAGTTGCCGTCGGCGTCGAAGATTTCCACGCGGTCGTTGAAGGTGTCGGAGACGTAGAGATTGCCGTCCGCATCCACCGCCGCGTTGGTTGGCCGGGAAAACTGACCCGGCTCGGTCAGCGTGTGATCCTTGCCGGCGGTGCCGATCTTGCGCAGCAGCCGGTAGGGAGGATCTGCGTCGTACACCAGCACCTGGTCGAGGTCGGTATCGCAGACATAAAGGAACCGGTTTTCATTGTCGACAGCCAGACCGGCGGGACTCGAGATTCCCTCGCTGATGCTGGCCACCGAGCGGTGCTGCGGATCGAAGACCACGACATGGCGCCCCGTGCTGTCGGAAACGAATACCTGGTCGGCGTCGTCAACTGCCAGCCCGGTGATCAGTTTGAAATGCGCATGCACGCCGTTCTTGATCATCTCCGTCTCTTTGCTATCGGCGTCGAAGATGAACACAGCGCCAACCTTGGCGTCGGCAACGTAGATACGGCCCTTGGAATCGACCCCGACACCGTATGGACTCAAAAGCTGGAAGCGCGGCCTGGTCGAGCTGTTTTCACCGGTGGCTACGCCGGCCATGCGGTCCATCCAGCCGGTCTTCTTCGGCCCCTGCTCCTTCTGGGACTTCTCACCCGTGATTTGCGTCAGGAACTTGATGCGCGTGATCGCTGGCGGGTTCGGCCAGACAATCTTGGAGTAGTCCAGTTTCTCCAGAACGAGCTTGGCAGGGTTGGGCGCTTCGCTCTTGTCCTTTTTCTTGTCCTTGGCCAGGACCGGTGCGGGCGCAAGCAGGGCCAGCGCAAATATGCAGAGCGCCACGAATCGAACCGTGGATCCAACCGACTTTTGGCGAGCTCTAAACATCCCTACACTCCCCTCAGCGTTTAAGCGTTTGGTGACACGTCGCGCAAAATGCCGAGTTGTTGTTCTGATCTTTCACCAGTAGGTTGGGCTGCGCTGAAGCATGCGGCTGGTGACAAGTCAGGCAGTTGATCTGCTTCTCCGCGAAGTCCGCCACTGGATGGCGGTCCACCGGATGGCCGAGCCCGTACTTCAAGCGAAGGCGGACGACTTTGGCGAAGTAGTCCTCTGGTAATCTCACCTTGCCGCCGAAGATGGTTGCCACTTTGCTTTTGTCATCAATTTGCGGCTTGGCATCGGTGCCATGACACTCCAAGCAAAGACTATTTACGGTGTTCGCTCGCAGCAGGTGACGGTTCTCGCCGCCGTGCGGCTCGTGGCAAGTGGCGCATCCCTGTTCGAAAGCGGGCTGGTGCGGGTGCGCCTTTTTTCCTTGCTCCGCCTGCTCAGCGTGGCATGTAAGGCAGACATTGACCGCATTCGGCTTAGGAAAACCCGGAGACTTGCCCGCGTGCGGGTTGTGGCAGTCGGTGCAATCGCCGGCCGCGCCCGGATGCTGGACCTTTGCCTTTTCGATCTGCTCGGCTTTCTCGGAGTGGCAGGTGACGCACAGTGACTTTGCGTCGGCCTGAGTCAGCACCACCTTGCCGTCTTTTGCAGGCGCGTGGCAGGTGTCGCAGGCCTTTTCGGCGAAGGGCTGGTGTGCGAACTTCTGTACCAGCTTCGGCCCGGCGGATTGGTGCGGATCGTGGCAGGTGAGGCAATCGGCTTTGTCGATCGGCTGGTTCTGGTGCGCCTTCGCAATAGCCGCGTCCTTGGGATCGTGGCAGTCGATGCACAACTGGGGCGTTGCCTTGGTCAGGTGATACGCGAACTCGCGCTGCGTCCGGTCGCCGGTCTTATGAGTGATGTGGCACGTGTCGCAGCCCATGTCGAGCGCGGCATGCCGGCTGCCGGTCTTGGGGACGTCGGTACCGATTTTGTGGCAGGTGAGGCAAAGGTTCTCGTCCTTGGTGCCCCCTGAGGTCGCCTTCAGCAACTGGTTCTTGTTCTCCGCTGTATGGGGATCGTGGCACTTGAGGCAGTCGCGGACGGCCGGACTGTGAACCTTGCCCTTAATGTCTGCGGCTTTCTTGTCGCTGTGACAGGTGATGCAGAGGGCGACCGGGGTGGTGGTGGTCAACTTCACGCGCGTGATGTCCTTGTTGACGCGGACCTCATGACAACTCAAGCAGCCGGTCGCAATCGCCGAGTGCACCGCCTTTCCTTTCGTCTTATCTTCGTGGCACTGGACACATGTGGCCGCATCGCTCTTGGGCTCCAGCGGCACTGGGTGCTTGCCGGCCCACAACCGCGGAATCAGCACCGCCACCACGATGAACAACAGGGCCTTTTTCATTACCTTCTCATCAGCCGAGGCTTCTCAGCGGAAGCGCAATCTTGCGGAGAGCCTGCAGCAAGGAGCACGAACGCTTCCGAACCGTTCTGCAGCAATGCGGTGAGGCGGCAAACGGAAGAAGTACTGCAGTTGCAATAACTTACGACCGAAGCATGGGATCGGCGTGAATGCTCACCTGCACACCGGGAAGACCAAACTGGGTCTTGTCCCACATCGGCATCGCGAAATGCCCCATCTCTGCTCGACCAGCCGCAGGCAGAGGAGTTTGGTCGGTCGATTGCGATGCTTCCCATAATGGCTCTTCCATTTTGGGATTTGGTCCCGCAACGGGATATGACACCGATCACCTCCGGTGGTGACTCTGATGAGTGGCGTACGAGACGACCGGCCTCGTCAGCATTTCGACGCAAGACCGAGGGAGGGCAATTAATCAAAGGAACCAGAGACAAGCCGGATCAGCGCTGGCCTGCCCTTGGTACTGGCCTTGAGCTATCGTCAAGATCTTGACGGCTATTGAGCATGGGTGACTGTGATGCAAGTCACGTTTCCCGGTGACCTCATGTCAATGAAGCTGACCGTATCTGCCGTTGGGGGATCCGAACCAGATCGCTACGTAGACCACCCGCCGGCTGTAGAATTCGGCTCCACAGCGGAGGTACTACCATGCCCGCCATGTCGGCTGTTCCGGCTGCTCAATACTTGCGCATGTCCACCGAGAATCAACAGTGCTCCCTCGACAATCAAGCTGAGAAAATTAAAGACTACGCAGAGCGCCACGGGTTTGAAATCTTGCAAACCTACTCAGATGCAGGCCGAAGCGGTGTCCGTTTGAAGGATCGGCCAGAACTCAAGCGCCTGCTCAGTGACGCAATAAGCGGTGATGCGGTCTTTAGAGCGGTGTTGGTGTACGACGTGAGCAGGTGGGGGAGATTCCAGGACAGCGATGAAGCTGCTCATTATGAGTTCATCTGCAAGAGTGCCGGTGTCCCCGTGCACTATTGTGCTGAGAGTTTCTTGAACGACAACACGCTCTCCAGCTCCATAGTCAAGGCGCTGAAGCGCACGATGGCCGCGGAATACAGCCGCGAAATGGGGGTACGGGTTTTCGCCGCGGCGAAAAATCTCGCAGAGTTGGGGTTTAAGCAAGGAGGACGGCCAGGATATGGTCTGCGTCGATTGATGGTGTCCTCAGATGGCCAGCGAAGGAAAATCTTGTCGACAGGCGAAATAAAAGCTCTTCGCACGGATCGGGTGATTCTTGTGCCTGGTCCGAAAGAGGAGGTTGAATGCGTCCGCGAAATGTACCGGCTAGTTGCTGAGGAGAATAAGTGTCCGTATTACGTTGCCGGCGAACTTAACCGAAGAGGTGTGAAGTGCCCAACAGGAAAATGGCGATTGCAAACCGTTATCAGAATCCTGACTGATCCAAAATATGCCGGCTACAACGTATGGAACCGAGCATCCCACAGGCTCGGCTGCCCGAGAGTCCCGACAGCGAAGGCACACTGGGTATTGAAACCGGGTGCTTTCGAGCCTATGGTCGATCCGCAGCTGTTCGAGAAAGCACAGGTCGTCCTCGCCGAGCAGAGACAGCCATACTCAAACGAAGAACTCCTGGATAGCCTGCGTAACCTCCTGAAGACAAACGGAGTGGCGTCGTATCAAATTGTCAAGAACTCGCCCGGTCTCCCTTCATTGAATACCTTTCTTAGGCGATTTGGGAGTCTCCGCCGCGCGTTTGAACTCGCAGGACACAAGTGTCAATGGACCATGCCGAGCGATGAGCAGAGGCGCGAAGCGAAACGGTTCCGTGATCTGTTGTTAAGCCAAGTGACGTCTTTGTTTCCCCGAGAGATCTCAATCTTCCGCCCCCATGCCCAGGCGCCCGACTGTTTACAGGTGGACGGAAACATAACAGTTTCCGTCGTTGTATGTCCGGCGGTGCGGAGAAACCGGGGCGTCAACTGGTTCGTTGATGATCGATGGACCCAAGGCACAACTGTAACTTTGCTCGCCAGATTAAGAACGGATTGTACAGAGCTCCGAGACTGTTACGTTGTGTCAAAGCCCGGCGTCCATTGGATAAGACGCGGCGGTGAACTTAAGGGCAAACAACTGTCCGATTTGTCAGACTTTTGTGCAGCAGCACGAGCGGTTGCGTCTCACCAATGAAATTAAACAGCTGGGGCCGCTCTGGCCTTTCCAGACGCACTTGATAGGCGAGGCGGCTCAAAGGAGTGCGTTCGATGCATGTCCACCGCTCCATCCCTGCTGCTCAGTACCTCCGGATGTCCACTGAACACCAGCAATATTCGATCGAGAATCAAGCTGTGGCTATTCAAGCTTACGCAGACCGGAATGGGTTTGAACTCTTGGAAACCTATTCGGATGCCGCGAGAAGTGGTGTGCTGTTCAAGAACCGACCTGCGCTTAGCCGCCTGCTGCAGGACGTGATCAGTGGCCAAGCGACGTTCAAAGCGGTTCTAGTGTATGACGTCAGTCGGTGGGGAAGGTTCCAGGACTCCGACGAAGCCGCCCATTATGAGTTCTTGTGCAAACGTGCCCACGTTCCCGTCCATTACTGCGCAGAAACATTTGCGAACGACGATTCCTTACCGACTTCCGTGATGAAGGCGGTAAAACGAGCAATGGCAGCGGAATACAGCCGCGAGCTCGGCGACAAGGTCTTTGCCGCAGAGAAACGGTGTGCTGAGTTGGGATTTAAGCAAGGAGGTTCGGCGGGGTACGCTCTGCACCGTCTAATGATCTCTTCTGACGGCTCAAGCAAACAGTTGCTTGCAAAGGGAGAAGTAAAATGCCTCCAGAGTGATCGTGTGGTTCTCGTGCCTGGCGACCCTCAAGAAATTGAGTGCGTGCGCGAAATATTCCGACTCGTTGTCGAGGAAAAAAGGACTCCCTTTTACATCGCCCGCGAGCTGAACCGAAGAGGGATTACGCACCGAGGACAAGGATGGATGCACCAGAGCATACACAGGATTCTTACGCATCCAAAGTACGCTGGGTACAGCGTTTGGAATCGTACTTCCCGGAGGCTTGGTGGCCCGACCGTAAACGTCCCTAACTCCAAGTGGGTGATCAAGCCGGGCGCCTTCGAGCCGGTGGTTGATCCACAGGTGTTTAAAGAAGCACAGCGCATTCTCGGGCAGCGTACCCGTTCCAAGTCAAACGAAGAAGTGCTTGAGAGCTTGCGGACATTGCTGGCTAGGAAGGGGAAGCTCACCAGCGAAGTACTAGGAAGCTCGCTTGGCGCACCTTCGGCATCTACTTGCGCGAAGCGAGTCGGTAACCTCCGACGCGCATTTGAGCTCGCGGGCTATTCCCGGGATCGTCAACTTCAGTAGAAGAGGCGGGGCTTGCGTGAGTGACGGATGGCAACCAGCAACGTCTCCAATTTTGCCGTGGACCTAGCGCCGGGTTAGCAACCCAAGATGAATGTTCTCGTCAATGTTGCGATTTCTGACTGCGCCGACTTAAGACCGCGACGACGTTTCTATCGCTAGGGAGACTCTGAACAAGTTCTCTGATTTCCACAACAACTCAGGCTAGAGTGCGAAGAGATCACGCGGAGGACTTGGAACGAGATGAAGCAGCCCACACTGGCGACGATGACCGGCTTTGAGCGCTACAGCAAGAAGACGCGGCGGGCGCAGTTCTTGGAAGAGATGGAACAGGTGGTGCCGTGGGGGAAGTTGTGCGCGCTGATCGAGCCGCACTACCCGAAGGCGGGGAATGGGCGGCCGCCGGTGGGGGTGGAGCGGATGCTGCGGATTTACTTTTTGCAGCAGTGGTTCAACCTGTCAGACCCGGCGGTGGAGGAGGCGCTGTACGACTCGGTGGTCATGCGCAGCTTTGCGGGGATTGATCTGGGGCGGGAGCCGGTGCCGGACGAGACGACGGTGTGTAAGTTCCGTCATTTGCTGGAAGAACACCACCTGGGCGGGGAGATGCTGGAGGCGGTGAACCTGCACTTGGAGAGCCAGGGGGTGCGGATCACGACGGGCACGATTTTAACGATTTCCCGGCAGTTCTTTTAGTGTGGTGGGAAGATGAGCGACAGCTCATCGACATCGCCGCAGAAGAAGAGCTTCGCGCAAGCCGGCGATCCGATGGCCGTGAAGAATTCTGACCCCGAGCGTTTCAGTCGTGATGTGCCTGCCACAGTTGACGGGGGGACTACCGGTAATGAATCGTGGGGCCCGGAAACACAGGCGGCTGCGCACTAACCGAGGAACGCCCCCGGTTCAGTTAGTCGGCCACGCAATCAGAACTCATTGTATGGACGACGTGATGTAGCTATGATTCCCCCAAGCCCACGCGATTATTGCTGGCTGCGAGGTTGGCATGCGCCAACACAATGGAACCCTGCACTTCTCTGCTTCCGACTTAAGACTTACAGACAGCATTGCCGGCGCAAGAAAAATATTTTCGATAGTCTTGGGCGTTCTCAGGTTCCCTTAATAAGTATGGGGACACTTCCTCGTATGGTTTGCAAGACCTGTGGTCGAGGATGAATACGTGTCGTCGCTGCCAGCCTTGGTTGTCCGTCCCGATTCTTAACAGGTTATTTCATTAGCGATCTTGAGCCGGGAAAGGAATGTGGTAGGCCCATGTGGTTCCACGCACCAGCCGCGTGGTCAGTGAGGAGCACTTCGTCCTCCCTAAGAATTTGCTGCCGCTGCAAGCAGTCGCAAGTCGCTGATCAGCTCTGCGCCCACCAAGTCTTCTTCCAGAGGCAGGACTTGCCGCGAATCAGGAATCCCCACAGTGTCCTGTAAAAGCGTGTGCTGCGCGCATTATGCGCCTAATGCCTCTCCGAACTTTCCAGACCCAGGGGTGCCGTTAAGCCGTGGAGAGGCTGGACCGTCGTCAGCGTGCAGAAAACCAAAGCCAAGGGATTCGAGCGTTTTCGAGACAGACCGAAGGGCCCTTTCCCACTGGGTTGCCAAGGCTGTTCCGTCTGTGCCCCATAGGGCGGACCGCAGATTCTTCGCGGGCGTGGGCGCCAACCTCTGGCCGCACTTGGCGCGCAGCCATTTTTGGTATTCCACAGACGGTTGAGCTGTGGGTGCCACAAACACGTGGTTGTCACGAAATCAGAATAGCGGTCGAGGGCGGGTAATAACGAATAAGGAATCCATCGCCGCAGCACCTGTCGGGCTGATGCCGTCTCGAGAAGAGGTCGGGCACGAAGGGCACCATCCTGAACAGGCCAATGCATTGGGTGTGTCTTCTTATGGGCATGGCTCCCGGTCCCAAGGATAACAAGGTCAACGGGAAGTTCAGGTGGTTGCCAGAACTCGATCAGTTGCTGATCGTAGGCGCCAAAAACGGATCAGCCGCAAAGTACGAGGCTGTCAACAAGGTCCTCAAGCTTGTCCCGGAGTTGACGCGCGGCGATTGTTGGCGGCGGGTCCGGCATTTGCGCAGAAGTTCCGAGCTTCCGGCTCTTCGAGAGGGCCATCCATCACAGGCATCAAAGAAGCCGAAAAGAATCGACTCCGTTCGACAGCCAGCCTCCCGGCCATGGACGACGGCAGATGATGACAAATTGATGACCTGGGCGGGGTACGAACCCGTACCCAAAATCGCCCAGCGGCTCGGTCGTTCTGAACGTGCCGTTCGCTTCCGGCTTGGCGCGTTCGGCATGAGTGCCAAGGTGACCGACGGCTGGTCGTTGCGAGGGCTGCAAAAAATGTTGCGGGTGAGTCCCGCAACCTTGAGACGTTTCATCGCCGATGGGACGTTGAGAGTGCGTGATCCGCGCGTTTCCGCAGAGTCCGCGGAGGCGTACTGTGAACAAATCCGAGCATCAATGGAACCATCTGCGATGGAAAAGATCACCGCTGCTCTGGCGCGCGGAGACGACGGATACTCCTGGGAACGAGCCGCTGATCTGTTGGGAATAACCGTTGCCCAGGTACAGACGTGGATCTCCACCGGGCAGCTGAAAGTCGTCAACAGCTTTGTGACCGACAGGGCCTTTCAGGACTTCTGCAAACAACACGGACACGAATTCAACATGGCCTTGATCGATCCGGCTATCCGGCAGTGGTTGGTAAACGAGTACGGAGTGCTCCGCCCTGCAGAGAGCGGCAACGGGTCAGTTTCTCGGGCCAAGAAGCACGCACTAGTGATAAGAGCGTGCAAGTGCGGGAGAAAAGTAGCCGGCAATGCGTATTTCCGGCACGTCAAAGCCTGCCAGGCTGTGGCGCCGTCGCCGCGTCGGGGCCCAGTGCAGGACTCGGGACGCCCGCTGAGGGCTTCTTAGTGGCGGTCAGTTGTCATCGAGCTCAACGTGGGAATCCGCATCGCGGCGCCAGTCCTCGAATGTGGGATACGGTACAGGTAGCGATGCACTCCAGAGCTCGCCACAATGATCGGCATATTCCCTGGTGCGAATTGCCCGCGGGTGGCTGCCCGCCTGGATGAGAATGGCATCGAACCAGCCCTCGTTCTTCGCCTCACTGAAGAAACGGTCGCCAATCCACTGCATGAGTTGCTGCCATGCATGCGAAACACCATCGGGATCACGTTTTCGCGCTTTGTTGTGAACTTCCAAAAACCCAGGACAGCGATCTTCTAGCTCGTCTCCGACCTCGGCGGGCGGTTCGGATCCGAGTTCCAGCGCCGGCCGGACCCAGTACGAAAACGCCTCCCAATCTATGTACCGGGAAACAGCCTCGGCAAGGCGGTCGGGATCAACCAGCTTCGAGGACACTCTTGCTCGACGAACATTGGGTACAAGGTGAGCGGTGGCGTCACACTTGGCCGCATCGCGCTTCCACTCGTCAAAGGAGGGATACCGGCTGGGTTTGGCTTTCTTCCACTTCCTTACGCATTCCGACCAGCAGACTTCGGCTCTTTGGTAGCGAGACTCTCGTATGGCGTAAAACGTGATCGCATTAAACCAGCCTTCTTGCTTGGCAAAGCCGAAAATATGGTCATCAATCCAATCTTCGAGGCGAAGATAACGAGGCCTGTCCTTGGCCGCTTTGGGCGTCAGTTGTTGTTCGGTTTCGAGAAACCCAGAGCAGCGGTCGTTGAGAATCTCGGCTAGCCAATCAGGGATACGCTCTTCGATCTCGAGAATTGACCGAACCCACAGGTAAAACTCCTGCCACTCGATGTATTGATTTCGAGCATCGAACAGCCGCTGCCAGGGGATCCGGCGGGCCTGACTATCTGCGCGCTCACGTGTGAGGCGCTGGAGTTGGGTAGTAGAGTTGCGCTGCGGGACTCGTCTTGTGTTCTTCAACCCGAATGCCCTCTCGTCGCACGCGATTGGCGCTCCACAAAGCGTGCGTGTTGGAGCGTGCCGCTGCTTAGTTTAGTCGACAGCGCCGCGAAGGCAAATGACGCGGCAGCAGCCCTTGCATCGGCTGATTAAGTTGCGGTTTCCGCCCGCGTCGGCTCGGCTTATTCGTTCGCTCAGGCGCCCGGATCGGCAAGGGCATGGCCCGTCCAGTTTCAAGATTCACAAACCCACCCTGATACGACAAAGAGCCATGGCGCAGCAGTTGGGTCAGCATGCCCAAAGCCTGATATGCGAGATTCTGGTTGATGAAGGGTTCCTGCCGGGTTAACGCTTCGGCCGCGCTGCAAGACGGCTGATCGTCGTCTTTATCGCCTGGCGACAGGACCTCCGGATAGAGCTCCGCGATTGTTGGGAGACGATGCTTCTGCCTTTGATTTACCCGGTTATTCGGCTGCCCAAGGATGAATTGCCCGCTAGCGGCATTGTTGCCAAGATCAAGCCAGTACAGAACCCGGGAATGCAGTGCCCACTTGCCGATCGCGCGCCGCGCTTTGCGCGTATCGACACACCCAATCAGGAGATCGACCTCAGCGTTCTTGGCCACCTGCTGTATATGGGCCTGCATGCCCTGCCAGTTCAGCCCCCAGAAGAGGTTTACCCGGTGTGCCAGCACGATAGCTTTCGGAAAGCCGATTTCCGTTCGGCAAAAAGGTTGGCGCACACAGTTGGTTTCGCTCACCGTATCTGGATCGATCAACGTCACATGCAGGCCGCCAGGATGACCGAACGCAAGCAGAGCCTGGTGGAGGTAAGGGAGTCCGGAAACGATCGCGCTGCCATTTCCGCCACCGCCGACCACCAAGATACGAATCGGGCGTTCCAGCAGTTGAGGATCGGGAGTATGCGTCATCGTCGCGCAGTCTCCAGTCTCTTTAGGTATCTGTCCAGTGGCTCTAGCTCGAAGAGCGTACCCAGCGGGAACCGCTTTTTGCCTGCGAGGCTCTTCCAAAGCGCCGTCGTTCCGCCGCGGCGCTTCGTTAGGCGGCCTCCGCCTCCAGGATGCGTGAATTCGCTCTGGAAGAATGCCTGCTGCCATGCAGCCATTGAAGTCACGGTCAACGACTTCGGCGCGCGCATGGTCCCGGCACAAACGGCGCCGTTGCCATCAACATTCCAATAGGGAGCTGCCGCCACTTTGGTGTCTGGGCCTGGTCTGCGGCTGACGGGAAGCCCGCGAACGTACAAAACACCGTTTCGCACCACGAACAGCAAGGCCGGGTGCGGAAAGGGTTTGCCGGAAATGTCGCCAAGTTCCGAACCCGCGCGGAAAAACATCGGCCGCATTGCCGCCGGTGTCCACCACGCAAGCATGTCCGGAGTTCGCGCGACGACCTGGTCCGGCAAGAACTCCACCGGGCAACCGGTTCCAAGCTGCTGGGTCAACTCGCGCAGGCACGCGGTGCTGAATAATTCGCCCGCCCCCAGAACAGGCGTTCCAGCAGCGTCCTTCTGCACCACGCTGTGAACAGTCGCCATGTAGCGGTTCGAGTGATCGTTCCGGTATAGCAGCACGGCCTGGTACAGCTTCAGCTCGAGTTCGCTTCCGACATCGATACTGAATCGCATGTGGATTTCTCCCGGCTCTCGATGATGTTTTTGATCCGCACCACGAGCACCAGCACCCGCGTGACAGTCTCGATGACGGCGAGCGCCTCGCGCACGCTGGCGGGGTCATCCGGCCGCAGCGGAATTATCAGGCTGGGTTCCGGCGTCTCCTGACCCCAGAATTCGCATTCATTGTCAAAACACGCCATAACCGCATCGCCCGCCCGGAAGTACAGCAACACAGCTGGCAACGGCGAATCCAAAGAGTGGTGATTGCGCTCGCGATCGAGCAAGTCCTCGGCGACCTTAGGCCGCTCAATCGAGTGGGATACTCTGTGCAACTCGATTGTCGTTTCGACCAGCTCCTTCAACCATGGGACAGCAGGAACTGGAAATGTAACGAGAGGCCGAGCCGTCTCGGAACGCTTCTTGTCCGTCAAGCACGGCGGCAGATCTTGTTCGAGCTTCGGGATCTCGTACGACTCAGGATCGTCCTCACCTTCGGCCCACTCGATCATTTGCTCGATGCGTTCCCGGGCGTCACACTCGTCATAGACACGGACCCAGCGGTATAAAGCCTGCCGCAGCCCGTCGTAAAACGCTTGTCCCATGCCAGCAGAGGCCGCCTCTAGCTCTGTGATCGCGTCACCCACGCCCAAAGCGAAGGATGACTCTGTATTGAGAACGAAGAAAAGTTGTCCAGGGCAAGCAGAATTCGGCTCGACGTACACGCTGTCGATGATTGCTTCCCCGAGCGTCAATGAGAGTTCGAAGTGTTCAGCAATGGTGGCCTGGCCACGATCGGCCAGATAACGCCGGAGCACATGTTCGACCAAGGTGGAGGGAAGTTTCTCTGCGGCGGCCCAGTCCGATTCATTAGCTTGGTTGATTTTCACCAGAGTGTGGGCCAGCGCGGTGAGGGCGGACGAACCGAAGCTGATTTTGTTCCCGATGTAAGCTGATTCGAGTCGTGGAATTCCGATCAAGCTGGAGGGATTGGCCAGATACCCGGCCCGGGGAAGACGGGATCTCCGTTGCCTTGAAGCGAGAGAGCCCGCGCGAGAACGTTGCCCGCTTCTTGCGAATCTTTGCATTCGAGCCACCTCTGCATGAATCCGGTCAGAGGGTTGGCATTGGTTTGCCGCCCCTCTGCTTTGCGGATTTCGTCTAACAGCGATTGTTTCTTGCTGGTGTCCTGCACCCGTTAGCCCTTCGACCCGATGGCGCGCTCAAAGCTGTAGCGCAACCGGTCGCCGACGGTTTCAGGCCCTGTGATGGCCGCGCTGGTCAGCTCGGGAAACTGAGCGGCATAGAACGAACGGACTTCTTCAATTGAGGACTTGGGGTTGGGGTCAGCCAGGGTGGTGCCGTGATAGACAAACTCCCGTTCAACCACGTTGATTTTCATGATGCTGGACCTCCTTTGTAGGATTTCAGAATTAATGACATCCGCGTCAGAGTACGTGACACAAAAATGTCAGAATTAGTGACACAGAGCTCCGCGCTGCCCGTTATCTGCTCGCGTCGCAGGCGGCTCGTGCGGAACCGTTAGATGGATTCGAGTGGCTACGGCCCCGTGCCCGAGGGGTCGAGCCGGTCGTCAAGGCGGGAGCGTGACGATCTGATGCGAATCCGTTGCCTGGTAAAACGAACTGATGCCACGCATAACTTCCGAGTCGCCGACAATCCGGGAATTACCGTTTGTTCTCAGAAAGCTGCTACATGACGATCTGTTCCCGGATAACATTACGAGCCTGACGCTAAAGATGCGTTTTCGAGAGGCGGGGCTAAGTTCGGATGGATAGGAGGCGGACCATGCAGCCCACAACAGATGCGAGTGCAACTACGGGGCTGACGGAAGCAGTGCATATGGTATTGCCCGCTCTGGAGCAATTCTTGCGCTTTGACGATCGGGATTTGGCTGCTACACGGTATGCGCAATGGCGCGCTGCGCTTAATGAGTCGTTGCCTGAGCGGGGTGCCGGTGCGCAATCAGTACTAGAGATCGTGGGCAAGACTGTGATTCCCCATGGCGTCCTGATCGGTGCGCCAGGATTTTCTGGATGGGTGAATACGATGCCGACCATTGTGCCCACGGTCGCGGCATTTACTGCAACCATTGCCGGCGCGCAGCGCGCGTGGTTACAGTCCTACAATTTCCTCGAAAATCTCGCGCTGGAATGGCTCAAGCAACTGCTCGGACTGCCGCCCTCTTATCAAGGCATATTCAGTAGTGGAGGTTCAGTCGCGAATCTCATCGCGCTCGGCGCGGCACGACAATGGGCGTACGAACAAAACGGAATTGATCCCGCACGAGATGGACTGGCGTCACTGCAAAAACCGCGTCTTTACGCGTCCAATCAAGTTCATCACGTTGTTCAACGCGCTGCTGCGGTACTCGGGCTAGGACGTCGCGCGCTGATACAATTGCCGACCGATAACGTCTTTCGCCTCGATGTCAATGCGCTGCGCGAGCAACTTCGCCGAGATCGAGCCGGCGGCTTTACACCAGTGGCTGTGATTGCGAGCGCGGGCACGGTGAATACGGGTGCCATCGATCCCGTGTACGAAATCGCACAGCTGTGCCACGACGAGCGAGTGTGGCTGCACGTCGACGGTGCTTACGGCGCGTTCGGCAATCTGGATTCTGAGGTCAGGCCATTGTTCGCCGGCCTGAGCGAAGCGGATTCGCTTGCAGTTGATCCGCATAAGTGGCTAGCGGTGCCTCTGGGTTGCGGCGCAACGTTCGTGCGTGATCGCGAGTTGCTGGGACGCGCGTTTACGTTGGAACCAGCGGAATATCTAGAAGGGTCCGCGCGCCAGCTCAAATCCATCGGCTCGCAATTCGACGACTTCGGTCATGCTTTTCACCACTTCACGGTTGAACAATCGGCACAGTCGCGCGGCGTTACCGTGTGGGCCGCACTCAAGGAGATGGGGGCGGAAGGGATGCGGGCACGTGTGCGCGCGCACAACTCATTCGCCCGGCACTTGGCGGCGCGCGTACAGGCGTCGTCAGTTCTGGAATTGCTTGCGCCTGTGACCCTGTCGATCTGCTGTTTCCGGTATGTGCCGCTCGAATGGCGTCGCCGCGACGACATGATGCCGCTGCTCAACGACCTGAATCGGGAAGTCCTCAAGCGGCTACATCATGAGAATCGTTATATCCCCTCGAGTACCGAGTTGAACGGGGCTTTCGCGATTCGTTCGTGCTACATCAATCCACGCACCACTTTGGGTGATGTAGACGGTCTGGTCCAAGCGGTTGAGCGCCTCGGTGAGCAGGTCTGGCGCGAGCATCAGCCCGAAGCTATGGTGCCTTGACCACGGTCGAACGCTGGCCAGAAACGGATCACCGGAATTTAGGAAGCTTTATCGAGCTGCCGCTTCCATCCTCAGTTCCGATTCCTTATGGCGCCACTTCACCCACAGCCAGTTGGCAGCCGCGAGCAGTGCGGTGACGCACATCAGCAAAAGTTCGCGGCGCTTCAGGCCGGTCATCAGCGCCAGAGAGATTGCCGCCCCAACAATGCTAAGCGCGGGCCCGAATGGAATTCTCAAGGCGTCCGCGTTCGGGTGCAACTTTCGCAGGCGGATCAAGGAGGCACACGTTCCGGCATAGTAGACCATCATTGAGCCGGCACTCAGAGCCACGATCCAGAGGAAAGTGCCGGTCGATGCCAGCGCCCATCCCGTAAATGAATAGAACAGGATGGCAGCCGCGGGTGTGTAAAACCGTGGATGCAGTCTCGCAAAGACACCGGGAAAATCGCCATGCGCGGCCAGCGAGTAAGCCAGCCGAGGAGCGTACAACATGGCGGCTGAGATCCAGCCGTACGTCGAGACCATAACGGCAATCGCTACGAATGCGGCGCCACCGTGTCCGAGCAGCACGGATGCAGTCTCTGCGAGAGGCCGGTCGGTCATCTTCGTACCAATTGTCGCCACCGTAATGAACTGCAACAGCGCGTAGATCGCCGCGCATGCCAGCAGGCCTGTGCCCACGCCAAAGGGAATGGTCCGGCGCGGTTCTCTGATTTCCCCGGTGGGGATGAGTGCGCCTTCCCATCCGCCAAAGGCGAACAGCAGGAACACCATTGCGCTCACCCACTTGGACAGTCCCGGAGACGCGATTTCCGAAAGGTGAATCATCTGCGGCGGCCGCTGTGTGAAGCGGGCCACGCCGAACAGGATCAGCAACGCAAGCGGCGAGAGCTTGGCCA
>Ga0153915_10000976_pt1 | contig 26411 bp, 16 predicted proteins | sample Opewatmetagenome_2_FD_107003 | JGI IMG/M metagenome (GOLD analysis project Ga0153915, IMG submission 107003) | Freshwater wetland microbial communities from Ohio, USA - Open water 3 Core 3 Depth 3 metaG | ecosystem: Environmental > Aquatic > Freshwater > Wetlands | place: USA: Ohio, Lake Erie...
GGGGTAAAACTGAACAGGGTTTATTCTCAGGAGAAAGTGGAGGATATTCCCAAACAATTGAATAAACTCCGTTTTTTTGAAAATGTTGAAACTCCTTCATATTATTTAAACGGACAGAATGAAGGAGTGCTTAAAATAAAAATAAGAGAAAAAGAAACGAACAGTTTCGATGGAATAATCGGTTATGTCCCTTCTTCACAGACGGATGAAAGCGGTTATTTTACAGGATACATCAATATAGGTTTGCGCAATCTGTTCGGGACAGGGAGATCGGCATCTTTCAGATGGCAGACGGAAACAAAGGAAACGCAGGAGCTTGAACTCAAATATTCTGAACCCTGGCTTTTCAATTACCCGTTCAATCTCGATTTAGACCTTCTCCAAAGGAAGCAGGATACAACTTATGTCCAGCGCTATCTTGAAGCCAAACTTGAATACCTTGCTACGGAAAATATTTCGGCGGGAGTAATAATTACAACCCAATCGACAATACCTTCGGAAAATCTTACAACCTCATCGGTCTATAATTCCACTTCGTTCATTACAGGACTCACTTTGAAGTATGATTCAAGAGATAATTATTATTCCCCTACAGAAGGAATTTATTTTTATAATGTTTACAAGTTTTCAAGGAAAACAATAACGAAAAGCGCTTCTTCAACAAGCGAAGTTGAAGGTTCTTTCAATATTCAAAAGATTGAGATAGACCTTTCAATGTATTATTCATTTTTTGAAAAACAGGTTACAGCTTTGTCGGCGCACGCAAGAGAACTTAAAGGTTCTAATTACGATCTCAGCGATTATTATCAGCTCGGAGGAACAAATACAATGCGCGGATATAAAGAGAAGCAATTCAGCGGCAACAGGCTTTTCTGGTCTAATCTGGAATACAGGCTTTTATTCTCGAGCCGTTCATTTGCATTCCTTTTTTTTGACTTCGGTTATTTTCTAAGGAGCGAAGACACTTCGAGGGATATTACAGGGCTTTCAGGCTATCTTACCGGATACGGCGCGGGCATAAATATGGAAACCTCTCTCGGCGTTATTAAAATCAGCTTTGCCCTCGGTAAAGGGAATACATTTAAAGAAGGAAAACTTCATTTCGGATTGTTAAATGAATTTTGACAATAAATTGAAAAATTTTGATAATTCATTTCTTTCTTCCGGCATTGTAAATATTGCCGGAACTGACGAAGCCGGGCGCGGGCCTCTCGCGGGGCCGGTTGTCGCCGCCGCTGTTATTTTTCCAAATGATTTTTTTATTGACGGTGTAAACGATTCAAAAAAACTTGCGGAAAAAAAAAGGGAAGAACTTTACGGTAAAATTATCTCATCCGCTTTATGCTACGGAGTCGGAATTATCGATAATAATGAAATAGACCGGATTAACATTTTGCAAGCGTCGCTTAAAGCTATGAAAACTGCCGTGGATAATTTATATGTTAAACCCGACCTGATATTAATTGACGGGAACAAATCTTTTATCTCTGGAACCGTTACAAAAACCATTGTTAAAGGGGATTCAAAATCCTTTGCTGTTGCCGCCGCTTCCATTATTGCAAAAGTTACGCGCGATAGAATTATGATTAAAGTTTCAGAAGAATTTCCCGAATATAACTGGAGCAAAAATAAAGGGTATCCTACAAAAGTTCATATTGAAGCGGTTAAGAAATTCGGGCCTACGCCCCTGCATAGAAAAACATTCTTAAAAAATTTCTATCCAGAAGAAATAAAGCTGTTTTAATCAGGATGAAAGAGAACCCGCATAATTTATTCGGATTAGGTTGTTTGAAAAAGGCGCATTTAACTTTACTTAAATTGACTATTATTGTTAAATCAGCTAATTTGCAGAAGTACATAGAGGTGTTCCCATCACTCTCTTTTTTTTGCTCCGGTGGGAATTAAAAAGCAGTCCATTTTGTTTATGAATAATAAGTTTGAGGAATTTATATGAAAGTGCATGAATATCAGGCAAAAGAGCTGTTAAGAAAATTCGATGTCCCTGTTCAGGAAGGGGTTGCAATTAGAAGCTTATCGGAATATGACGGCGCAATTGCAACGCTCCGCTCGAAAGGAATTAATCAGTTTGTGGTTAAAGCGCAAATCCATGCCGGCGGCAGAGGCAAAGGAAAACTTTATAATCCTCTTAAAAAAGATGAGCTTGTATTTGAAGGAGGAGTAAAATTCTGCACAGATTCCGAAAAAGGGAAGGAATATGCGGGTAAAATACTCGGCAATCTTCTTGTTACACATCAAACGGGATCCGAAGGCAAAATTGTTAAAACTTTATTTATTACTGAAGGGCTGAATTATAAAAAGGAATTATATCTTGGAATACTGCTCGATAGGAACAACTCGCGCAACGTTATAATGGTTTCTACTGAAGGAGGGGTTGAAATTGAGAAAGTTGCCGAAGAAACCCCCGAAAAAATAATTAAGGAATGGATTGACCCGGCAGTTGGAATTCAGCCTTATCAGGCTAAGAAACTGGCGTTCGGGCTCGGATTGACGGGGCAGGCTTTTAAGAGTTTTCAGAATTTTATTTTCAAATTATATAACGCTTACGAATCGACGGACGCATCGCTGCTTGAAATAAACCCTCTTGTTATTACTAATGCCGATGAAATTATTGCCTTGGACGCAAAAATGAATTTTGACGATAACGCTCTTTACCGGCATCCTGATATTCTTTCATACAGGGATTTGGATGAAGAAGACCCGCTTGAAATTGAAGCTTCAAAATACAGCTTAAATTATATTAAACTCGACGGAAATGTGGGTTGTATGGTTAACGGAGCCGGGCTTGCAATGGCTACTATGGATATTATAAAACTTGCAGGGGGCGAACCCGCCAACTTTCTTGACGTAGGCGGCGGAGCCAACAAAGATACCGTTGCAAGCGGTTTTAAAATTATTCTTGCCGACCCGAATGTTAAAGCAATACTTATTAATATCTTCGGCGGCATTGTAAGATGCGACCGCGTTGCTCAGGGCGTTATTGACGCCGTTAAAGAAGTTAATGTTTCCGTTCCGGTTGTTGTAAGGCTCGAAGGGACAAATGCCGGCATTGCAAAAGAAATGCTCTTAAATTCAGGCTTGAATTTTGAAGTCGCTTCTTCTCTTAAAGAAGCCGCGGAAAAGGTTACTTCGGTTCTAAAAGTTTAATGAAAAATAAATCTGTTCCGGAATAAATAAGTTCTTTTAAGAAAGGGAATAAATGCTTGAAATAAAAATATCGGTTACGGCGGCTGCAAATTTATTAATTTACAGAATGCGCCGCGAATTTGACGCCCGGAAAAAACTCGGTTTCTTTTCCCCCGGCTGCGAATTAAGCAACATCCCCTATAAAAACCTTCTTGAAATAACGGAATCTGCCATATTCGATTTAATTATGCTGCTTCCGGCGGAAATATTTCTTAAGAAGAATAATCTCGCCCCGATAATTGCAAATGCAGTCCGCACTCTTTCAAAAGATATAGGCCGCGAAGAATTTATTCTTTATGATATACGGAGCGCAGAGATCATAGTAAATTCAGTCTGCCGCCTGTTCGAATCATCCCATCGAAACAAAAGCTACCTTAATAATTAGCCTATTCTTTTTTGGCGCTGGAAAGGAGCTCCGAAATAATAGCCCCGGCGTTGTTATTAAAAAAAATATTCAGATTTCCGAAGTTGAATTGAATATGATAAATATTAATGAGAAAACCAAAATTTATTTTTGCAGAGACGCTTTACGCGGCGTCTTTGTAAAGAAAATATTTCTTGCTTCTCATTAATCCGCCTGCTATTTTACATATATAATTTTGCCAACATTGTAGAAAATGTTTTTGATGAATACTGTTGATGAATTGAAAAAATCTGCCGCAGAACACGCTGTTGAATTAATAGAATCAGGGATGGTTATAGGTCTTGGAACAGGCAGTACGGCTTATTATGCTACGGTAAAAATCGGAGCGCTTATTAGAACCGGCAATCTTAAAAATATAAAGGCGATAGCAAGCTCGAAAGCATCGGAAGAACTTGCCCGTTCGCTGGATATTCCGTTGACCGATTTTAAAAATAACCCTTGTATTAATGTTACAATTGACGGAGCCGATGAAGTTGATAACGACCTTAATCTTATTAAAGGAGGAGGGGGCGCTTTATTGAGGGAGAAAGTGCTTGCGCAGGCTTCGGAAAAATTTTATGCGGTTGTTGACGGCTCCAAATTATCCGCTAAGCTTGGCGAGAAATGGAAAGTTCCGGTTGAAGTGATTCCTTTTGCCCTTGATTCAGAACTTTTTTTTCTTAATAATTACAGTGAAAATATTTCCGTTAGAAAAAACAACAATGGAGAAGCCTTTATTACTGATGAAGGCAACTATATAATAGATGTGGATTTCGGTCCGCTGGATGATGTTTACTCCACTTCTGCAATGCTTAATGAAAGAGCGGGCATTGTTGAACACGGGCTCTTTATTGATATAGCCGATAAAGTTTTTGCGGCAAAGGAAAATGAGGTTTTGATCTTAGACAAGTTAAAAAAGTAGATTAGTCTTTTGTGTTTGATGTCACTCGTTTTTTTGAATTGTTTTATATTTTTGATGCACCGGATTTGCGGAAGTTCTTTAAAAAAGTGGAATTTATTTAAAAGTTAAATTAGCTTAATATGTAAAATATTTGTTGACAACATAACGGCAAATTTATATTTTTCGTCTTGTTAAGGCTGTTTTTTCACTTAAAAAGGCAAAAAAAAGCGTTTTTTTGGTTTTTTTAATGGTTTTTTTATTGACATATAAGGCTCTAAGTGATATATTACAAATCAAATCCGGCAATTATATTAAGTTTTTTATAGTAATATGAGGGATTTTGGCTTGGAATGTAAATTTTTTATTAACATAAGTAGTATAGAAAGATGAGTAAGTTTTTAAAAAATAAGATGGAGGTCAAATATGGGCATATCTCTACCACCTTAAATAATGGGGAGAATATTAATAATTTAATGATTAAAAAAAATTTTGTTTAATCAATGTAGGAGAAACAAATGAACGTCAAGAAACTAATTGGAATGCTTTTTGCGCTTCTACTCTTTGCTGGAGTTGTGAGTGCGCAGACTACATTCTATGTTAACAATTCGACAGGTAACGACGCTAACGCGGGTACTTCTGCTTCTGCACCCAAGTTAACTGTTGCATCGGCAATAACTGCCGCTCCGTCGGGATCAATTATATCGGTTGATTATACCGGTATAACCTATTCGGATGCAGACGTTACGATCAGCAAAGAGTTGACATTCACATCTACAGGGGGAACTCCTGTATTTACGAATGACCTGATAATTACATATGCAACGACCTTTACAGGCCCGTTTCAGTTTACGGATTTAACGGTTAATATTACGTTAAGCACTGCAACAACAGTTACAGGCGCGTCAAATTTAACAATTGACGGCGACGTTACAAGAACAATAGGCACGCTCGATTCTCAGCTTGCTTATACCACAGGCACACACGATTTTACTTATAACGGCGCTGTTGCCATTACATCCGGTTATGAATTGCCTGCATCGACAGATACAGAACATTTCGGCAATTTAACAACCGGCGCAAGCGCAGTTCTTACCCTTAACAGCGCTAAGACGATTAATGGCGTCATAACCACCGGAACCACTCTTAAACTCGGCGGTTATACAGTATCGGTTATCGGCGCAAACGCACATACAGTTGGCGGAGCGGTTCAGAACGGAACATTAGCGTTCACAATGAACGGCGCTGCTTCTATAACAGGCAACTATGCGCTGCCTAATATTACTGTTCAATCATCTTCAACAACAGTTAGGCTATTAACAGTTTCAACAAACTCTACAGTAGGAAACGTTTCAGCGTCATATTACGGCTCATTGACTTTATCAGCTGCAACAACAGTCGGCACGGTTACCAACAGCGGTTCCGGAACGATTACAGCTACAGCTGCTACAACAGCCGGCGATATATCAAACTCAAGCTCTGGAACTATTGTAATGACGGCGGCTACAGCATGCGGGTCTGTTACCAATAGTTCATCAGGCTACATTACATTTTCAGGCGCAGGCCTTGCCGTTACAGGTTCAATTGCTCAGAGCGGCGTTGGCTATATTTCACTTAACGGCGTAACAGGCTCAATTACAGTATCGGGCACGGTTACCAACAGCCCGGCTCTTACTATTCTTACCGCCGCTAAAACATCAATAGATAACTACGGCGTTATTATTTTCCCTGACGTGGCAGTTACAATTACAGGTAAAGTTACAAACAGCGCAACTTTTACCGGCACAATGACTTCATCGTATACTTCAAGAACGCATGCACAGATTGGTGAAATAAGATTCAACAACATCTCTACGGCTCTTACGCTGACAGGCGGAATTGAAGTTTCTTCTTCTGCTTCTATTGCCGGTATTTCCGGTATTACTATTACTCTTCAAAACAGCGGACGTGTTTTAATTACATCTGCAACAGCAGCGACCTTAATACCGGGCGGAATTTCAGTTACTTCAGCTTTTCCGTATGTTAATACATATACAACATGCACCGGAAACGGCGGCGTAACCTTTTCTGGCAGAACAACCGGCGATATCGGTTCAACAATTTCAAGAGTTGGAACCGTTTCTAATACATCCACATGTCTTGACGCATCTACTAACGGCAATATTGATTTCGGTGCGACAGCAACAGGCGCATTCTACGGTACATCAGTATCGCAGGGCACTGTAGCGTCCGGCGGCGATATTCTTTTCGGCGTTGGAGCGTTGAACTTAAGCGGCAGCATCACAAGCACAAGAACAGTTTCGGGCGCGGATATAATTCTTCCGACAGCCGCGGCTGCAGTTGCAGATGTTGTTACCGGCAATATTGTTAACTCAGGCAAATCAAGTATATCAATCGATATAGCAGGCGATACATTTACATTGGGCGGAAAACTTGAAAATACAGGAACCGGTTCAATATTATTCCCTGGCGGCGGCACATCATTTGTGCTCGGCGGAGCTCTTACAGTATCAAACGGCACAGTAACAATAGCTCTTACGAGCGGCGCTGCTTCAATCAGCGGCGTATGGACAGTTTCAGGCGGCGCATTGAATATTACCGATACAGTCGCAGGAACAGTAACAGTTCCGGCGTCAGCTCATCCTGATGTCATTTGGACAAACGGTACAATTGACTTTACTGGAATCTCAACAGTATCAATAGGCGGCTACAATTTCACAATCGGCGGCGCAACAACAAATCCGACGATTACAGGGACAACAACAACCCTTACATTTGTAGAATCAACGCCAAATTCAACACAGACAATTTATGTCGGCGGAGCTAACCCTGTATGGCCAGGCTTCCTGACAATCAATAATGCAGGAAATATTGCAGCTCCGGTTGTAAAAATTATGCCTGCAAATTCAGCTACATGGGCAAGTTTCTATGTCCTTAATGACGTAACATTCAATACAAGCTTAATTACCGATGGTATTTCAGTTGCAGGCGTTGGTTTTAATGTCGGAAAGAATTCAAGCACAACACCGATTGCAGACTTTACAAATACAACAGGTTATACCACCACAACAGCTAACGGCGGTACGCTTGTTGGTTTTGTAATGATGTCAGGCGCAGGAGCTACAGCTCAGGCGGTAACAGGCGGCACAGGCACATTCGGCGGTTTCGGCGCTGATAACATATCCGGCCTTTTAACGGCGGTTACATTCACCGGAACTTGCACTTTCGTAGGCGAATTTTATCTTGCGGAAGGCGCTGTATCACCAACAAATGTTAACTTTAACAACAGCACTACATATCCTACAATATATAAGACTGAAGGCGCTTTCACAGGCACACCTACATTTACATCTATGGTTAACGTTGTTTACCGCGGAAGCGATCAGGCAACAAGCTATGAATTGCCAACAGCAACAAACAAATTATATAATTTAACAGTTGAAACCACAACCGGCGCAAAAAGCGGTTATGGCGTTGTCACAATGTCAACAGCCACAACAGTTAACGGCACATTGACGATCATTGCTAACCAGGCTTTATACACAGCCGGCTATGCTCTTAACCTCGCAGGCGCTTCTGCAGTTGTCAATGGTTACCTTATTGATAACGGAACTCCTTCGGTAGTTCTTGCAGGCGCAACCGGAACGGCTATTACAGGCACAGGCTATTTGCCATCTATTATAGTCGGCAACAGCTCGCTTGGAAATACACTCTCCGGTAATACAGGCCTTTATTCGAAGGCTCTCGGCGATGGCGTGTGGACAACAACAGTCGATAACGATTTCACAACAGCAGACGGAAGCGTTACATATGCATCCGGCGCTGATACAGGTTCAGGATTAACAGTAACTTTCTCAGGTTCAGGACCACATTTCGGCAGCTTAACAATGGGCGTAACAGCAGTTACAACGGCTGTTGAAACATTTACACTCGGCAGCAACGTTATTATGTCGAGCGCAGGCTCATTTGACGTTGGATGCGGTATTGTCAATATCGGCGACTATACTCTTACATATAAAGGTTCTTCCTTTACAGTTAGAGGCGATGACGCTACAAACGCAGCGGCTGATATTAACTCTTCAACAACAGGTAAATTATTATTAAACGGCACAGCCGTTACCTTAACAGCAAACAGCGGCCCTGCTACAATTGACGCTAACGTTACATTCAACGGCGCAACAGCAGCTTCTGTATTTACGCTTCCTGCTTATCTTTCCGGTACAACAGATGAACTTATTATTGACGGAAACGTTGTTTTATCAGGAACATATACAGCTACAATAGATATCGGAAACGCAAATACGCTTACACTTGGCGGTACGACAGTTACAGTTGAAAACGGCGGATTTACCGCTACATCAGGCGGTACAACCGGTATCTTAGACCTCGATGTCGCTACGACAGGCGGAACGCTTACTTTCTCAGTTCCAGCTGCAACAGCAGTAGAAAACCTGACAATTTCGGATAACGTTACTCTGGCAGGAGATGTTACAAGCAGCACATTAACAGTTACAAATTTTGTTCATGACGCAGGTTTATTCACATTCGGAACTGCCGACCTTTCAATCGGTTCTGCCGGAACAGGCACATTTACACGCAACGGCGGCACATACGATGGAGACGGATGGTTGATTTATAACGGCGGTTCGGCTACATTCTTACATTCAACAGCTTCAGCAGCCGGCGCAATGACAATCAATAATCTTGAATTAACAGAAGATGTAACATTACAGAATGCACGCATTCTTAATGTAGTAAAAGAATTATATTTGAACGGCGGTTCTTTAACCAACTCAGTTGGCGGCGGAACAACCGGTTACACATATATGGGTTCAACAACATACGTTCCTATGGTTACGGTTGTTTTACCTGATGCAGTAGTTACAAATGCATTGCAGTTCAATAACACAAATTGCGATTTCACATTCGAAGGCGCAACAGGCGCAGTTTCATCTCTTATTTGGCCAGCTACAGCTACATTGGCAAGAAATGTTGAAGTTGCTTTAGGAGCTGCATCAAGCATTCTTACAATTCCGACAAGAACAATTAACGGAAACCTTACGCTTACAAAAGGTATTCTTACATGGGATTCAGGCGTAACAGTTACGCTTGCAAGCGGTTCAACAGTAACAAGAACAGCAAGCGGCGCATTGGATTATGATGCAAATGCAGATGCTACAACCGGTACATTCACAGCTCCTCTTGTAAACCTCGTTTACACAGGCGCAGTTGGAACATCAGGCATTGAATACTCATTACCGACAGTTGTAAATAACCTTACAGTCGGCACAGCATCTGTTTCTTCAGTAACATTAAACACAGCAAGAACAATTGCCGGCACAGTTTCAATGTATGCTGGTTCAACATTAACGCTTGCTAAGAATACAACATTCAGCGCTGCACAGACGCTGACAACAGGAACAATTGTTATTACTTCACCGTATATTCTTACTCTCGGCGCGGCAAGCACATTGTATAATGTAACAGGAAATGTTACAACTGCATACGATGTTACGCTTAACGGCGCTCATTCAGGCGGCACAATAAATGCAAGCGCAAATGTTACCGTTGGTTCTGCAGGTTCATTTGCTACAACATCAAACATATCATTCAACGGCGCTGCAAACGCTACATTAACAGTTCCTTCTGCAGGCGCAACAGTTGGTATTTTGACATTCAATAAAACAAACAACACCAATACAATTACATTGGCCGGCGGCAACGTAAAAACAGGCGCTGTAACCAAATTTGTAAATGGTTTATTTGTTACAGGCGATTACGTATTCACGATGTATCATCCAATTTACAACGCTGAAGCGACATATACACAGGGCTTCAACAGAGACGGCGTAACAGGAACAAACATTTCTCACGTTGTCGGTAATGTTGCAAAGAAAACTGTTAATGCAAGCATAGTTGGTAATGTTGGTTCTTCAGTTCCTACAATGGAATTCCCGGTTGGTACAACAGCAATATACAGACCGGCTATCATTACATTCCCGTTATTATCAAGCGGTGTTCCTTCAGTACCTAACAATTGCACATTCGTTGTTTCTCATGAAAGCGTAAGCCCGACAGGAATAGTTGGACTTCCGATTACAGACGGTGTTGAAACAGGAAAAGACATTGCAAGATATCCATCATTCTACTGGTATATCAAAACAGACGCTGCTGTACAGGGTATTACATTTAACCTCGAACTCGATCCTACAGGATTCACAGGATTCGGTTCATCAGCTATGGATTGCAGAATTATCCGCAGAAATGGAGCAAAAACTGATACGGCAAATGAATGGTACTTACAGGGTACAAATACTTCATATAATAATGAATATAACCTTAGCACCAACAGATTTGGCGTTATTATAAACGGAGCTACAGACGGATTAAGAAGAGACGGAGCTGTATTCACGCTCGGTATGGCTACAAACCTTGCAACAGACGTTGTTCCTACAGCAGCAACAGCTAAAATAGGAACAGTTAACGGCGTTGTAAACCACGCTTATGATGTAACATACATTCTTAACCTCGAAGCTACAGGCGCAAAAATGTTCAAGAATAATGTTGGAACATTAAGATACGAAGTATCTTCATCCAACGAATCTCTTGCAACAGCGGTAGTTAACAACACAACAAAACTGTTAACAGTAACGCCGGTTGCAGTTGGCAGCCCGACAATTACAGTTACAGCTTACGATGATACAAACAATGACTTCTTATCATGCACATTCACAGTAAACATCGGCGTTGTTGGCACAACCACAGAAACCAGCACAGTTCCAACAGAGTACGCTATTTCTCAGAACTATCCTAACCCGTTCAACCCGACAACTACAATTAAATACCAGTTGCCGAGCGAACAGCATGTTATAGTTAAAGTTATTAACATCATCGGTCAGGAAGTTGCTACGTTGGTTAATGAAGTTAAATCAGCAGGATACTATTCAATTAACTTCAACGCTACCGGTTTAGCATCAGGCAGATACATTGCAGTTATTAAAGCAGGCGATTTCTCGAAAATAATCAAAATGAACCTTGTTAAATAATAACGCAACAATATAGTTTCAGCAAAAAACCCGTCATCGGACGGGTTTTTTGTTTTAAACAATACAAAAAAGAATTAATCTTTATAAAAATATATTTATCTTTCACATTGAACATTGAACATTGAACATTGAACATTGAACAAGCAAAAAAATGAACCCCTGGCGCGGATTAAAAAACCTTAAAAAAGAATTGTGGCTGTTATCGGCGGCAACATTAATTAATCGTTCCGGAACAATGGCGCTTCCGTTTCTTGCAATTTACATTAATAAACATCTTCATTTCAGCATTGCTGAGTCTGGTTTAATTATCACAGTTTACGGAATAGCCGCTTTAATTACAGCTCCACTCATAGGCAGAATGTGCGATTCGGTAAATCCTTTTAAAATAATGAAATATTCACTTTTGTTTTCAGGGCTGCTTTTATTTCTGTTTCCGCTGGCACAAAAATACTATCAGATTATTATTCTTACCTTTATCTGGTCTTCATTGAATGAATCATTCCGCCCGGCAAATCTTGTATTAATAAGTTATTTCAGTTCGGTAGAAACGAGAAGAATAGCTTTTGCGCTTAACAGACTTGCGGTAAATCTCGGTATGAGTATTGGGCCGGCAATCGGAGGTATCCTTGTTTTATACGACTATTCACTCCTTTTTTATGTTGACGGCGCAGCGCATATAATATCATGGTGCTTTCTTTATTTTACAACTAAAAAAATGGATATACATAAAACAAGAGAAAATGAAATTAAGAAAGTTGAAAATGAAAATAATCAGACAGAAATAAAAAAGCACATATTTAAATTTGTTCTCGTTTTTATCCCTGTGCTTATTGTATTTTTTCAGATATTTACAACTTTCCCAATATATATTACTCAGGAACTTCAGTACAAAGAATCGGTTTACGGCTTTTTGTTTGCATTGAATACGGTAATGATAATATTGCTGGAAGTCCCTCTCTTAAATTATCTTGTGAAAATAAAAAATACAAGTCTTATAACAGCCGGATCTCTTTTGGTGGGGATTGGTTTCATGCTGATGATTTTCGGAGGCAATATAGCAGCGCTTATAATATCGGTTATATTCTGGACATTCGGCGAAATGATAATATTCCCAACAAGCGCGGCATACATTTCAGAAATTGCGCCGGAAGGAAAAAGAGGGGAATATATGGGCTATTATCAAACAGGGAATAATACGGCATTTTCTTTAGGGCCGGTTCTGGGGTCGTTTATATACCAGACTTACGGATCTCATATTTTGTGGAGCGCCGCCTTTGTAATGGCTGCAATATCTTCGGCTGGAATTTTTATCATTGTAAAAAAACAAAAAATATAATTGTATCAGGTTATTTCTTCTGTAATGGCAACGGGTAAAGAACAGCCGTTTTTATCGCAAATAAACAAAATGGGAGTTGAAGGTGGCTGGGAAAACTGCGGAATTAAGGTATTAAAAAAATCGTTTATAACAGCTAATTCCGAAAAATTGACTGTGTCAATAACCAGAAAGGCCTTGTCAGGCTCATACAAGCCCTTTAAGGGGGCTAAAAACGATGACTGGCTGTAAGACTCAGGTTTGAGGAAAATTGCCTCAGAAAAGTTAAAATTAAGGTCAAAAAGCGCTTGGAGCAAAAAAGTAAAATTTTGAGGGCGCTTTGCTATAATTTCAGGTATATGGTCTAAAAATGGCAAAAGGTGATTAATATAACCTTCAATCTTAGTAAGATGAGTAAGTCTTGAAAGAAACAAAAAGGCAGCCGAGTTTCCAGAAGGATAAGCGTTATCTGACAGGTTAAGGCTTTCATCAGGGAAAAAAGAATCCGAATGCCGGAAAAGGATTTTTTCTTTATCGAAAAATCCCGATATCATAATGGAAGATAATTTCATTGCGTTTTTTAAATAATTGATTTTTCCGGTGAATTGGAAAAGATTTAAAGAAGCAATGCCCATAAAGGCATAATCGTCAAGTATTGAATTTACGCCTCTTACATTCGCTGCAGAAAAATGGTAAAGCCGTCCGGGTTCAAAATGGTTCTCCATAATAAAATCATACGCCGTTAAAGCGGATTTCATATAGCTTTCATTGCTGAGAGTAAAAGCGGCATAGGAAAGAGAATAAATCATCAGCCCGTTCCAATCGGTTAAAACTTTATTGTCTAGAAGGGGAGGAATCCGCTTATTACGGCGCGCAATTATTTTTTCCCTTATCGGCTCAAACCGCAGAATGGCTTCATCAAATTCCGGCAGATGCGCCGGATTAAAATTTAGAATATTCAATCCGCTGTGATGTTCATTATTAACGCCGCAATAATTCCCATCACGGGTGATATTGAAATATTTATTAAGGAAAAGAAGTTCATCTTCGTTCAGGAAATCCGTTAATTCATCATAATTCCATAAGTAATATTTACCTTCGATTCCTTCGCTATCGGCATCCTGAGCCGAATAAAAAGCGTTATCGGGAGAAGTAAATTCCTGAAGCGTAAAATCAATTGTCTTTTCAAGATAATATAAATAAAAAGACGATCTGGTAATTTTATACAGGTCAGTGAGAACCAGAATCATCATAGCCTGATCGTAAAGCATTTTTTCAAAGTGAGGTACGAGCCATTTAGCGTCTGTCGAATAGCGGTGAAAGCCGAATCCTGCCTGGTCGAATATTCCTCCTGAACAGATATTAGTAACGGTCTTTTCAACCATCTCAAGGGCTGTATCATCATTAAAATGATGCCGGTATCTTAACAAAAAAAGCAGATTATGCGGGGATGGGAATTTGGGGAAACTTCCGAAACCTCCATTCTCAGAGTCAAAGGCGCTTTTGAAATAATTAAATGCATCTGAAAATATTTTTTCATTGAATGAGGAGGAAGAACGGAATTGAGAATTTTGAGAAATTATCCGCTGAATTTCATCGGTATTATGCAAGACAGCTTCATACCTTGTTTTCCATAGTTCAGTTATTTTATTAAGGATTTCAACGAAGCTCATTTGTCCCCTGCGGGGCGATTTGGGAAAGTAAGTTCCGGCAAGAAAAGGCTTTTTATCAGGCAGGGCAAAAACAGATAGAGGCCAGCCCCCGCCCCCGGTCATAATCCGGCAGGCTTCCATATAATAATTGTCCACATCGGGAAATTCCTCCCTGTCAACTTTAATACAAATAAAGTTATCATTCAAAACAACTGCGGTTTCATCGTCGGCAAATGATTCTTCCCCCATAACGTGGCACCAATGGCAGGCAGAATATCCTATAGAGATGAATACCGGTTTGTTTTCCTTTGCAGCAGTCTCGAATGCTTCTTCTCCCCACGGAAACCAGTTCACCGGATTGTAAGCATGCTGAAGCAGGTAAGGGCTTGTTTCATTTATTAGTCTGTTTGGCTTTTTCATTTAAAAATCGTATTTATTGGCTGTATAATGAGAGAACAATTTTTTTTATAAAATAATTCAAATAACAAAGAGGCGATTATGAAAAAAATAATTTCACTTTCAGTAATACTAATGTTAATACTCGGTTCTTTTGCCGCGGCTCAGGAAGCTAAGACAAAAGAAATGCCGGAGAGTAAAAATGCGCCCAAATTCGATCCTGCCCGCGATTCTGAAAAAGACCTTGCCGATGCGGTTGAAAAAGCAAAGGAAAGCGGAAAATATATTCTTCTGGATGTCGGTGGGGAGTGGTGTATATTTTGCAAAAGGCTCGACATATTCCTTTATGATAACGAAGAACTCAATAAGATGATGAAAGACGCCTTTGAAGTGGTTAAGGTGAATTACAGCGCTGAATTTAAAAATGAAAAATTTCTATCAAGATATCCTAAAATTCCCGGTTACCCTCATTTCTTTATTCTCGATAAGAAAGGAACGTTTGTTCAATCGCAGGATACAAGTATTTTTGAAGATGGAGGCAGTTATAAAATAGAAAAACTCAAGGCATTCTTTACTATCTGGGGCAAGTAATAAGAATATTTAATCCTCCTCTTTATCCTTAAGAGTAAAGAGGGGGATTTAGACATATCAAAAAATCTTTCCAAGGACTTTAAAAGGGAGTTTAATAATTCCAATTACAAGTTCAAATACGGTTGAAACTGCAAATCCGAGAATTTTGAAAGGTAAAAGAATCAGCCATATTACGGGGAATAAAACCAGCGCTGCAATTGCAAGAGGCCAGCATAAAACAAATAAAATTAACCAGAGAAGCAGCTTCATATAATTATCCCTTAAACAGTTTATTCCTATCTTTAATTTACAATAACTGGAATTAGAAAAAAAGCGGGCGGAAAAGCCATTTCCGCCCTGAAGAAATGATCATAAATATAAATGCAGCAGTTTTACCGCATATCATATTTAAGGAATGACAGATACGCTCCGGCAAACGCCGCAAGAGTAAGGATAATTATTATTCCCATATCAATAATAGAAGGCGCAAGAGCCGCCGAAAGCTGGCTCTGCTGATATGAAAACCGGGGCAGGTCTTTCGTCTCTACCGATTTGCCGCGCCCGTCTTTGAAGGTAAATCCGCCGGATGAATTGAAAGAAATACTGAATCCGCCGAAACCGCCCGATTCCTTCTGCTTCTTTTCGCTGAATTCATTATACTTTTCCCTGAAATCTTTCATTGCGGTTTCGTATCTCTGTTTCATTGCAAGATCGGTCGAAGCAAGATTCATAACCGTAAGCTGATAAGCCGAAGCAGGCGAAATGCGGGATAGAATTAATGCAAGATGTTCAAGCTGATTCCGTTTGTTCTTCGCTACTCCGGTGGCTTTTTCAAAGAAATCGTTCTCGTCTTTTTCTTTCTGTTTAAGTATCTGGTCGCTTTCATCCATCCATTCGAATTCCTTATCCTTACGGTATTGGGTTTTTTCAGCCTCGGACATTCCCTCCATTTCCTTGTTCCGTTTTTCCCATAGCTTTTGTGTCTCATTGCTGTATTTATTCCATTCTTGCTGCTGATATGCGGTGCGCTGGCTTTCAAGTTCCGCATTAGTGGGCACTTTAATAAACTGTCCGGCAGCCATTACTCCGGCTCTTGGGATAATAAATACAAATGCAATCCATAATGTAAGAAGTATTAAAAATGAAGTTGAAGAATGGCGGGTGAGCGCAGAGACTAAAATGCCGAGCGAAATAAAGAAAGTGAAATAAAGCAGCGAAGCGGCAAATAAAAAGATAATTTTAACCCAGACGGAACCGGAAACAGGAATGCCGGAAATTACCATAATTAAAAAGCCGAGCAGAACAGGTATGGAAAGGGGAACAACAAGCCCAAGCCACGAACCGGTAAATTTTGCAAGAATAAATTTATTGCGCGGAATAGAATTTGAGAATACAAGCTTAAGAGTCCCGTTCTCTCTTTCACCGTTGATTGCGTCGTATGTAAAAAGAATAGCAAATAAAGAAAGGACAATTGTTGCAATAAAAGAAAAATCAACATACCTGAAAACAGCAAAAATCGGGTCGTCGTTATAGACGCTGTGGGTAAGTTTTACGGGGTCCCATCGGCTTATGGAAGAATATCTTCCGATATCGTTATTTATGCCCGAAGCGAAAATCTGCATGGGATTAGGTTCTCTGAAAGCCGAGTATTGAACCTTTGACCAACTGTCCGCCTGCGCCATATTCGTCTCGATAAGGTTTACAGCTGTGTTGTAATTCTTTTCGTAATCTTTATATTCCCTTATTCCAGTATAAAAACTTAACAGTACAAGAATAGAAAATGTAAGGAACGAAGCAAGAAATTTAGGGCTTTGCAGAATAGATTTTAATTCTTTTTGTACTAATATCCAAAACATTTTTCCTCCATCATCTTAAATCGTATTTTAGGAAAGCTATGAATGAACCGAAAAAGAAAACCAGATTTAAAACAATTAATATGACAAGATCAATTATTGATTTGCCTAACGCTTTGCCGAAATCGGGCGGATTGTATTTAAACTGAGGCAGTTCTTTCGGATCAATATTTTTCTCTTTCTCATCGTTTGATCTTGTAATAATTACTATTCCGCCGCCGCCGGCTGCGCCTGTTTTGGCTTCCTGAAATTTCTTAAAAACATCCTGATATGCAGTCGCCTGTTCCATAAAATCATTGATAAGCCCAAGCGAAGTGCCGGCAATATTCGTGGCTGCAAGGGAAAAACAGGCTGAAGGTGAAATGCGCGATATATTAAATGCCAGATTTTGCTGGACTGCCTGCCTGTTGCTTCTCTCTTCATTAATTTTCTGAGTGAACTCTTTCATCTTCTGCGCGCTTTCATCCTGAAGTTCCCCCATAAACTTTTGAAATTCCTGAAATGCCGCCTGTCCCTGAACATTCGTTTTGAATGCCGCCATTTTCTTGAACTGATCTTCGTACACCTGCGAATTATATTTTGCTTTTTTGGAATTGACTTCGTCAACAGAAGGGACATCTACGGCTCTTCCTGCAAGAATAACCGATACTCTCGGAAGAACAACAACCGACATAATCCAGATTACAAGCATCATTAAAAATGAACCTGAGGATTGTTTCATAACTATCGACATAAATACCGAAAGGCAGAGGAAAACCCCAAAGTAAAGAAAGCCCGTGAATATTATAAATACTAATTTAAGCCATTCCTGCCCCGTCATTGGAACTCCCATAGTTGGAAGAATGAGAAAACCGAGCAGGATAGGAATTATAAGAGGAATTGAAAGAGCTGCAAATGAACCTATCAATTTGCCGAGTATGTACTTATCTCTCGGCACCGGATTGGCGAATGCGAGCGCAAGAGTGCCCCTCTCTTTCTCTCCGTTAACGGCATCATAGGTAAGCAGTATTGCAAAAAGAGAGAGAATTATCTGGAAGAGGAAATCGAGATCGAGAAAGCGGAACACAGCGTAAATAGGTTCTTCGTTATATTTGCTTTCAGCGGCCGTCAGTTCTCCGGTGCCTGCCATAGAAATATTCCTACCGATATCATTGGAAACTCCGCCTACAAGAGATGAAAGGGGCAAAGGGGGAAGGAATATTTTATGCTGAATCATAAGCCAGTGTGTAACATTCTGCATTGAGCGTATGTTTCCCTCAACGGAGGCGTCGTACTGGCTTTTGTTGATCTGATAATTTTTGGCTCCCACATAAAACGTAAGCAAAATAAGCGCGGAACATACTGCAAAAGTAAAGACGAATTTAGTTGAGCCGAGTATCTCTTTTAATTCTTTTTCAATTATTATTTTCAGCATAATTCACCTACGCTACCTGATCCATATATCCGGCCATAAACTGCATATACAGTTTTTCAAGGTCTTCATTTTCAATTTCACTGCGTGTTTTTTCAGTAACAAGCATGCCTTTTTTCATTATTCCTATTTTATCGGCAATTTCCTTGGCGCGGAATATATCGTGTGTTGACATCAGAATAGCTTTCCCCTGATCGCGCAATTCTTCAAGAAGCTTCACAAACTCTATGCCGGCTTTCGGATCAAGCCCGGAAGTGGGTTCGTCAAGCAGTATTGCAGGGGAATCTTTTAATATGGCAATAGCAATTCCGCATTTCTGGCGCATGCCTTTCGAAAAACCTTTAAGTTTCTTATTGTGGGCGTCATCCTGAAGGCCTACCCTTAAAAGCGCTTTTCTGTAATCATCCTTTGTGTAATTTAATTTACCGCCGAGCCTTACAAAATAATCAAGATTCTGGATTGCCGTAAAATTCGGGTAGAGCATAACATTTTCCGAAACGAAAGCGACATATTTTTTAGCTTCGAGCGGATCTTTATGAGACGCTATCCCGTTTATTTTCGCCTCTCCGCTTGTCGGGTCGATGAGGTTAAGAAAAATATTAATTGTTGTTGTTTTGCCTGCTCCGTTTGCCCCAAGCATTGCATAAATCTCGCCGGGATAAACTTTCATATTTAAATTGTCGAGCGCAAGAATGCCATCTTCATATTTCTTGCTTAAGTCAATCGCTTCAAGCAGCGGGTATCTGTTTAATGTTTCGCTCATAAATTCCTCTGTTTTATCTTCTTGTAAGTTTAAGTCCGTAAATTACCATTCCGGCTACAATGCCTATTATAAGAAGCGCAATGATTATTGTAGTGAAAATATTTACAGGCGCTTTTATTTCAACTGTAATTGTTTTGTCTTCCGCTTTAACAAGCTGGTTCTCCGAAAAAGAGGTCGTTTTTATTCTTATCTCATATTTCCCGGGGGAAATATCCGCCGGAGGAATGAATGTAAATTCAACCCGTTTTTCTTCCCGCACTCCCACAGATTCAACGATCTTCGGATTAATTTCTTTTGTCCAGTTTAATGGAAGATCAATTTCAAATTCAACATTATCAAGTCTTTTTGTCCCGTCGTTTATAACTTCAATCGGAACTTTTACTTCTTCATCGGCATTGGCCGAAAAGAATAACTGCTGCGCTCTCACATTCAGCTTCCCCGCTCCCTTTGGAGTCAGTTCCAGTTTAAGATAGCCGATATTCATTTTATCGATCTCTTCTTTGGTGTAAATTTTATCTTTCAGCCCGCCGAGAGCGTCAATTTTATCCAATGGTACTGCAAGAACATAAAATGTAATAGGTTTATCAATTATAACATCATTTGCAGCTCTGTCGGGCATATAAACTTGCAGGCCTGCTTTTTTTGTTTCGGATGTTTCTGCGAAGCGGAACTGGCTAAGTTTAGCGCTTGTTGTCGGATCGACAAAATAATAATTTATCTGCTTGGGAAGATTGACTACTTCGAGTTTAAAGGTATTGGCGCTGCCGCTGAATAGCTCGAGCGTCATATTGAATGTGGCATTTTTGCCTATTTCAACTTCCTGCGAAAACTGGTCGGACTGGAGCATTACCTTATTTTCGGAAATATCTTTCTGAAGGAAAATTTTCGGGGCTCGCTGTGTGCCGTTGCCGTAAATAAGATTGACCGTAATTTCATCCAGATCCTGTAAAAGCACAAAATCAATTGTTGCCGGAGAGCCGGAACGTATTTCATTAATCTTGGCTTCGTAAGGCTGGCTTACAATTGCGCTTTTTTCGTTGAGAAGAGAAACATAAACATTGTTTATAATATCGGGCTGAAGCGACCTGAAAAGTTTATCTTCAACATTCATAAGTTTCTGGTATTCGGCGTTGCTTTCCGATGTATTAGCAAGCTTTAACCGCACATGTTTTTTACCGTCGCGCGACTGAAATTTTACGGCTTCAATAACGCTTACATACTGTTTCTCAAATATAACCGCCAGCAGGGCCTGTTGGTAGTTTACTTCAATGTCTGAAAATGTGCTCTTTGCGCTTTCTAAATCGGAATCCGATAACATTTTCTTTTCATATAATGCTTTCTGCCTTTCAAAAGTTGTTTTACCCGCTTCGTATGCTTCTTTTGCCCGTTTTAATCCGAGCAGCCGGTATTGATCATCTTTCGGATTATAATAAGAATTTTGCGCTTGTAGTATTCCCGCAATAAGCAAAATTCCGAGTAGTAATAGTTTTCTCATAACAATTGTCCTGAGTATTATTTATTCAAAATTATTATCTGTTTTGTTTTTTAACTGAATCTGCGCCGGATGTTTTCCTTTTGAGGATAAAACTTCCCCCTGTAAATTCTTTTAAGGGAGCATCGCCTTTTTTAAATTCAACGAAAAATTTCTTTTCTTTCCGCGCTATGCCGAGTTTTACGTTATCCCCCTTTTTTATTGCGGTGTAAAATTGCTTTAATTCATCAATGCTGTTGATTCTTTTTCCATTGAGAAATAAAATTTCATCTCCCTCTTGAATGCCGACAAATTGATATTCCTTTGCCCGGCTTTCTTTCGGCATTACACGATTAAATACAATTCGGCCGTTATCTTTAACTGCAATGCCCCCTATTTCGTTAATAAATGCAGAGGGTTTATCGGAAGTAAAAGTTTGTATTTTTTGCGCTTGGAGAAGAGATGCCATTAGAAAAAACAAAAAGATTCCATGTTTCATGTTGACTCCGCTTAAATGTTGGTAAGAAACTGTTTGCAATTTTACATATTAAGACGGAGAATAGTTGCCCAAAATGGATTGTTTTAACATATCTTAACATTTATTGAGATTTGTTAAGAGTAATAATTAAAATATGCAGAAAAGTCAGCTGTGTATATATGAGAGAATCAAAAAAGACAAAATGCGTAAGCTGATAAAAAGCCAAGCCCGGTAATGTCCGGGCTTGGCTGCAAGTAGTGTGGTTTAAAAGAATTTTTATTATTATTAAATATGCCGAATAACGGCATGGGTAATTAAATAATTTTTCATATTATTTTCAATTCTATATGGCGGTTAACTGCAGAAAGTGTATCTATTATTATATAACATGGGATAAAAAATATCCCAGCGGATGTAAAGCGTTCGGATTTAAATCCGCCAAATTGCCTATGATTAATGTCCTTAATTCATCGGGAAAAGAATGTACGCGGTTTGCCGAGAAGAAAAAAAATATTTCAAGCGCAGGTAAATAAAAAAATCTTCTTAAAATTAATTCCTCCGGTGAACAGAAATCCTTTTAAATTAACTTCCGTCTGCTTTGTATTTTTTAGCAGAAAGAATTGCCCCGCTCCTAAATGTACTTTGGTTTTACGCTTAGCAGAATAGTTTAAAGCCGAAAAAAGCAGATAGTACGAACTTGAAATAAGACAAAAAATTACGGAACAAGCGCTAAAATATGGAGATTGCATTCCGATAATACGGAACATCAAATCTTAATAAGTTCTTTTAAGATGTTGTTATATCCGGAAGAGGTGAATTAACAGGGATTTAAAAAATAAGCGGAGGGAAATTATGCTTAAAGCAAGCGCTCTTTTTAAGAGAATTGCCCGTTTTCTTTCATTCACTTTGTTTTTCGTATTAACCGGAATTTTTTTATTGCTTAATATTAACCAGTCTGCGTCGGAAAAAGATTCAACAAGGCAGGAAGTTGAAAATATAAGCGGAGTATTAATCAGCTCGCTTAAATTCGGAATGTCGAATGGAGCTACAAGCGTTAAACCATTTGTTGAAAATGTTAAAAACACGCCTAATATGGTTCAACTGCAAATATTGCCGACGGATAAAATCCGCGCTGGTTCTGAAAATGAGTTTGATAAAGAAGAAAAGCAGGCGGCGGCTTCAAAAGAAATTCAGATGAAAGAAGAGGAGTTTGAAGGTAAGCGGGTTCTCAGAAGAATTACTCCCATACTTTCCGATAACACATGCATTTCCTGCCACGACAGCAAGGCCGGCGAACCTCTTGCAGTTGTAAGCATACGGTACTCGCTCGAAAAAATGTACTCCGAACTTTCCAGTCAACGTATTCTTTCGGTTATTCTCGGCCTGCTTACAATAATTATTGTTCTGGTAATAGCAATGTATTTTATTGCCACGCATGTAAGCCTTCCTATTAAGAAAATACTGGAAGCCATAAAAGAACTGGCAATAGGGCACGTTGATGCAAGGGCAAACGTAAAATCGAAAGATGAAGTAGGCGAAATGGCCTCTACGCTGGATGAAATGGCTGCAAATCTTGAAGCATATTCAAAACTGCTCGATAAAGTTGCAGAAGGAAATTTGAATGTTACAAGCCAAGCCGCAGATGAAAGAGACGTTTTATCAAAATCGTTTAATTCAATTGTCGGCTCGCTGAAAAGGCTTATTGCAGAGACTAATCAATTAATTACCGCTGCAAAAGAGGGAAACCTTTCATTCCGCGGGGACGAAAAAAGTTTTTACGGCGGATACAGGGAAATAATTTACGGCGTAAATTCTGTTATGGATACTATTGTAAAACCAATTCATGAATCGGGGGAAATTCTTAAATATATAGCCGAAGGAAATCTGACCGTTAGAATGGAAGGAGTATATAAGGGGGATTACGATATAATAAAGAGCAATCTGAATTTATTAGCGCAGTCCTTCAGCCATGCGCTCTCCGAAGTAAGCAATGCTGTAGAGGCTGCCGCAAATGCCGCTTCCGAAATATCATCCAATAGCGAAAAAATGTCTTCCGGTTCGCAGAATCAAAGTATTCAAACTGCCGATGTTGCCGCTGCAGTTGAGGAAATGACTAAAACAATTTTATCGACGACGCAGAATACAACCGATGCGGAAGAAGCCGCAAAGAATGCAGGCAAAGCGGCTATGGAAGGGGGACAGATTGTAGAAGAAACAATTAATGGAATGAATAAAATTGCCGAAGTGGTTTCAAGATCGGCTGAAACAGTAAAAACTCTTGGAAAAAGCAGCGATCAAATTGGTGAAATTATACAGGTTATTGACGATATTGCCGACCAAACTAATCTGCTTGCGCTTAACGCCGCTATTGAAGCCGCGCGGGCGGGAGAACAGGGACGCGGATTTGCGGTGGTTGCCGATGAAGTAAGAAAACTTGCAGAAAGGACTTCAAAAGCCACCAAAGAGATTGCCGCGACTATTAAACAGATACAATTGGAAACCGCCGCCGCAGTCAATTCAATGGTTCAAGGGCAAGATGAAATTGAGAAAGGGAGAATCCTTTCCAATAAATCGGGCGAATCATTAAAACGGATTATTCTTGAGTCGCAGAATGTAGTTGATTTAATTTCGCAGGTGGCCGCCGCAAGCGAAGAACAAAGCGCAACCGCCGAAGAAATAAGCAATAACATTGAAAAAATTAATTCGGTAACAAAAGAAAACGCCGATGGAATTACTTTGATTGTCAAATCTTCGGAAGGCCTTAATGATCTGGCGGTAAATCTGCAGAAACTCATAAGCAGGTTCAAAATTGATCAGAATAATCTTATGCCTGGACAGCCGGATAAATTTCTCAGGTAAATAAAGTAGGAAGAGGGGGAAGGTTTCCCCTCTCCCGGCTCTGTTTGTTACGGATTTTGCTGCATAAAATTTTTTAACGAATGTAATTAGCATAAAAAAATATTAAAATGCAGAAGGACGAAAATTCCCCGCAGAAAATTATTTAAATGAGAAAATACTATTAATGCTCTTTTCCCTATGGTCGTTTTGTTGCTTCTTAAGGTGTAAAAGAACATGCCTTTTGGCGTTTTTCCAATTTGGCAATGTGATTTGTATCAAAAAACTTATGGTACTGTTTTTTTGCATTGAAAAAAAACAGGATATTTCTTTGTTTTAAAAATAGATTTTTAGTTAAAATTATTACTTCTTGTATTATTATTCTTTTTTGAAAAAATTTCAGCGAAAAAATTATTCAGCCGATGATGGAACCGCTTGATTGATAACATTGGATTAATTCCAAAATGGATAGGCGATAATGAAAAAAAAGCAAATTACCGGCAACGGGAAAAGTGTAAAACCAAAGATATTTGATAATATTTTACAGAAAAAAGTTCCTTTTTACTTTATTCTTCTGCTGCTTTTGGCGGCTGTAGCAGCCACTGTATTTATTACGCAGTTCTATTTTACCGAGATGGAGCAAAAAGATGAAAGCGCTTCTTCGAATACTTCCGAATATAATATAAAGCGGCTGAAAGGGTACAAATTTATTCAGCCTCTTCTTTCGGCTAAACCGGTTGAAGAATCCGTAGAATATAATGGAATAAAACAGAACGTTCTTGAACTGATACAGAAATATAAAGATGAGGGGATAATTACTTCGGCTTCGGTTTATATGCGCGATTTCGATAAATCAAACTGGTTCAATGCCAACGGGCTTGAGCAATATACTCCCGGTTCCGTTCTGAAAATTGCCGTTCTGATGTGTTATCTGAGAATTGAAGAAGAGCATCCGGGCGCTTTAGAAAAAACTTTAGTTTACAGCACAAAACTGCAGACGAATTTGATGCCGTTGATTCTGAAAAAAAGCATTGAACTCGGAAAATCATATACCGTAAGGCAATTACTTGAATATATGATTGTCTATTCAGACAATGCGGCTAACAGCCTTCTCAATCAGAATCTTGAAAATGAAATATTCTTTAGAATCTTTTCAGACCTTGGTTTAAAAATGCCGACCCCCCAAGGCTACCAGCTTACAGCCCGCGAGTGTTCCCGTTTTATGGAAGCGCTGTTTAATGCAACTTACCTTAATAATAAAAATTCCGAATATGCAATGGACCTTTTGACCAGAACGTCATACGCTGATGGAATTGTTAAAGGAATACCGGAACCCGGAATTACAATAGCGCATAAATTCGGCGAATCGGGGGATACAATAAACAGGCAGCTGCACGAAACCGCTATTTTTTATATAAAAGAAAAACCTTACCTGATTACGATTATGACGCGCGGCGCAAGCAATATTGATCTGACGAAACTTTCAGGCGTGGTTCAGAACATTGCCAACCTTATTTATAAGCATCTGGTGGAAAAGACTTAAAGGCTGTCGTAAAACTTAAGAACAAGACAAACCGCGGTTTTTAAAGGGATAACAGATAGACAAGATTAACTTTTACCGAAGCCGCGGTTCTGTCGGTTTTTTTTATCATTTACCGTCAAGTTATCCGTCCATGCCTCAGAATGACGAATTATGTTCAGCCGGGCGGCGGTCTTTTTTCATAAAGAGGATGTTTGTAAATTAGTACCTGTCATTATGGAGAATAATTGAAAAAAAACGTTTTTGTATTGGTTGTTTGCGTCTCTGCAATGTTTATTTCCTGTAAAAGCAGTGTAAATAGCCGCGGGGAAAAAATTGAGACTGCCGTAACCATACTTCCTTATGCCGGAATTGTAAAAGAAATAGGGGGGGAAAAAGTAAATGTAACAGTGCTCGTCCCTCCCCAGAGCGCGTGCGAAACTTATGAGCCGAGCCCGATTGATATTGCTAAAACCACAAATTCCGAAATTTATTTTGCCGTCGGCGCCGGATATGCTTTTGAAAAAAATCTTCTTAAAACCATAAAGGAAAATTATAAAAGCCTTGCTGTTGTAGATTGTTCGGAAGGCAGTATAATAA
>Ga0153915_10000977_pt1 | contig 26372 bp, 27 predicted proteins | sample Opewatmetagenome_2_FD_107003 | JGI IMG/M metagenome (GOLD analysis project Ga0153915, IMG submission 107003) | Freshwater wetland microbial communities from Ohio, USA - Open water 3 Core 3 Depth 3 metaG | ecosystem: Environmental > Aquatic > Freshwater > Wetlands | place: USA: Ohio, Lake Erie...
AGACCTGTCCAACCCAGAGAGAATACAGGCAAAGTGGACACAAAATTCAGCTATTACCTCAAGATTTTCTTTAAAAATGCCGACATAAATGTTTTATGCCTATGGATATAAAGCCGTGTAAAGAGGATAGCAAACTAATATTCCGGATTAGTAATTATTTGGTTGACAAAAATGCCGATTTTTATACATTAGAGAGCTTCGGGCGGTGTAGCTCAGAGGTTAGAGCATACGGCTCATATCCGTAGTGTCACTGGTTCAACTCCAGTCACCGCCACCAAAAATTATCGGCCCGACATTGACATTTTTCTATATCGGCTTTATCTTCGACGTGTGTTTGCTCATTTTTTAGAGAGCTTGCCTATGACTTATTTGGCCTTTGAAGATAGAGATATTAAAGATATCAGCGATGCCCTTGATATCGCTGAAGACAAGACCGGGGATTTTTACAAATTCTCCTTCGGCCAGTGGAAAAGACATCATTATGATGTTAAGACATTGATATCTTTATCAGAAAATGAGATCAGCAATTACGCCTTTGCCATGTTAAAAAAATGCTCAAGGGCGGCAACAGGTTATGAACCCAGGACAAAAAACCGGGATTTTTATTTTATCTGCCTCCAGGATCACCGCATATTAGATGCCCTGGCAAGGGATAAAAATCTCGCACTGCTTTCACTCCTTGTCTATGTATTTACACATGAACTTGTACATATTATAAGATTCTGCAATTTCTTTCAGAGATTTGAAATTACAGGCAAGGGCAAGGAAGACGAAGAAAGGCTGGTCCATAACATTACCAATGAAATATTAAAGGACAGCACCCTTCCCAGAATGGGTTATGTCCTCGAATCGTATAAACAGCACAGGCTCTTTGAATTGAATGCCTGATACAGGATTATTTCGGCCCTTATTAATTTTTATTATTTACGAGGTGATTTTATATGCCTTTTTACGAATATGAATGCATAAAATGCAACCATCATACAGAAATTTATCAGAGAATATCTGATAAACCGATCACTAAATGTGAAAAATGTAACGGCAAGATGAAAAAACTTATATCCCAGAGTTCTTTTCATCTGAAGGGATCAGGCTGGTATGTAACCGATTATGCCTCAAAAAGCGGGGGATATGACGGCAAATCTTCTGCCAAAGACAGCAGTTGCAGCACGGGTTCTGCAACGGATTCCCCGAAAGAGGCAAAGGCGGCGGAATCTAAACCCAAGAAAGAAGCCTCTTGCAGTTCATCATGCAGCACCAAGAAAAAGGCAAAGGATGAATAGAGTATGAAAAATTTCAATACGGGGAAAGAGCAGGACAAGCTTATCAACAGGCTTGAAAAACAGGAAAAACAACAGGCATTTCAGAGAGACAGATTTTTTAAATTCAAGATCTCAGAGATCCATTCAAGGCTTTCCCAGAGCCTTCTGATGGAAAAAATCATCGAGACGGATAATCCGGCCGCCTTTTCGGAGGTCCTGATGAGGGGCCTGAAGAAGCTTCTCAAAACCAATGAATTTGACTTTAAATATTTTATAGCCCCTGTCCGCAACATTGTCCCTCACCCCAATCCGATATCTCTTTACATCACCCAATATATCCTGGAAGGAGTCCTCAACGAACCCTGCGTTATTGAGGTATATGGGACAGATAAAGAGATCTATCAGACAGTAAACAAGGAAATCACAAGTATTAATCTCAAATTTGAAAGAGATGAGAAAAAGCTCGTTGAACAACTCTCCCACAACAAATCGCTTAAACCCGGTTCAAGGGAATATGATATTGCCCTTGAGCAATTGTTCCGTAAGACGATGGGCGACCCGGCAGAGGGAGAAACCGCCAGTAAAACTGCCGAATAGGTAATTCTTGTCTTCCATTTTCTAAAAATCAAACTTATTAAAGGAGCATAGAATGCCTTCTAAAAAGATAGCATTTGTTTTCCCGGGCCAGGGCTCACAGTCAGTGGGCATGGGCAAGGAGATATTGGACGTCTTTCCAGAAACAAAACAGATACTTGACCAGATGGATGAGATCTGTGGAAAGTCCATATCAAGACTGTGTCTTGAAGGTCCCATGGAGGAGCTTACACTCACCGACAATGTCCAACCGGCTGTCACCGCTGTTAATCTTGTCTGTCTTTCAGTCTTGAATAAATCGGGCGTATATCCGGTCATCTCAGCAGGACATAGTCTTGGCGAATATGCGGCTATGGCATCATGCGGAGTCGTTACATCTGTTGACGCCCTCAGGCTGACCATGAAACGCGGTCAGGTAATGCACAGGGAGGCCCAAAAAAACCCCGGCACAATGGCCGCCATAATGGGCATGGAGATAGACGCGGTATCGGATATAGTGCGCCGTTGTTCAGACAAGGGCGTGATTGCCGTTGCCAATCATAACACGGCCCAGCAGATAGTGATAACCGGACAGAACGAACCCGTGTCACAGGCCATGGAACTTGCAAAACAGCTTGGCGGGAAGGCTATACAGCTCAAGGTAAGCGGGGCATGGCACTGCGACCTGATGAAAAATGCAGTTAATGATTTTCGCGCCTTCATGGAGGGCGTGACATTTTCAACCCCAAAGACAACAATGCTCTTCAATGCCACAGCCGATATTGAAACAGCGCCTGAAAAGATAAAGGACATGATGGCAAGGCAGTTGACAAGCCCCGTAAGGTGGTATCAGATCGTCCTTAAGATGATGGAACAGGGAATAGATACCTTTGTAGAGGTTGGCCCTAAAAAAGTATTGAGCGGCTTGGTCAACAAGATCATTCCGGCAGGAAGCGCGCAGATATTTAATGTCGAGGATATGAAAAGCCTGGATGTTCTTCTGAGTGGCATAAAATAAAGAAATTTATATTTGGAGAAGAACCATATTTGAAAACCATTGCAGGGACGACCGTCCGGTCGCCCCTGCTGATCCTCTAATCACGGGTGCCGGGAGCCTCCTGTCCCTCAACCCGCAGTTTGATTCCTCTTTCTGTAAACCAGTAGACAAGCACACCTGCAACCAATACGCATAACAAAATAATCAGGCCGACGGGCTTCATAGCCAGGGCGTATGTAAATGAACTGTAAAACATGAAAACACATGCTGCGCAAAATATTAAGGCGGGAATCGGGAAACCGGATATCTTATAGGGTCGTTCGATTTGCGGCTCTTTACGCCTGAGCACAAAGACAGCAATACCGGTCCCCAGAAAGAACAGCCAGACAACCGGGGCGGAGTAAAGGATCGCATCTATGAAAGAGCCTGCGACAAGCATGATGACGATGCTGATGCACCCCTGGATAATAAGGGATATGACCGGGGTCCCAAATCGCTCGCTCCATTTTCCCATAAAACTGAATGATCTGTGTTCAGTGCCAAGGGCATAGGAGATGCGGGCGCCAGTAAAGATAAGGCCGTTGACCGCACCAAGGGCGGATATGCAAATGATAATGCTGATAACCTTTGCAGCTATGCCCGGAGCGACCGTGGCAAGGGTATCCACAGCGATGGCATGCGAGGAACTCATCCCCGCCTGTCCCAGGGCATGGAGGAATGAACCGTTTATGAGCATGTAAAGCGCAATGACAAGGACCGTCCCGATCACAAGAGAGCGGACAATATTATATTTCGGCTGTTTGACCTCAGCAGCCACATAGGCCATCTCGTTCCATCCGCCGAAGGCAAAGAGCACAAGGATAAGGGCCAGCTTAAAAGCATTCAGTGTGACCCCCGATGTCTCCACAGGTATGATTTGCGGTGTCGGCGCCAGAAAGCCTGCTGCGACTATGGCGAGTATTCCCAAGGACTTGATTACTGTCAGCAGGTTCTGGGTCCATTTGCCCTGTTTTACTCCAAGGATGTTTATGAGTGTCAGGATTACCACTGCCATGGTGGCATAGACAGGAAGCATGTTCTCAAAGGGGGCATATAAAGTCACCGCATACCTGGCAAATACAAAGGCCATCAGGGCAATATCACCGGGTCTAATGATTGCAAGCTGAGACCATCCGAATAGATATCCCACCCAGCTGCCGTAGGCGCGGGTTTGGTATATATAGTCTCCTCCATCATGCGGGTACGCGGTAGCCAGCTCCGCGTAGCATATGGCCCCTGTCAGGGCGAGGAGCCCACCAGCCAGCCATATGCCCAGTATTCCAACCCATCCGCCCATGCAGGCTGCCACTGTAGGAGTTATCTCATATATGCCGGCACCAATGATTATACCTACAATGATGCATATTGAATCAAACAGGGAGAGTTCTTTTCTGGGAGCTGTGCCCATAACAAACTCCTTTCATCAACGTTTCTTAAGTGTGACACCTACACTTCCCGACCCAGTATTTATAAAAAGGGTTTCCAGGTCGGCATTATTGGTAACCGCGTTGATGTAGCTCTGTGTCCCCCCGCTATCCATATTATGCGCCACAACCAGGCCTCCTGAACGCACGAGAGGCAGAAGCTGTTTCAGGTAATCATAATAGCCGTCTTTATCAGCATCCAGAAAAAGGATGTCAATCGGCCCCTTAAGGGTTTTCACCTTCTCGTGGGCATCACCCTCAACTACAGTAGCAATATTATCTACGCCGGCGTTTTTAAAATTCTGCCTGGCAAGTTTGACGCTTGAGGCCTCGATTTCAAATGTGGTAAGTCTACCGTCGGTGCTCTTTAATCCCAGCAGCATCCATAATGCGGAATAACCGTTGGAGGTGCCGATCTCCACAACGTTCCTGGCGCCTATGCTCTCCACTAGCATCCTGAGAAACCGCCCGTCATCTATGGGGACGTTTGCCCCCTGGGCCCGTTGGCTTGTAAGCATTTCATTCAGAACGGCCAGTATTTTTTTCTCATCATCTGTTTTCGGGACCGTTGAGCTCTGTGTTGATGCGTAACGGGAGCCAAAATTGCCACCCATGCCACCTCTTTGTGCCAGGGATATAAAGGGACTTATCATCAAAGCCACAAGGATCATGGATGTTATTAAAAGCTTTCTATCATTCATTTCTGCACCTCTTGTTATTTTTATATCTTCATTGATTTATAATAAGGCAGAGTCAAATGACCCTGCCTGAATTATGGCTTCCCGATATGCCGTTGTTCTCTCAGACCCAAGCCCTTTCAATATGGTTATGCGGGCGAGCCGAGTTGAAGATGCACGAACATCCGAGCAGCCTTAATTATTTAATAAGATGTGGTCGATTAGCTCTTCCGTAATTTCTTCAAAACCGCGCTTAATTTTTTACAGCTTTTTTGATATTGCTTCAGGGATTCATCCTTTTGGCAGCCATTTCTTGAGTCCTTGTAGTAGGCTGCGCCCCTTGAGCAGAGCTGGGCGCGCCCTGTGAAGAACTGGGGCCGCTCATCATAGGCATCCCGGCCGGCATCGGCATCTCTGCTGTAAATTTAATCTCATTGCCGGAAACCGTCCCCTTATAGGTCGTCTTCATTTCGTTTTGGCCCATTCTTGAAATGGTAACAAAGGAGATATCATTCCCGGTTATCTTTCCTTCGGATATTTCAACCGGAGTTCCGGTCTGGGTCGTAAGTTTGCCGGTCATCTTTTTCTGACCCTCCACCTCAAAGGTTGCATTAACCGTCTGCTGGTTTATTATCGTCCCTGTAACCTTGTCGCCGGCAACATTAAATGTGAATATCCTGTCACCACCTGGCGATCCTGATGGGCTGGTTACCGAAGCGATCCACTTGCCGTTGATGTCAGCCGCACTCGCTGATGCCGCAAATAATACGGTTATTGTGGACAGCATTATAAAAGTCCTTATTAATCTTGTTCTCATTTATGCGCCTCCTTATAAAAAGATTAATGGATTTATTGGTCTTGTTTGAATAGGGTAAATACAGAAAAATAGTTGTTAAGAATAAAAGGATTAATTTAACATATTACATCTTTTCTTCATATTTATATAAGTCGCGCGTTTAAAAAAAAGGTTACATGAATTTCTTAGATGGTTACATTGCGATGTAAAAATCTCATTACAAAAATGACCATTTGGGGAGATATCATTTTATTGCATAGGCCTGAATTCACGTTATGATAAAGTTGGCAGGTTAAATTGCCGTTCATTTTTCGGTGGGAAAATCAGTTAAAAAGAGAATAGACCCCTTTCAGGCTTATAGTTCCTCGGGTGTGAAGGCCACTACATCATCTATCTTTTCAGCGCCGGTGAGCAGCATGACAAACCTGTCCACGCCAAAGGCAATCCCTGCGGATGGAGGCATCGTTCGGAGCGCCTCCAGAAACTTCGAGGGAATCGGATAGGGCTTTTTACCGCGTTTTTCCCTTATGTCATTCTCCTTCTTAAACCTTGACTCCTGCTCAGCAGGATCGGTCAATTCAGAAAAGGCATTGGCAAGCTCAAGACCGCCCATATAGAGTTCAAACCTTTCCCCTACATCAGGGTTGCCTTGCTTCAATCTTGCGAGGGATGCAAGTGGGGCGGGGTAGTCATAAAGAAATACAGGCGCGGAGTTATTCAACCGGGGTTCAATATGCAATACGATCATCTCTTCGAAACGGCCGGTCTCAAGGGCCTCTTTCAGTGTAACGGGCGACCAGGCGGAAAAGGCGCCATCAACGCTAATCCGTCCCCAAGGCGCCTTGAGATCAATTTCCTTTCCGCGATATTGGATGGTCTTTCCCAACCCCAGTTCACCTGCCACAAAACAGATCAGGGCCTCGCAGTCAGCCATAAGGTCACCATAATCTGCTCCTGAACGATACCATTCCAGCAGGGTAAACTCCGGGAGATGGAGGTGTCCCCTCTCCCCCTCCCTGTAGCATTTGCATATCTGAAATATTTTTGGAAAACCCGCGGACAGGATCCTTTTCATGCACACCTCGGGAGAGGCGTGTAAAAATCCCCTGGGGGTGCCTATGAGGTCAATATGCGCCTCCGGCACAGGGGAAGGGACGAGATTAGGCGTCTCGACCTCCAGAAAGCCCTGCTCGACAAAAAACCGTCTGATGGATTGTATAATCCTGGCGCGCAACCACAGGTTTGATTTTTCGGCGGACAATATCAGTCTTCCTGCAATCCCTGTCTATTCCTTTACACGGGTCAGATATTCCCCTGTGCGCGTATCAACGCTTATCTTGCTTCCTTCTTCAACAAAGGGAGGCACACGGAGGGTATATCCTGTCTCAAGGGTGACGGGCTTGCTGTTTCCAACCGCTGAATCGCCTTTGACCCATGGGTCGGCCTTTGTAACTTTAAGTTCTACAAAATTTGGAAGCGTTATGCCTAAGGGGGTCACATCAAAAAAGAGTATGGATACCTCGAGGTTATCTATAAGAAAGTTCTTTGCATCGCCCACCTGGTCTTCGGTAAGGGAAACCTGCTCATAATTGTTTGTATCCATAAAGCAGTATTCATCTTCCTGATTGTAAAGAAACTGCATTTTCCGCTCCTGCAGATTTGCCGACTCAAAGGTATCAACAGACCTGTAGACTTTTTCATCTGATCTATTGGTGAGCATGTTTTTAATACGCGCCCTATAAAGGGCCTGTCCTTTGCCGGGCTTGGTAAATGTAAAATCGGTGACCACATAGGGCTGGCCGTCAATGAGTATCTTCAGGCCTTTTCTTAAATCACTAGCTTGGTAAACTGTCATATTGTCCTATCCTTAATTAATTTCTTCGGTTAAAGGTTTATATTAAAATTAAAACTAACGGAATATAGGAAAGTGCGTATTTTATGTCAAGATTAAACTAATCAAGAAAATTTCTTTAAAGTGAGACATATGGGTCTGTCTCTGCTTCATGAAGAAACCCCTACCAGGAAGACGCCGGCAAGCATTATGACGGCTCCCAACATTCGTTCATAAATCCTCTCCTCCCTGAACCACCATGCCCCATAGAGGATGCCGAAGAGGAGACTTGTACGCTTGACCGAGACCATGTAGGCCGCCTCCACCTGTGACATTGCAAGCATATGGCTGAAGATCTCAATTCCGAAAATCGCCCCAAGAATCATGCCTTTCAAGGGAAACCGGGTCAACCTTTTCATAGATCCTCTAGGCATGAAAGGCATTAATGCACTCATTAAAAATGTAAGAGCGATAAAATATGTGCTGCCGAAAAAATATGAATTGGAATGCAGTATCCCCAGCTTTCCGATAACTGAGGTTATAGAATAGATAAAGGAGACCAGCAGCATAAGCCGTGAACCCTGCTCTTTGAAAATAGCCCTTATAGGTGCAAAAAGACCTTCTTTTACCGAGGTGATATTGAGACAGTATGAACCTATTACGATCAGGATAATGCCAGCGACCCCCATCAAACTCAACCGTTCTCCAAGCAGTATCCTGCCTGTTAATATAATAAAGGCAGGCGTGAAGGCAAGAAACGGAAGCGTAAGCGAGAGAGGGGAGACTTTTATCGCCTTCATGTAACAATAGAGGGCGCAGATCTCAAGGGGGGCGGCAGACACGATTGCTAAATAATAGAAGCCGTCAGGTCTGACCAACGGGATAAAAAATAAAGAGCCTATCAGCCATGGCAGGGTGTATATCAAACGGACCATAGCCATTTGATAGGGAGACAGATCGCTGAAAAATCGTTTGGTCATGGCATCCGTGGTTGCCAGTGTAAATGCCGCAATCAATGAAAGGGGCAGCCAGAGCATGATTAGTATTCCCTTGTCCTTGAAAGGTCGATAAATGCCATCAATAAAAATTAGTTGAAGAATTACTAAAAAAATGAAATATAGCAGCTAACTAACAAGAAAAATACATTTTTATTGCAATGATTCTTTAAATAATTTTATCAGGAAAGGAGATCATTATGAAAAGACTATTTCTTGAAGGAAGCGACAAATCAGGACTACTTATTATATTTATCGCATTTTTAACAATTCTTTTCACATTAAGCCCGGTTCAGGCCCAGGATATGAAAACAATAAAGCTGCCGGCAGTCAATAAGGCCAGAGGTTCTTCCCTAATGGATGCGTTATCAAAAAAGGCCTCTACCCAAAGCTGGTCAGACAAGGATCTAAACATGCAGGATCTTTCCGACCTCCTGTGGGCTGCCGCAGGAATAAACCGACCTGACAATAAAAAACGCACCTACTCATCGGCCATGAACACGCAGGATGTCGATGTTTACGTATTCATGAAGGATGGCGTTTATATCTATGATTACGCAAACCATGCCCTTAATCCCGTTATCAGCGGCGACCATAGGGCGGATATAGGTAATTCCATGAGTATGAGCGGAGGAATGCCTTCCGGAGGAGCTCCTGGTGCTGCTCCTGCCGGGGCAGGTCAGACCGGCGGCGCTCCTGGAGGCGCTGCACCTGCCGGTGCGCAGGGTGGCGCTCCTGGAGGGTCAGCAGGACCGCCTGCCGCAGCAGAAGGTAAAGCAAGGACGGCCAACTTTCCGGTTGACATTCTTTTAGTATCAGATCCTCCCAAATACCGTGCCGGAACCGATGATTTAAAAAAGGAGTGGGGGGCCTTTTCAGCGGGTATTATTACGCAGAATATAATGTTATTCTGCGCGGCCAACGACCTGGGCACCCGTCCGCGCGCGGCGTTTGACAAGGCTAAAATGAGGACCCTGTTAAAACTTAAAGATACCCAAAATCCGGTTATTGAACTTCCTATAGGATATCCGCAGAAATAACAGAATTATAAGGGTGAATCAGGGCATGCCCTGTTCACCCTTATCAAAGATCACCTGACTGTTTCAAGCAATATGGATTTGAATAAGATGTAAAATCTATAGCGTTCTTACAAGCTTTGTGTTCTCGCCTTTGATCTCCAGGTCAACAATTTTTAGCCTGACCTTCTTATTTCCGTTCCATGTATTTATCTCAGGGCTATGGACCATATTGATGGTCTTTTGTTTGAGCGGGTGCAGGCAGGCGAGATTGAAGCCCATAGCATCCAGAATACTTGTTCCCTGCCTTACCCTTAATATGAGATGCTTATCTCCGACAACCCTGGAATCAAGGACCAGAAGGCCTTCAGAATAATACAGGGGGTCAGGATTCCCTGAACCGAAGGGTTCCAGGGACCTTATTTCAGTTACCGATTCAAGGGTCAAATCAGACAGCTTAATTTCAGCATCAACTCGGAGAGAGGGTATAATGTCCTCTTCCCTTAGCTCCTCAAGGGCCAGCCTTTCCAGTCCTTTTTGAAACTCATTAATATCAGACGCTTTTACGGTGCAGCCTGCGGCGTGATAGTGCCCTCCGAATTTTTCCAACAGGTGTTCCATGCGAGACAATGCCTTAAAGAGGTTGAATCCGTCAATGCTCCTGCCTGAACCGGTTGCCCTATCGCCGTCAATAGACAATAACAGACAGGGCCTGCGGTACTTCTCCAGGATCCTTGATGCTACGATGCCCAGAACACCCTTATGCCAGCCGGTCTTGGAAAGGACTATTATCTTTCTGTTTTTAAGGTCAAGCCCCGGGATTATCGTCTCTTCAATCTCGTTAAATATCTCGCCTTCAATCGACTGCCTAAGACTGTTCATATTGTTCAGGTCTCTGGCCATCTCCGAGGCAATTGAGTCACTGTCTGTAGTAAGAGCCATAAGACCCGCATTAATATCTCCCATCCTTCCCGGGGCATTCAATCGAGGCGCCAGTCTAAATGCCAGATCATAGGACGAGATAGTCTTTTCATCAACACCGGACAGGCTCTTCATTGCCCTTATGCCCGGCCATACTGATTTTTTCATGACCTCTATACCGTGCAACGCTATAATTCTGTTCTGACCTGTTAAGGAAACCATATCTCCAACAGTGCCGATAGCCACCAGATCAAGATATCTTTTCAGATCAGGTTCAGGCGTGTCATTAAAACGGTTTCTGTTCCTAAGGGCTGACCTGACAGCCCCAGCCAGAAAAAAAGCGACGCCAACGCCGGCAAGCGCCCTGAAAGGAAACGATGAATCGGTCCTGTTGGGATTAACGACAGGGCATACCGGTTCAAAATCTTTCGGTATCTGGTGATGGTCGGTCACCACTACTTTCACACCAAGGGCTTGTGCAAACTCGATTTCTTTCCTATTTGCTATGCCGCAATCCACCGTTATGAGAAGACGCACTCCTCTCTCAGATAGTTTCTTTACCGCATTCATATTGAGGCCGTAACCTTCTTCAAGCCTGTCAGGGATGTAGGAAGAGGCGTTTATTTTTATGGATGAAAAAAAATTCAAGAGTACGGCTGTAGCGGTAATCCCATCAGCGTCATAATCGCCGTAAACAGCTATATGCTCGTTATGCTCAATTGAATGGAGGACGGCATCAACTGCTTTATCCATATCCTTTAAGAGCATGGGGTCCAGAAGGTCTGTAAGCCTTGGATAAAGGAAGGATTGCGCCGAATCCTTGTCCGATATGCCGCGGTTGATAAGAAGTTGAGCCTTTAATTGCGTGATGCCCGTTTCTAAAGCAAGTTGTGACGCGTAGGGCGATGGGGATTGGATTCTCCAGATCTTGTTATTATTCATTTGCTGTGCAACTTTAACATTCTTTCTACTTTTTGTATATCCTCAGGGGAGTCAACTTCCACTGAATCATGTACAGTTTCCAAGACCTTGATCCTGTAACCGTATTCGAGCGCCCGCAATTGTTCCAGTTTTTCCGCTGCTTCCAGCCTGCTTGGCGGAAGGCCCGTAAACTTCAATAGGAATCCCTTGCGATATGCATAAAACCCCAGGTGCTTATAATAAGCATTATCTGATGTCAATCCCCGGTAAAAGGGTATTATGCTCCTTGAAAAATACAGGGCAAAGCCTTCATTATCGGTTGCCACCTTGACGATATTGATATTTCGGATCTCATCCTCGTCTGTCAGCCTGTACATAAGAGTGCTCATGGGTATATCGGCATCCTTTACAAGCGGGGCTACCATTATAGAGATAACTGATGAATCGAACAAAGGCTGATCCCCCTGGACATTGACTACCAGATCATCATCCTTAAGACCGAGCTTCTGAACGGCCTCTGCTATGCGGTCTGTGCCCGACTGATGGTCCTTCCTGGTTATAACCGCTTTGCCTCCGAAATCTTCAACGCACCTGGATATCCTCTCATCATCCGTTACGACATACACCTCTGATATATCAGGACAGGAGACGGCGCACTGATATACATGACGGATCATGGGTTTGCCGTCGATCAGGGCAAGGGGTTTGGCGGGAAAGCGTGTCGAACCGTATCTTGACGGGATGAATGCTGTTATGCCCATAGTATAATTCAAATATCCTTTTCTAATTCTTTTAACAGCTGTATGTGGCGCAGGCCGTGTCTGATTCCCAGGTTGTCACCCTGCTCACCCTGACATTTTCGCTGTTGATCTTTTCGCTGATGAATTCATAGATAAGCCTGGATATATTTTCGGAGGTGGGATTCATACCCCTGAACCATTCCAGCTCATTCAGGTATTTATGGTCCAGCTTTTCGATTATCTTCTTGGTTTCATCCTTTATAACCTTGAAGTCTATAAGGAGTCCGTTTTTATCCAGACGTTCACCCTTTATATAGACCTCAACCTTCCAGTTGTGACCGTGGAGGTTTTCACATTCTCCCCCTGTGTCCTTCAACTGATGGGCCGCACCGAATTGAGTGATGATCTTCAGTTCATACATGGTCTCTTACTCTTCTGTAAAAGGTCTGCCGCATTCGATGCATTTACCGTCAATAACAATGCCGGTGCATGCTCCGTCAGGACAAAGGACCCTGTTTTCAAGATCAAAGTCATCTTCCTCGATGGCAACTGCTGCTTCGAATTCTACTTCAGCGCCGCATTTCATGCAATATCGGCTGTCTGAAGGGATTTCCCTGCCGCAATTCGGGCATTCCTTGCCTGATATCTTCTGATGACAGCGTGGGCATTCCATAATCAACCTCGAATATTTCCGGAATTAAACACCTCTCAGCTTTTCCTGATTTTCCTGATTCTGTTTGCAGGTGATACATACGGTTGTTACAGGCCTGACCTTTAAACGGGTTTCTGTTATAGCTTCCCCGCAGACCTCACAAATACCATATGTCCCGTTTTCAATACGTTCCAGCGCCTCTTTGATCTTGAATATGAGCTTATTTTCTCTCTCTTTCATATGGATATTCATATCCATATCCGATTCAAAGGTGGCCTGATCGGTAAAATCCGGGGTTTGCCCTGATACGCCGACAACGCTGGTTACAGGGATATCCTTTTCCTTTTTCAGAAGTTCATTAAGCTGTTTGTTAAGCAAGTTCGTAAAATAGATCTTCTTTTTTTCATTCAGCATAGTCATCTCTTTCGTGTAAGGCGCGTCAGTGATTTTTAGTTAATTTATCACATAAATCAAGGATCAGTTATAAGCCCGGACGGATATGCCGTCCGGGCATTCTAATTTTAATACATGTCTTCAGATGGCATCTGAGGCATAGCGGGTTTCTTCTCCTCAGGTTTCTCGGCCACCATTGCCTCTGTCGTCATAAGAAGCCCGGCAACGGAAGCGGCATTCTGCAGAGCGAACCTCGTTACCTTTGTGGGATCAATAATACCGGCCTTGACAAGGTCTTCATATTCTCCGGTCTCGGCGTTAAAACCAAAATTGCCTTTGCCTTCCATTACCTTCTGGACAACTACAGAGCCTTCAAATCCTGCATTGTTTGCTATCTGTCTTATAGGTTCTTCAAGCGCCCGTTTAAGAAGGTTAAGCCCCAGATGTTCTTCGCCTTCGAGCGTCACCTTCGAAAGGGCCTGGACGCCTCGAACAAGCGCCACACCGCCGCCGGGGACGATGCCTTCCTCAACTGCCGCGCGTGTTGCGTGAAGCGCATCTTCAACCCTCGCCTTTTTCTCCTTCATTTCCGCCTCGGTCGCTGCGCCAACATTGATCACAGCCACACCGCCGACCAGTTTTGCAAGTCTCTCCTGAAGCTTTTCACGGTCATAGTCGCTGGTCGTCTCTTCTATCTGCGCCCTTATCTGTTTCACGCGGCCTTCAAGCGCCGACCTGCCGCCGCCGCCCTCAACAATCGTTGTATTATCCTTGTCGATGCTGATCTTTTTTGCGGTTCCAAGATCCTTCAGTGTGACATTCTCAAGCTTCAATCCCAATTCTTCACTTAAGACCTGCCCTCCGGTCAGGATAGCTATATCCTCAAGCATGGCCTTCCTGCGGTCTCCAAAACCCGGGGCCTTTACGGCAGCGCATTTAAGCGTTCCGCGCAGTTTATTTACAACCAGGGTGGCAAGTGCCTCGCCGTCAACATCTTCGGCAATCAGGAGGAGAGGCCTTCTCGTCTTTGCGATCTGTTCAAGGATAGGTACCATATCTTTCATATTGCTGATTTTCTTATCATTAAGAAGCAGGTAGGCATCGTCAAGATGCGCCTCCATCTTTTCAGGATCAGTGACAAAATATGGGCTCAGGTACCCCCTGTCAAACTGCATCCCTTCCACGATATCAAGGGTAGTTTCCATGCTCTTGGCCTCTTCGACCGTAATTACGCCTTCCTTGCCTACCTTTTCCATGGCCTCGGCAATGATGTCTCCTATGGTCCGGTCATTGTTGGCTGACACAGTGCCGACCTGGGCTATTTCCATCTTATCCTTGGTCGGTTTTGAGATCTTCTTAAGTTCACCTATGACGATATCAACACCCTTTTCTATTCCGCGTTTGATGACCATAGGGTTTACCCCTGCCGCCACAAGTTTTGAACCTTCCCGGTATATTGCCTGGGCAAGGATCGTGGCTGTTGTTGTGCCGTCTCCTGCCACATCAGATGTCTTTGATGCAACCTCTTTTACCATCTGTGCGCCCATATTCTCAAATTTATCTTCCAGATCGATCTCCTTGGCTACTGTAACGCCGTCCTTTGTAATATTTGGCGAGCCCCATGATTTTTCGATAATTACATTTCGTCCCTTGGGGCCCAATGTGACCTTAACGGCATTGGCAAGGACATCCACTCCTTTCATAATCTTTTCACGAGCCTGACTGCTGTATTTAATCTCTTTTTTAGCCATTTCTAAACACCTCCCGGGATTACTTCTCGATTATTCCGAGGATGTCATCCTCTCTCATAATCAAATGTTCAACGCCATCAATCTTGATCTCTGTACCCGCATATTTTCCAAAAAGCACACGGTCATTTTTTTTCACATCCAAAGAAATCACCTTTCCGTTTTCATCTGTCTTGCCCGGACCTACGGCTATAACCTTTCCCTCAAGCGGTTTTTCCTTGGCAGTATCGGGGATAATAATCCCACCTGAAGTCTTTTCCTCCTCTTCAATCCTCAAAACCAGAACCCTGTCGTTTAAAGGCCTAATCTTCATTTTAAAACCTCCTTTAAAATTAAATGATAATATATTTAATCTCCCCTGAATCTTTTTTAAAAAAAGGAGATATGTTATAAAAGATTTTTAATTAAATCTTTTTATTTATATACTATTTTACAATCAGAAACAAATTGAAATATGACGATTTTTAAAATTAATCGCCTTCGGAATGGCAAAATGACAGAAAACCCAAAGATATTAATGCCTTTTATTATGTGTTTTTAAAATCCTGTGGAAATTAATCATTCTAAATTGATTGTCAAGGCAGGCATGTCACCCGGTCGGTTCTTGAAGATCGGCCTCACTTTTCAACAGATTATCCAGAACTTGCGCATAATATTTTTTTATCACTTCGTCCCAGGTGTAGGATATTGCCTTTTTAAGACTCTTCTCGGCATTATTAAAATCATTTAATTTAATATAGGAAAGGCCAAGGGCATAATGAAATAGATGTTCATCATCTTTTTTCCGGATGGCCTCCTTGAATTGTCTTACAGACTCTTCATAAAAGCCATCAGAAAAAGCCGCCTTGCCTTTTGAAAAGTTATAATAAGGATTTCTATCCCTGAAGGATATCACCTCATTTTCATAAAAAGCCGCCCGTTCTTTGTTTCCGATTCTGGAATACATCCTGGCCATATTGCTCATAATCGTCATTTCCGAGGTGTCGCCTTTGTCCTTATTGATTGAAAGGGCTTGCAGATATGCCTTTTCCGCAGCATCATTCTGGTTATTTCTAAGGTAAACGACCCCCAGATTTGACCATATGAAACTGAGATTCGGATCGGTTTTAATTGCCTTAATAAAATACCTGTACGCATTGCCGACATTACCCTCCGCCAGATATTGAGCGCCGATGTTATTATAATACTGCGCAAAGGCCAGGTGATCCGGGATTGGCTTAGTTAAATAAGAACCGACTTCAGGCCCTGCTGCATCAAGTGATGGGGCGATAAACACACTTTTCTTTCCATCCAGCGTAATAACGTTTTTATTGCCCGAAAGGTCTATTGCATAAGCGCGTTGACCAAAGATGTCATAATTAATGAATGCGCCGATATGCCTGGTAACAAAAAGGGCCTCACCATTTTTTACCCAATTGGGAGGAGTCTGGATATCCTGATATCCGCTCTCTAACCTTGCATATCTTGCCATGGATATGAAGAGATTGACAAAGGAGAGGCAGTTCCCAGTACCGGATTCAAATGTCTCGATGGCCGTCTTGGTTCCAAATTTATCATCCCGGGTGTCGTATCTGATTTTTTTTGCAACAATATTCGCTAGGGCTACCAATCTCTGTTCAGGATTTTTTATCCCGACAATAGAATCGTCCAGAAGGGATCTGATTTCTTCATTAAGGGCCAGGATTTCCACGTCGGGGATGGAAGAATCGATTGATCCTGGGGTTATAAGGGAGCCGTCCTGGTTGATAAACTCAGGAAATTGATCAATAGATATATCACGGGGATTGGATATTGGGGATGTCGCACACCCTGACAAATAAAACAGCAGAACAATCAGTATAAATAGATTCAAAAAAAGCATCCTGGTTATAAAATTTTCACGATATGCACAAGGATCTCCTCCGTGATGAATTTTTCTAACTGGCTTCAAGGACATAATATCATTCCTTACCCGGGTAACCCGGGGCATATATTTAAGTTGACGGCTAAGATCTTTCTACTGAAGGCATTCTATTGTGATCTTATGACCGAATATAAGTCCTGATTTGATAAATGCAATATCTGCGGATGAATGCTGTTTTGAAAGGATAGGAGCTGAAAGGTTTCAATAACCGTTTATGAATTTTTAATGATTTGCATTACAGGATTAAGAATAAACTCATAAAAAGGCCATCGAAAATTTTTTATATGTTCCATGATAATCTTCCCCTGGCCCACGTGCGCAGGCGTATCTGTAACAAACTTGAAGAGGAGGCATCTTTTCTCAAATCTTTGAGAGGCCTGGACAACAGAGGCCCCCTCCATATCTACGAGATCGGCCAGAGGTGCAATCTCCCGGAATGCGTCAACATCAATAATTCCTTTATCCTGGGTGGCCAGGGTCGCCTTGTCAACTCCTTGCAGAGAATCAGGATACTGAATATATGGGCTGTTTGTCCGAAGGTGGAGCCTATCCGGTTCAACCGTCTTTTCAATGTTGTATATCCTGCCTAGTTTTTCCGATTCATGAGTTGCCCCGGCAGCGCCCAGATTCAAGATCCATAAGGGGTCAAATCTCAAGCAGGCATATGCCGTTGCCATCGCGGCATTTATCTTGCCGATGCCCGAAATTACCATAAGGATATCTCCGCCCATATAAATCGGGAAGGGCCGGACTTCCCTCTCCCTCATCTCCAGGCCATGTATAAAGGGTTCGGCCTCCATCCTTGTGGCGATTATCATGCTGATCAATATATCACTCTCAACGTTACTATTCACTTTGCCCCCTGGGATGTTATTAATCCATTTTAATCACCTTCGCGCCCCTGATCTTTCTTTGTTTAAGTTCCATCAGGGCAAAATTCACATCAGCCAAACCGTACTCCCGGATCTCCGGCATGATCGGGATCTTTGATGCAGCATCAAGAAACTCAATTACATCCCTGCGGGTAATGTTTGCAACACTCTTAATCTCTTTTTCCATCCACAGGTGCCTTGCATAATCAAGTTCCAGAAGCCGGTTCCGGTCGGCAGACTCCTTTCTGATAGCATTGATGACAAGCCTCCCTCCATTTTTAAGCCTTTCCAGCGCCTTGACAATAGGCTGCCAGGCAGGGGTCGTATCGATTACGCCGTCCAACTTTTCCGGAGATTCATCTTCTGTGCCGCCTGTCCAACAAGCCCCCAATTCAGATGCAAACTGCCGCTCTTCCATGCTCCTTGCAAAGACATAGATTCTTGTGTTGCGATATATATGTTTTGCGAGCTTTATCACCAGGTGTGCAGAGGCGCCAAAACCGGTCAAACCCAGGGCATCGCCGTCCTTTAGATTGGCCAGCCTTAAGGACCTGTAACCTATGGCGCCGGCGCAGAGAAGAGGCGCTGCTTGGGAGTCGGAAAAGATATCCGGGATTTTATAGGCAAAATCTTCGGACGCCTTGACATATTCAGCATATCCTCCATCCTCATCTCTTCCCGTGGCCTTGAAATCAGGACACAGGTTCTCATGGCCTCCCAGACAAAATCCACACCTGCCGCAGGATGAATATATCCAGGCGATTCCGACCCTGTCTCCAATATTAAATTTTTTAGCTGTCTGTCCTGTTTGTTCCACCCTCCCGACAATCTGGTGTCCCAGGACAATCGGGAAACGGACCGGAGGAGTCCTTCCCTCGATCTCATCAAGTTCTGTATGACAGACGCCGCATGCGGATATTTTCACAAGTATCTCTGTGTTTTCTGGTTCAGGTTCCGGGAGTTCTGCGAGGCTCAGGGGGTTGGCTTCTTGGTCAAGGTTGCAGAGGTTGCTTAAAATCATTGCTTTCATTATAAGCTTACCGCCTCTTTTAGAAAGGAATCAGATCGGAATTGCCGGCAATTCAATTATTGCCCATCCTTAAACCGGCAATTTCCGGATAGAGCCTTCAGTGATCAGCTTTCAGTTAATTTTTTGGTTTTTTTTACTTTTGCTGAAAGCTGACTGCTGAAGGCCAATTGCATGAATCCAAAATTTAGTGTTTTCGGATGAACACTGCCTATTTATTCTTGCTTAACGCCTGCTGCAATTTTTCCCCAAGGGATCCCATGGATTTTTTCGGGGTCTCGGCATATTGCTTCCAGTCCTCCACCTCCATTAATTCCGTGGGTGAAAGGGATATCTTTCTATCCCTTGGATCAACCCCGGTTATAAGGACAATGATAGGATCTCCATTATTGAGCTTTTCAATATCAGAGGGCTTGGCTGCCTTTGCGATTGCGGATGCAGGAAGAAGACCGGTTACTCCCGGCTCAAGCATGATAAAATAACCGAATTTTTCCTTTTTTTCCAATGTCCCCTTAACCGCCTGACCGATCCTATATTTATCCTGGATATCCGCCCATGGGTCGCCTTCCACATCCCTGATGCTCAGGGAAACCCTCTTCTTTTCCGGATCTATCTCGTTGATAACAACATCTACTATCTCGCCGGCCACTACCTCATCCTCCGGTCTTAATACCCTTTTTGTGTAGCTCATCTGGCTGATATGCACCAGACCTTCCAGACCCGGGATGATCTCAACAAACACCCCGAACTTGACGCAACGGGTGACCTTGCCCTTTATCTTGTCTCCTACATGATATTTTTCTGCCACATCGGCCCAGGGGTCTCCGGTCATCTGTTTCAATGACAACGAGAGCTTCATATCCTTGCCGCCCTTGCCCTCCTGGATGTCAAGGATCTTGACTGTAACGCGATCCCCTATATGGAGCATATCTTCTACCTTTTCCGTCCTGGCCCAGCTTATCTCCGAAAGATGTATCATCCCTTCCATGCCGGGCGTTAACTCAACAAAGGCTCCGAAAGGCATAAGTTTCGTAACTGTTCCTTGAATCTCCTTGCCCACAGCGAGGGTTGACAGAAAGATCTTCTTCTTTTCATCCTGTTCTTTTCTCAGGATGTCCCTCCTTGAAACAATGATGTTCTTGCCATTTTCTTCATATTCAGTTATCAGAAAGGGAAATGTCTCGCCGACGTATTCAGCCGGCTTTTCCACATATTTTATATCTATTTGGCTTATGGGGCAGAATGCCCTCTTCCCCATTACTTCGACGCGAAATCCTCCCTTGCACTCCTCCTTTATCTTGCCGTCAACAGGCACTTTCTTTTGAAATGCCTCTATAAGGAGGTCTGTGTCACGCTGGCCGGAAAGCCCTCTTGATAAGCGGATCTCATGACCATTGGATGAAACCACGTAAAGTTCAAGGACATCGCCGACCTTACAGGTCAATTCCTGATTTGCGTCCAGGAGTTCCGCCCGATCCACAACACCGTCAACCTTTGTCCCCGTGTCCAGGAAAACGCTTTCCCTTCCTATGGAAATTACCTTTCCCTTTACCTTATCGCCTATAGTTAATCCTTCACGCTCTCCGCCGCTATAGGCCTCAAACATCTCCGCAAAATTTTCTTCACCTTTAAAATCATCGTCTGACACTGGTTAAATGCCTCCTTAAAACAATAAAAAATAATTACTTTATGATCATTCATATCAGCAGCGCTTGTGATTTAGCAAGATATTTTTATCCTGGATTTTATGCCTGAATCCGGCGGGTCGAGGGGATAATGCCGGTTAAAAATGTGCCGCTCTTGCCAGGGTCAGGCATAACACCCTTTCACAACCGGCCTTTTTCAAGACCCTTGCACATTCATTCAGGGTATTGCCGGTTGTCGCCACATCATCTACAAGGATAACAGCCTGTCCTTTTAGATCGGTCTGTCCGACAAGGGCAAAGGCGCCTTTAACGTTTTTTCTTCTTTCTTCCCTTTTAAGGCCTGTCTGGGGCTGTGTATGTTTCATCCTCCTCAGAGAAAGAAAATCAAGCCTTGCCTCCAATAAAGGCGCAACAGCCTTTGCCAGGACAAGGCTCTGATTGAATCCCCTTTCCCTCAACCTCTTGGGATGAAGGGGGACAGGCATAATCAACATGCCGTTTGTATCTCCAAACCTTTCCCTGGCCGGAGGGACAAGAAGCGTTCCAAGGGACTCTGCCAGATATGTCTTTCCGCTGTATTTAATCTGGTGTATGGCATCCATGATCCCCCCGTCATAAAGGCAAGGAGAAACAAGGGCGTCAAAATAGGGTCTCTTTTTAAGACATTCCCCGCAGAAATGATCCTCCTCAACCCTGGAAACAAAGGGTATCCCGCATACAGGGCATAACGGGGACGTGATTTTTACAAGGTTGTTCAGGCAGTCGTCGCAGAAATGGAGGGTCTTGCGCCTGGTTCCCATCAGAAAATGCCGGCAGATATGGCATCTTCGTGGATAGAGTAAGTCCAGAAACTTATTGAATATACTTAAATTCATCGAAAAGATCCATTAAAGCTCAATTTGTTGCCTTTTCAATAAGCGCCTTAAGGTCCCAGTCCACAAGGAGCCTTACCCTGCTGTTATCCGTCTTTGTCCTGTAAATGAGGTGCCCATTATTCAAGCCATACACAAAGAGGTCCCTTGTGGCGGCCACGTCCTGCTTGCAGTATTCCGTAAGCTTTTCCATCTCCCCCTGCCTGAACCACTCCACAGCCTGTATGCCGTCGGCTGACTTGCCTGTTCCAATAGTCTCCCCGGCAAGATGGTCCAGCCCCAGCCGGAAGCCCAACCTTTTAAATACGTCCTCAAGTATATCAAAGGTAGGAAGGTCCCTGATCCCTTTTCCTGCATACGCGCTCAGGACACTATAGTCAAAACTCTTGATATTAAAGCCCACGACAAGGTCTGCCTTTTTAAGACAGGTGACAAGGTCCTGGATCTTTTCTTCCGTAAAGCTCATGAAGCGTCTTTCTATGCTGTCATAGATCACGGCTACAGAGACGCCCATCAGGTGTATGTTCCGCCATCCCCCTACATCCTGGGCAAGCCGTCTTGTCTCCAGATCAAAATATATGACCCTTGGTTCTTTCTGTTCAGAAACGGCCTCCTCTTGCTTTACTGTTGTTATTATCGGTCCCGGTTCGCAGGAATCATCTCCGCCTGCAATTTGATCAATAGGGATATAGCCCAGAAGAAATTCAAGGATAACAACGGCCGCCTTTTTATCAAGGGGCTTGTTGCCGTTGCCGCATTTCGGGGAATGGATGCATGACGGGCAGCCGTCCTCGCATTCACATGCCCTGATGTGTTCAAGCGTCTTTTGAAAGAGTTCCAGAATGACCTCATAACCCCGCTGTGCCAGCCCCACGCCGCCAGGATAACCGTCATAGATAAATATGGCGGTCTTTTCCACCTGAGGGTGATATGGATAGCATATCCCGCCGATATCGTTCCTGTCGCACAGGGCAAAGAGAGGAAAGATCCCTATGGACCCGTGCTCTATGGCGTGTATCCCTCCCATGAGCTGAAGTCCCTCACGATCCAGCAATACGTTTATAACGGGTTCAATCTCCACCCAGAAACCGATGGTCTCAAAGGTCTGGGAAGGGAACTCCAGAGAAAAGTTGCCCATCAGTTCCTGGCCCGGCAGCGCCCTCTTTTCATATCCCGTTACCTGCTCGGTAACCTTAAGGAGTCCTTCACGGACAATGAACTGCCCTACAGGCCTGCTCCTGTCCACCCTTATTATCTCTGTCTCCTTTTGAGCGAGCACGCGGGTGAAATAATTGAGGTCGGTCTTGCCGACGATGATGTCCTTCTTTTCGATGTCAATGGAATCAACAAGATATTGTCTCCCCATATGGAGATAAACCGCCCCGGGATGACACTCCTTAAAGGCCCTGTTGCCGTCTATGGTTCCTATTGCCTGGCCTGTTGATGTCTCGAATATGGTATAGCTTTCTCCGCTGGACCTTATATTGACATCATTGTGAGGCCTTGCCCTTGTTGAGTACCATCTGGGGTCCCCCTCTGCCGTGCGCGTCAGCTTACCCTCAATCTCGAGTTTTTCAATATGCTGCACAAGATTCTCCGGCCAGAATCTCTCATCCGAGATGGTTATGGGTGATTCATCAGCCGCGCAGGGGAGATGAGCCTCGACCACATAGGGATTATTCGGGTCCAGTATGGCAGCCTCATAGGCCCTGTCAAAAAGGTCTTCCGGGTGCTTCATGAAATATTGATCAAGTGCGTCCGGCTTGGCGATCAGGATGATCATGGACTCCCTTCCGGAACGCCCTACCCTGCCGCCCCTCTGCCATGTATTGATGATGGTGCCGGGATAGCCCACAAGGATGCAGACGTCGAGATGCCCGATGTCTATGCCCATCTCAAGGGCGCTTGTGGAGACCACGCCCAGGAGTTCGCCGGCAGCAAGCCTCTTTTCAATGTCTCGCCTCTCTTCAGGCATGAAACCCGCGCGATAGGAACTTACCTTTTTTTTAAGCTCCGGGGAAAGCTGAGATGTCCAGATATGGATGAGTTCCGCAACCTTTCTGGATTGGGTGAATGCGATAGTGCGGAAACCCGACCGGATGCAATGGCTGAAGAGTCTTGCAGCGGAAAAATTAGGGCTCAGCGCAGGGTTAAAAAACAGAAAATGCTGCCCTGCCCTTGGAGATCCGCTGTTGCCGACAAGACTCACCTTTTCCTGTATAAGGCTTTCGCCGAATTCCTTCGAATTATTGATCGTTGCTGAAAGCATTATGAATTGAGGGGATGAACCATAAAGGCCGCAGATCCTCTTGAGCCTTTTTATGATCTGGTTCATGTGGGAGCCGAAGATGCCCCTGTATGTGTGGACCTCGTCAAGGATGATAAAGGAGAGGTTTTCAAACAGCTCCTTCCATTTGTCATGATAGGCCATTATGCCCCTGTGGAGCATGTCCGGATTTGTGAACAGTATTCCGGGAGGGGTGGCCCTTATCTTCTGACGCATATAGGAGGAGGTGTCGCCGTCGTAGATCCCTGCCGATATCTTCCCGCCTTTAATCTCTTTGACAAAGGCGGACAAGGTCTTAAGCTGGTCCTGCTCAAGGGCCTTCAAGGGAAACAGATAAAGGGCCTTTGCCTTTTCATCGGCAATTATCCTTTCAAGGGCCGCCAGATTAAAGATCATGCTCTTCCCGCTGGCAGTGGGGGTGGCGATGATCACATTCTCGCCCCTTCGGATAAGATCAAGCGCCTCTGACTGATGGCTGTAGAGACGTTCGATCCCCATGGCGTTGAGCGCCCCCGACAATCCCGGGTCCAGGTCATATTCAGCGCCGTACTTCGCTTTAAGGGGAGGGATGTGCCTGTAGTGAATGAATGCACTTCCGAAGTCCATGTGGTTTTTTAATCTATTTATAAATTCCGGTAATTCCATTTCACTGATAGACACCTTTATAACATCCCGACCTTTTTCTTGCCTTGCAACCAGCGCCCAGACCCTTGAATCTTTTATACCCATACCACAATATTGCCGTTTTATCATAAAAATATCCGGCGCCTTTCTCTTGCAAGGTGTAAGATTTTTATCTACAGATATCGATCCCGCCCTTGAAGAGATGGGCGCCATTATTCTGCAGGGCGTCCTGGGAGTCCAGGCCTTTTCTATCTCAGAGGTTGATTTTTCTAAAATAGAGAATCTCAAAACACTCTTGGAAAAGTCCATTGAGTTTGAGATGGATACAATACTCTTCTATGAAATCATCAGCGCATTCGTTGAAGACAATGAGGCCATTAAAAATCTTGCCGCGATAATAGATGAAGAAAACCGGTATGTGCAGCAACTCACTGAGTGGCTTGAAAAAGGTTATCCGTTTATCAATCTCACAAGCGCATGGTCCGGGAAATAATCAATAATATTCAGGCAGCCGTAATCCTGTTGAATATTAAAGATATTAGCCAGGTCAATCCCGAGGGCATTGCAGAGTATTACGCGATTGACGCCTCCGTGAGCGACAAGGAGGATATCTTTGCCCTCCTCGTCCCTGAGCATATCCATAAGACGTGGGATCACTCTATCTGAGAGATCCCTCATGCTTTCACCGTTTCCCGGAGGCCGGTAGTCCGTGATGTCCTGTTTGCGTCTTTCTATCTCACCGGGGTATTCCTGTGTTATCTCCTCCATAACGAGACCTTCCCAGTCTCCGAAAAAGAGTTCACGGAATTCCGGGACTACCCTGTGCGGGGCGTCATGATGTCTTCCGATTATTCCTGCGCCTTTTTTTGTCCTTTGGAGGTCGCTTGAGTATATTGCATTTATTTCAATAAGCCTCAGCCGTCCGGCAAGATGTTCCATCTGGAGCATGCCGATCTCGGTAATGTCAACATCGGTATGGCCGTTTGCAGGAAACCTTTCATGCCCGATCACCTGACCGTGTCTTACAAGATATAGTCTGTTAAGTCTTTCCATAGGATGTGATAATAGAAATTAATAATATTTCTGTCAATGAATTTGCTCTTTATATATCCCCGTCAATATTGTATAAGTCCAGCTGTATAGATATAAGAGATTTATCTGAACTGCCGAGCAGGATAGAAAATGAGAAGAAAATGGATATAGACATAACATGCCCCAATTGTAATTTTTCGAAAACAATGCCGGGGGATAAGATTCCGGATGGAGTCAAATGGGTGATCTGCCCGGGCTGCAAACACAGGTTTGAATTGGCCCCTATTAAACCGGATATGGAACAGAACGGGGGTTCGCCATGGGAAAGACGTGAGGACCTCGGCCTATGGCAGGGGATATATCAGACATTTGTTGCCGTTCTTTTTTCCCCGGCCGGGTTTTTCAGAGAAACGACATCATGCAAAAGGATCAGGGAGCCTTTAGCCTTCGGCATCCTCCTCGGTTCATTGGGTTATATGGTCGGTTTCTTTTGGAAATTTCTCCTGGTCTCAATGGGCATGATGTCCGACGCCGGCGGTTTTTTAAGCTGGATCCCCGTCAACTGGTTGTTTCTGATCGGCATGATATTTTCTCCCGTCCTTGTAATCCTTAATATGTTTATTACCGGGGCTGTTATCCATGTATTGTTGCTTGCCTTCAACGGCGGAAAGGGAGGGTTTGGAGGGACATTCAGGGTAATCGCCTACGGGCAGGGCACCAGGGTCTTGGCCTTCATTCCCTTTATTGGAGGCGTTATAGGCTGGTTCTGGAACCTTGTCGTTATTGTAACAGGGCTCAAGGAAGCACATAAAACATCATATCTTAAGGCAGCAGCAGCGGTTATTATTCCTTTTATCATCCTGGGCATTATGCTGCTGTTTGTTTTTTTATTAACCGGTCTTTTTGAATCGATCGGCTCGCTGCAATGATTTTTTTTTGAAAGGAATACACGGACTTTGTCGAATTTGATTAATTATAAAGAGGCGCTCAATCCTTCACAGTATGAGGCGGTCACATCCCTGGACGGCCCCTTGCTTGTAATCGCGGGCGCCGGCAGCGCGAAGACGCGAACGCTGGTGTACAGGGTTGCCAGGCTTATTGATAGCGGTGTATCCCCGGAAAGC
>Ga0153915_10000978_pt1 | contig 26369 bp, 22 predicted proteins | sample Opewatmetagenome_2_FD_107003 | JGI IMG/M metagenome (GOLD analysis project Ga0153915, IMG submission 107003) | Freshwater wetland microbial communities from Ohio, USA - Open water 3 Core 3 Depth 3 metaG | ecosystem: Environmental > Aquatic > Freshwater > Wetlands | place: USA: Ohio, Lake Erie...
CGAGGGCGACGGCGAGAGCCGCCACCGGGAAAGCGCTGGCACGGGTGGTCGAGCGGATCGGGCGCAGGGGGATATCCCTGTGAACTGGGAGCTAATCATACCCCGGGCGGGTGTGCCTCGCCACCCGCGCTCGCGGCGGCGGGCTCAGGGAGCCTGGCTGAACGCCTCGCGCGAGACCAACGGGACGAAGCAGCAGGCGCACAGCTCCTGCGTTGCGGTGCCCCGTGCCGTCCGCTCGTAGACCGTGAGCTGCTGGACGTCGCGAGCGCCGACCGGGATGACGAGCCGCCCGCCGGGCGCCAGCTGGCGGAGCAGCGCTGCGGGCGGTGCCGGCGCGGCGGCGGCGACCAGGATCGCGTCAAACGGGGCCACGGGGGGGTAGCCCAGCGCGCCATCCCCGATCAGCACGGTGACGTTCGCCGCACCGAGCGCCGCGAGGCGTTGCCGTGCCTGCCGGGCGAGGTCAGGCAGCCGATCGATGGTCCAGACGGCGGCGGCGAGACGGGCGAGCACCGCGGCGTGATAGCCGCTCCCGGCGCCGATCTCGAGCACCCGGCTCCGGCGCGTGAGGCGCGCGGCTTCGGTCATCAGGGCCACGATGTACGGTTGGGAGATGGTCTGGCCGGCGCCGATCCGGAGCGGATGGTCACCGTAGGCGTCGTGCGTCAGGTCGGGTGGGACGAACTGCTCCCGGGGAACGGCGCGCATCGCCGCGAGCACGCGGCGATCGGTGATCCCGCGGTCGGCGAGCTGCCGCCGGACCATCTGGCAACGCTCCCCAGCGAACGCCGAGTCGGTCATCCTCCCTGAAACCTACGCGCTGGCGGCGGCGGGGGGAGTGGGTCACTCCCCCCGCGCCGTGGTGCGGGCGAACCGGGCGATGGCGAGCGCCATCGTGGCCGCCGCGATCACCGCGAGCCAGACGTAGTGGTTCCACAACGGGACGAAGCCGGCCCCCTTGAGGAAGACCGCGCGCACGATCTCGAGGAAGTGCCGCGTCGGGTTGACCAGCGTGATGATCTGGAACACCCGCGGCATGCTGCTGATCGGATAGAAGAACCCGGACAGGATGATGGAGGGCAGCAGCAGGAGGAACATCGTCATGAATGCCTCCTGCTGCGTGTGCGAGATCGTAGAGATGAGCAGCCCGAGGGCGATGGCCGCGAGGATGAAGAGGATCGCCGCCGCAAGGAGCGCCAGGACCGATCCGCGCAGCGGGATGTGGAACCACACGATCGACAGGACGGAGATCGTCACGAGGTCGACCAGGGCGACCAGCGCGGCGGGAAGCGTCTTCCCGAGGAGGAACTCGGTCGGGGTGAGGGGGCTCACCAGCAGCTGCTCGAGGGTGCCGTCTTCACGCTCGCGCACGATCGACAGCGCGGTCAGCACCAAACTCATCAGCAACAGGAGCAGGCCCATCACCGCCGGGACGTTGTAGACGCGGCTCTCGAGGGTCGGATTGTACCACGGGCGGACGCGCAGGTCGACGCCGGCGGGGGGCGAGACCCCGGCGGGCAGGTGTTCCAGCGCGAACCGCTGCACGATGCGCGTGGCGTAGCCCTGAGCGACGGTTGCCGTGTTGGAGCTGCTGCCGTCGAGCAGGATCTGCACGTCGGCGGGGCCACCGGCGGCGAGCCGCCGCGCGAACCCGGGCGGAATCTCGATCCCGACGATCGCCTCGCTCCGGTCGAGCGCGCGCGCCAAGTCGGCCGGGCGCTCGGAGCGGCCGACCACCTCGAAGTAGCCGGTGCGCTGGAACGCGTCGATCAACTCCCGCGACACGGCGGTGTGGTCGTGGTCCACGACGAAGGTCTCGGTGTTCGGCACGTCGGTGTTCACGGCGTACCCGAACACCATGAGCTGGATGAGCGGCGCGACGAAGATCAGCCCGCGCATCCGGAAATCGCGGAGCAGCTGCCGCAGCTCCTTGCTCACCATCTCGCGCACGCGCCCCACCGACGGGCTCACCCGAGCTCCTTGCGGAACGAGCGGAGCGCGAGCCCGAGCCCGCCGGCCGAGAACGCGGCGAGGGCGAGCACCTCGGGCCAGAGGGTCTCGAGTCCGACCGCCTTGAGGAAGATTCCCTTGGTGATCGTCACGAAGTAGCGTGCCGGCACGATGTGCGTAATCACGCGCAACGGCAGCGGCATGGCGGAAATGGAGAAGATGAAGCCCGAGAGCAGCAGGGCCGGCAGATAGGTGGTGATCAGCGCGGCCTGGGTCGCCAGCAGCTGCGACTTGAGGGCGGCGGACAGGAAGACCCCCCAGCCGAGCGCCGCGAGGAGGAACAGCAGCGTGAGCGCCGCCAGCAGCAGCAGGTCGCCGCGCACCGGGACGTGGAACACCACCCGGCCGGTGACCACCGCGATGGTCACGTCCACGAATCCGATGCCGATGTAGGGCACCAGCTTGCCGAGCACGACCTCGACGCGGTGGACCGGCGTCGCCGCCAGTTGCTCCATCGTGCCGCGCTCCCACTCCCGGGCGATGGTGAGGGCGGTGAGCATGGCGGCGATGATGGACATGATCACGGCGATCAGTCCGGGAACCACCATGTTCCGGCTCTCGAGCGTCTCGTTGTACCACACACGGGTGCGGAGATCCACGGGGAGGACGACGGCGCGGCCACCGACTGCGAGGGAGTAGCGGGCCACGATCGCATCGGCGTAGTTCTGGGCGATCGTGGCGGTGTTGGCGTCGCTGGCGTCGAGCAGCAGCTGCACCGGCGCCCCTCGCCCGGCGGCGAGATCCCGCGCAAAGGACGGCGGGATCACGAGCGCCAGGCGCACGCGGCCCGTGCGGAGCGCGTCGTCGAGCTCGCCCTCGCGCGTGAGCGTCGTGGTGACGGTGAAGTAACGGGGCGCGACGAGCGCCTCGACGAGCCGCCGGCTGTCCGGCGTGTGGCTGTGGTCGAGCACGGCGAGCGGGATGTGGCGGACGTCGAGGCTGATGGCGTAGCCGAACAGGAGGATGAGCAGGGCGGGCAGGGCGAACGCCAGCGCGAGGCTCCGGGTATCGCGCCGCAGCTGGATCCACTCCTTCCGGGCGACGGCCCAGAGGCGCCACGCGCTCATTCGACCGCCGCCACGCCCTGACGACGCACCAGGGCCACGAACGCGTCCTCGAGCGACGGGGCGATCGCGCGGACCGCCGTGACGCGGCGACCCGCGGCGGCGAGGCGGCGCGCCACGTCCTCCAGTCCCGCCGCCTCGTCGGCGACCATGACGTGGACCGCGCGGCCGAACATCGCGGCCTCGATCACGCCGGGTGCGTCCCGCAGCGCCTCGACCGCGCGCGCCGGGTCGTCGGTGAGTACCTCGAGCACCGGCTGCTGCAGATCGCGCCGCAGCCGGTCCGGCCGGTCGAGCGCGACCAGGCGCCCGCGGTGCATCAACGCCAGCCGGTGGCAGTACTCGGCTTCCTCCATGTAGTGCGTGCTCACGAGCACGGTGGTGCCGGTCTCCGCCAGCCGGTAGATCAGGTCCCAGAAATGGCGGCGGGACGTGGGATCCACGCCCGACGTCGGCTCGTCGAGAAACAGGATCGGCGGCTCGTGCAGCACGGCGCAGCCGAGCGCGAGCCGCTGCTTCCAGCCGAGCGGCAGCTCCCGGGTCATACGGTCGCCGCGCCGGGTGAGATCTGCCATCGCGAGGATCCAGTCGCGCCGCTCGGCGAGGTGGGCGCCCGTGATGCCGTAGAGGCTCCCGAACAGCCGGATGTTCTCGTCGACGGTCAGGTCGCCGTAGAGCGAGAACATCTGCGACATGTAGCCGATGCGCTGCCGCACCGCCTTCGCCTCCGTGCGCACGTCGTGATCGGCCACGCGGGCAGTGCCCTCGGACGGGCGGAGCAGGCAGGTCAGCATCTTGATGGTGGTCGTCTTGCCGGCGCCGTTCGGGCCCACGAAGCCGAAGATCTCGCCCTGGCCGACGCCGAACGACACATGGTCCACCGCCACGAAGTCGCCAAACCGGCGCGTGAGGCCTTCCACCACGACGGGGTCAGGCATGGACGGCCTCGCGGTCGCGCACGACGGCGATGAACACATCCTCGAGCGACGGCTCGATCGATCCGTCGGCGAGGACCGCAACCCCGCCGCCGGCGAGCGCGGCCCGGGCCGTGGGCCAGTCACGGGTGGGATCGTCGAGGGCCACATGCAGCGCGTCGCCGAACAGCGTGGCGTCCCGCACGAACGGGAGGGCGATGAGCAGATCCCGCGCCCGGCGCGGCGCGTCAGTCCGCACGGCGAGCAGCCGGCCCCTGAGCCGCGCCTGCAGCGCGGGGGGCGTGTCGAGCGCGAGCAGGCCCCCGGCGTGGAGTAGCGCCACCCGATCGCAGCGCTCCGCTTCGTCGAGATAGGACGTGGAGAGCAGCGTCGTCATGCCGGCCGCCACCATCTCATGGACGATGAGCCAGAGATCGCGGCGCGAGATCGGGTCGACGCCGAACGTGGGCTCGTCGAGCAGCAGGACCTCGGGCTGGTGGATCAGCGCGCACGACAGCCCGAGCTTCTGCTTCATGCCGCCCGACAGCCGCCCCGCGAGCCGGTCGGCGAAGGGCGCGAGTCCCGAGAAGCCGTAGAGCCGCTCGATCCGTGCCGCGCGCTCGGCGCGCGGCACGCGGTAGAGGTCCGCGTAGAAGTCGAGATTCTCCCGGACGGTGAGGTCGGTGTACAGGCCGAAGCGCTGTGACATGTAGGCGATGTGGGTCTTCACCCGTTCGGGCTGGCGCACGACGCTGGCCCCGGCCACGGTGGCGTCGCCGCTGGTGGGGCGGAGCACGCCCGCCAGCATCCTGAGCGTGGTGGTCTTGCCCGCGCCGTCGGGGCCCACGATGCCGAACAGCTCGCCGGGCGCGACGTTGAAGCGGAGGCCGTCGACCGCGCGCACGGAGCCGAAGTGGCGCGTCAGACCGTCGAGCGCGACGGCCGACGGGGCGGCACTCACGGCGTGCGCGGCGCGATCCGCACGTCGGCGGGCAGACCGGGCTTGAGGTCGTAGCGCGGGTCGTCGACGACCCGCACCTTCACGCGGTAGACCAGCTTCACCCGCTCCGCGGTCGTCTGGACGTTGCGCGGGGTGAACTCCGCCTCGCTGGCGATGAACGCGATCGCGCCGCGGTAGGTCCGATCGGGGTAGGCGTCGGCCCGGATCTCCGCAGGCTGGCCGATCGCCAGCCGCCCGACCTCGTCGCCGCGGGTGTAGATCCGCACCCAGCGGTCCGCCCGATTGGCCACGGTGAGGACGGCCATGCCGGCCGAGACGACCTCGCCCGGCTCGCGATGGCGGATGGTGACCTGGCCGTCGAACGGCGCGCGAATCACCGCGTGATCGAGGGCCGCGTCGGCCTGGGCCACCGCGGCCGCGGCCTGCGCGACGACGGCGCGTTGCGCGGCAATCTGCTCGACCCGGGGACCGGACTCGAGCAGCGTCAGCTGATCCGCCGCGCCGCCGTGCTGGGCCTCCGCAACCGCGAACGCCGTCTCGGCGATCTCGAGCTGCCGCCGGCTGATGGCGCCGCCGGCGAACAGGCGGCGCGCGCGCTCCACCTCGCGCCGCGCCTCATCGAGCCGCTCCGCGGCGGCGCGCGCCGTCTCGCGCCCCTGGCCGATCTCCTCGGTGCGGAAGCCGCGCTCCAGTTCGGCGAGACGGGCCGCCGCCGCCGCGTGCTGCCCCTCCGCGGCGCGGCGACGGGCCTCGAGCTCGGTGCGGTCGAGCCAGCCAAGCGCCTGGCCGGCCCGGACGTCATCGCCTTCCTGCACCGCGATGCTGTCGATCCGGCCGGGAACCTGAAAGCCGAGGTCGGTCTCGGTGACCTCGACGGTCCCGGAGGCGAGGACCTCCCCGTCGTGGTTGCGCGGCAGCACCACCACGAGCACCACGGTGACGATCACGACGACGACGGCCAGGGCGGCGGCGAGCCGCAGTGTTCGGGTCATGGGACGTTCTCCACGGCCTGGGCGAGCCAGTCCAGCGACAGGTCTCCGGTCAGGTTGGCAAGCGCCACGCGCGCGTTGATCTCCGCGGCGCGGACCTCCGCGAGCTGGGCCCGCGCGCGGCGCACGTCGGCTTCGGCACGCAGGTATTCCACCTCGGTGCCCGCGCCGCTCTGGAGCGAGAGCAGCTCGATCCGGGCGACGTCGGTCAGGTGGGTGACGACGGACTCAACGGCGTCCGCGCGGGCGGCCGCGTCCGCGACGGCGCCAAGCGCCCGGTCGAGGGCGTCCTCCGCGTCGAGCACCGCCAGGTGGTAGCGCTCCTCGGCCACCGTGGCGAGGGCCCCGGTGCGCGTCACCGCGCCGCTCCGGGCGCCGCCGGAGAACAGCGGGTACGACAGCCGCACCCCCGCCTGCCACTCGGTGGTGAAACTGCCGGCGCCGCTGCCATAGGCGTACAACCCGCCCAGCGCGTCGAGCTGGGGGAACCACGCGGCGACGGCGGCCCGGCGCGTCATGCGCGCGCTCTCGACGGAGCGCTCCGCCTCGATGAGCCGGGGATTGTGCCGCGCGAGGGCGGCGCGCAGCGCATCGCGCGCGGGCACGGGCCGGGCCGTGAGCCGCACGGGGCGCAGCGCGTCGGGCAGGGCAGGGACCCCGATCGCCCGCGCTAGGCCGCTGCGTGCGACGTCGAGCCGGGTGGCGGCCGAGATCCGGTCCGCTTCGGCCTGGGCGAGGGCAGCCTGCACGCGAAGCAACTCGACGTCGGCGGCCTCACCCTCCGTCACGAGACGCGTCACGCGATCGCGTTCCGCTGCGAGCGCGCGCACACCGCCCTCCTGGGCGGCCAGCACGTCACCCGCCGTCACAACATCGAGAAACCGAGCGGCGACGTCGGCGAGCAGGTCCGCTTCGGTTGCGGTCAGCTCGGCGTCGCGGGCCGCCGCATCGGCCCGGGCGGCGCGGATCCGTGCGCCCCGGGCTCCGCCGTCGAATAGCGTGAAGCCGAGGCTGAGGTTTCCCTGAATCAGCGTCTGGTCGAACGCGATCTGGCCCAGCTGGGCCTGGTCGAAGCCGTGGATTGGAGTCACCACCATCGGTTCCTGGAAGCGGATGAGCGACGCCTGGGTGGTGAGCTGCGGGAACCAGCGGCTCCGGGCCTCACCCACCGCGGCGTCGGCCCCCGCGACCGCCGCGGCGGCACTGCGCACGCCGGGGTGGACGTCGAGGGCGCGGCGCGCCGCGGCCTCGAGCGTGAGCGGGGTGCCGGGCGTCTGCGCCCAGGCCGGGGACGCGAGCAGCAGCAGGAGCAGGGCACGTTTCATGGCGTATCCGCCTCGGGGTGAACGGAGCGCCGGATGGTCTCCACCACGTGCGCCTCGACGCGCGCGGCGAAGCTGCCGTCGTCCGTCGGAACGACGCCGATGGCCGGCAGGAAGCGTCCGACGAGGGCGAACCACACGGCCTGGGAGATCATGCTGAAGGCGACCATCATGGGATCGACCTCCCGCACCTCGTTGTGCGCCCGGCCCTCGCGCAGCACGCGCTCGACCGCCTGGAGATTGCGCCGGATCAGGGGCACCAGCGCGGGGGGCGGGGCGCCGGTGGCCGCCACCTCGTGGAGGATGAGCAGCGGTGCCTCGGGCGCTTCCCGGAAGAAGCTGAACAGGGTGTGGACGATGGCCTTGAGCCGCGACACGGCGGAGCCGGGTGCGGCGGCGGCGGTCTCGAGACGGGTGGCGATGTCGTCCCCCATGGACACGAAGACGGCGTCATACAGGGCCCGCTTGGACCCGAAGTGATAGGTGACCGCGCCAAGGTTGGCGTGAGCGGCCCGGGTGATTTCCCGTACGCCAACACCGCTGAAGCCATTCTTGGCAAAGAGGTTACGTGCCTCGGTGATGAGCCGTGTCCTCGTGTCGGTTTGATGATTCATACGTATGTATCAGTAGCAGCACGCACGCTGCTGGTCAAGACGTGACTACCGTGGCGTCATGCTGTCCTGATGGTGTGCTTGCCGATGCGTGTCAGCGGCGCTGGCGCAGCCAATTGAGCGGGTCCAACGCCACCGGCTGTCCCGACCCGCCGGACGCCTGCCGAATCTGGAACTCGATGTGCGGTCCCTCTTCCGACGCCTGGCCGCCCGAGCGACCCACCACGGTGCCGCCGGCGATCCGCTGGTTGGCCACCACGGTGACGGACGAGAGGTAGAGGTACAGCGTGTAGTAGCCGCCGCCGTGGTCGAGCATGACGCTCGGGCCGTAGGTCCCCATCGGCCCCGCCACGACGACTTCGCCACCGGCCACCGCGCGCACGTTGCTGCCCGGGGTCACCTTGATGCCGATGCCGTCGCGGCGCAGCACCGTGTTGCGCGGCCCGCTCGTCCGCCCGAATTCGTAGAGCACGGGGCCGTCGGCCGGCCACTCGAGCGCGCCGAGGCTCTCGTCCGTGATCGTCGCCGGGAAGGTCGCCCGCCCGGCGGCGACGGCCTCGCGCCGGCGGCGCTCGAGCGCCGTGATCAGATCGTTGATGTTGCGCTCGTCGCGCTCGAGCGCGGAAATGCGCTCGCTCGCGGCCGCGGCGGTGGCGCGGGTCTGGCGCAGGCTGCGCGCGCGCTCCTGCTCGAGCCGCTGGAACCGGGCCAGCTCGCGGGCGCGCTCCTCCCGGTTGAGACCCACCTGGTCCTGGACACGGGCCATCGAGCGCCGCTCCAGCGCGATGCGGTCGCGCAGGTGCTCGACCTCGGTGACCAGCGCCAGGTCCTGGCGACTGATGAGGTAGAGGTACTTGTAGCGGCTGAGCAGGTCGCCGAAGCTCTCGGCAGCGAGCAGGACCTGAAACGCCCAGAGCGGGCCGCGCTTGTACACCTCCGCGATGCGGCGTTCCCGCACGGCGCGCTTTTCGGCCAGCGCGTCCTCGGCCAGGAGCAGGTCGAACGTGATCGAGTCGACCTGGGTCGCGAGCGCGCTCATCTGGCGGTCCAGCTCGTTCACCAGCCGCGTCGTCGCAGTCGCCTGGCGATCGAGGTTGGTGAGCTCGACGCTGATGTCCCGCTCGCGCCCGCGCAGGCGCGTGAGCTGGGTCTGGAGGTCGGCGCGCTCGCGGCGGATCGAGTCGAGCCGCGCCTGGCTGTCGCGGATCTGGCGCTCGAGGGCGCTCTGGGCTGTGGTGCTGGCCGCGGGGATCAGGAGCGCGGCGAGGAGCAGCGCGAGCGGTGCTGGCCGCACCTAGACCTCGCGCAGGTGGCGGGCCACGCTCACGGCGCTCGCGAGCAGGCCGAGCGCCGTGCCGACGACGACGATCAGCACCGCCTCCCCGGCGGAGAAGAACTGGCCGCGCAGCAGCAGGCGGCTCACGATGGCGTACGCGGCGTAGCTCAGCAGCACCGCGACGCCGCCGCCGAGCGCGCCCTTGAGCGCTCCCTCCAGCAGGAACGGCAGGCGGATGAAGCCGCTCGTCGCGCCGACCAGCCGCATGATGCTGATCTCGCGGGCCCGCTGCAGCACCGTCATGCGGATCGTCGTGCCGATGATGATGATGGAGGCCGCGGCGAACGCGCCGCCCACCAGCAGCCCGACGGCCCCCGCGATCGAGCGCAGCCGATCGAGCTTCGCCACCCACTCGCGGCCGTAGCGCACGTCCTCGATGAAGCGGAACCCGCGAACGCGGTCGGCGACCTGCTGGACGTGGCCGCTGTCGCGGAACCCGGGCTTGAGTCGGATCTCGAGGGACGCCGGCAGCGGGTTCACGCTCAGGTCGTCGAACACGTCCTGGAACTCGCTGAGCTGCTCGCGGGCGCGGGCGAGGGCCTGCTCCTCCGTGACGTACGTGACGTCGGCCACCTCGGGGAAGCTCTGGATGTCGCCCATGGCGGTCGTCACGACCTCCACCGGCGTGCCGCGCGTGACGTACGCCACGACCTCGACGCGCTCCGCCACATCGGCGAGCGCCGCCCGGAGGTTGAGCGCCACCAGCGCCACGAGGCTCCCCACGAACAGCGCGAACGCGATCGTGGTGATCGACAGCACCGACAGCGCCGGGGCGCGCCGGAACGAGAGCAGGGCCTCGCGGACGGCGAGCCTCACGCCAGGTCCTCCGTCTCCGCGGCCGCGTCCACCGCGGAGTCGTAGACCACCGCGCCGTCCTGCAGCTCGATCGTGCGGTACGGCGCCTGACGCACCAGATCGAGATCGTGGGTCGCCATGACCACGGCGGTGCCCGAGGCGTTGATGTCGCGCAGCAGCTGGAAGATCCCCCGGGTGGCGCGCTCGTCGAGATTTCCGGTCGGCTCGTCCGCCAGCAGGACGAACGGGTCATTCACCAGGGCGCGCGCGATCGCGACCCGCTGCTGCTCGCCGCCCGAGAGCTCGTGCGGGTAGGCCCGCGCCTTGGCGGCCAGCCCCACCTGGGCGAGCACGCGCGCCACCTTGGGGCCCGTGACGCTGCGCCGCGCGCCGGTGACTTCCAGGGCGAAGGCGACGTTCTCTTCGGCGGTGCGGTTGTCGAGCAGCCGGAAGTTCTGGAACACGATGCCGAGGCGGCGGCGCAGTCGCGGGATCTCGCTGCGGCGCATCGTGCGCGTCACGAATCCGGAGATCCGGACCTCGCCCTCGGTCGGCAGGTCGTCGGCGTAGATCAGCTTGAGGACGGTGGACTTGCCCGCGCCCGAGTGGCCGGTGAGGAACGTGAATTCGCCCTTCGAGATGTGGAACGAGACGTCGCGCAGCGCAAGCACGCCCTTGGGGTAGGCCTTGAACACCTTGGTGAGCTTGATCACCGCCGACCGCTAGCTCGCGCGGCTGCTGCCGCGCTTCAGTGCCCGCGTGAAATCGGCGATGATGTCGTCCACGTCCTCGATGCCGAGGCTCACGCGGACGAAGCCGTCGGGGATGCCTTGAGCGGCCCGCTGCGCCGGGGTGAGCGAGGCGTGGGACGTGCGGCGCGGCTCGGAGACGAGCGTCTCGACCCCGCCGAGGCTCGGGGCGTGCTGGGCCACCCGCAGGCGGCGCAGCGTCCGCTCGGCTGCCGCCCCGTCGGCGAGCTCCAGCCCCACCATGCCGCCGAAGCCCTGCAGCGTGGCCGCCGCGAGGGCGTGGTCCGGATGGCTCGCCAGCCCCGGGTAGTGCGCGGCCGTCACCGCGGGGTGGCTGGCCGCCCACCGGGCGAACGCCGCCCCGTTGGTGTTGTGCCGTTCCATCCGCACGGCGAGCGTCTTGAGCCCGCGCTCCACCAGCCACGCGGCATGGGGGTCGATCGCCTGGCCGTAGATCTGCATCAGCCGGCGGACCTCTTCGACCATCTCCTCCGTGCCCGCCACGGCGCCGGCGATGACGTCGGAGTGGCCGTTCAGGTACTTCGTGGCGCTGTGGATCACCACGTCCGCGCCGTGCTCGAGCGGTCGGAAGTTGATCGGCGAGGCGAACGTTGAATCTACCAGCAGCGCGATGCCCTCGGTGTGGCACAGCGTGGCGATCGGGTCCAGGTCGAGCACCCGCATCAGCGGGTTGGTGGGCGTCTCCAGGAAGATCGCGCGGGTCGTCTTGCGCAGCTGACTCTTCCAGCTGCGCGGCAGCGACGGGTCGGCGAAGCTCACGGCGATCCCGAGCCGCGCGAACTCCTGCTCGAACAGGCGTCGGGTGCCGCCGTAGATCCAGTCGCTCGAGATCAGGTGGTCGCCGGGCGAGAGGATCGCGAGGTGTGCGAGGGCCGTGGCGCCCATGCCGCTGGACAGGAAGATCGCGGCCTCCGCGCCTTCGAGCGCCGCGAGGCGCGCCGCGAGCTCCGTCTGATTGGGGTTGTTGCCGTAGCGGGTGTAGAGCACCTCGTCGGTCGAGCCGACGGCGTTGACGAACGTGCTGCTCTGGAAGATCGGTGTGCTGACCGGTGTGTGGGGCGCCTTGCGGTGCGGCGGGCCGTGGATGGCGCGCGTGGACGGGCCCGTGCGGCGCGGCGTCATGCGCAGCGCAGCGCCTGATAGTGCCCCGCCTGCTCGCGCACGACGTGGTGCTCGCGCAGCGTCTCGAGCGCCTCGCGGGCGGCCGCGGGCGACAGGGCCAGCCGGGCCGCCACCTCGTGGGGCTCCGCCGGGCCCGTGTCGGCGAGGAGGCGGAAGGCGCGCAGCGCGGGCTCCGGCAGCGTGCCGAGCAGCTGCAACGTGCCCGCGCGGTCCTGCGCGACCACGACGAGGGCATGGCGCTCGAGCACCGGCGCGATCGCGTCCACGTGACTCAGGTCGAGTCCGACCAGCAGGAAGTAGCGGGCCTGGCCGTGCTGCAGCAGGAGCTTCCCGACGATCTCGTCGGCGCAGGAGTGGTCCATCAGTCGGACCGTGCTGAAGTCGATGATGTCGAGGTCGGAGTCGGTGGGCGGCAGCATCTGCTCGATGCTGCAGCGGACCGCCTGACCCGTGCGCCGCGTCACGAGGTCGCCGTACACGCCGGCCACGCTCCGCTGCAGCACGTCCTTCAAATCGATCCAGGCCATGGCCCTCACTCGCCGTGTGCCGGCACGATGATCAGCAGCTGGGTGCCGGGGAAGAACGGGAGCTGATCCGCGAGCGGCACGTCGTCATCCCAGGCCGGCACCATGGCCATGCGCGCCGTGCCGCTCCGCACCGACAACTTGCCGGACCAGCGGTTGAGGTAACGGCGGATCCCGGCGAGGCCCTGGCCGCGTCCCGGGTCGCGGAACCGGCTCATCCCCTGGATCATGGCCGCCTCGAGCGCGGCCGCGTCCCCCCAACGGTCGCCGAAGCGCTTGGCCTGCGTGGCCTCGAGGGAGCGTCGAAATCCGACCCCGGCGTCCGCGACCGCGATCACCACCACGCGCCGCCCAAGGCGGCGCCGCCACGTGTAGGTCTGCACCGCGACCCAGCCGCCGGTTCCCGCGTGCTCTACAATATTCTGACACGCCTCCGAAAGCGCCATCCCGAAGCCCATGGTCGCGGGCGCCTCGAGGCCCAGCTCGTGCGTCAGAATGGTCGCCGCCCGCTCCTGGATGTGGTGCACGACCTCGTGGACGTCGTCCGCGCCGCGCACGGGGGTGACCTCGAGCAGCACGTCGGAGTCGCCGCGCGCCTGCACGCGCGGAACGCGGCCGTGCAGCTCGAAATACACCTCCGCGTGCTCGGCGAACCCGGTCCGGGTCCAGTAGTGCAGCACGTCGCGGTCCTGCGGCAGCGTGAGCAACGGGCGCTCGCGGTTCTGCTCGGCGAGGGCCTGGCCGGCGGTGAGCAGGCCCAGCAGGCCGTATGGCGAGGCCCACTGGGCCGCGTGCGCGTCGAACAGCAGGCGCCGCCTGTCGCCCTCCCCCCCGCCCCCCCCGCCCCCATAACTCATGGCGAACTGGTCGAACGAGCGGTCGTCGAAATGCGGCGGGACTTCAACGACGCGGGTCATTGGGGCGCTATCTCTCCGCGCAGGTGGTATTGCAGCTTGCCGGCGCCGCGGTGCTGCAGATTGCGGCCGGCCGCCTCGTTCGCCGCCCGCACCGCGTCCTCGAGTGGGGTCGCGCGCAGCAGCTGCGCGACGAGGGTGCCGCCGAACACGTCGCCGCAGCCGGTCGCGTCGCCCTCCTCGAGCGCCCGGGAGGCGGGGATCCGCGCCGTCTCGATCGGCCCGGACAGCGGTGCCGGCGGCCGCGCGAACGTGAACGCGGGCACCGAAAAATACACGCTGCCCCGCGCCGCGAGGGTGACGACGAGGAGCCGGACGCCCTGGCCGAGCGCCGCGGCGGCGACCGCCATGGGCGCTCCGCCTACCAGGCCCAGCTCCTCCTCGTTGAGTTGCACGACGTCGAAGCAGGCGAACCACTGGAGCGCGTCGGGCAGCGGCTGCGGGAACCGGTCGCCATGGCGCGAGACGCCGAGCAGCAGCGAGTGGAGATCGGCGTAGATCGGGCCCGGGAAGCCGTGGCGGAGCTGCCGGGCCGCAGCGAGGTCGAGCTCGAAGCCCGAGATAAAGTTCACGTAGAGGGCGTCGAGGTCCCGCACCAGCGGTCCGAGCTCGCCCCACGTCCAGGACGGCACACCGCCCGCGAGGCGCTCCGTGCGGCGCTGGGCCGACGTGTAGCGCAGCGTCACCCGGTTGTTGGGTTCCGGAACCACGATGAACCGGGCGGTTGCCGCGCGGCGGGTGAGCTGGTGCAGGAAGGTCTCGGCCCGCGGCGCGAGATCGCGCCCGACGCGCACGAGCGGCACGATCTCGCAGTCGTCGGGGAGCGCGGCTTCGAGCGCGGCGAGCGCATAGGCGATGCCGCCCCACTCCTCGACGGGCTCGGGCGTCGGGCCGCGGCCGTAGATCGTGTCCCACACCATGGTTCCGACGACCCCGAGCCGTCGCGTCACACGGCGCCCCAGCGCTGGACCTTGAACGCGGCTGCGGCGCCGAACACCCCGGCGGTGCCCGGCAGCGTGCCGGGGAGGATGCGGCACGCGTCGACGGCGGGCTTGAAGGCGCGGCGGCCCACCTCCATGCGCAGCGGACCGAACAGCCGGTCGCCCGCCTGCGTCACGCCGCCCGTGATCACGACGACGTCGGGATTGAGGATGTTCATGATGTTGGCGATGCCGACTCCGAGGAACTTGGCCGTGTCGCGCACGACCTCGAGGGCGAGCTCGTCGCCGGCGCTGGCGGCGGCGTAGACCGTCTGGGCGGTCACCCGCCGCAGGTCGTCGCCCACATGCCGGGGAATTGACGACGGGCGGCCGCTCTCGAGCTCCTCGAGCGCCCGCTTCGCGATGTTGGGCCCGGACGCGTAGGCCTCGAGGCAGCCGTAATTGCCGCACGCGCAGCGCCGGCCGGTGGCGTCGATCGTCGTGTGACCGAACTCCGCCGCCACATCGGACGCACCGTGGTAGATCCGGCCGTCGAGCACGATGCCGCCGCCGATCCCGGTGCCGATCGTGAGGCCGGCGACGATGCGCCCGCCGCGCGCGGCCCCGCGCCACCACTCGCCGAACGTCGCGCAGTTGGCATCGTTGTCGAGCGTCGCGTCCAGGCCGGTGGCCGCGGCGATGCGCTGGCGCAGCGGCATGTCCCGCCAGCCGAGGTTCGGCGCGAGCAGCACGATGCCGCTCGCGGTGTCGAGCGGGCCGGGGGCGCCGACCCCCACGCCGGCCACGTCCACGCGAGCCTGCCCCAGCTCCCGGCGCGTCTCGTCGAGGGAGCGCTGCACGAGCTCGACCATGCACCGCACGACGGCCTCGGGCCCGGCCGCCACGGGGGTCGACTCGCTCACCTGGCCGTACAGCGCGCTGCCGTCCTCGGGCAGCGTGCCGACGACGATGTTCGTGCCGCCGAGATCAACGCCGACGATCAGCCGCATGCGACCTCCGCGATCACTCGATCTGCAGGACGGCCAGGAACGCCTCCTGGGGAATGTCCACGGCCCCGACCTGCTTCATGCGCTTCTTGCCCTCGCGCTGCTTCTCGAGCAGCTTGCGCTTGCGGGTGATGTCGCCCCCGTAGCACTTCGCCGTCACGTTCTTGCGCAGCGGCCGGACCGTCTGGCGCGCGATCACCTTGCTCCCGATCGCGGCCTGGATCACGACTTCGAACAGCTGGCGCGGGATCAGCTCCTTGAGCTTCTCGGCGATCTTCCGGCCCCACTCGAAGGCCTTGTCGCGGTGCAGGATCACGCTGAACGCGTCCACGGCGTCGCCGTTGATCAGCATGTCGAGCTTGACGAGGTCGTTCGGCCGGTAGCCGCTCATCTCGTAGTCCATGGCGGCGTAGCCGCGGGTCACCGTCTTGAGCCGGTCGTAGAAGTCGAGGATGATCTCGGCGAGCGGGAAGTCGAACTCGAACTGGACGCGGGTCGGGTCCACGTAGTGCATGCCGAGGTACTCGCCGCGCCGTTCCTGGCCGAGCCGCATGATGACGCCGATGTAGTCGGCGGGCGCGGTGAGCCGCGTGCGGACGTATGGCTCCTCGATCCGGTCGATCCCCGAGCCGTGCGGCATGGCGGTGGGATTCTCGATCACCGTCATGCTCCCGTCCGTCTGGTGAACGTGGTACTCCACGTTGGGGACGGTACTGACCAGATCGAGGCCGAACTCGCGCTCCAGCCGCTCGCGCACGATCTCCATGTGCAGCAGGCCGAGGAAGCCACAGCGGAAGCCGAAGCCGAGCGCGACGGAAGTCTCGGGCTCGTAGTGCAGTGAGCCGTCGTTCAGCTTGAGCTTGGCGAGCGAGTCGCGCAGATCCTCGTACTGGTTGGCGTCGGTGGGGTAGAGTCCCGCGAAAACCATCGGCTTGACGTCGCGGTACCCCGGCAGGACCGGCGCGGGACGCGTGGCGTCGAGCACGGTATCGCCCGCGCGGGTTTCCTCGACCGCCCGCACGTTCGCCACGACGTAGCCCACCTCGCCCGCCTCGAGCACGTCGCTGGGCTTCTGGGCGAGCTGCAGGTAGCCCACCTCCTCCACGTCGTAGGCATGCTCCGGGTGGGAGCCGAACGCGATCTGGGTGCCCTTGCGGATGCTGCCGTCCATCACGCGGATACTCGGAATCGCCCCGCGGTAGCGATCGTAGTACGAGTCGAAGATCAGCGCACGGAGCGGCGCCGCGGGATCGCCCTTGGGCGGCGGCACGCGGCGCACGATCTCCTCGAGCAGCCGGTCGATCCCCAGGCCCTCCTTGGCGGACACATGGAGGATCGCGTCGGGCGACGACCCGATCAGGTCGTGCAGCTCGGCGGCGCGGCGCGCGGGCTCGGCCGCCGGGAGATCGATCTTGTTGAGCACGGGGATGATCTCGAGCCCGGCGTCGAGCGCGAGAAACAGGTTGCTCAGGGTCTGGGCCTGGATGCCCTGGCTGGCATCCACCACCAGAATCGCGCCCTCGCACGCGGTGAGCGAGCGCGAGACCTCGTAGGTGAAGTCCACGTGCCCCGGCGTGTCGATCAGATTCAGCTCGTAGCTGTTGCCGTCCGCCGCCGGGTAGGTCATCCGCACGGCGTTGAGCTTGATGGTGATGCCGCGCTCGCGCTCCAGGTCCATTGTGTCGAGCACCTGCTCCCGCATGCGGCGCTTCTCGAGCGTCCCGGTGGCCTCGATCAGGCGGTCCGCGAGCGTGGACTTGCCGTGATCGATGTGGGCGATGATGCAGAAGTTGCGGATCCGGTCCTGGCGCATGGTGGGGGTAATATACCCTCACCCCTTCCCTCTCCGGCGGGCCACCGCCTATGCTTTGTCCAATCCCAGCCCGGAGTCTCCATGCTCACCCGTCGCGAGTTCCTTGGCGCCTCCTCGGTCGCGGTGCTCGGTGGCGCCGCCCGCCCCACGACGCCGGAGCCCCCCCAGGCGTGCGACGAGCTGCCGCCTTCGATCGCGCAGCTCACGTCCCTCCGGGACCAGGCCCCGCCGATCACGGTCGCCGAGCGCGAGACGCGGTTCGAGCGGGCGCGCGCGTTGATGCGCCAGCAGGGGATCGACGCCCTGATGCTCACCGGCGGCACGTCGCTCGCCTATTTCACGAACATGCGCTGGGGTCTGAGCGAGCGGCTGCTCGCGGTGGTGGTCCCTGTCGCCGGGCGTCCGTTCGTGGTGAGCCCGGCGTTCGAGGAGGACCGCGCGCGCGAGCAGCTCGCCACGGGCCCGCTGGGCGGGGCCGACACCGAGGTGCTCGTCTGGCAGGAAGACGAGAGCCCGCATGCCCTGGTCGCCAAAGGTCTCGGCGCGCGGGGGCTGGCGACGGGCACCCTGGGGATCGAGGAAACGGTCCGCTACGTGTTCAGCGACGGCGTCGCGCAGGCGGCGCCGGCGCTCCGCCTCCGGAGCGCCACGCCGGTGTCCGCCGGCTGCCGCGCCGTCAAGGACGCCCACGAGCTCGAGCTGATGCGCCTGGCGGCCCGGGTGACGCTGACGGCCTATGCCGCGGCCCACCGCGCGCTCGCGGAGGGCATGACCCAGCAGCGCTTCGCCGAGCTGGTCGCGGCGGCGCACCGCAAGCTCGGCTTCACCGGCGGCGCCGGCGTGCAGACGGGCGAGTACTCGGCGCTGCCCCACGGCTCTACGACCCCGCAGACGATCCGCGAGGGCACGATCCTGCTGATCGACGGCGGGTGCACGGTGGAGGGCTACCAGTCGGACCTGAGCCGGACATTCGTGCTGGGGACGGCGACGCCCAAGATGCGGGCGGTGTTCGACATCGTGCACCGCGCGCAGGAGGCGGCGGTCACGACCGCCCGCCCCGGGCTTCCCTGCGAAGCGGTGGACGCGGCGGCCCGCAAGGTGATCGTGGATGCGGGGTACGGGCCGGAGTACACATACTTCAGCCACCGGGTCGGGCACGGCCTCGGCATGGACGGCCACGAGTGGCCGTACCTGGTGCGCGGCAACGCGCTCCCGCTCGCGCCCCGGATGACGTTCAGCGATGAGCCGGGCATCTACATCCGTGGCGAGTTCGGCGTCCGGCTCGAGGACGACATGGTGATCACCGAGAGCGGGGCCGAGCTGCTGACGCCGCAGAGCGGCTCGCTCGAGCAGCCGTTCTAGCGGCCTTCCTCAACCAGCGAGTCTCACGATGCGTGCGCGATTCGGCGTGCTCTCTCTGATCCTCCTGCTGGCGCTGCCGGCGGTCGGCCGGGCCCAGGAGAAGACGCGGTTTGCCAATCTGATGCAGGCGATCCAGGCGTCCGGGGCGATGAACGGCGGCTCCGGCCCGCGCAACGTCACCTGGATCGACGGCGGCAAGCGCTACTCGTACATCGGGCGGGCCGCGTCGGGCGGCGGCGAGGAAATCCGGGCGCTCGATCCCGCGACCGGCGAGGACGTGCTGCTGTTCTCCGCGCAGGGCGTCACGTTCCCGGATACGAGCGAGGCGTTCGCCTACCGCTCGTTCCAGTGGGCGCGCGACTCGAAGCATCTGGTGTTCCAGACGCGGTTCGTGCCGCTGTACCGCCGCTCGGGCACGGCGGACTACTACGTCTACTCCCTGGCCGACCACGCGATGCGGCTGGCGGCACGCGGCGCCCGGACCGCGGAGCTGTCGCCCGACGGCGCCCTGCTGGGCTACGAGCGGGACGGCGATCTGTTCGTGTCCGATCTCGCGGCGCAGCGCGAGACGCGGCTCACCCAGGGGGCGACCGAGACGGTGTACAACGGGCATTTCGACTGGGTGTACGAGGAGGAGTTCGGCATGGCCCAGGCGTGGAACTGGTCGCCCGACAGCCGGTTCATCGCCTTCTGGCAGGTGGACGAGAGCGCCGAGCCCGTCATTCAGATCACGGACTTCGAGGGCCGGCATCCGGAGTGGGAGCGCATCCGGATCCCGCAGCCCGGCGACTCGAACCCGCGGGTGCGGATCGGTGTGGTGGACGTGCGGAGCGGGCGCCAGGTGTGGCTCGACCCCGGCGAGTCGGGCGACTTCTACATTCCGCGGATCTACTGGACCAGCCGGCCGGACACGCTCGCCGTGCTCACGCTGAACCGGCGGCAGAACGAGATGAAGCTGCAGTTCTTCGACGTGCACACCGGCGGGCGGCGCCTGGTGCTCACCGAGACGTCCAAGACGTGGCTCGACATCTACGACTTCTACGCCGGCGTGCAGGACCTGATGTCGTTCCCCGAGGGCCTGCGCGAGTTCTTCTGGATCTCGGACCGCGACGGCTGGCAGCACGTCTACCGGTACGACTACTCCGGGAAGCTGCTCAACCAGGTGACGCGCGGCGCGTGGAGCGTCACGCGGATCGAGGGCATCAGCCCCGCCGACCGGATGATCTACTACAGCTCGACCGAGGCGTCACCGCTTCAGCGGCAACTGTACGCCATCCGGTTCGACGGTGCGGCCAAGCGGCGCCTCACGCAGACGCCCGGCACCCATCGCGTCGACATGTCGCCCGACGCGCGCTACTACATTGACCGCTGGTCCTCCACGCGGCAGCCGCGCCAGGTCGAGCTGTGGGCCACGACGGGCAGGAAGCTCCGCGCGCTGGAGGAGAACGCGCGCGTGACGGAGTGGCTCGGCACGCACGCGTTCGCCCCCACGGAGCTGTTCAGCTTCACGACGTCCGATTCCGTGCGGCTCGACGGCGCGATCGTCAAGCCCGCGCCGCTCGATTCCACGCACCGCTATCCGGTGATCTTCTCCGTCTACGGAGGGCCGGGCTCGCAGCAGGTGTACGACGAATTCGCCGCGAGCGGCTGGACGCAGTGGCTGGCGCAGCAGGGGTTCATCGTGGTGGAGCTGAACAACCGTGGCAGCAACAACTACGGCAGCGCGTTCATGAAGCTGGTGTACGGGCACCTCGGCCGGTGGGAGAGCCACGACTTCGCCGAGGCCGCGCGCTACCTCGCCACGCTGCCGTACGTGGACGGCGCGCGGATCGCCATCATGGGGACCAGCTACGGCGGCTACAGCACGGTGTACACGATGGCGATGTACCCGGAGGTGTTCACCGTCGGCGTCGCGAACTCACCCGGCACGGACTGGCGGCTGTACGACACGATCTACACCGAGCGCTACATGGGACTGCTGGACGAGAACCGCGACGGCTACGTGGAGAGCTCGGCGGTGGAGCGCGCCGACAAGATTACCGGTCACCTGCTGCTGATCCACTCGATGATGGACGACAACGTCCATCCGCAGAACACGATGCAGCTGCTCACGGCGCTCACCAACGCCGGCCGGGACGCCGACCTGCGGATCTACCCGCCGGGCCGGCACGGGGCGGCGTACAACCTGGCGAGCTATGCCCTGATGATGCAGGTGAGCTACGACCATCTGGTGAGATACTTGAAGCCGTAGCGGCAGGAGCGGCAGCTGAGAGGGGAAGAGGGGCAGGGATGGGAAACCTCTATCTCTGCCCCTCTCCTCGCTCTCCATCTGTCATTTCATCACCGGCAGCACCACGTGCGACGCGCTCCCCGCCGAGCGGTAGACCCGCTGCGTCGTTGCCCGGAAGTCAGCATCCTTCGCCTGGAAGATGTCCATGAACTTCCCGGGATTGCGGTCGATCATCGGGAACCAGGTGCTCTGCACCTGAATCATGATCCGGTGTCCGGCCGTGAACGTGTGGAACACGTCGTTGAGCACAAACCGGATGGGCGTCACGGCGCCGGGGACGAACGGCTCCGGCTGCGCCAGGCTGTTGCGGAACTTCCCGCGCAGGACGTCGCCGCGGACCAGCATCTGGTAGCCGCCGAGCTTCGGGCTCCCGCCGGGCGCAAAGCCGAATGCCTGGCCGGCCGGCGAGGCGCTATCGGGGAACACGTCGATCACCTTGACCACCCAGTCGCAGTCGGTGCCGGTCGTCGAGACCGAGAACGCGACCGGAATCGGCCCCGCGACGGTGAGGCTCTCGGCGAGCGGATCGGTCTGGTAGACCAGGACGTCCGGGCGGCGTGACGCGAACCGCTGATCCTCGAGCATGAAGGCCGGATCGTACCAGTGGGTGATGTCGGCCGTGTAGGGCACCGGCTTCGCCGGGTCGCTCACGTACTCGTCATAGGCCTGGGCTTTCGCGGCCGGCGCTCGGAACGCGAGCGCTCCCTCGCCGCGCAGGTACAGGCTGGTGGCGGTGGTAGGGGGCGGCCACGCGTCCAGGAACCGCCACTGGTCGGCGCCCGTCTGGAACACGGCGGCCTCGAACTCCTTCGGCTTGGGCTGCCCCTCCCCGAGCAGGTAGTAGTTGAAGAACGGCACCTCGATGCTGTCGGTGTAGAAAGTCCCCGTCGCCGAGCCCCACGCGATCGGCCCGAGCGAGTCGGCGCGGCTCCAGCCCCACTGGCCGTGCGACCACGGGCCCATCACCAGACGGTTGGTGGCGCCGGGACTCTGGCGCTCGGCGGCGCCGTAGGCGTGCAGCGCGCCCCACAGGTTCTCCGTGTCGAACCAGCCGCCCACCCAGAGCATCGCGGGTTTGAGCGCCGTGAGGTGCGGCAGCACGTCGCGCGCTTCCCAGAACGCGTCCCACTGGCCATGCCGGGTCATCTCGTTCCAGAAGGCGACGCTATCGTGCAGCACCTTGCGGTTCGCGTTCGAGAGGGCGCCGAGGCGCAGGTAGTAGGCGTAGCCATCCGGGGTGCCGTGGTCGAGCGGTGGATCGGGGGTGTTCTTCGGCGCCGGCCGCGGGTGACCGAACCAGGCGAAGAAGTCGAACGCGTGCGGCAACAGCAGCGCGCCGTTGTGGAAGAAGTCGTCGCCGTGCATCCACGCCGACACCGGCGCCTGCGGCGAGACCGCCTTCACGGCCGGGTGGGCGTCGATCGCCCCCATCGAGGAGTAGAACCCGCCGTACGAGACCCCGCTGATCCCGACCCGGCCGTTGTTGCCCTTCACGTTCTGGAGCAGCCACTCGATCGTGTCGTACGTATCGGTCGTCTCGTCGATCGGCTGGCCGCCGCGCTTCTGGGCGACGTACGGCCGCACGTTGACGAACTCCCCCTCCGACAGGTAGCGGCCGCGCACGTCCTGGCGGACAATGATGTACCCCTCGTGCGCGTAGGCCCGCACCTGGTTGCCGAGGAACGGCGGGAAGCGGCCCGCCCCGTACGGTGCCACGCTGTAGGGCGTGCGCTGGAAGATGATGGGGTGGCGCCGGGTCGTGTCGGCCGGCACGTAGATCGACGTGAACAGCTTCACGCCGTCCCGCATCGGGATGAGGACTTCTTGTTTGATGTAGTTGGCGCGCAGGTACTCGAAATCGCCCTGCGGCGCCCGGGCCGCTGCCGCGGCGCCGGTCCGCATCGTGAACGCGAAGGTCTGGCCGCCTTGGGTGAGCGTGCCCTGCACGGTCATGCCGTCGGCCGAGCGCGCGCCGTGGAAGGTCGGGTTCCCCGGAATGCCGGCGATGGCGAAGCTGATGCTGTCTCCGGCGATCGTGATGCCCATGAGCGGGAGATCCGTAGCCCCCTGCGCCGGGATCGAGATGTCGCCGCTCCAGCCGCTCGCGCCCTGGGCGAGATCCACGTCGAACCCCAGCTCCTGGCCCTGGATGGAGAGCGAGCCGGCCCAGTGGCCGGCGAACGTGCGCTGCTGGGCGCCGAGTGGGGCGGCCGGCAGGAGCCAGACGAGCATCGCGATCGAGAGAAGCCACTGCATACGACCTCCGAAAGAACGCAGAATGCAGAATGCGGTGTGCGGAACAGTTGGCGCCCGCCGAAATTTGCCGACATGTCCCGGCGCCCGCCACGGGCCGACGGCCGCGTGCACCTCGCGCGCGCGGTCGGTGCCGGGTATGTTGTCCGGCCATGCGCAACCACTCCGTTCTCGTTCTCCTCGGCGCGATCGCCCTCGGCGCGCCGCGCGCGGTGACCGCGCAGGACGCCCGGCTGCCCCACGCGCGCCAACTCGCCCGCGACATCTTGGCCCAGTTGATCGAGATCAACACGACGCACTCGAGCGGCAACACGACCACGGCCGCGGAGGCCATGGCGGTGCGGCTCCGCGCCGCGGGGTTCCCGGCGAGCGACGTCCAGGTGGTGGGGCCCGATACGACGCACGGGAACCTGGTCGCCCGCTATCGCGGGCGTGGCACGCGGCCGCCGCTGCTGCTGCTCGCCCATCTCGACGTGGTCGAAGCGCTCCGGGCGGACTGGTCGGTCGATCCGTTCACGTTCCAGGAGCGGGACGGCTACTTCTACGGTCGCGGCACGAGTGACGACAAGGCGATGGCCGCGATCTGGATCGCGAACCTGATCCTGCTGAAGGAGGAGGGGTTCGTGCCCGACCGCGATCTGATCGTGGCGCTCACTGCCGACGAGGAGGGCGGTGATTTCAACGGTGTGGAGTGGCTGCTGCGTACCCACCGAAACCTGATCGACGCCGCGTACGCGCTGAACGAGGGGGGCGGTGGCGAGCTGCGCGACGGCAAGCGGGTGCTCAACGAGATCCAGACGAGCGAGAAGGTGTACCTGAGCTTCACGCTGGAGGTGCGGAACAGCGGCGGGCACAGCTCGCTGCCGCGGCCCGACAACGCGATCTACCGGCTCGCCGCCGGGCTCACCCGGCTGTCGGCGTACCAGTTTCCGGTGCGGCTCACCGAGACGACACGCGCGTTCTTCCAGCGGATGGCGGGGATCGCGGGCGGCGCACAGGGCGAGGCGATGCGCGGGGTCGCGGCCGGCGACGCGCCGGATCCCGGCGCGGTGGCGCGCCTCGCGGTGGAGCCCTACTACAACGCGCTGATGCGGACCACCTGTATCCCGACCATCCTCGCGGCGGGACACGCCGAGAACGCACTGCCCCAGACCGCCCGCGCCACGGTGAACTGCCGGCTGCTCCCGGGCGAGGTCCCCGACTCCGTGCAGGCGACGCTGGTGCGCGTGCTTGCCGACTCCGCCATCAGCGTCACGCCGATCGCCGCGGCCAAGCCGAGCGCGGCCTCACCCCTGCTGCCGGACGTGCTCGGCGCCGTCGAGCGCGTGACGCAGGCGATGTGGCCGGGCGTGCCCGTCGTCCCGACCATGGTGACGGGGGCGACCGACGGGCTCTATCTCCGGAACGCGGGGATTCCGACGTACGGCGTCTCGGGGCTGTTCGAGGAGATCGGCGACATCCGCGCGCACGGGCGCGACGAGCGGATCGGCGTCGCGGCGTTCTTCGAAGGCCAGGAGTTTCTCGCCCGGCTGGTGAAGGAACTCAGCGCACGTTAGAAGGCAGAATTCGATATTCTACATTCTGCCTTCGCTATTCTGGACGATCCTCCGGTAGCTCGCCGGATTCCACTTCGGCTTCTGGGCCGCGTTGGCGAGCTCGAGGCCGAGGTAGAACACGAGCCGCACGATGCGCGATTCCTTCTCCGCGTCGATCTTGGCGACCTCGTCGCCCGGCCGGTGGTAATCGGCGTGCGTGCCGTTGAAGAAGAACAGGATTGGCACGCCGCGGCGCGCGAAGTTGTAGTGGTCCGAGCGGAAGTAGAATCCCTCGGCGGGCCAGATATCGTCGATCGCCGCCATGTGGAGCTCCGGGTGCTGGGCGCTCACCCTGGCGAGCGTGCCGCCGAGATCCGAGTGCTCCTTCCCGATCACGACGATCGTGTCCTTCCAGTTGCGACCCACCATGTCCATGTTCAGGTCCGCCACGATCTGGCCGATCGGCACCGGCGGACGCGACGCGAAGTAGTCGCTCCCCCAGAGCCCGCGCTCCTCACCGCTCACGGTGAGGAAGATGAGCGAGCGCCTCGGCCGCGGGCTGAGCTGCGCGAACGCCTCGGCGGTCTCCACCACGGCGATCGTGCCGGACGCGTCGTCGTCGGCCCCGTTGCAGATCGAGTCAGCCCCCTGTGCCGGGCAGTCGCCCGATCCGGCCGAGCCGACGTGGTCCATGTGTGCGCTCAGCACGACGTACTCATGCCTGAGCACCGGGTCGCTTCCCTCCAGTAGCGCCACGACGTTCGGCGCGCGCCGCGCTTCGAGCACCCGCGGCTTGACCGTCACCGTCACGGCGAGGCCGGGCAGTGCCCGCACGACGGGCGCTGCAGCCCGTCGAACCGCTGCGATGTTGATACCGCCGCGCCGCAGCACCGGCGCCAGCGCGCGGTCCCGCACGAGCACCGTGGGCGGGCCGTCGCCCTCGCCCCACGGCACATCCATGCGGGTGCCAAGCTCGAGGCGGACCATCTCCGTCCAGGTCTCGTCCGGCGCGCTCGTCGCCACCAGCAGCGCGACCGGCGCGCCGCGCGCGAGTCCCGCGAGCAGCGTCCGCGCAGCAGCGGCGGGCTGACCCGCGGCATTGGTCGGCACGACCGCGATGACGACCTTGCCCGCCACGTCGAGACGCGCCGCCTCGTCCGGCGTCGCGGCGATCCCCGACACGAGCACCGTGGGCCCCGTCACCCCGGCGGGAGCGTAGCCGCCGCGCCGTGTCACCGCGTCCGCGCCGAACTTGATGGTCGGCCCACCGCGGACGGCGATGGTGGACCCGGCCGTGTCGAGCTGGGTGCGCTCGATCGCGTAGCGCTGAATGAACGTGCTGGCGTCGCCGCCCGGCGCGAGCCCGAGCCGGTGGAATTCCCCGGCGATGTACGCCGCCACCTTGTCGAGCTCGGGACTCGGCGTCTCGCGGCCGCGCATCGAGTCGTCCGCGATGACGCCGATCCGCGCCGCGATGTCCCGGGGCGTGATGGCGGCGGCGGCCCGGGCCGTGCCATCCTGCGCCGCGGCCAGCGCGGGAAAACCAAGAGCGAGCAGCACTGCGGCGAGCGTGCGCACCGGCGAGCGTCTCCTGCAGCGGTTCGGGCAGAGCGGACGGCGGGAAGATAATGCGCGCGGGCGCAAACGAGACGGGCGAACCGGTGGGCCCGCCCGTCGCGATCTGCGTGAGGCGTCGCCTCAGCCGCGCCGTTTGGGCGGCGGCGTGCCGCGCTTGGGATCGGCCTTCGGCGGCGACGTCTTGGGTGGCTGCGCCTGCCTGGGCGGCGCCTGGGGCTGCACCGTCCGCGGCGGCGTGCTCCTGTCGACCTTGGGGGGCGTGCTCGGCGCACCGCGCCG
>Ga0153915_10000979_pt1 | contig 26358 bp, 20 predicted proteins | sample Opewatmetagenome_2_FD_107003 | JGI IMG/M metagenome (GOLD analysis project Ga0153915, IMG submission 107003) | Freshwater wetland microbial communities from Ohio, USA - Open water 3 Core 3 Depth 3 metaG | ecosystem: Environmental > Aquatic > Freshwater > Wetlands | place: USA: Ohio, Lake Erie...
CAGCCGGGGCAGCCCGGCCAACCGTGGCCGCACAGCCAGCAGGGCCAGTCCTCGCCCGGAGGCGACGCGACGTCCCCCCAGGAGCACCAGCCAGACGAGGCTCCCGCTGATGGTCCGGACGAAGCCGGCGCCGATACCGATTTCGATCCGCAGTGAAGCTGGCCGTCGTCGTTCAGCGCTATGGCCTGGCGATTCACGGCGGCACGGAAAGTCACGCCCGCTACATCGCCGAACATCTCGGGCAGCACGCCGACGTCGAAGTGCTGACGACGTGCGCCAGCGACGACCGGACGTGGGCGAACGACTACAAACCCGGCAGCGAGACGATTAACGGCGTCCGGGTCCGGCGCTTCCGCGTGTCGAAATCGCGCGGCGCGTCTGCGCGGCTCGCCGACCGCGTGTTTCATCACACGCATTCACTCGCCGACGAATTGAAATGGATCGAGGCCGAAGGCCCCGTGAGCCGCTCGCTCGTGCGGCATCTCCGAAAGCAGGGCGAGTCGTACGACTTCTGCCTGTTCTTCGATTACCGCTGCTGGCACTCGTTCTTCGGCGCGCACGCGGTCCCCTCCCGCGCGATCCTCGTGCCACGCGCGGCACGCGACGAGGCCATCGGCGTCCGTGTCTTTCGTGACGTCTTTCGAGGCGCCCGGGCGATTCTGTACAACTCGCCCGAAGAGCGATCGCTGATTCACACGGTCGCCGGCAATCCGGACGTGCCCGGCGTGATCGTCGGCGCCGGCGCCGACATCCCGCAGAACCCGCAGGCGGGGCGATTCCGCCAGAAGCAGAACATCCGCGGCCCCTTCGCCTTGTACGTCGGCCGAATCGACGAACGGCATGGCTGCGCGGAGCTGTTCGACCTCTTTGAGCGATACGCCGCACAGGCGTCATCGCGTCTCTCACTGGTCCTGCTTGGCGCCGGGACGATGACGATCCCGAAGCATCCGAAGATCAAACATGTCGGCGCGCTCGACGAGGCGGACAAGTTCGATGCGCTGGCGGCCGCGGACGTCCTGCTCGTGCCGTCACGCTATGAAAGTCTGTCGCGGACCGCGCTCGAAGCCTGGGCGCTTGGCAAACCGGTGCTCGCGAACGCGAAATCCGACGCGCTGCGGGGCCAGTGCGTCCGCAGCAACGGCGGGCTGTGTTATCGGAACGCCGATGAGTTCGCGGGCATGCTGCAGGCGATCGAGCAGAACCGGTGGCTGAGCTCATCGCTCGGAAAAAGCGGCCGCCAGTATTTCCGCGACCACTTCGACTGGCGCGTCGTCGAACGCAAGTACCACGAGCTGCTCGTGCAGCTGCAGAAGGCCACGCCGCGCACGACCATCGAGCCGATTCCCGGCTGGAGCGGACGTCGCCGCCGCGATCTCCCGCCTGCCGCCGACATCGTCGGGAGCCTCTCGTGACGGGCGTGCACCAGGTGCTTGCCACGCTCGGCGACGGGGACGCGATCGGCAACGAGGTACTCGGCATTCAGCGCGTGCTCCGGGGAGCCGGCTACGAGTCGGAGATCTTCGTCGAAACCGTGGCCCCGCGGCTCGAACCGCTGACCTACGGCTATCATTCGCTGGTCGACTTCAGCCGTCCCGACAACCTGCTGATCCACCATTTCTCGCTCGGATCGAAGGTCTCTCGGACGGCCTACGCGCTGCCCGATCGCATGGCGCTCATCTATCACAACATCACGCCGGCGGAATACTTCGTCAGCTACTACCCGGCGCTGGCGCGGCTATGTTTCCTCGGGCGCCGTGAGCTCCAGGCGTTTGCGCGCCGCTGCGACCTCGCGCTCGGGGACTCGGCGCACAACCGGCAGGAGCTCGATGCCGCCGGCTTTCCCCGGACGGATGTCCTTCCCGTCGTCCCCGGCTTCTCGCATCTGGACGGTCCGCCGAGCCCGCTCGTGACGCACGAGTTCGACGATGGCTGGACGAACATCCTCTTCGTCGGCCGGCTGGTGCCAAACAAGAAGATCGAAGACATCATTCGCGTCTTTCACGCGTATCAAACGCGCTTCAAGCCCAGATCGCGGCTGCTGATCGTCGGATCCCATATCGGCATGGATCGCTATGCCGGGGCGCTGGCACATCTGCTGGATACGCTCGGTCAGAACAACGTCATGCTCATCGGCCAGGTGTCGAACGCGGAGCTGACCGCCTTCTACGACGTCGCCGATCTCTTTCTGTGCGCCAGCGAGCACGAAGGGTTCTGCGTGCCGCTCATCGAGGCGTTCTACAAGAGCGTGCCGGTCCTTGCGTATGCCGCAGCGGCAGTGCCGGCGACCATGGACGGCGCGGGTGTCCTCTTTGACAACAAAGACCCGATGCACGTCGCCGCATTGATGGATGTTGTACTGTCGAACGCGGACCTCCAGGACTCGATCGTCGAAGGCCAGCTCGCCGCGTTACGCAGGCTTCAGTCGAAGAACTTCGACCGGATGCTGCTGGGATTTGTCGAGCAGGCACTCTCATCGCCGCGCGTGACGGCGCCACCAGTGACGGAAGATTTCTGGGCGCAGTTCGACGCGGACGAAGAGCTCGAGGAGCTGAAGATCACGCGTCCTTCCGCGTATCGCGCGCTCCCGGAGGCGCAGTGATCGTCAACCAGTGGGTCCCGGCGGCGCATGCAGGCGATGCGGTCGGCGACAGCGCCATGCGCGTGCGCGACCTGCTCAGATCGCTGGGCCACGCGTCCGAGCTGTACGCGATCGACGTGGACGAGGAGCTCGTCGACGACGTACGGCCGTTTGACGATCCCGACGCGGCCCGGGGCGATCTGACGATCTTCCACTACGCGATTCCGTCGCCGATGACCGCGGCCTTCGCCGCCCTTCCGCGGGGCAAAGTGCTCCAGTATCACAACGTCACGCCGGCGGCGTTCTTCGCGCCGTACGACGCTGCGCTCTTCCGTCTCGCGATGCGCGGACGCGAGGAGCTCGCGTCGCTCTCCGGCCACGTCGATCTGGCCCTTGGCGACTCGGACTACAACCGCCGTGAACTCGAGGTCATGGGCTTCGAACGCACGGGCGTGTTTCCGATTGCGGTGAATACCGGGCGCGTGACGGCCCCGGTGAGCCGGCCCGCGCTCGAAGCGGTGCTGGACGATGGCCTGGTGAACTTCCTGTTTGTCGGCCGCATCGCGCCGAACAAGAAGATTGAAGACCACATCCACCTGGCGGCGCTGTACTCGCAGTACGTCGACACCGAGGGCCGGTTCATCTTCGTGGGCCGGTGCGACGTGGTGCCGCGGTATTATTCGATGATTCAGGCGCTCGTCGCGCATCACGGCCTCCGCCGCGACCGCGTGATCTTCACCGGCGCCGTCCCGGACGAGGAGCTCGCCATCTACTATCAGCATGCCGCCGTCTACACGTCACTCAGCGAGCACGAAGGCTTTTGCGTGCCGCTCGTCGAAGCGATGGCGGCCGGCGTTCCGGTGCTGGCGTACGCCGCCGCGGCGGTGCCGGACACGCTTGGCGGCGCCGGCGTGCAGTTCGCGCCGAAAGACCTCGAGTTCGCCGCGGAGCTCCTTGGCGAGCTGACGTTCAACGACGACCTGCGCGCCGGCGTCATCGCCGGCCAGCGCCAGCGGCTCGCCGATTTCGGCGACGCCCGCATCTCGCGCGAGCTCACCGCGCTCGTCGGCTCCCTTTCGTGAAAATCGCCTTCGTCATCCAGCGTTACGGCACCGAGGTCATGGGCGGCGCCGAGTATCTCTGCCGGCTCCTCGCCGAGCGCCTGGCCGGGCAGCACGACGTCGAAGTGCTGACCACCTGCGCGCGCGATTACATCACCTGGAAGAATGAGTATCCCGAAGGATCGGACCGCATCCGCGGCGTCACGGTCCGCCGCTTCGCGAACGCGCACATGCGGGATCTGGCGGCGTTCAACAAGTACTCGGAGTGGATCTACAGCCATCCCCACTCTCGCGCCGACGAAATGGAGTGGCTGAAGCAGCAGGGACCGTGGTGCCCGGCGCTCATCGAGCACCTGCGCCGCCAGCAGCAGCAGTACGACGTCCTCGTCTTCTTCACGTATCTCTACGCGCCGACCGTGCTCGGCCTGGAGATCTGTCCGAGCCGGAGCGTCCTCGTTCCCACCGCGCACGACGAGCCGGCGATTCAGCTCGGGATCTTCAAAGAGGTCTTCAGCCGGCCGGCGGCGATCATCTACAACACCGACAGCGAGCAGCGATTCGTGAAGACGGCGTTTCCGAATCGTCCGCTGCTCGAAGAGGTTGCCGGCGTCGGCGTCGATCTCCCTCAGCACAATCCGTATCCGCGCATGCCCGAGCCTCCCGACGAGGAGGCCGGTGAAGCGGCCGAAGAGGCGAACGAGAGCGCGGGCACCTCGGTGTTTCCGTCGCACCTGACGGCGCGCGGCGCCGTCTTCCGCCGGCGTCACCGCCTGCACGGGCCGATGCTGCTGTACGGCGGGCGAATCGATCCGGGCAAGGGCTGCGAAGAGCTGATCGAGTACTTCAACGCCTACGTCAGCGAGGGCGGCGATGCGACGCTCGCGCTGATGGGCGTCAAGCTGATGTCGCTGCCGGAGGATCCGCACGTCCGCTTCGCGGGGTTGCTGTCGGAGCGCGAGCGCGTCCAGGCGCTCGAAGCCGCGACGGTCGTCGCCTGCCCCTCGCCGTACGAAAGCCTGTCGCTTCTGGCGCTCGAGGCGCTGAGCGTCGGCACGCCGATTCTCGCCAACGCACGCAGCGAAGTGCTGGTCGAACACTGCGTCCGCAGCAACGCCGGGCTGTACTACGCGAACCGCGACGAGTTCGTGGAATGCCTGAAGCTGTTGACCGGTGACGCGCACCTGCGCGCCGCGATGGGCCGCAACGGCCGAGAGTACGTCCGCAGGAATTACCGCTGGGATGTCGTGCTCGGCAAGTACGAGCGCGTCTTCACGAAGCTCAGAAACGCCCGGTAGCTACTTGTCGTCGAACGCGCCGGCGGACGTGAGGGGGCCGGCGAGCGACGAACCGGCGGCCTCAGGCTCGGCGGCGTCGCCGCTCGTCTGGCCGCCGCCGTTGCGCTTGCGGCGCGGACGGATGTCATACCGCTTGATCATCTCGTTCAGCGTCGTCGGCTTGATGTGCAGGAGCTCCGCGGCGCGCTTCTGCACGCCTCCGGCAGCTTCGAGCGTCGACTCGATCAGGCGCTTCTCGAAGTCCGTGATGACGTCCTTGAACGAGATGCCCTCGGGAGGCACGACGAACTGCGGCGGAAGCTGCGGGCTCATGGATTTCCGCACGTGGTCCGGAATCAGATCGGCGTCGATTTTCTGGCCCGATGTCAGCACGACGGCGCGCTCGATGACGTTCTCGAGCTCGCGGACGTTGCCCGGCCAGTCGTAGTCGGCGATCAGGTCGAGGGCGTCTGGCGTCAGCTCGAGGCCGGGCTTCCGGTTTTCCTCGCCGTACTTGTTCAGGAAATGCTGCGTGAGCAGCGGAATGTCGTCCTTCCGATCGCGCAGAGGCGGCAGCTGGATCGAAATGACGTGCAGGCGATAGAAGAGGTCCTCGCGGAATTTCCCTTCTTCCATCATCTTCCGCAGGTCGACGTTGGTGGCCGCGATGATGCGCACGTCGACCTTGATCGTCTCCATGCCGCCGAGGCGCATGAAGTCGCGCTCCTGGATGACGCGCAGCAGCTTGGCCTGCGTTTCGAGCGGGACGTTGCCGATCTCGTCGAAGAAGATGCTGCCTTTGTCGGCGAGATCGAACAGGCCCTTCTTCGGATAGACCGCGCCGGTGAACGCGCCCTTCACGTGGCCGAACAGCGTCGACTCGAGGAGATCGGGCGGAAGATTGCCTGAGTTGACGGTGACAAACGACCGATCGGCGCGCGACGAATTGGCGTGAATCGCGCGCGCGACCAGCTCCTTCCCCGTTCCGCTCTCGCCCTGAATGAGAATGGTCGACCGGCTCGGCGCCGCCTGGATGATCAGGTCGAACACCTGCCGCATGCGCGGGCTGCGCCCGATGATGTTCGCGAACTTGTGATACCGCTCCTGGATGTTCTGCCGGAGGGAGCGGTTCTCGTTCACGAGCCGCCGCCGCTCCATCGCGTTGCGGACCACGACGAGCACTTCGTCGTTCTTGAACGGCTTCGTGATGTAGTCGAACGCGCCGCTCTTCATGGCCGAGATGGCGCTCTCGACCGACGCATACGCGGTGATGATGATGACGGCGAGGTCTTCGTCGATGCGCTTCAGCTCGTCCAGCGTCGCGATGCCGTCGATGCCGGGCATCATGATGTCGACGATCGCGGCGTCGAACGGCAGCGACCGCGCGAGCTCGAGCCCTTCGGTGCCCGACGAGGCCAGCCGGACGTCGTAGCCCTCTCGAGACAGCAGGGTCTCGAGAATCTCCCTCATGATTTCCTCGTCGTCGACGACGAGGATCGTGCCTTTGTGAGAACCGGCCATGCTACTTTCTCGCGCTCCGCGCGGGGATCTGCTCGAGTGGCAGCGTCAGCGTGAATTTCGTGCCCTGGCCCATCGCGCTGGCGCACTGAATCGAGCCCTGGTGATCGCGGACGATGCCGTACGCGATCGACAGGCCGAGACCCGTGCCGCGGCCAATCGCCTTGGTCGTGAAGAACGGGTCGTAGATGCGCGCCAGGTATTCCGACGGAATGCCCGATCCGGTGTCCGCGACTTCGACGAGCACCATGCCGTCCTCGTCAAATCGCGTCGAGACCGACAGCCAGCCGCCCCGCGGCATCGCGTCGCGCGCGTTCAGGAACAGATTCAGGAACACCTGCTGGAGCTGATGCTCGATGCCGGAGACGATCGCCGGCGCCGGCGCCAGCTCGCGCCTGACCTTGATTTTTCCCGCTTCGAACTGATGTTCGAGCAGCGCGAAGACGTCGCCGATGACTGCGTTGAGGTCGACGGAAATACGCTCCTTGTCGCCCGTGCCGGGACGCGACAGGTTCAGCAGCCCGTTGACGATCTTCGCGGCGCGGAACGTCTGCTTCTCGATCTTCTCGAGGAGCACGGTCTTCGGATCGCTCCTGTCGGCACCATCGAGCAGCATCTGCGTGAAGCTCGAAATCCCGGTGAGCGGCGTATTGACCTCGTGCGCGACGCCGGCCGCGAGCAGGCCGATCGACGCCATCTTCTCCGAGATCTGCAGCTGCTCTTCGAGCTGCACGCGATCGGTGATGTCTTCGAGCAACAGGATCGTTCCCACGACCGCGTCCGGACCGCCGGCGGCTTCCTGCAGCGGGACGACGGTCGCGTTCACCAGCATCCTCTCCGCCTGCCCGTCGTCGGCCGCCGCCGATCGCGATCGGCGCGCGAGCGGAATGCGGTAGAGCGTCGCCCCGAACGGGTTGTCGCGATGCGCGGCGCGGATCGCGTCGACAAACGGCCGGTCGAACACGTCAGTGAGCTGACGGCCAATCGCGCCCGTGCGCGAGACGCCGTAGAACCCTTCAAGCGCGCGATTCCATCGGACGATGCGCTCGTCGACATCGAACACCACGAGGCCGTCATCCAGCGACTCGAGGATGTTTTCGTTGAACTCGCGCATCCGGCCGATTTCCTCGGCCTTGAGATGAAGCTGGCGATACAGGCGGCCGTTTTCGATGGCCGTCGCGACCTGGCCGGCGACCGAGGTCAGCAGCGCGAGGTCTTCGCTGTTGAAGGGCTCGTCGGTGTCCTTCCGGCCGAGCGCGAGCACCGCGATGGCGCCGCCGTCGAACGTGCAGGGCACGAAATAGTCGATGCCGGCGTCGCGCCAGAATTCGACGTCCTCGGCGTCGAAGAGGGCCGCGGCGATCGGATCGTCCAGCGCCACAGTGGTTCCGGCGTCGAGGCGCGAGATGAGCGAGGAGTCGCGCGCCAGCGACGGCACGTCTCCGGTGAAACCGAAATCGCCGATCGTCGAGAAATCGCCCGATCGCTCGTCGGCGAGCATCAGCGACATCCGGTCGACGCCGAGCGTTTCGACGATGCGGCTGACGAGGCGCTGGCTGAGACGCACGACGTCGAGGTCGTTGTTGAGGTCGCGGGCGAAGCCCAGTAGCGCGCGCCGGTAGTCGTATCGATCCCGGTAGAACACGCGGTCGAGCGCGTTCTGCACCGATTGCTTGACCGGCTGCGCCACGAGGATGAGGACGAGCGTCGCCAGCAGCGCGACGATCCAGTTGTGCTGATCGGAGTCGTTCGAAAAGAAATACCCGGTGGTCCGGAGCAGCGCGAAGTACAGCACCGCGGTCGCCGACAGGAACGCGGTGTAGGCGACGCCGCGTTTGATGATGACCTCGACGTCACGAAGGCGGTAGCGCACGATCGCCGATGCGAACGTCAGCGGCACGACGCCGAGGGGAATCGCCGTCAGCTGCAGCGCGAGCGGCGGATCCATGCCGAGCGCCCAGGGCAGCGCGTAGAAGACCGCAAACGGACCGACGCCGAGCCCTGTGCCCCACGCAATCCACCGGAGCTGACGTTGTCCGGTCTCCGACGTGATCTGCCGGAACGCCTTCACGAGCACGCCCAGCGCCGCGACTGCTGCGACAAACAGGTAGATGTGCTCGCCGCGCTCGATGAGATCGATCGCGTGCGAGAACATCGCGCCGTCGGATGCGCCGCGGGCGACGATCATGACGCGCGAGGCGCCGAGCACGACGGCCGGCGCGTATACGAGCGGCGCGATCAGCGTGAGATTGGGGCGAACGCCGGCGGGACGCTCCGGGAATTCGAGCGTGAAGTGAAGCAGCAGCGCGGGCACCAGCGCCATCGCGACGGCGTCACCCCAGTAGAAGATCCAGTCGAGGCGGTCGAGCGGGCCGGTGAACGAAAACGTGAAAGCACCGAAGAACGCGACGCAGAGCCAGAAGAAGTGCAGTGTGGCCTGATCGTCGGGCCGCCGCAGGCGGACGGACGCGCCGACCAGCAGCGTAAAGAGGCCAACGGCGGCCAGGACGAAGTACATCGAGCTGCCGTGCGGCGCCGGCGCGAGCTCGACGTCGAGCGCCTGACGCGTGCCGAGGCGCACGAGCGTGTATTGGAGCGTGGTGCCCGCAACGCCGCGGTGCTGGTATTCGATGACATCGGCGCGGCGTTCCACCGGCGCGCCGTTGACCGCCAGCAGCATGTCCCCACGCTGAAGGCCCGCGCGCGCGGCCGGCGATCCGTCGGCGACTTCGGCAACCGTGACGCCTTCGGCACGGTCGGCCCAGAACACGCCGTCTTCGACCTGGTGGGCCTGGGCGCGAAGCGCGATGTTCGCAAAGCCGAGCACGAGCAACATGCCGACAACCGCGAGTGCGAGGAGCGACCGTCCCCACACAATCCACCGCGTCGGCTGGGTCCGCGAACTGGACATCTTCAATACTTAAATATTTGAAAACAAAAGCGTTTGCAATCCGTTAAACGCCAAAATGCACGGCTACTCCAAGCAGCCGGAGTCAACTATCCAACAATATGGATCTGGGGGAGTTCTTGAAGCCCTTGCTCTTACCTAAAAGCGCAAGGTCAGACCGCCAACAACCCGCTTGGGCGGACGGACGACGAGCAATTCGTCATAAATCGACTGGTCGCTCGCGAAGTCGTGGAAGAAGTTGCGGACCGATACCAGCATCTCCCACTTTGCGGTGCTGAAGTCCATAAACGGCAGCGACTGGCGCACCTGGACGTCGAAGCGTCCGTCCACGCCGGCGCGCGAGGACAGGTCGCGGCTCGCGAAGCCGTTGCTCACCCGGTAAAGGACCATCACTCTTGTCGAGGTCTCCGGCACGTCGGCTTCAAACGACGCCGAGACGTCGTGAATGCGCTCGTCGCCCGTGCGAACGGATGACGGGGACAGCAGCATCAGGTACGAGAGATTTCCGCCGGCGCCCCAGCTCGCGCGAGCGTAGGCGTACTCCACCGAGCCGCGAACGCGGGACGCAAACACCGCTTTGAGGCCGGCGCTGTAGCCGGTCGCGTCGACCGGGCCGTTGTTCGCCACGAAATAGTGGCCGAGCGTGGCCGACGGCAGACCCGGCTGGTCGACGCCAAAAAGCGTGACAAGCTGATCGTCCGCGTGCTGATAGAAGCCGCGCACGCTGAACGTCGCGCCCGGCGCGAGATCGCGCTCGAGCCCGGCTTCGATGTGCGTCGTCTTCTCCGCGATGAGCGGCGCGCGATCGTCGAGCGACGAGAACGTCCGCTGCGGCGGCAGCCAGATGCCGGTGTCGGGCTGGACGAATTCCTCGGCGCCCGGGGCAAGCGAGCGCTGCGACACGAGCGCGTTGAGCCGCAGGTGCTCGCCCGGAACGATCGTGATGCCGACGCGTGGGCTGAGCAGGCTGCTCGAATCGAGGTAGTCGTAGCGCGCATACCGCGCGCCATACGTGATCAGAACCTGCGGCGTCAGCGACAGGGTGTCGAAGGCGTGCAGCGTGCCCACGTTCCTGCTGCCGTCGGTCACGTTCTTCAGCGCGGCGAAGTTGCCGCCGTCGTAGCGCTGCGTGCTGTACGACAGCCCGACGTCGTAGCGATGCCGGCCCGCCGCGTGCGCCACGTAGTCGCCGGACAACACCCACGACGCGATGTCGCCCTGCGTGACCGCGCCGCGCACGGTCCAGTCCGCGTCGCCCGCCGGCGCGCCCACGACCATGTTGGCTACGCTCCGCGCGAGAAACGCCCGGGACGCAAACAGGTCCTGCGGCGCGTCGAACGAGCTCGTGGTGAGGATGTTGAACTGCCCGAAGAAAGGCGTGTCGGTGAAGAAGTTCGACGCGAGCCGCGCCGACGATTCAACCGCATGGCTGAACGCGCGCGAGCTGGTCAGGCCCGACGGACCCGCGGATGAATTGCTCGCGATAATGGCCTGGTCGACATCCTTGAGGATGCTGCGGCGCGTGTGGCTCAACCGCCAGGCAAGCTCCCCGGGATCGCTCATGCCGCCGCCGCTCGACGCGGTTTCTTCCCCCGGCGTTGACGTGTCTGGCGCCGGCAGCGGGCCGAGCGCGGCCGGAACGACAGGAGGCGCGGGGGCCGCGACGGCGTTGACGCGCCTCAGCGCGATAGACGAGGACGCGCGGGCGCTGGGAAGCACGCGGACGATCTGGCCCCGCGGCGCGACAAACCCCGCGAGGTGCGCGCGAACAAGATACGGACCGGGAGGAAGCGGACGCAGCTCGAAGCGTCCGGACCGATCGCTCACGGCAAATGCGGAACTGGAGCCCAGCGCCGAGACGACCGCGCCCGGCACGGGCGCGCCGGCTTCGTCCTGCACGAGACCCTGAATGGCCCCCGAGGCAGGTGACGCGGGCAACACCGCTCGGTCCTCGGATCGAGACGACTGCGCGGCCGCGATGTGCGGGACGCACAGAATCACCAGGACGCCGGCCGCCGCCGCGATCAGGCTGGGTGTCTTTCTCATGCGTCCCTCGGCCGCCGCCGGGTGTTGCAGCGCCCCTCGCGCTAGCCGGCGGTGACGGTGAAGTTGACGTCGCGCGTGACGGTTTTCGTCGAAAGCTTGTCGGTGACTTTGATTTCGAGCCGGTAATCGCCCGCCGGAAACGACGAAAGCGGCACAGCCTGCCCCGTCTGCAGCTGGTGGCCGAGCGACATGTCGAACGCCGCCGGCAGCGTCGTCCCGTTGAGGACCTGCGGCGTCGTCTTGTTGAAGAACTTCTCCGCCGCGCCGGCGGGCTTCTGGTAGAAGTTGTACTCGACGGTCACGTCGGGCTTGTTCATCGGGTCGGTCTTCGGGTTGTAGATCAACATGAAGATCGACAGCTCGCTCTTCGTCGTGAACTTCGTGTCGAGCGCCGGGACGATTTCCATCATGCCGAGCGCATACGGACGCTCGATCTGCTCGTTCGGCGAGAGCGGCGCATTGAGCGGCTCGATGCGCGACGCGACCATGACCGAGCTGGTCGTCAGATCCGGCGACCAGAAATCCGGCACGGTCACCGTCTGTTTGATCATCGCCACTTTCGGCGCCGGCGCGTTCTTCTGCGTCGAAGTCGGCTCCTTCATCGTGACGTAGACGTCGTAGACGCCTGCCGACACGGTGAACGACCGGCTCAGGCGTCCCATCCCGGCATTGGCGGGGATGAAGTTGATGTCCTCGTATGCGAACCTGGGGGCCGCCTTCTTGTCCTTGTCTTTGTCGTCTTTCTTGGCGGGCAGGGTCAGCGTCGCCGTCGTGCCGGTGTCTTTGGCCACCACGCGCCAGTACAGCGTGACATTCGAGCCACTCGCGATCTTCGACGGGTCGAAGGTCACCGTGAACGGCACGTACTCCTTATTGTTCGTGGCCTTGAGGAAGTCTTCGTGCGCCCACGCGAGGCCGAAGTCATTCGTCATCGGCTGACCGGCTAATGCGCCATCCGCCATCCTGACGACGTCCAGCATTTCTTTTTTCTGCGCATCGCTCTGCTTCTTGTCGTCTTTCTTCTGAGCCACAAGCGCCGCGGAAAGAACGATGACCGCCGCCACCGACAGCGCCAGTCCACGCCGGTTAAGAACCATAAGAACGTATCTCCAGGAAAGAAATGCCGATCGTTCCGAACGGTTCATCATAGGCGCGGGGTTGTGCCAAGTCAAACCCTTATGCCGGTGACACTTCAGGACGTTCGGCGCCCGGAAAACGCTTATTGCGGAGACACCGAATCTGTTCACATAATCGGTGTTCCATGGCCGCGCTGGTCGACGATGTCATCGTGATCGTGCTCGCGGGGGGAGCCGGCGAGCGGCTGTACCCGCTGACGAAGGAGCGCGCCAAGCCCGCGGTCTTCTTCGGCGGGCCCTACCGCATCATCGACTTCGCGCTCAGCAACTGCATCAACTCGGGGCTGCGGCGGATCTTCATCGCCACGCAGTACAAGTCGCTCTCGCTGAACCGGCACATCCGGATGGGCTGGAGCATCGTGTCGGAAGAGCTGGGAGAGTTCGTCGAGATTCTTCCGCCACAGAAGCGCGTCAGCGAGCACTGGTATCAGGGCACCGCGGACGCCGTGTACCAGAATCTCTACTCGATCATGAACGAGAACCCGAAGTACCTCATCGTGCTGTCGGGTGATCACGTCTACAAGATGGACTACTCGCGGATGCTGCGCTTCCACCAGGAGCGCGGCGCCGCCGTGACGCTCGCCGCGATCGAAGTGCCGATTGCCGACGCCCGGCGCTTCGGCATCGTCGCCATCGATGAGCAGGAGCGCATCACGGGGTTCGCCGAGAAGCCCGCCAATCCCGCGCCGATTCCCGGATCGCCCGACTTCGCGCTCGCGTCGATGGGCGTGTACATCTTCGACACCGATGTGCTCGTGCGAGAACTCGACGCCGACGCCGGCAAGCCGACGACGCACGATTTCGGGAAGGACATCATCCCGTCGCTGATCCACCGCTCGCCGGTCTACGCCTATCGCTTCTACGACGAGAACAAGAAAGCATCGAAATACTGGCGCGATATCGGAACGCTCGACGCCTACTTCGACGCGAACATGGATCTGTGTCAGGTGAATCCCGAGTTCAACCTGTACGACCCGGAGTGGCCGCTGCGCACGCATCAGCCGCAGGCGCCGCCGGCGAAGTTCGTGTTCGCCGAGGCCGGCAGCCGGTGCGGACAGGCGCTCGACTCGGTGATTTCCCCGGGCTGCATCGTGTCGGGCAGCAGCATCTACGGCAGCGTGCTGTGTCCGAACGTCCGCGTGCACAGCTTCTCGCATATCGAGAAATGCATTCTGATGCCGGGCGTGCGCGTCGGACGCCACGCGCGGATTCGACGGGCGATCATCGACCGCGACGTGCTGATTCCGCGCGGCGCGCTGATCGGCTACGACCTCGAGGAAGATCGCCGGCGCCACACGGTCACCGACACGGGCATCGTCGTCGTGACGACCGACGATGAGCCGCTCATCGGTCCGCTCGGCGAAGACGCGCTCCGCTTCGAAGCGGACGCGGATCGACGCGGCGGGGCGTGATCTGAGATCATCAACACTTCCAAGGACACACTTGTGAAAATCAGCAGCGTGCACGCGCGTGAGATTCTCGACTCGCGCGGAAATCCGACGGTGGAAGTCGACGTCGCGCTCGACGGCGGCGCCTTCGGCCGCGCGGCCGTTCCGTCGGGCGCGTCGACCGGCGAACGCGAGGCCCTCGAACTCCGTGACGGCGACCCGTCGCGCTACAACGGCAAAGGCGTCCGGAAAGCCGTCGGAAACGTCAACCGCACGATTGCCAAGGCGATCGTCAACCGCGAGCTCGACCAGCGCGCGCTCGACCAGGTGATGATCGCGCTCGACGGGACGGCGACCAAGAGCGAGCTCGGCGCAAACGCGATGCTGGGCGTGTCGATGGCCGCGGCGCGCGCCGAAGCCGCGGCGAAGCGGGTGCCGCTGTACCGTCATCTCGGGACGCTGTACGGCAACGATCGCTTCACGCTGCCCGTCCCGATGATGAACATCCTCAACGGCGGGGCGCACGCGGACACGAGCGTCGACGTCCAGGAATTCATGGTGATGCCGGTCGGCGCCGGATCGTTCGCCGAGGCCCTTCGCGCCGGCGCGGAGATCTTTCACGCGCTGCGCGGAATCCTCAAGGCGCGCGGCCAGTCCACCGGCGTCGGCGACGAAGGCGGCTTCGCGCCGAATCTGAAATCCAATCGCGAGGCGATCGAAGTCGTGCTCGAAGCGATCGGCAAAGCCGGCATGCGTGCCGGAGAGGACGTGTACATCGCGCTCGACGTCGCGTCGAGCGAGCTCTGGGCCCCCTCGGCTGCGCCCGGGGCAGTCGGCGGACGCTACACGTTCAGGAAATCCGGGGAGCCCGACCGGACCTCCGATCAGATGATTCAGCTGTACGAAGACTGGCTGCGCCAGTATCCCATCGCGTCGATCGAAGACGGGCTCGCCGAAGGCGACTGGAACGGCTGGAAATCGCTCACGACCACCCTCGGCGCGAAGGTGCAACTCGTGGGAGACGACGTGTTCGTCACGAATCCGGACATCCTGAAGCGAGGCATTGCCGAGGGCATCGGCAACGCGCTGCTGGTGAAGCTGAATCAGATCGGCACGGTCACCGAAACGCTCGACGCCGTCCGCATGGCCGCCGATGCCGGCTATGCGTCGGTCATCTCTCATCGCTCCGGCGAAACCGAGGACGCCACGATCGCGGACCTCGCCGTCGGCACGGCCGCCGGGCAAATCAAGACGGGGTCGGCCAGCAGGACCGACCGCATCTGCAAATACAATCAACTGCTGCGCATCGAGGAAGAGCTCGGCGGCGCGGCCAGGTTTGCCGGACGCTCGGCCATCCGGGCGCTGCCCAGATGATCAAACTCGTGCTGCTCCGCCACGGCGAAAGCACGTGGAACAAGGAAAACCGGTTCACGGGCTGGACCGATGTCGATCTGTCCGAGCGCGGCCGGGAAGAGGCACACGCCGCGGGGCGGCTGCTGAAAGAGGGCAGCTACACGTTCGATCTGGCGTTTACGTCGGTGCTGAAGCGCGCGATTCGCACGCTGTGGACGGCGCTCGACGAGCTCGATCTGATGTGGATCCCCGTCACGAACGACTGGCGGCTGAACGAACGGCACTACGGCGCGCTGCAAGGGCTCAACAAGGCGGAAACCGCGGCGAAGCACGGCGAAGCGCAGATCAAGATCTGGCGCCGCAGCTACGACATCCCGCCGCCCGCGCTGACGATGGACGACGAACGCCATCCGTCACGCGATCCGAGATACGCGGGTCTCGATCCGAAGAAGCTTCCGCTGACCGAATCGCTGAAGGACACCGTCGAGCGATTTCTTCCGTACTGGCACGAGTCGATCGCGCCGGCGATTCGATCCCGGAAGCGCGTGATCATCGCGGCCCACGGCAACAGCCTGCGGGCGCTGGTGAAGTACCTGGACAATGTGTCGGAAGCGGATATTGTCGAACTGAACATCCCGACCGGCATTCCGCTGGTGTACGAACTGCACGACGACCTGACGCCGATTCGCCACTACTACCTGGGCGATCCCGCCGCGGCGGCCGCGGCGGCCGCGCGTGTCGCGGCGCAAACGTCTCAAAAATAAAAAAGCCCGGCCGCGTGAGCAGCCGGGCTCTGTGACGTTGTCGTGAATTTCGCGCGAGCTTACTCGACCGGCTCCGCAGTCTCGTCGGCGGCGATGCGCAGCGAGCGCAGGAAGCGCCGATCGTTGGCAGTGACCTCGAAGTTTCTGCGCGGCTGCTGCACGACCTTGCGCGACGGCGCCGCGACCTTGGCGAGCGCGCCGGTCTGCGAACGGCTGACAAAGCCGACGACCGCTTCGAGTGTCAGTTTCATCTCGAAACCGGCCGCACGCGCCTTCTCGCGGCACGCTTCCACCTGAGGATTCTCGGCGACTGCGGCGGCAATCGCGTCGGCCAGCTCTCGTGCGAACCGGTTGACGACGTCGTCCATCCTCGTTCCCTCCCTCAGGCCGCCGGGCCGGGTTCCGTGGCGCTTCCCGAACTGCCCGTACACGCTGTCACGGGGCGATGAATAGAGATCGGGATCGTCTGGTTCATCTGTTGCCGGAAAAATTTCTGCGGTTCGGTGAGTGTAGCACGCAACCGCGAACTGTCAAGGCAGTTACAGCCACGCTCAGCTACAATTTGTCAGGCGGCGATGAGTACTTATACCCCGGAGAATCTCGCGGGATGGAACGCCACGGCTGAGCTCGGCGAGCCGGGCGAATTTCCGTTTACACGCGGCATTCATCCGTCGATGTACCGCACCCGGCTCTGGACGATGCGGCAGTACGCCGGGTTCGGCACGGCCGCTGAATCCAACGCGCGGTACCGGTACCTCCTCGCGAACGGCGTCAGCGGCTTGAGCGTCGCGTTCGATCTGCCAACGCAGATGGGATACGACTCGGATCATCCGCTTGCGGCGGGAGAAGTCGGGCGCGTCGGCGTCGCCATCGATTCGATCGACGACATGACGGCGCTCTTCGACGGCATCCCGCTCGATCGCGTCTCGACGTCGATGACCATCAACGCGACGGCGATCATCCTGCTGTCGCTGTACGTCGCGGCCGCGCGGCGTCAGGGCGTGGCGCCCGCGGCCCTCTCGGGCACCGTGCAGAACGACATCCTGAAGGAATATGTCGCGCGCGGCACGTACATCTATCCGCCGCGTCCCTCGTTGCGCATCGTCACCGACATCTTCGCGTTCTGCGAACGCGAGCTGCCGAACTGGAACACGATCTCGATCAGCGGGTATCACATCCGCGAAGCCGGCTCGACGGCGGTGCAGGAGGTCGCGTTCACGTTCGCCCACGGGATCGCCTACGTGCAGGCGGCGATCGATCGCGGCCTCGACGTCAACGCATTCGGCCAGCGGGTGTCGTTCTTCTTCAACGCGCACAACCGGTTTCTCGAGGAAATCGCCAAGTTCCGGGCCGCGCGCCGGCTGTGGGCGCGCATCATGCGCGATCGCTTTCACGCGACGCATCCCCGGGCGCAGCAGCTCCGGTTTCATACGCAGACCGCCGGCAGCACGCTCACGGCCCAGCAACCCGACAACAACATCGTCCGCGTCACGCTGCAGGCGCTCTCGGCCGTGCTCGGCGGCACGCAGTCGCTCCACTGCAACGGACGCGACGAGGCGCTCGCCCTGCCGACGGAGGAATCGGCGCGGATCGCGCTTCGCACGCAGCAGGTCATCGCGGCCGAGACCGGCGTGACGAACGCCGTCGACCCGGTTGCCGGGTCCTACGCCATCGAATCGCTGACCAGCGACATCGAGCGTGGCGCGTCGGCGCTGATCGAGCGGATCGAGGCGCTTGGAGGCACGCTCGCGGCGATCGAAAGCGGATTCATGCAGCGTGAGATTCAGGACTCGGCGTATCGGGCGCAGCAGGCGATCGACTCCGGCCAGTCCGTGGTCGTCGGCATGAATCGCTTCGCGGACGCGGAATCGCGGTCGGTGCCGACGTTCAACGTCGATCCGGAAGTGGAACGGCGGCAGGTCGAACGGGTACGGGCGCTGCGCGCGGGCCGCAGCGAATCGGCGTGGAAAGCCGCCCTCGACGGCGTCGAGCAGGCCGCACGGAGCGGCAGCAATCTGATGCCGCCGATCATCAGCGCGGTCGACGCGCGCGCGACCGTCGGTGAGATTGCCGACGCGATGCGCGCCGTCTTCGGCGCCTATCAGGAAACGGCCACGGTCTGATGGACCCGCTGCTCCGCGTCGAGCATCTGACGACGGTCTTCGATCTGGCGTCGGGCGCCGTGCCCGCCGTCGACGACATCAGCTTCGACATCCGCCAGGGTGAAACGCTTGGCGTGGTCGGCGAGTCGGGCAGCGGAAAATCCGTCACCGCGTTTTCGATCATGCGGCTCGTGCAATCGCCGGGGCGCATTGCCGGCGGCGCGATCTATTTCAAGGGACGCAATCTGCTCGCGCTCTCCGAGCGTGAGATGCGAAGCGTCCGCGGCGCGGAGATCTCGCTGATCTTCCAGGAGCCGATGACGGCGCTCAACCCCGTGTTCACGATCGGCGATCAGCTTCGCGAGACGCTCCTGGTCCACGGCAAGGCGACCAGACGTGACGCCGGCGCGCGCGCCATCGAGCTGCTCCAGGCCGTCCGGATTCCGGACGCCGCCGCGCGCGTCAGCGACTACCCGCATCAGTTGTCCGGCGGCATGCGCCAGCGCGTGCTGATTGCCATGGCGCTGGCGTGCAAGCCCGCCCTGGTCATTGCCGACGAGCCCACCACGGCGCTCGACGTCACCATCCAGGCGCAGATTCTCGACCTGCTGCGGGAGATGAAGGCGGCCTTCGATCTGTCGCTGATGCTCATCACTCACGATCTCGGCGTCATCGCGGAAACCGCGGACCGCGTCGCCGTCATGTACGCCGGCCGCATCGTCGAACAGGGCGCCGTGCGCGAGGTGTTCCGGCAGCCGCAACATCCGTATACGCGCGGGCTGCTGGCATCGATGCCCGGCGGAGCTCCGGGCACGCGTCTTCGCGCGATCGAGGGGACGGTCCCGATGCTTGGCGCACTGCCGCCGGGATGCGCGTTCAATCCGCGCTGCCCGGATCGCTTCGATCCGTGCACGGGCACTCCGCCTGATGACTACGTGACGGGCGCCGGCCACACCGCGAAGTGCTATCTCCATGCCCCTCGTTGAAGTCTCACGGCTCGTCAAGCACTTCGTCCGCGATGCCGGCTTCCTTCGCACGGGCACGCTCGTCAACGCCGTCGACGACATCAGTTTTTCGATCGAGGCCGGCGAAACATTCGGGCTCGTCGGCGAATCGGGCAGCGGAAAAACGACGGCGGGACGATGCCTGCTCCGGCTGGTCGAGCCGACGTCAGGCTCGGTGCGGTTTCGCGGCGAAGACGTCCTCGGTTTTTCGCGCAGCCGCCTCCGCGAAGCGCGGCGCGACATGCAGATCGTGTTTCAGGATCCGTATTCGTCGCTCAACCCGAGGATGCGCGCGCGCCAGATTGTCGAAGAGCCGCTCGTCATTCACGGCATCGGCAATCGCGCGGCCCGGCAGGCGCGCGTCGGCGAGCTGTTCGGCCTGGTCGGCCTCGATCCCGCGCACCTCGATCGATTTCCTCACGAATTCAGCGGCGGGCAGCGGCAGCGCATCGGCCTGGCGAGAGCGCTCGCGCTCAACCCGTCGTTTCTCGTGCTCGACGAGCCCGTGTCCGCGCTCGACGTGTCGGTGCAGGCGCAGGTGGTGAACCTCCTGATGGATCTGCAGACGCAGCTGTCGCTGACCTATCTGTTCATCGCGCACGACCTCCGTCTGGTCGAACACATCTGCGCGCGGGTCGCGGTGATGTACCTGGGAAAGATCGTCGAGATGGGGCCGACGGCGTCGCTCTTCGCGTCGCCACAGCATCCGTACACGCGCGCGCTGCTGTCGGCGATCCCAGTTCCGGATCCCGATGCGCCACGTCACCGGATCGTCCTCGATCCGGCGCAGTTCAATCGCGAAGCTGTACTACGAGAGGTTGCGGCCGGTCATCTGGCCGCAGTCTAAGCCGCCCGTCTGACGTCGTTTTCCACCTGTCCGTCACGAATGTGAATCGTGCGATAGGCGAACGCCGCGACGTCGGGCTCGTGCGTGACGAGAACGATCGTGTTGCCGGCTTTGTGAAGCCGCTCGAAGAGGCCCATGATTTCGAGGCCGGTCTTCGAATCGAGGTTGCCGGTGGGCTCGTCGGCGAGAAGAATCGAGGGGTTGTTGACGAGCGCGCGCGCGACCGCGACGCGCTGGCGCTGACCGCCCGAGAGCTCGTTCGGGCGATGGTTCATCCGTTCGCCCAGCTCAACCTTCGACAACGCCATTTTCGCGCGCTCCTGCCGATCCTTGGCCGGCACGCCGGCGTACACAAGCGGCAGTTCGACGTTGTGCAGCGCCGTCGCGCGCGGCAGCAGATTGAAGGTCTGAAAGACAAATCCGATTTCTTCGTTGCGGATGCGGGCCAGCTCGTTGTCGTTCATCTGGCTGACCTGCTTGTTGTTCAGCAGATAGGAACCCTTCGACGGCGTATCGAGGCAGCCAATCAGGTTCATGAGCGTCGATTTGCCGGAGCCGGACGGCCCCATGATGGCGACGTATTCGCCGCGCTCGATCGCGATGGAGACGCCGCGAAGCGCGTGAATCTCTTCGGCGCCCATCACGTAGGTTTTCCAGAGGTCGACCGTTTCAATCAGAGCCATAGTGTCCTCAGACGTCCGGCCGCGGCCCTAGGTTCCGCTTTTGAGCTTCGCGAGCAGGCTCTTGGCGACGTCGGGTGCATCGGTCGGCACGTGAGCCGCCCAGTCGCGCGCGTCCACGGGAATCAGCGTGACCTTGCTGCGGCTCCGCTTGCGCTGCTCGGCGATGGCCGTCGCCAGTTCGCGCGCCGGTGCGAGCGACGACCCCAGCAGAAAGACGCAGACGTCTTCGTTCGTCCACTTGCCGGCGTCGGTCCACGTGTCGGCGACCGCCGGGCCGTCGACCCGCACCAGAAACCGTCCGAGCAGCCGTGGGTTCTTGTTCCTGCTCAGGAACTTCGACTTCGGGATGAAGGCGATTTCGAATCCGCGCAGTTCCGTTTCGTCGTAGCCGCCGCCGACGGCGCTGACGGCGTTGCGGAACCGGCTCAGCGTGGCCTTCCGCATGTACTCGTCGCGGACGGCGCGCTCCTGCTTGAACGATCCCGTATCGGTCTTCCGCGGCGCCTCGGCCGGGCGTGGCGGAGGCGCACCCCCCTCGGCTTTCGGCGGATCAGTCGCAGGCGGCTCCTCCGCGGGCGGCGGGGGCGCAGACGCCGCCGGACCTGCCGGCGGTGGCGGCGGCGCAGCCACGGGGGCCGCCCCGAGCACCCGATCGTAGTCGGCGCGCCGGCCTGGATCGGAAAGGATCCGGTACGCCTCGGTGAGTTCGGCGGCGCGATCCGCCGCCATGTCCTGAAATTCCCTGCCGAGGTGCTGAACTTTGTCGGGATGGTACCGCGCGATCAGGGCGCGGAACGATTTCTTGATCTCGTCGGCGCTGGCCGTCGGCGGAAGTTCGAGATGTTCGTAGTGAGTCTTGGTCGCCATGGGTACGTGCCGTCGGCCGACGGCTCTCGAACGCTACTTCTTGAACTCGGCGACGTTGGCGGCGGGCAGCTGCCTGGGCATATCAGTGGGCAGCTCCCGTTGACGCAGGCGCTTGCCGACGCGCTGCTTCGTTTCAGTGCTGCGCGCGCAGTACGGACAGAAATTCCAGCCGGGCTGAAGCGCCCGTCCACAATGCGGGCACCCGCCGCCCTGACGCTTGCCGCACTGCGGACACGCCACGAAGTCGACGCCGACCGCCGCGCCGCAGCCCGTGCAGAGCGTGCGCACTTCACGAACTTCGGTCACCACGCGCAGCAGCTCTTCAGGTGTCGTGACGCCGCTCTTCACCTTGGCGAGTCCGTCCTCACCGAGCGTAATCATGCCGCTCCCCACCGCCGCATCCCGAACCTGCGCCTCGGACGCTCGCGCGGCAATCGCGCGCCGCAGCTTGTCGTTGACGCGCATCACTTCGTAGATGCCGATACGGCCGCGATACCCGGTGTGATTGCACTGATCGCAGCCCACCGACTTGTAGAACGGAATCGCCGCCGCCTCGCTCTCGGGAATGTTGAGCGCGCGCAGCGTTTCGGCCGGCGGCGTGTACTGCCGCCGGCAGTTGACGCACAGCCGCCGCACCAGCCGCTGCGCGACGACGCCTATGAGCGCGCCGGCGATGACGTACGGCTCGGTGCCGATGTCCATCAACCGCGTCACCACCGACGGCGCATCGTCGGTGTGAAGCGTCGACAGCACGAGATGGCCCGTCTGCGCGGCCTGCATCGCGATCTTCGCCGTCTCGGCGTCACGGATTTCGCCGACGAGGATGACGTCGGGATCCTGGCGCAGAATCGACCGCAGCGCGCTCGCGAACGTCAGCTTGATCTTCTCGTTGATCTGCGTCTGATTGACGCCGGGAATCTGATACTCGACCGGATCTTCGATCGTGATGATGTTCGTCTTTTCCGAGCGCACCGCCGACAGCGCCGAGCTCAGCGTCGTCGATTTGCCGCTGCCCGTCGGACCGACGACGAGAATCATGCCGTGCTGATGGCGGAGGAAGAAGTGCATCTCCTCCATCGCCGTCGCCGACATGCCGATCTCCTCGAGGGCCGGAACGCCCTTGCGGTGATCGAGCACGCGCATGACGACTTTCTCGCCAAAGAGCGTGCGCAGCGTCGAGACGCGGAAGTCCACATCGCTGCCGTCCTCGGCCTGCGAGCGCAGACGGCCGTCCTGCGGCAGCCGCTTCTCGGCGATGTCCATGCCCGCCATGATCTTGAGGCGCGCGATGAGCCCCTCGTGGACCCACTTCGGCAGGTCCATCACTTCTTTCAGCAGCCCGTCGAGACGATGGCGGATGAGGACGCCCTTTTCCATCGGCTCGACGTGAATGTCGCTCGCCTTGCTCTTGATGGCGCTCTTCACGACGAGGTCGACGAGGTCGATGATCGGCGCAGCCTCGCTGCGTTCCTTGAGGCCGGCGACCGGCTCGAAAATTTCTTCTTCGACGCGGCGCGCGAGCGCCGTCTCGCCGAGCAATCCCTCGCCTTTCGGGCCGCGTCCCGGGCGCGCCGTGGGCATCGCCGCCAGCCCGGATGGCGCCTGGTCTGCCCGCATCAGCGCTTTGTCGGGATACCCCGTCTGAATGGCCTCGAGGATGTCGCCGCGCGTCGCCACGACCTGTTTGATGCGGTAGCCCGTCTGGAACTCGAGATCCTGCACGAGGCTGAAGAGCAGCGGATCGGACATCGCCACGGTCAGGAGGTTCTTCTCCAGGCCAACTGCGACGCACACGCGCTTCAGCGAGACTTCTTTCGGAATGAGAACGACCGCCGTCGGATCGGGCGGGTTCTCGGCGAGGTTGATATAGGGGAACCCCAGCTGAAACGCGAGGGCCTTGGCAATCTGCTTCTCAGTGGCGAGGTTCATGCGTACAAGCACAACGCCGACACGCTCACCGGTGCGCTTGTGTTCCGCCAGAGCCGTCTGCAGATCGTCCTCTGTAATGAGGCCGGCCTGGATCAGGCACTCGCCAATCTTCTTCCGCACTCAGTTACCCCTAAATGTCCGTCTTCAAAGCAGAAAAACGATTTTACGGACCGCTTGCCAGTCGAAGCAATACAAAACTACCTGCCCGGGCCCTGAAGGCTCAGGCGCCGCAGCCGCCCCTCCGGATCGCGAAATAGCACCGAATTCGGCGTGATCTCCATCACCCGGGCGCCCCGCACCTCGTCGCCAACCTGTACGATCCGGCCGTCGATGATCGCGAGCTTGCGGTCCGCCCCGTAAAGGATCGTCCCCAGGGCCGCGTCGAACGGGAGCGGCACCTCTTCAGGAGGCGGTCTCCGTACTCGCGGCGGCGGCGTTGTCACAGACGCAGATGACGTTTCTGGCGCACGCGGTGGAGCGGGCCGGGCCGGCTCAGGCACGGGCGTCAACACGACCGGTGGCGGTGACTGAGAAACCCTGGCTGGCCTCGGCACACCTACCGGCGGCAGGGCCGCCGTTGTTGGCCTCGAGACGACCTGGGCAGGGGGCGGCGTGGCCGCGACCGGAGCAGGTGCAGGCACGGGTGCCGCTTTAGTCGGACTCGCCAGCGCCGGACGTGCGCGCGGCGGCACGGTCGAGGTCGCGGAAGGTTTCGGCGCCGGCTTCGACGGCTCGAGCCATGCGCTGCGCTGAATTCGCCACGCGAGGCCGAGACCCGTCGCGACACCAGCGATCACGGCCGCGCGCGTCAGCGTCACCTTCACCAGACGCCGACGCCGTTCGCGCAGGAAGTTGATCGGCGCACCCCAGTCGGCCGCCACGGCCCACGCGAGACGCATCTCGGCAGCGTGATCGCGAAAATCCCCGGCCGGCAGATGATCCGCATCGATGCCGAACAGCGAGTCGAGCGGCTCGACTTCGACGTCGAGGCGTGCCGTCAGAGCCAGCGTCATGCTCCGCAGCTCCGGCAATCCGCCGCAGACACACACCTGCGCCACAGCGCTCGGCCGCGCGCCGCAGTCGCCGAGGAACTCCTCGATCGCCGCGCCCACCCGTTCGGACACCTCGTCGCGGGACCGTACCTGCCCCTGCTCATCCTGATAGCCCCACTCCAGCTCACGCGCGGCGATCAGTCCGCCATCGCGTATAAGCGCAATCGCCGTCGTCGTCTCTTCGAGCGCCACGTACGCTTCGGCCGTCCCGGGCGCCGTCAGCCGCAACCGGGCCAGCGACATCAGCGCCAGCGCGGGCGTGACGACCGATCGCACTCGTAATCCCGCCGACGTCAGTTGCCGCACGACCGCGGCGACCTCGCTCGTCGGCGCCAGGGCGACAACCACCGGACGGCGCCGGCTGCCGTCTTTTCCCGTCGCGATCGGCGCGATGTCGGCCAGCATCTGCCGCGTATCCACGCCGGCCTGCCGCGTTGCGCTCACGGCCTCGCGCCGCATCCGCTCATACGACCCGGCCGCGACGACGGCCTGGCGGTGATCGCCGTGCAGTCCCCACACGACCGCTGCAACCGGCTGGCGGTAGTAAGGCGCAAGGGCTGCTTCGTCCGGGCTCGACGCGCGCGAGACGGCACGCACGATCGTCTCGGCGTTCTCCCCGCCTCCCGAGCGGTCGATCTGCACAATGCGGCACGCCGCCGGAGAGATCTCGATGCCTATGCGGGAGGGCATTCGGGCGCCTCCCACCCGCGCCAACGAGACAACTTCCCGCCTCTTTTTCGGATGGAAGGGCTGATGGCGGTAGGCCGGGGCCGCTTGCGTCCACCATCCCATTCTGTGAACATGTCCCCCATCCCGCGAATGGATGCCTCAGAAACGACATTCGGCGACGAGGCCGGCAAGCTCCAGGACGACCTCCGCCAGCAGATCGCCGCGACGCTCGTCGAGCAGGCCGACATCATCACCGCTGACACGGTCGCGATTTTCCCATATAGCGGCAGCGAGGAGCTCGACACCGAGTACTGCCACCGCATCGGCCAGCTGCTGACGCAGCTGCTCGCCTTCGCCATCCGTGACGCCCGCCTCGACGCGCGCGGCGGGTTCGTCGGCGACCTGTACCGGATCCTCGGCGAGCGTTCGCTCTCGGTCGAACGGCTGTTTACGTTCGTGTATCTCACGGAACGGACCGCGCTCGATGAGCTGGCGCTCAGCGAAACCATCGGCGCCACCAGCGAACCGTGGCCCAGCGTCGCCCAGCTCGTCCGCCGCGGCTCATTCGATCTGCTGGCGGCCTACGCCGAGCGCACGCAGCTCGAGCCGGCCGGCAGCACGATGACCGATCGCCTGACGACGCTCTATTCGCGCGTCCTGTTCGATGCGGTGCTGGCGAAAGAGGTCGACAAAGCCGGCCGCTTCGGTCATGCGATGTCGATCATCATGTTCGACATCGATCGGCTGTCCGCGATCAACGAGGACTTCGGCTACGGTGTCGGCGACAAGGTGCTCGAGCGACTGGGCATTCTGCTGCGCACCTACTTCAGGCAGCACGACTGGGTGGCGCGCTATGCCGAGGATTCGATGGTCGTCCTGCTCACGCAGACCGACCCCGAGCGCGCCGTAGAACTGGCGGAGCGCGTCCGGCACACCGTCGAAGAACGCCTCTGGTTCACCGACCATCGCACCGATCGTCAGGTGCCTGTCACCGTCAGCGCCGCCGTCGTCAACGTGCCGGTGTCGGTCGGCGACGTGATCGATCCGGAGCGGTTAATCGCGATCGGCGAGGCCGCGATCGAACGCGCGAAGCGCAGCGGCCGCAACCGCGTCGAGATCGTCGACGGCTCGCCAGGCATCCAGGTCCGTCTGCCGAACTTCTAGGCCCTGGCCTCTAGC